>Ga0247757_10001345_pt1 | contig 16683 bp, 13 predicted proteins | sample UWRJL126311R4_FD_180929 | JGI IMG/M metagenome (GOLD analysis project Ga0247757, IMG submission 180929) | Plant litter microbial communities from Arlington Agricultural Research Station in Wisconsin, United States - UWRJ-L126-311R-4 | ecosystem: Environmental > Terrestrial > Plant litter >... | reverse complement strand
CTTCCTATTCCCGATCAGCACCTATCCCCGTACATCAATTACTCTTTGCGATCGTTGGTATACACTGTTATTTTCTTTATCTCCGTTAATCTGTAATTGTTCTTCATGTCCGTCCTCGCAAAAATATCGTAAACAGACAGCAAATGATCTATAGCTTCCTTAGTCCAAACAAGGTCATCCATTTTTAATTCCTTGGGCTTTTCATTAATCGAGAGAAATACCAAGGGCATTAAAAAATTTTCCTTTATCGAATCATTTACCAGTTTCTTAATTCCCACATCCTTTATTGCCTGCTCAATAAGTTTGGTGTAACTACTGTTAGTAGGTTTAAATATCGACAATTGCCGTCCTGTCACATTCCCTAAAACAAATACAACCTCACTATGAGTTTCTTCATTTTCAGGAGCAATCGCAAAAAACTTCTTCCCAATCATCCGCACTAGCTGCTGTTCAAATTTGTTTTGCCCTTTTGCTGCCCCAAAAGGAAAACAAATTAAAAGAACTAATATTATCGCAAACCCGGTTCTCATCAATTACATTTTTTCATCGAATAGTTCGTAATTAAAGTAGAGTCGGCATTGTCCTGTCGTGCAATATGCTGCAATCTGTTGATTTCATTAGTATCAGATTTCGCTTTCCACGCTGTTGTGAATTGCAGCCCCTTCCAAGCCAACGCTGTTGCCATGGTATCACTAATGTTATTATTGAACGTCAAAATAACCGACTTAATATTGTTTATATAGCCTTGCGCTATTTGATTGTGGTGCGCAAGCTCTTGATCAGAAAGTGTTCTGTTATAGTCCCAAAATATTGGAAACATTGATTTAAACTGATTTGAATCGATTCTATTTTTTTGGTATTCACTATACCAATAATCGATTACAGCATGTATCCCCTCGTGAAAAATTGTAGAGAGAATATATTCCCTACTTGAATGGAGTAAAACACCAGCGTTTAAATAAACACCTGCATTATACCAATCATCCCTGCCGCCCCCCTTCCTGGTGTATCCATTTACTGGGTTGTCCAAAGTATATTCAGACTTTACGGAATACCTTAAATCTATGCCGTTAGGATGTCCAAAGGTAATATGAAATAAGGAGTTAATAGACTCTGTGCACGAGGTGCCTGTAATTTGAAGAAGCGAATCAAGAATATGCTGCGCACAAGGATATCCAGTAAGTGAATCAATAACAGCCTGATTTTTTTCGTATGAATTGCTATCATAATATTCGCCGTAATTAAATACTCCGCCAGATCCAGATGGTGGGGGTGGTAAAGGAATTGGCCCCGCTCCTAGTTCTTCGGGCGGACAATCTGTAACCAAATTAAATCCAACTGTGTGATACCCACAAGTCGAACTCCACAAACCGGTTTCTGGAGAAATAGTCGCACAAAGATACTCCCTAACTGGAGTGAAATACTGTTGACAAGTAGGGACTGCATATAAATTAGAAGCCACACTTCCAACTTTTGATACTCGTATCTTTTTCTCGACAACTGCATAAACTCTAACTGGTCGAATCGTGCTACCAGTCTTCCACATCCAATATGCATCTCTATTTCCTAAGAGATTGTCGAAGTAATCTACTTTATCAAACTTTTTATCAGCCAGGGTATTGCTAACTGAAATCTTTACCCGAGCTGCAATATTTCCATTAACGTCTTCTTGAAACACCATACTATAGACTGTTGGCAGTTCGTCATTGGCGCTTGATGTAGTTCGATCTGATCCAGTTGAGTTTTCTATAGCCTCATTTAAAAATGGAACTTGATAAAACACTCTATTTCCGGACTTAAATTGAGTCAACTTACTCCACTCTAGCTTCAATTTTACTATCTCGCCATTCCCCTTTTTATACTGCAACTGCCCTTCAGAAAATATCTGACCATTATTTTTCAACCACGACTGAAGTGGCTGAGTCGGACTAACCCGATTTTCACTAACAACATTTTTCTGACATGCCCATAGTACAACAAGCGATGCTAGAATAAGTCCAGTGAATAAATGATATTTTTTAAGATTAGTCAAAAGTTAAATGAATGGGATTGTGAATATTGTTTTACTACTTTTTCGATTATCGAATTATGACCAACAACATCATCGATTAATGATGCGCCGGCGTTTCTTTCTTCTCTTCCACTTTTTGCCCTGCTGCTCCATGTCCTTCCTCTTCCTGGTTACGCACTTTTGCCAGGTAAGTAACATTCGGTAATACGTGCAGTTGTTCCAGCACATAGAACTGTCTGTTCGGGTTGTCTTTCCTGATCTGTGAAATGGCGCTCTTCGCATCATTTGCATTACCGAAAGTGATCGCACCGGTAGCGCATGCCTGCTGACAAGCGGTTTTGATATCGCTGTCAACCAATGGACGGCTGTCTTTCTTAGCGGTCAGTTTCGCTTCCTGTGTACGCTGTACGCAGAAAGAACATTTTTCGATCACACCACGTGAACGTACGGTCACATCAGGGTTCAGCACCATGCGTGTGAGGTCATCGTTCATATTCAATATCACATCGTTCAGTTCACCCTGGTTATCCGGGAAGCTGTCGGCGCCCATATAGTCGGCCCAGTTAAAGCGGCGTACTTTGAACGGACAGTTGTTTGCGCAATACCTTGTACCGATACAACGGTTATAGATCATCTGGTTTACACCTTCGCTGCTATGGTTGGTAGCGGCAACAGGACAAACGTTTTCGCAAGGCGCGTTATCGCAATGCTGGCAAAGCATCGGCTGGAAAACCACGTTCGGGTTATCCATATCGCCGCTGTAGTAGCGGTCGATACGCAGCCATTGCATTTCGTGGCCACGCAGCACTTCGGGTTTACCAACTACCGATACGTTGTTCTCGGCAGTACAGGCCACCACGCAGGCGCCACAACCGGTACAACTGTTCAGGTCGATGCTCATACCCCATTTGATACCCGGGCGATCGTACACAGGATACATGGTTCCTTTGCTCTCGAATTTCTCGAGACCACCCCATGGGCCCAGTTCTTTCTCACGCTCTTCACGGATCTCAGCAGGATGCGCTTTGTATTCAGCAAGTGTGATCTCTTTTACTACTTCGGTACGGTTACCCTGTGTGGTATCGTAACGGCTATGTGTTTGTGTGAGGGCTACAGGATAGGTTTCACCGGTAGCGGCAATAGTTACATCGCCATTGGTAAAGCTTACGGTAGCGCCTGCCAGGCTCAGCAGCGGGAAGGCGTTCTTACCAAAACCATCGGCAGATTTACCAATGTTTTTGCTGCGGCCATAACCAACTGCGATACCAATTGTGTTAGGATGTGTACCTGGTATGATCAATGAAGGCAGTTCGATGGTCTTGCCGCCAACAGTAACTTTTACAACTTTCTTTGGAGGATTTACTTCGTAGTCATCCGCCTGCCCGTTATGATTCAGGTCGATGCTCAGCAGTTCACGCGCCATGGCAGGGGAAATGATCACGTAGTTATCCCATGTAGCACGGGTAACGGGATCAGGCATTTCCTGCAGCCATGGGTTAGCAGCGCCGGTAGTACCGATCGCCACTTTCTCATAGATCACCAATTCCGTTTTACCACCTTTTTTACCGGCAGCCAGTGCAGCAGTAGCAGCACCAACAGCAGCACCATTAAAGGCAGCGCCACCAATGGCAGGCGCAGCAGGGTTGATCACACCGTCTTGCAAAGCTTTGTCCCATCCAGTTTCACCACCGGTTTTTGCACTCCAGTAGTTTTTCAGGTAAGCCAGGTAGTCTGATGGATTACCAGACCATTTCAGCAGGCTATTCTGCCACTGGCGTGTTTTGAACAATGGGAAGATGGTAGGCTGGATGAAAGAGAAATAACCAGCTTTTGGTTCCGCATCACCCCAGCTTTCGAGGAAGTGGTGATCAGGAACAACATATTTACAGAGTTCGGCAGTCTCATCCACTTTTCCGTTGAAGGAAATGGAAGTCTTTACTTTAGCCAAACCGGTTTTGAATTTATCAGCTTCGAACCAGGTGTATGCAGGGTTTGCACCGTAGATCAGCAATGAACCAACCGCACCGGCGTTCATGTCTTCTACCAGTTTTGCAAAATCAGCATCGATACCCTGGCGATAGTTCACCGTTGTATTCCAGTCGATGGTAGTACCGTTGGCGCCGATAGCAGCGTTGATCGCGTTTACAACGATCTGAACGTTTACATCATTGCTTCCTGCCACAACCAATGCAGCGCCTTTGTTCTCCAGCAATGCCTGTGCAGCTTTGGTGATACCGGCTTTCAGTTTCTCATCGCTGATACCGCTAACAGCCTGGCCATTTACGGCATTCAGTAAAGCAGTAACGATAGCGCCTGTTTCAGACGGGCGGTGTAAATATTTATCATCCGCATTAGAACCGGTAAGGGTAGCAATGGTTTCGAAATGAATGTGTTTGCTCATTTCGGGTTTTTGCTCATCCAGTTTTTTACCGGCAGCGTATTGTTTAGAGAATTCAACAGGTGTTAACCATGTTCCGAGGAAATCAGCGCCGATGCTTACGATGGCTTTGGCATTCTCGAAATGGTAAGAAGGCAATGCTTTTTTACCATAAGACGCTTCGTTCGCCAGCAGCATACCGCTGTAAGAAACCGCATCATAGGTTACGTGGCGGCTTCCGGGATATTTAGCGATGAATGCGTTGATGATCTCTTTGGTAGTAGGAGAAGTAACAGAACTTGTAAGCACTACAACCGGACCAGTCAATGCACCTGCCACAGATTTATCGATCGCTTCGAAAGTAACTTCTTTGCCATCGATGGTAGGAAAACGCAAACGCGCAGTATCATAAAGGTCTAACACAGAAGCCTGCACACGGGCAGAAGTACCGCCACCGTTGAATGGATCCATGTTATTGCCTTCGATCTTGATGGGGCGGCCATCACGTACTTTAGCCAGTACGCTTACCACATCTCCATCCTGCACGTAGGTTGTAGCATAATATTTAGAAACACCCGGAACAACATCCTCGGGTTTATTCGCAAAAGGAATGGCCTTTTTTACAGGCATTTCACAACTGGCGGCTACCGCAGCAGCAGCGGTGCTGAAACCGAGGTATTTCAGGAAGTCCCTGCGCGGCGCTTTTGCATCCATAAATCCCTTGCCCTCTTCCGCAACAAATGGGAGATCTTCCCTGAATTCATCCTTGGTGTCTTTATTATAACCTTCAGACTGATTCAGCTCTCCAAAACTTTGCCAGTGCTTTTTTTCCATCGTGGTAATTTGAAAATTTGAGAATTTGAAAATTTGAAAATGCGTCAATGCATATTTTCAATTCCCTCTTTCTTATTCGATTAAACTTGTACTTAAAATTTCTTGTTTTGAGAACCTGTGAATCAAAATCATTTTCAAATTTTCAAATTCACAAATTTTCAAATTCTTTAATAGTGACATTTCTGACAGTCCGTACCACCGATCTTCTCAACAGTAATGCCCTTGGTACTGTCTATCTTGCCATTTTTCAGGTCATCGTGGTATTTCTCGTAAATGCTGTAGAAACCGTTGTCTTTGAACTGCACTTTTGTTTCGCGGTGACAGTTGATACACCAGCCCATGCTCAGGTCGGCAAACTGTTTTACTTCGCCCATGTTCTGGATCTCTCCGTGACAGGTCTGGCAAGCCACTTTACCGGCTTTTACGTGTTGTGAGTGGTTGAAATAAACGTGGTCGGGCAGGTTGTGCAGGCGTTTCCATTCGATTGGTTTTGCTTTGGAAGCATCCCATGGTTTGCCTGGTGTATATCCTGCATATTTATACAGTTGCTGTATCTGTGCAGTACCGTTCACTTCCTCGCCTTCTTCGTTAAAGATCTTTTCGCCGGTGTATTCGTTGATAGACATGTGGCAGTTCATACAGATATTCACGGAAGGAATTGTTGCCTGTTTGCCCTGGTAAACACCGATATGGCAATACTGGCAGCTGATCTGGTTGGTGCCCGCATGTACTTTGTGAGAGTAGTAGATAGGTTGTTCCGGCTGGTAATCCTTGCTGCGGCCCAATGCCATAGCGCCTTTAGAGGTGAGGTAACCGCCAACTACAAATAATACCACGGTAACTACCGCGATATAGCTTTTATTTTTCCAGAACGGAACCGGTTCAACGGCAGCATGACCTTCTTTGTCATCAGCCAGTTTCTTCAGGTTCGCGTTAACCTGTAATAAAGTAAGTGCAACCACTGCGAGGATCAGGGTAAGGATACCGAATACCAGGCTGTTATCGCTTTCGCCACCTTTAGCGGCAGGATCGCCAACCGGTGCTTTTGCATCAGCAGGATTGGGAACAGATTTCACATAATCCAGGATCGCATCGACGTCTTTATCAGACAATGTAGGAAAGCCCTGCATTACGGTAGGGCTGTATTCCTTGATCAGGTTGGCGGCATAAGCATCGCCTTTGGCATAGCCGGTAGGGTTGTGTACCCATGCATGAATCTTGGCACGGTCGCCGCCCCAACGGTCTTCCACACCGGTCAGCGCAGGACCAGTAGATTTCTTCCATACCTGGTGGCAGGAAGCGCAATTCATATTAAAGAGAGCTTTACCGTCTTGTGCATTGGCTCCTGAAATACCCAGGAGAAGAAATGTTCCTGCTACAATTGTTCTGGCTAAACGTCTAAAAGATATCATATTCACAAACGGGTGGTTCTTGGTGTGGAAAAATATCCGTGAACGGCTGCAAAAATATGACAGGAAGCTGACAAAAACCAAACATGCCAAAATTTTTTTTAGCCTTGACAGGCTTGCATTTCAGCCGATTATGTTGTATATGTTTTATTTGTTTGTCATAAATTTTATACGTACATAAGCGCGTTGCATACTGCCGTTAAAAACAGGTGAACGGTATTGAATGTGGGGTATTATATAAGTAGAAACGGGCGCGCAAAGGCGCAAAGGCGCGGTTTAAGAACAGGGAAGCAGACCATGATGGTCCTTCTTTGCGCCTTAGCGTCTTTGCGCGCAACTTCTCCGCTGAGCCAAAAACTTCCTTATACAAAAAATCAACACCTGTTTCGTTGACACCGTTGACGCCAATGGTGTCAACTTTTTAATTGTCAATCCGTTGTACGGAAAAAAAACACTGAAATGCCCTAAAATGGTCCGGATTGTTGACAACTGCTATTAACCCTTAGGCCTTGTGTAAGGCTGCGTAAGGGTATGTATAGGGAGTGTATAGGGATGGTATAAGGATAGTATTGCGTATCCGGCATGGGGGATTGAATATCGAACAAGGAACAAGGAATGCCGAATATGGATTTGAACCGGAATTGGGATAGGTTGACGCCGTCCAAATTCCTAATTCCAAAATCCCAATTCCCCTTAATGCGATATTTTTGCCCCCATGTTCAACCGCTTAAGGGAAAAATGGGGTGTTACTCCCCGCCGTTTCTGGGTCATTTTTATTGCATTTGGTCTTACCGGCACTACCGCGGCCATTCTTACCCGCTATATCACCGGCTGGCTGGGTTTTGATGAAACAACCCATTGGGGATGGAAACTCTTATTGCGTCTTGGCATGCTGCTGATCGGCTACCAGCTACTTTTATTAATGTACGGCGCCCTGCTGGGCGAATGGGCGTTCTTCTGGAAATATGAGCGGAAGCTGCTGCAGAAACTGGGAATACTGAAGAGTCTGGAGTCAAAGAACAATTACACACCTGAAATAAAGGAAGCAAAACTCTTCATCCATAAAGATTTTCAAACCCCCAATCCCCAACCCCAAACCCCAAACGAAGTCCAGACTCCAGACTCCAGACTCCAGACTCACATCGCCATTTTCGCTTCCGGTGCCGGTTCCAATGCGGAAAAGATCATCCAGCATCTGAAAGAACATATTTCTATTAAAGTATCCCTGGTTGTTTGTAATAAACCGGGTGCGGGTGTATTAGCTGTTGCAGAAGCCAATGGCATCCCTAGCCTGGTAATAGAGAAAGAGCGTTTTTTCCGTGGTGATGCCTACGTTCCGGTGCTGCAGGAATTATCCATCCGGTTCGTGGTGCTTGCCGGGTTCTTATGGAAGGTTCCGACCGCACTGATCGATGCTTATCCCGGTAAGATCATCAATATCCATCCAGCATTATTACCGAAATATGGCGGCAAAGGCATGTACGGCATGAAAGTGCATGAAGCGGTCATCGCGGCCAGGGAAAAAGAAAGCGGTATCACGATCCATTACGTGAACGAACATTTTGATGAAGGCGAACACATCTTCCAGGCCACCTGCCAGATCGAAGAAGCCGATACCCCCGAAACCCTCGCCCAAAAAATCCACGCCCTCGAACATGCGCATTTCCCGATTGTGGTGGAACGTCTTCTGGTGAATTTGAAAATTTGAAAATTTGAAAATTTGAAAATGTGCTAATGGCTACATGGCTATATGGTTAAATTGCTATATGGTTCAATTGTTGGGCCTGTTATAACAGGCAGCTGTTTAACAATTCAACCATATAGCAATTCAACCATGTAGCAATTCAACCATATAGCCATGTAACTACCAGACCCATCATTTTCAAATTTTCAAATTTTCAAATTCACCAGAAAAAGTGTACCTTTTGTCTACACGCTTGCCTGGAAATACTCCTGCCCGGAATTAACTGTTTTCGTCCACCTCTTCATTCACATCAAAACGAAAATCCATGTTAACCGATTCTTCTTCCGCTTACAAGTACACCGTTTCCACCCGGGGCATATTGGGTGGATTGTTTGTTGGCATCGGTACCGCTGTTGTTTGCCTGATCTTTGATGTTGTTTACCGCAAGATCACCGGCTATGAATTTGCCGAATACATCAACATCAATACGATCATTTTCTTCACCATTCCCACGCTCGTGGTAGGTGGTATCGTTTACTCACTCATCATGCAGTTCGTAAAGAAAGGGCTTGTTGTTTATATGGGTCTGTGTGCAGTATTGACCGCCGTGGTAGCATTCATACCGCTTGGCCCGTATATGTTACCCACCGGGCAACCCCTTGCCGAAAGCGCACGCGGACTCACACTCGGCATCGAACTCATTACCGGCGCTATGGGCACATTTGCGCTTCCTTACTTTGCAGAGCATCCCTCTATTTGGGGAGACTAGGGAATATCGAGCAAGGAACAAGGAATGTCGAATATCGAAGGAGACACTTTGTGTACCTCTGTGCCCTCTGTGACTCTGTGGTAAAGCCTTCGCTTCGATCAATTCACCACAGAGTCACAGAGGGCACAGAGTTGCACAGAGATTTCTTATATTGTCGACTCAAGCTATTTCAATGAAAAATTTTCTTTTGTTTGTGGGCATCGCCTGCATTTCTATTGCTTCCTTTTCGCAATCCCGTGTATTGGTTTCGGGTGATCCCGGTAAGAATCATTTTTCTGCAGAAAGACTGCAGCGCATCGATAAGCTCATACAACAGTATATCGACAGCAACTGGATAGCAGGTGCTATCGCCATCGTAGCGAAGGATGGCAATATCGTTTATCATAAAGCCCTGGGATATGATGATAAGACTGTGAACAAACAGTTACAGAAAGATGCCATCTTCCGTATCGCCTCACAAACAAAAGCGATTACCAGTGTTGGGGTGATGATGCTATATGAAGAGGGAAAGATCCTGCTCGATGAGCCAATATCAAAATACATCCCCGAATTCCGCAAACCCAATGTGCTCGACAAATTCAACGCTGCTGATACAACTTATACTGTTGTACCGGCCAAACGCGAGATCACCATACGTGATCTGCTCACACATACTTCGGGTATCGGCTATGCACAGATCGGAAGTCCCACGATGAACGCCATCTACTACAAAGCAGGTGTTGTAGGCGGTATTGGCTTACAGCCAGGCAGTTTACTTGCCGATAACATCAAAAAACTCGGATCACTTCCACTTGTTCATAATCCCGGTGAAAAATGGACCTATGGCCTGAACACCGATGTGCTTGGTTACCTGATAGAAGTAGTAAGCGGTATGAGCCTCGACAACTATTTCCGCAAGAAAATATTTGAACCGCTGGGAATGAAAGACACTTATTTCTACATCCCCAAAGAAAAACAGTCCCGGCTGGCCAGGCTGCACGCCAAAGATGCAGACAATATGCCCGTGCAGATCAATGTCAACGGCGCATTCATCCGCGATTACCCCATTGCAGAAGGCGGCAGTTTTTATTCCGGTGGCGGTGGACTGGTTTCTACCGCTTATGATTATGCCGTTTTTATGCAGATGCTGTTGAATGGCGGTGATTATGGTGGCAAACGTTTACTCAGTCCTGCCACCGTTCACCTGATGACCATTAACCAGATCGGCGATATCAGCATGGGCCGTTCGGCAAAATTCGGCCTCGGCTTCCAGGTGGTAACAGAAACAGATGAAGCAAGGAACACCCTTCCGCTCGGCAGTTTCAGCTGGGGTGGCATGTTCGCTTCTTCCTACTGGCTTGATCCGAAGAATAAGATCGTTGCACAATTCGTACTGCAAAACTACCCTTTCGCCCGTGGAGATATTGCGGAGAAATTCAAGGTGGCGGTGTATCAGGCGTTGGAGTAGGAGGAATATTGCGAATTACGAGTTACGAATTACGAATTACGAAATTTCAATGACCGATCTCGTAATTCGTAACTCGTAATTCGTAATTAAACCTTCACATACACCGAAAAATTCACCACGCTTGACCGATCTCGTAATTCGTAACTCGTAATTCGTAATTAAAACTTCACATACACCGACAAGTTCACCACGCTTGACCGATCTCGTAATTCGTAACTCGTAATTCGTAATTAAAACTTCACATACACCGACAAGTTCACCACGCTTGACCGATCTCGTAATTCGTAACTCGTAATTCGTAATTAAAACTTCACATACACCGACAAATTCACCACTCTTGACCGATCTCGTAATTCGTAACTCGTAATTCGTAATTAAAACTTCATATACACCGACAAATTCACCACTCTTGACCGATCTCGTAATTCGTAACTCGTAATTCGTAATTAAAACTTCATATACACCGACAAATTCACCACTCTTCCATCCAGCGGCGCCCATATTTCGGGGAATGAAGGGTTGGTGAGCGGGGGTTGTACGATGGAACCGTTTTTATTCTGGCGGTAATCGAAAAGGTTTTCGCAGTTTAATACAAAAGCAGCTTTGCCGATATTGAGTCTTACCATAGCGGCAGCAAACAGGTAAGGTGTTGTGGTGCTGCCATCATCAAGGTATTGTTTACCGGTATAGGACGACTCGATACCCGCCCTGAAATTTTTTGTGAATTCATAGGCAATGATTCCCGCAAATTTATGCGGCGCGATCAAAGGCAGATGCGGGTTAACGGCGTTGTATTGTCTTTTCGCATTCGTATACACATATCCCAGGTACAATTCCAGCGGATCTCTGATGGCCTGCACATAGGTTTCAAGACCCATCGTTTGCAAGGCGGCATCGGCATTGGCATAGTAGTAATACGGCGGTATAGCACCTGTAAGCTGTTTGAATAAAACCGGATCCTTTACCTGGTTGTAGAAAAACGCCTGGTTAATCGTCAGTTCCCAACCACCTGCTTTTGTTTTATAATTCACGTCAAAGTTGGCGCCAACAGAACGTTCGCTTTGAATACCTGTCGCGTAGCCATGCAGGTAATGGTAATCACGCTCATCCACTTCTGAATTAAACAGTGTAGGTATTTTATAACCAAGACCGCCACCAATACGCATCGTTACTTCATGAACGGGTTTATACATCAGCGATAAACGGGGCAACAGGAATGTATGGTACTTGTTATTGACATCAACACGCAACCCGGTTTGCAGGATCCATTTTTCGGCCAGTTTCCAGTCGTCCTGCACAAAAAAACCCAGTGTACTGGAGGACTCGTTCGGCAGGGCGCTGCTATCGGGCAGGCGTTTGGTAAAATCATCGCCATTGAAATTGATACCGGCTACCCAATTGTGTTTTTCGGTTTTTTTTGAATAAGCGATCTCGGAGTACCAGGTGAACTGGTCTCCTTTCATGCCAAATACATTCGAACTGATCTCCCGGTTGAAAATGCTGCCACTGGCTTTTGCGGTGAGCTGTGCCCCGTTATCCAGCGGCTTTTCCCAGGTAATATCCGCTGAATTGCGCAGGCTTTTGTTACGGATGAAAAAACTATGCGTGGCCGATGGGTGTTTATCCAATACCTGCATATCGCCGCCATTCCTGTCCTCGTAATTCAATGTATAACCTATGGTAACCGTTGCCGATTTCCCGTACACGAAAAACCGCGGATGCACAAATACACTTGTTACCGATGGCACGTCCGAAAACCCGTCATTGTCAATATCTACTTCGTTTTGTACCGTGCCGCCGGCAAACAAAGTGTACCCGGTTTTTTCGTTGCGACCCGAAAAGAAAAGATTGCCATTGGTTTCGTTGAGCGTGGAATGATTGAGGGTAAAGCTCCGCTCCGCGTGACCGATCTTAGGTTTCTTCGAAACAAGGTTCACCATTCCGGCGATCGCTCCGCCACCGTACAGCGTGGAGGCTGAGCCTTTCACGAGTTCGATCTGTTGCAGGTCGAGTGGTGGTATCTGCAGGATACTGAAGCTGCCCGAATAGTTACCGAACAGGGGCATACCGTCGCGCAGTATCTGCGTGTATTTTCCCTGCAGACCCTGTATGCGCATATCGGCATTACCTGTTGCGGCGTTGGTTGATTGTATCTGTATCCCGGCGATATCTCCCAGCAGGCTGGCGATATTACCAGGCTTGATCCCGTTTTCTTCTTTTACTTCTTCCATACCCAATACTTCCACTTTGGTGGGCAGGTCTTCTATGCGGGAATTGGTGCGCGAAGAGGAAACAATCACAACTTCATCCAGGTCTTCTTCCTGCGGTTCCAGTTCGATCACCAAATCATTCAGTCCGCTGCCGGATAGAACTATGGTAGTGTCTTTTGTTGCGAAACCCGTATGGGAAAATTGTAAAACAATTTTCCCCGCCGCTATACCTGTCAATTGAAAGCTACCGTTTTCGGCGGTGTTCACTCCTTTTTTCAGCGCAGGTATCGATACGGCAACACCTGGCATTGCCTCTTTGTTCCCGGCATTTTTTACCATACCCTGTATGGTTTGCGCCTGTGCGTTGATGCAACAAAGCAGCAACAGGCCCAGCAATAATTTTATGTTCATTTTGTTTGATTTCCGGTTAAAAAACAGGCCGGCCGCTAAACAGCCGGCCATTACCATTAATGCAGCAGTTTACCACCCGCATCAAATTTTGCTTCTTTCTTTTTACCATTTAAAACATATTCCAGCTCATAATAAACCGGCTTATGATCAGCGTTGATCTGGTACACCTGGCCGATTGTTGCACCGGGAAATGTTTTGTGAAACGCTTCCGTAATGTTGGGCGGGGCCGCAGAAATTTCCATCTCCGTTTCCATCCATTTACCATCGGTAGAAAAACTGGCCGAGCATTTTTTACCCTCATTGGTAAATGAAGCTTCATACTCGGTTCTGGATTCTTTTTCCCATTTTACCGAGGCAGCGTTCGGAAATTTCTGGTGAAAATTACTTGCTACTGCTGATGGAATTTTTGTTTGCACTGAGGCAATAGAAGCCGCGCCTGCACATAGCAGGATGCAAATTATTTTTTTCATGATTGTTGATTGGCATGGGCATTCCATTGCAGACCCATGTGGTGTACAATTCGTGATATATCACATGTGATTTTGAAAAAAAGAAATTATTGCCTTAAGCAGCTGGCGGATGAAAGATACCAGGATGGTATTCCTGCGGGATAAAGCCGGTATTGGAAGTGGGTATTCTTTCGCGTTGCGTCAACGGCAAATCGATCTTTATCTCTTCTACCGGTTGCCGGTACAGTGCCCCGCTTTGTATCTGCACAACGGCATTCCGGTTGATGGGATGTTGCGGCTGTGCGGGACTGGATTCTTTTTCTTCTTCCTCAGCTGCAAAACCGAAGGCCAGCATTTTTTCGCCGATGAACTCAAAAAAATCCATGTCGGCATCTTCTTTCAGGCAATGATTGTATACTGCGCAGATAGAATTCACATCATCATAATTCGCATATGGCATAATGAGCGTGGAAAAGGTGAAGAAGAAAAGGGTTATGGAGATGAGTGGTCTGATGGATGGAGGTTGTATTCAAATGTAGAAAGAATATCGAATATCGAACAGGATAATGATCGAAGCGAAGGCTTTAACACAGAGACACAGAGCGCACAGAGGTACACGGAGAAAAAAAATGTCGAAGCAGCACCCCACTTCGACATTCCTTGTTCCTTGTTCAATATTCGATATTCCCTATCCGGGCATCCTGGAAATATATTTCTCGATCTCTTTCACCTGGTCTACTACCTGTTTGGTTTTGGGTTTGCAGGCTTTGGCCTTGCGGAAGAATTCTTTGGCGGCGCGGAATTCGCGTTTGTTCATAAAGATCTGGCACATGCTGAGGTAGGCAACGGCTTCGCTTTCTTTATCGGGTATACCGGCGCGGATAGCCGCGCGGATATAAGATTCGCCCTGTTTCAGATCGCCACGCTGCATGGCCATCATACCGAGCTGCAGTTTATTGGCGCCTTCCGCTTCGGGCATAGGCGAACCAAGATCCGTGCTTTTTTTCAGGTGTTTTTCGGCGCTGTCAAAATCCTGCTTCATCATGGCCAGGTTGCCTTTGATGGTATAGTAGGTAGAACGCACCGGTTTATACAAAAGGCCGGGCCACCAGATGGTATTCAGTATTCTTTCCACTTCCTCAATGTTACCCGCTTCCATCGGTTCCTGTATCAATCGCATAGGACCGATAAAGAAATGGCTCGCAAGGGCGATCACACCAACGAAATAAAGGATAAAGGAAGGCCAAAAACTGCTTAACACATTGACAGTCACCGCCAAAGCTATGGCCAACAGTCCTAACCAAAACCGATATTTAATTAAAATATTATAAAACTTCATAGCCGCAAATATAAGAAAGGGGAGTTACGAATTACGAATTACGAATTACGAGGACTTTTTTGCCGGCCTATGTTTGTCAATTTCTCGTAATTCGTCCCTCGTAATTCGTAATTGGTGTAATATCTATCCAGCTGCCGATTAAAACCGCGATTTTGCTGTGTGCAACAGTTCGACTTAAAATACCGGACTTTCCATCTGGCCGTAAATGTTAGCAGATTGATAACATGCTTGCCCAACTCGCTTTCAAATCGCGCATATGCCAATCAGCTTATACGTAGTTCTGCCTCGGTGGGGGCTAATTTCAGGGCTGCAGGCCGCGCAAAATCCACTGCAGATTTTATTAATAAACTGAAGATCGTAGAAGAAGAAACCGATGAGACGATTTATTTCCTGGAATTGCTGGCGGAAAACAACTCCTCCTATTCGCAACAAATTGCCCCACTTATCGACGAAGCAACACAAATACTAAAAATGATAGTTGCTGCAATTGTGAAAGCGAGAACCAGATAGGGGGATTACGAGTTACGAATTACGAGGACTGTATTTTGTCGTAACTCGTAACTCGTAATTCGTAACTCGTAACTGCCCTTATTCTTTTGCATCATTGACTTCGATAAAATAACCATCGGGATCATTTACCCAGACCTGTTTTACTCCATCCACGCGTGTAGTGACCAGCAATTTCTCTCCTTTCGCGTTTACCCAGGGAACATTTTTCTGTTTGAGCATGGCAACGAAATTGTCTACCGAAGGCACACTGAAACACATATGGTTGTTCAGGAAATATTCTTTCGGTTGCGGCGCTCCGGCAATCACATGCAAGGACATGCCAGGCCCGATGCGGTACCATTTATGCTTGTTATCATGAAAAGGTTCAGGGATGGTGTCCAGGTTGAACAGGCCGGAATAAAAATCCACCGTACGCTGGAGGTCTACCACGTAAATGGCCAGGTGATTGATATGGGCTTTGGCAGCCTGCGCCGAGGCGGATTGGCTGGAAACAAAGAACCCAACCAGCAGGAGGAACAAAATGCGTTTCATAGAGTGGTTTGAACCCTGAATGTAACAAAAAACCCGGTTCGGGCATACCAATAACCCATCGGGAAGGCTATAGGAAGCTGCACGCAAAGGCGCGGTTGGGGCAGTTCTGTTTGCCCAAATCCCCCCAAACCGCTATTTTTGCGACCCGGATAAATAAATCCGTAATTATTAATTCTTAATTATTAATTACCAATTGTTTTCCCCCGGTCCCGTAGTTCAATGGATAGAATAGAAGTTTCCTAAACTTTAGATACAAGTTCGATTCTTGTCGGGACTACGATGCCCGCGGTCGCATTGCGATGGCGGGCTTTTTTATTGGGCAATTAATAATTAGTAATTAATAATTAAGGTTAGCGTTCATGGATAGAATATCCCGGGTACCCGGGACTAAACTTTAGATACAAGTTCGATTCTTGTCGGGACTATAAAATATATAGCGGTATGAAAATCAAATGATTTCATACCGTTTTTTATTATATAATCCGATCGTACTGATCCAATAAATCCGGTTTTGATGTATGACTCGTCCTGAAAAAACCTTACAGACGGTGTTGTACGGGTTTTACTTTACAGTTGGTGTTGTACGGGTTTTACTTTACAGTTTTTGGAGGGTGTTTTTAGATGAATAACCAAGCCAAAATAAGGGTTTTTAAGAGGATGATAGATTTATTCCCTTATTCTGATGGAATACAGTCTGTTCTT
>Ga0247757_10001344_pt1 | contig 16691 bp, 11 predicted proteins | sample UWRJL126311R4_FD_180929 | JGI IMG/M metagenome (GOLD analysis project Ga0247757, IMG submission 180929) | Plant litter microbial communities from Arlington Agricultural Research Station in Wisconsin, United States - UWRJ-L126-311R-4 | ecosystem: Environmental > Terrestrial > Plant litter >... | reverse complement strand
TACTGTGGAACTGGCCGTGAACGCTTGAGCGGCATTCGCGTTTCGGCGACGCTGACCGCTAGTTGTATTGGCAGATTTGATAATGGGACGTCTTGGTGCCATTTTCGAAAAGAAATCTGAGAAAAGAGTTGATATTTGGACGATGAGTTTATTATTCGAGCCGAAGGAGCTGAGCTCGAGATGAGCAAGAAGCTGGCGAGATAGTGATTCCGGGACCGGGGAGAACGAGGGGGTTTATAACCTCGACGTGGTCGAAGCGTACGCTACCAAGCCTGCAAACGGGCGTGGGAGTGAAACCAAGTGCCATCAAGAGGCCTATGACGTGATGTTTGTGATATATAAATAGTTCTTTTGGTAGGGGCTGTAGCCGTAGTGTACCATGGTATCAAAGACATTTCATAAGGGACAGCGACTGTGTCTCTTCACTCACCCATTTTTGATCACCTACCCCCGTCTCTCCTACCTTCTCTTCCCGTTCGCTAGCAACTCTACGCCTGTCCGGACTACGCCAACTGCCGCGCCTGTTTGTATCACCTCGTTCCCACCACCGCTCAAGCGATATTCGATCTCGGAAAGCCCAGCCATCCAGGTCACCATTACCTGTGACGGAACATCGTTCTGGACCAGCTCCTCACTTAGCGCCGTTAGTATGTCGGCCAAGGCGAGACCCTTCTGTGACTTGATTGCATTGATAGTGCGGATACACTGAGTAATGTCCTTCGTCTCAAGTAGCATGTTCAGTATATACTGAATGTCTTCCGGATGCGGCGCTGCTATGCATTCGTATATTGTGGTCTGAGTGATTTGATCACGGACGATGGTACGTGGGTCTGGGGCCGGCTTGCCAGGAGGCTGCAAAGGGGTGCTTGATGCGTGACAAGCTTGCAGTACATTAAGTGCGCGCCTCATATCGCCTTTGCTGAGGCTGACAAGCGACTCGGTAGCTTCTTGAGTGATGTTCACGTCCTCTTCCTCTACAACCTTGTCCACCAAGTTCCGTATATCCCCGTCCTTTAGCGGCGAAAACCGGAAGCGTGTACACCGAGAGAGCAGCGCAGGGGACAGCTTGTGTGTGTAGTTTGCGATGATGCAGAAACGGGTGTTGGCTGTGTATTTCTCCATGATGCGTCTCAAGGCCATCTGTGCGGTTGCCGTCATAGCGTCAGCCTCATCTAGGATGATGAGCTTGAAGGTTGCGAGTGAGGACCCCTCTCCGGGCTTTGGTGCAGCCGTGAAGATTTGCTTTGTGCTGCTGAAGGTTTTGATCTGCTCGCGGACGACGTCGATACCTCGGTCATCGGAAGCATTGAGCTCCAGTACCATCTGTTTGATGTTTCTGCTTCCGTATATACGTCGCGCGAGAGCGAGCACTGTGGACGTCTTGCCCGTGCCAGGGGGGCCATAGAGAAGGAGATGCGGTAGTCGCTGTTGCGATTAGAAAGCATTTTATAATCGCAGCCTTGGAGCGTACGTTTGAGTCAACAAACTTGTTGATAGTCGCAATGATGTCTCTGTGGCCTTCTACGTCGTCAAGCGAGTTTGGTCGATACTTTTCGACCCTGGGACAATAAGCAAATGCTTGGATAAAGAATTGATTGACAAACCATGGCAAAGAGTCCTCCGCTTCCACGGGCAAATTCGCCGCACTCCGTTTTCCTTTTTTGTCGGCTGCACCAAAGGTAATCGAGGTGTCGGCAGCAGGTGCATCGACGTCCATATCGTCCTCGAAGTCCGACATGATGCGGTAAGGCCTATACTAGGGAGCTAGTTTATATTTTAAGGAACAATCCTGCGCTGTGCGGATGGAGGCGAGAGGTGCACACAAGACGGTTGTTGGCGCGAGATTCGGTGAAGTGCGAATAGAGTGCAAGTGCAAGACGCGACGCGCGCCCCAGACGTGTCTGGCTGTCAGCGCAGGGCGGAGCGGAAAAGCGGTGCTGACTAAGCGCTCCGCTACGCAATGCAACATCCCGCTTCCACTCCAAGCGGTAGCTGACTGCACAGCCAATTCGCCCGGATTTTCCACGACACCACCACGGGAAGCGGGCACACTCAATTCAAGATGCCTGTACGTATACCTTTCAGATACCCTACCCTCCCAACATTAGCTCCGCCCCTACGACTACTCTCATAGCTAATATACTCAAACTAGGCCTACCACTCCGTCTTCCTCGATGAGCCAAACCAGCAGCTAATTGGTACATTCCCCTCCCCTCGAGCCCTATCTATCCTGGTTTCCTCAGTTTAACTTACTCCTCAGGCAACTTCGCCCTCCTCCCCCTCCGCACTCGCACGCGCGGCCCTGCGATCCAACTCCCCGCGCTCCCCGCCTCGGAGGACGAGCTCTCGCTTGACGCCTCGCATGAGTCGTACGACCCGCTCGACGAAGTCCTTTCCCTCTTTCGCGCAAATACTTTCTTCCGTAACTTCGAGATCAAGGGCCCCGCAGACCGCGTGCTCATCTATGGCATTCTATTCGTGAGTGAGGTGCTAGGGAAGGTCAAGCCGAGCATGAATAGAAGGAATGCGGACAAAGTACGCGAACTCTCTGTTTCATTTTCCTGTTTTTTTTTTTCATGACTTCATTTCGCCGGGCATGCCTATATTCCTGTCCTCACGTGCTTAGCTTCGCTATCCATCAACTATATACACGGAGTGTTGAGTGTCATCTAGGCCGTCATGAACGTTGCACTCGACACCAACTTCGCGATCCCTGGCGACGCTGGATTTCCGCTCAATCAGGCGTTCGAGGCGCCCGCCGACCGCAACCAGGCTGAGGTACTACGCCAGTACATCATGCAGATGCGACAGGAGCTAGCTGCACGGCTGCTGAACCGGCTGTATGCCGACGGCACAGGCGCGCCGAGCAAGTGGTGGCTGAGTTTCACCAAGAGGAAGTTTATGGGCAAGGCGTTGTAGAGTATCTGACTTGGTTTCGGGTTGTGAGTGAAAAGGAGAACGACCACTATTACAGCTCTATCGATTAAGAACTATAGAGATAAAGCTGGGAGTCTTTTTCGAATGGTTAATGCTGAGGCTGCAGGACCGAAACATATAAGCCAATATGCCGAGCGAGCTGTGTATTGAGAAGCCTTATGTCATGTTATGTACATGGTACCGAATGTCTTGCAAATACAAAAAATCGACAACCTCTCACCCCTTTCCCTGTCACAGCCAATGTCTCGATAATTCGATTCGACGATGACTTGGTCTTTGGTACTGCTGTTTTATTGTTCAAAAGTCTTATATTGCTGAACAGGTTTTGTGCATGTCGCAGCTCGATGCTACACCATGCCATGCAAATGGGACCTAATCACACAAGCTCTCTAGCTCCGTATATCACGTCTGAGCTGAGGTGTCCGCTCCTATCTTTCTCTTCTTGCTTCTCCCATGACCCCGCGCCTCCACCTTCCCCTCAATAGGCAGCACCCTGGTCGCCGTAAATAGGAAGCCCTCCGCCCCACCCCTACTCGTCATATGCGGATGTGTCCGACCAGGCAGAACCTGCCACTGCTTAGCCCTAGCCGTTTGCAGCGACGGCGCAAGCAACAGGGTAGGATTGACCGGAAAATCCTCCTCCGCCGCCGCACCATCTACATTTGTATCTCCCTCTCCGTCCGCATCCAGACTGCCCTCCGCCTCAGGCTCCATATCCATATCCACGTCTCCGTTTTCATTACCCTCTCCGTCCGTTTCTTCAGCGAATTTAGTAGCTCCGCCCGGTCTCCCGAATTCCCGTGCCACGTACGCCGCCCTCCGCTCCTTGCTATACAAATCGCACAACCGCACCAAGGGCTCTGCATACGCACTGTACACAACGACCTGCCCCCCTCCCCTTACAAGGGGTACGCACTCACGCAGCACGCCCTCGGGCTCCATGGTAGACGCTACGATTAATCCATCGAAGCCGCCCCTCCTCGTCTCATCTACCACCCTCTTCGTGCGCTCCCATCGTCTTCTTTTCCGATAATATGTACCGCGCTTAGAAGACTTGAGCAATGCGAGGGCATCTTCGGAAAGAGGGGCGGGTTCGCTGTACGTCGGGTCCTGATCCGGATGGAGGAGCTGTAACCAAGAGAGGGAGCGGAGGTGTGTGTAGAGAGGGTGGTTGGGGAGCGGATTAGTAGCGTCGTGGGAGAAGTATTTCAGGTAGGAGAGGTTGGGTTGGTTGTTTGGGTGTAGTACGGTGAGGGAGTTTGTTTGGCCAGCCGATTGGGGGATGTGGGGACGAGGGCGTTTGCGAAGGGGCTCTGAGGGCGTTGTTGAGGGCGCGGGGGTCGTAGTAGGGTCCATCATTGGGGTGTCGGAGAGGGGATTGGGCGGTGTTGTAGAGGATCCTTCTGTCGCAGTTGTCGTGGTGTTGTTCTGAGCGGAAGACTCAGGCGCAGGGAGCTCGGCAGCTTCCTCGTCTTCCCCTGAGTATGCTTCGTTAGAACTGTTTTCAGGCGGGTACAGGATGCCCATCTTCTCGGCGAGCGCAGCCGTCACAAGACCTCCTGTGTCGTCCACTACAAGCCATCTCCCTCCTCCTATCTGGCTGACGCCGTCTTCTGCATACTGCACGCGGCTGCTGGATGCGTCGTGAATGTTGGCCCAGCTGCATATCAAGCCCAGCGTCTCATCTCTTAGCTCCATGATCTTATACGCTTCCTTCTCCGTAACGTACTCGGTCAACAAACCCACATCGAGCGGCAGCACGGTGAAGCGCTTGAGATATTTCCTCGACTTCCGCAGAGTATATTTCGCGAGCGAAAAGGTTGTCTTCTCCTCGATGCCCATGTGCGACGCCATGATCTTCGCAATGATGTCCTTGCCAGAGCCCTGCGCGGCTTTCTTTAGTTCCTCGATCTCCTCCATTGAAAGCGTCTGGCGCGAGGGGTCGTCGACAGTAAGCCTATTATTGCGCATTAGCACCTGGCCGTCGTCACCTACGATATCGAATTCAGCGGCCCCGTCAACAGGCACGATCTCGTCGCGTGTCTCGGCAGCCGAAGCGGCATGCTCGCTGCCTAGAGCTTCAGCATGTAGCTCAGCGGCCGGTACAACGCGCAGTACGGGGTTGTTCTTCTTGCCATCGCCGTCAGCGTCGCGGTCGAGCAGCTCGTAGGTGAGTTGGTAGGGGCGACCGATGAGCTGGTTCGACGAGAAGGAGCCAAACTTGCCCAGGTTTATGGTGCTGCACATGAGTGTTAGCCATTTGGCACAGCCTGAAGCTTGCGAGATGCTCACTGAGGCGAGGCTAACCGACGTACGTGTTGGGGAGGATCTCTATGATCTTGAGGAGGCCCGAGGGCAGGCGCAGGGCGATATGCGTGTGCGGGCGAACGAGGGAATGCATCGCGCGGCCTGGGGTAAACTATCGGCCGGAAGATTGAGGAAGTTCGGTTTTGGGGGCGCTACAGACGCGCAGGCGTGTGTGATAGGAAATGGGTATTGTTTGCGCTGGTCTGTTCCGATGAATTTCTCCGGCCAAGGCTGGTATGTGCTTGGCCTTGAAGGGGTCTTCTTTTACTACGTCGGCATATCTTGCGAGGCTCATGTACAACAAAGTATCATGCGGCTGTAGCTGTTGAACTTCTCCCCCCACATGGAATATATTTTTGGGGCGGGCTCTGGTGGCGCCGAGGAACGGCAGCTCGGCCCCCGCGCGGCCCCTGCGTATGGCGGTGCAATTTCCGTCGTCATCGCTCGTTCCTGGCCGGCCGATCCAGTCCAGCTTGCGTATCCAACCACCTTTCACGCCTCCCACGTTTCTTACCCACCCTGCGCCCGGCCGCGTATGCTCAAACATACTACATCGCCGCCCGTGTTGTGTCTGGGGCTCCTTTCTTTAGTCTCGCATTGTGCCACTCTCACCACTTGATCGTTTCGTGCCTCAACCTCTTCGAGTAAAGGTGGCTGGAGCTTATCAGCCTTGCTTTACCTTATCCTTCACCGACTACCGCCCGCCAAACGCCATGGTGCTACGCAAGAACGTGCCTCAAGCCCCGGAAGACGGCCTCGTTCCACGACCGCTGTCGCAGGCCGCCAACAACCCACCTTACCCTCTGACACCCTCGGATGAGCGCCCCATGCAGCTGCCCGCCTCCCCCGAACAGCCCGCCGTCTACTCGCCCGACCTCAACGAGTCGCCCGCCTTTCGGCTCAAGCCCCTAGATGAGGCCCGGAAGAAGAGAGAAAAGCAAGAAGAGGAGTCCGACTACAGCGAAAACGAGTGGGACCAGTCCGACGATGAGACACCTGATGATCTGCCCGACCCACTGAAGATTGGCGGAGGGAAGCCATTGCCAGCTCCAACCAAGAAGAACGAGCTGCCGGACGTCTTGCGAGCTGGGCCACCACCCGGTGTCGAGATCAAGAGACCGCCACCGAGCATCTCACCAGATAATGATGGTGCTTTGTCGTCATCGCATGCGAGCAATGCTTCTGCGGGATCCGTACCTCTTAAGACAAACAACCCATATTTGAAGATGCAGCAGACTGGACAGAGTAACTTCGGCGCTGAAAGCAGTCAGCAGGTTTGGGGCGATGCGCCTTCGCAGACCCAGACGTACAAGGACCCGGTAGAACTGCCCTCATTTCACACGCCCGACACACCGACAAATCCAATGGCGAACCTCTCACTTAACAGCAACGTCCCCCCCGTCGAGAGCTCAAAGTCGCCTGACCAGCCTCCTCTCATCGCAGTCGAATCAGCTACTCCGCATTCGGCTCACCCACAGCAGGGATCTGATCCTTCTACTGTATTCGCTCCTGGCATGGACGCGTCATCACTGGATGTATTCGCTAAACAGTACGGACAAAGCAATCAGCATCAAGAAAACGACCAGCACGCATGGCAGGAACAGCGCGAAATTGAGAGAAGCGATCGAGAGGCTAAAAACCAAGTGGAGGAGGAGCACCAACATCAACAAGAGCCATCTCGTGTAGAGCCAGCTCCCGTTCCGCCCGCAGCGCCGTTTTCGCATTTCGAAGAGGAGCAGGCACCCGCTCTGCCACCCAGAAGATCGCAAGAAGAACAACCGCCAGCACTCCCGCTTCGCCCTCTGGAAACTGGCATACCCTCGAGTACTTCAGGCCCGGAATCACCCAACACAGTCATGAACAAGCAGCGAAAAGAGACCTACCAGATCAAGCATATTCGGTGGCACGACATCAACAAGCGCGGTATCAGAACTTCGCCCATTCTTACCCAGAATGTCAACGGCCCCTGCCCGCTGCTAGCGCTAGTCAATGCACTCGTCCTCTCGACCCCACCGGAAATAGAAACAGCACTAGTTGAAACGTTGCGCACGCGCGAACAAGTCAGCCTCGGTCTGCTTCTGGACGCTGTCTTTGACGAACTCATGTCAGGTCGCCGAGGAGATGCCGCCCAGGAACTTCCGGATGTTGGAGAGCTCTACAAGTTTCTGCTTGCGCTGCACACCGGCTTGAACGTGAATCCAACTTTCGTTCGAGATCCGGACGCCACCGATGGGACTTCAATGCTCACGGCACATGCTGCGCGACCTGGTGGGTTCGAGAATACCCGAGATATGCGCCTTTATAGAACTTTTAACCTGGCTTTGATGCATGGATGGCTACCAGAACCTGGATCAGATGCATACGTTGCATTTGATATGATTGCTAAGACCTACGAAACATCCCAATATGTCCAATTCCAGGAAGAGGAGCTGGACGCGAAGCTGCAGACGGGGGAAGCATTGACTACTGATGAGCAGCAGATGTTCACGAACATACATGCAATCAAGGAGTTTTTGAACCAGTGGCCGACGCAGCTGACCAACTATGGCTTGAAGACGATGCGAGAGTCTCTCAAGCAGGGCCAGGTCGCTATTCTTTTCCGTAACGACCATTTCTCAACCTTGTACAAAGATCCGCGCACAGATAATCTCGTGACTCTGGTTACAGATCAAGGATACTCAAGTCACGACGAAATTGTTTGGGAGTCGCTCGTTGACGTCAATGGCCAGGGAAGCGAGCTCTTCTCTGGCGACTTCCGCCCCGTCGGCAGCAGCATCTCGCCCCAAGTCTCGCAAACTCAGCAGCCGGTTCGAAGCATGCTCGATGTAGACGACACAGAAGGTTGGACTACTGTATCGCGCCGCAACAACTCGCACTCTAGCCCAGCTAACCTTATGCCGTCTTCCGACCCTACCTCCCCTGCCGCCGCCTCGGACCTCAGCCGCACCGAGCAAGAGGATCACGACCTCGCACTTGCCCTCCAACTCCAGGAAGAAGAAGACAATCGCCATCGTCTGTCGCAAGAAGAGCGCCGCCGCCAGGAAAACGCCCTTTCTGAACATGCCATCGCCCAACAGGCCCAGACCCGTCCGCCTAACCAGCGTGTCGGCGAAGCATTACCACCCCTAATCCCGCCCAGAAGGAATAATGTAACCACGCATAGACCCGTGTCGAGCGAACCCGCGCCGCCTCCAACATACGAAGAGGCTGCTGTCAGGCCGGCGTATCATCCGCCTATGGGACATCCGGCGAGTCCGACGGCACCTGTGAGGCCTCAGGGTAGTGCGTATCAAATGAATAGTAATGCGGCAGCGAGCATGCAAGGGCAGCCAGGAAGGCGGCCGCAGGGACCGATGATGCATGGAGGTAGTGGAATGGGCAGCAGACCTGGCAGAAGGGCAAGCGGCCTCGTGGGGAGTGGAGAGGAAGGCGGGAAGGATAAGTGCGTTGTTATGTAGACGCCTTTCTTTCCCCTTTTCTTCTTTTCTCTTAACAGGAGCATGAAGCGGAATGGGTTGCTGGGTTTTTCTTTTTCTTCCTCTTACGTTACATGATGATTGTTTTTTCGAGCTTTGCTGATGTTTGTCTTTGCGTGTTTTCGTAGGACTTGGGCATGCGAGATGCGGATTCCGTGTACGATTTCCTGACTTTTTCAATCCGTCCATCAGCTGCAGGAAGGGCTATCTGGTACTTGTGACTGAGGACACATTCGGAGGGAATATCGATGGCGTTTTGGGGGGGGCGGGTAGGATTGATGGATACCCCCTTTGTATTCTTAGTCATCTATTTTGTGCGTTCTTTGGTGGGAGATCAGGGAAGGAAGGGGTAGGTATTGATTGTACAGTACGCAAGCGGGGATGGGTGGGTGGGTCGATAGCGTTACCATTAGCACTATGCATGAGCACTCTTTTTTTGCGGTAGTTGATGGTTGACGGGTGACGGGTGCCTCGGTGATTGGTTTGCTTGATTATGGACGTGATGGTGGGTACTCTACGTATTTTTGTAACCTGGGCTAGCGATTGTCGGATTTGATTTTGAGTAAGTGCAGCGCATGCTCTTGGATGCGGAGGGAATGTATACAGGTTGGTTTTTATTTTGGTAACAATTGTAAGATTATTTTTGTACTAGGCCATAACGTTTCATTAGATGGCCGATTCTGCCAAGGTTAAGAATAAATGGAGTGTTGAGATAGGATGAGTAGATGCGTGTATGAATAACCACATAGTATTTGTTTGTTTCACCTACGTTCATAAAAGGTCATGTTATGTGGTATATGTGGCTTTGGTGGGGTTGCTCTTGTTGATGAGTATTTACTATCGATTTACGTTTTTGAAGGTTGTTAATTTATCATTCCCCTCTTTATATAAGCAAAACAACATGTGTCTACCAAGAGAGGTATATTATGAGGAGTCTAGTGTTCAGGAATCGTGTATGTGTGTTTGAGTAGCTCGTGAAGGTCGCATATTTCATCTCGCGTCTGCTTTCATTACCATGGAGCCTGTATGTTTATCTGTAATAAGTATGAAAGGTGGCGCTTCAGGAGGGAATGGGCGTAGACATGCCGTGTATGTATAACTGAAAAAAGAACTGAAAAAAAAGGAAGTAAAGTTATTCAACAAATTTTTGTAAAACATAGTACCAGAGGTGGAATATGGTCAAAAGAAAAGAGACTCTCATGTCCCATCTACGATAGACTGACCTATCTTTGTCAGACGCCCCTTATGACGCGAATCGTGCCGCGAGTATCGTCCAAGCGAGGCTTTACGAGAACCTTGGGAATCCGTGAGAAAGACTGAGCATGCTGTGTCGTGAACTTCGCTTGAGGAATCGTCTATGGGCGCGAATTTAGTGCGTTTCGAGGCACAATGATTGATCGGGTGGGTGTTTGCGAAAGGTCGGAGGTCGAAGGAGTTGCCTTCATCAAAAGCGCGGCCGCGCTTCTGGCACAAAAATTGTGGCGGAGATGTCAGCGCCATAGCTTCTGTGCCATCAGGATCGGTGGCTTCAGTGGAGTAGGATATATTTGAGGTACTGCTTGAAACAGCTGAGGGAACAGTTCTTGAAAGTGTGATATTAGTGCCCCTTTCCGTGCTATCGTCATCCTCGTTTATAAAAATCGACGAGCTTTCCTCGTCTGAAAACGCGTATTGGTGTGCCATTGTTAACACCGGAAGGGGGTCATTAGGCTGGGTGTAGAACCCCCTCTGGTGTGTCTCCTGGTGCGGCTTTTCGGGTAGTAATTCTGTAAGTAAGTTGCTACATTGGCCAAATATCACAGCACCCTCGTCTTTGAGGACGCTCGGTGAGACAACTTTTCCCATTGCTGTTTTTGAAACGATGCGCTGGAGTCGGTCGCATTTGCAGACAAACTTGGACGGCGAATCGCAAGCCTCAAATGTGATTGACTGTCCCGTATGCCACCTCAAGCGTGAATCAGTAAGAAAAGCGCGGCTGGTCCTGCAGCCCGCGACGTTGTAAAGATCTTTCATAACTTCGATCGTGGTGGCAAGGTAATCTTTTCCTTCAGGGACAGATTTCCACCGGTGGCAGAGACGAGTGCTCTCATCGAGCACCGGACGCAATATTTGGCCGAATCCGTTAGCGAAAAGGACAAGAGCGTCGATGTCTCTAACTAGGGCAGGCCATCCTCCAGAAGTTTTACGGACCATAGTCTGTTTCCTTCTGCTAGAGGAACGCTCTTCTACGATGGCGCGGAATTCGAAGCCTTGCAAGTGCTCGCTAAAGGGGTCTCGTATTGCTCTACCCTCGGTCGCGCTCTCTCGATTTACGCTCAGCCCGATAAGGTATTCAAGATCAGACCATATATCTTGAATCAAATCCATGAATGTGTATGCACCAAAGTCCGATAGGTTCATGTTGGCATTGTGTAAGATGAGATCTCTCGGTGACGTGCAAGGTATTCTCCAGGGGAGTATAACTGGTTTTTCGTTAATTTGAAAGCATAGTAAGTGATTGCGCTGTTGGGCAATGTGCAAGATGACTTCAACTGCCGGAACAAGCCATGCGCATTTACCGGATGTATCATAAAGCAAAACTCGTTCTTTTTCAGCTGCGCTTATGATTCTCTGAAACGGGCGCTTGCCACGCTGAAAGTGAAATGGTCCATCTTTCGCACCGAGTTTGAAGTCTATCGTTCCTACGCCAAACTGTTGGAACCCAATAGAGCCACTAGAGAGCCTTATGGTTGAGCTGGCTTCTTCCGCTCCTGAGTAGTCTAGGTTTTCGTAATCTGCTGATTGAGTACCCAGTATCGATGTAACTTTTGTGCACCACCCAACAATAGAGCGACACTTTTGGACATCATCCAGGTTAACTTGATCAAGCATGGCTCGACTGGAACACTGTGATATACCATCTCGGTAGGTTAGACGCGTGTCCAAGTCTTTGCTAGTGACCAAATGCCATTGAATCCGGTCTTGGTTTTTTTTTACCGGAACAAACATTGTAGAAAAGCCTTTCATGACGACGCCTCCTTCGAACTCAAAAGCGTGGCGTACACCAGCGAGAGCTGCCATGAGCTGGGTAGGAGCCTCAAGGCCTATTTCATCTTGCCGCTCTGGTACAGGGAAGCCGTACGCGATCGAGGCCCCGCTAAACAAGGGAAGCCAGCAAGCGCTTTCCTCGCCACTTAAAAGTTCGTGTTTTACAGTCACATTGAATACAGTGGCCGTTTCGTCATAAGTAACGGAGGCCTTCGCGTAGGATAGACCCTCTGCATCTTTGGGAGTGCTCAAAGCTGATATGAACCACGTAAACTGCTGTGCAAACTCAACTATTTCATCTTTTGTACCGCAGATAGCTGCATTGATCACTCTTTTGTTACCATGAGTGAATCTCGACCGTATTTGGAGTTTCTTAAACGGCTCTACGAACTATTAGCGCCGCTGCAAGACCTCTGCCATGTTCTAATTACCTTGATAGGGTTCCCACTCGTTATTAGAAGCACTCAAAACGGAGCACATGTATGGCAAAAAGCCTTCCTTACTTCCAGGCCAGACCTGATCCATGTATTCTGCGCAAGTAGTTGCGTGCGCAGCTAAAACGGTCCCACTAAGTGTAACTACACCTGAGAGATTTCTGAATGGAATTTCCACGTCATCAGTCTCATTTTTAACGCCAGGACATGCTTGGTCTTTGAACACTTCGCCAAACTGTGTTGACAAGAAATCAGGCACCTTCCAATCGCTCATAAATATGGCTGTATGAGTCTCGAGTCGGTCCACATCTGCGTGGCCTAGAGGAGATAAATTGCCAAGCACTGCGTTGCGAATCTGGTCCATGATAGACTCTTGCGGCCATAGGAGCGCGTTTCTTATACCTGTCGTAAGCTCATGGAATGCCTCTCCTGATTCTAGAAAATCCCGAAGCGGTTCCAAATTTAAAATGACTTCCTCAAAGTCATCGTCGACTGAGCGAAGCTGGGCATTCAGCGCCGTCGGGACTGCCATAGTTGGATTCAACTTCGCGGCCAGCTCCATTTTCTCCAATACCGAGAGCTGCTGACCTAAATTCTTCAGGCGTGTATCAAGGGACTCAGTAGGGGTAGCAGCCACGAGACCATGGTTGCAAAAGTAGCGTGCAATTTTGGGACGGTGTATGCGAACGAGCTTTGCAGCCTTCAACCATGAATGTCTAAGTTGTTGATCTACTGCTTCCTGTGAACGGCTTTGCGTTATGAGTTTAATACTGTACTCCTTGAGTAAATCTTCGATCTTCGACTCTGCGGATATCTGGGACAGATGAGCCCGGAGACTCTTGCCCCAAGTCTTTGCCTCTGTTTTTTCTACGAGAGTGTCGCCAATGTATGCTATGAACTCCTGGAGGAAGTCCCCCGGCAGTCCGAGAGAGCTTGAGAAGGAATCGATGGAGCAGATCGAATCTGTGTCTTTACCAATGCCAGTATGGTATCCTGAGTCGGAGGGTATAGCTATGTTAGTAGGTGGTTGCAAATATGGAAGCAGGTTTGGTTCGGTTGGCTGGTCGATGTCTGCTAAATGGAGAGTATTTTTCCGTTGGATGTGATCAGTTGGTTGATTGGATACCATTGCATCAGGAATTTCCGCATAGTTGCCGATTCGTCCATCCCTCTGCAAAGGTTGCGGAAGGGAAGATGAGACAGCGCTAGGTTCAGTGCCGTATGAAAACATGTAAGAGAGAGGCGCGACTTTGTCCTTCATGGTATCACTTATGGTGCCCTTCATACTCGCTTCGCAGTAATGCTTCTTCAGGGCATCGGGCCTCTTAAACTTCTTGTTACAGGCTTCGCACCTCACGTCACTTGTAGCGTCTTTCACAGTACAAGAGAACTTCTGGTGGCGGTATAAATTTCGGCGACCATCCTTAGGACTGAACGTTTTCCCGCAGAACCTGCAGCGGAAATCCGGCTCATCTATTAGGGAATACGGGGTTTCTCTGGGACTTTCATTTAAGGAGAGACTGATAGATGCGGAGGTATAAACAAGAGGACGAATCTCGTCGTTTCTGCTCTGGATTGTAGTTGCTGTATGGGTACTATCAAAATGCAGTCGTGATGTATGCTGTTCGGTAGGTTTTCTTTTTCCCTCCGAGTCGTAATCCACATTCGATTCTGAGGGATCATCTATTGTATCTATGAACCTCAAAGTCCGCTGAGCTACCTTGTTAATCTTATTGGTTTTCTAAGCTTGCCTGAGAAACTTACCTGGCGGAAACGAGGCGAGTCAGCGGCCAACTCCTCCTCTAAAAGTATGTCCATGGTTTGGCGCGACCTATCTTCGATGAGCAGCGACTGTTCGTATACAAATCCACGGCATAAAGGACCGATGTTCCGCGAGGTTCGAGAAAAAATTGCGGGGACAGAGAAGCTAAGCTGTCTTAAAAGACGTGGGTGGGTAGATGGGGCTGTGTCGACCTGCCAAGATACTGCGCCCCACCCGAAGCACTTGGAAATTTTGGAGGTCAGCCTTGTGAGTTGCCGAGTTACTTTCTCTGCTGTACTACGTGCCTTACTTAGGCTGTGATTAAAAATGACACAAAATGCCACCCCCGGCCCGTCACAAATGGCTATAGACAAGAACACCCTTTGTCGAGAGGTGGGATCTCAAGTCAGGATATTTGTGAATTGCCCGAGCCATGGCCTGGAAGTAGCCAAGATCATGTAAAACTCAGAGTTCATTTACTATGAAGGTTGGAATCAAGCTCATTCCTGATACATGTATGATAGAATCCGGGCCTAGATTGTGTAGATTTCAGAAGACTGCCCAGACCCATACGCAATTTTTCATGTACTTTCGAACTCTATACCTCATAGAGATGCCCTATATGCAAAAATGTTCCGAGGTTTCCTTGTGGATTGTTCGTGTTATAGCATGAGCAATAGAATAGGCCTGTCTCGACTCAGCCAAATACAACATCCTTTTTAGTACGTGCATGCATTTCCCCACTTCCCAAAGAGTGCCGAAGCCTGCTTATAGGTGCTTAGGCGCATAAAGCTTATCGGAACCTCTCTGCAAGAGTGCTCAGACTTAGGAAATATGAACGCGCGATGAATGAATATCCATTTATTTAGTATACAACTAGGCAGCGCTAAGAGCTTTCGATGTATGTCTCTTGCTTCTCCTCTGTTGGCACGGCATAGGTGCGGTTGAATCAAATGCAGCTGCAATAAGTTTGAGAGTAGACGATTGATTCTATAGAGAGGGCTATGGAGGAGTTTATATAGACGAGGGCGTTACCTCCTTGCAACGCACGGAGCGCTATGGGCCATGGCGCGTAGGCACGATGAGTCATAGCGAAGAAGGGAAAAGGAGAGGAAGAAGAAGAACACGAGATATGGTGTTGACGTCATACGAATCTGATGATTCCAACATCCTCTAATACAAGATAACTCAACCACCATTTTACTTTATAGCAAAATATGTATCCAACGTACCAAGCAATCATTGTGAAAATGGGATTAGGTCTTCGTGAAATACGCCGGAAACTAGGTGGCTGCTTTGGCGTGTCAAGTGCTTCTATAAAAGCATCATGCTGAATAGAATCGGGAGAGCATGTCTTGAGAGGCGGTATCAACAGAAAAGGGACAACACCAATCAATGAAAGACTGAATGTTTCTTGAATGTTATAAAGGGAAAGATGTAGCACTAGGTATGATTTTGTCTGAATTCATGTCGGCCAAGCACCGTCTACGTGCTCAGTTTCGATTTGCTACTGGTCCAAAAGCTAGCGGATTTGATGCGACTGGCAGGCATGCACTTAATCCATCAATATCTATACCTTGCGATTCCAATGCTGTTTAAGCAACATTAACCCCTTAGCACAAGCTTCAATTTGAATGCCTCTTAACTTTAATTAAACCCAAGTATTCTTTACAGCATTGAACACCCACGGCCATCTAAAACAGTTTCGAAAGCCTACCCATCGGTTGAGATATAAGCTGACACTAGTTCTAGCTATAGAACCTGCGAAATTCTGGATTATAGCTCGTGTAGGTGGAAGACCTCTCTCAGTAGGCCTTTTAATATAGCTTATAAGCTCCTTCTCTTGCTGAGGGCTGAGCTTGCGTCGGTTGATTCCCTCATCTGCGCGTGTTCGGGTTATAGCTTGGTGCCTCCGCGCGAGCGTAGAACGTACAACACCATACTTTTTCGCAATTTCTGTATAACTAATAGATTCTCCGGGTGCTAGAGAATCGATAGCTGCAAGAGAAGCCTCAATTGGCTCCATATTGACTGTAGTAGGTGGTGCTGAACGCTGACGCATTTTGGTGTTGGGCGCGCATTGAGCCATGACCTACGGTAGTTTCAGTTGGCGGAACAAACTTTTTGGCGCGCGGCTGTAGAATCCTCCAGCTGTCAACAATTATACCATCTCTCCGTTTATGCCACCGTCTCTATTCTATTTTCATGCTACAACGCGCACGATTGGAATACTGCGCGACGTCTGAATCGTATAGCCTATCTTCGCAATTATCCGCGCTCAACACCATCGACCACGCTGCCAGTCCGCTTTAGTTAGCCCCCAGTTAACGTTAGGCGTGTCTATAAATGTACAGAACGAATGAACGCCTAGTAGATATAAATTAATAATACGCTATAAGAATTAAAATTTAAAAACGAACGTAGTGGCAAGGCCTTCTTAGCGTTGTCCTGGAGACGAGTGACACGCTTGCACAATACTGCTTTCTTTTACTATACCAAAACACCACGCTGCTACAACGGCCTCTCACTCTTAGTATCCCTCCGCCTACCCTCCCTTATACAAGTTCTTCGTATTTAGAGGACCTAGAATAAATTATAGCTACTATATAAGTTTCAAAAATAGGAAAATCGTCATCAACTGGCTAGAATCTCGGGTATGGTAGTTCAAGAATTGTCGCTTTCAAGAGTCCAACGCAAGGCGTCAGTTCGAACCCGAGTCAAGTACACCATGCGGTTCTAGTCGTGGCA
>Ga0247757_10001343_pt1 | contig 16691 bp, 16 predicted proteins | sample UWRJL126311R4_FD_180929 | JGI IMG/M metagenome (GOLD analysis project Ga0247757, IMG submission 180929) | Plant litter microbial communities from Arlington Agricultural Research Station in Wisconsin, United States - UWRJ-L126-311R-4 | ecosystem: Environmental > Terrestrial > Plant litter >... | reverse complement strand
ATCTGCATACTCATATATGATATCCATCTAACTTTAGCGCATACCCCTGCACACAACATGAAGTATCGTGTAGAGGAGGTAATAATCGCAGCTTTGGTCGTACAGACCTTTTGCAGTGAAGACGGGGGTGCTTTGAATGCCTTGAAGTTCGGTGGTGGAAGAGGATATGAGGGGTTTTAAGCGAGACCGTGGGAGAGAGAGAAAAGTGTCGGGTTTAGAGATGCCGTGGCAGATGTGGTGTAAGCGGAGGATTATTTCGAGGCAGGCTTTGGAGGGGCTCTTTTTACGGCGTTTCTTTTTCCTAAAGACGCCTTGCTTCAGCAAAGAACTTGTAGCTTAGGCTCTCAGGATTCCAGTACTTACGGTGGTCAGCTATCGAGACGTGGTAGTTTTACTGTAAATGGTTAATATGGTACTAAACAGGAAGATGGACAGTGGCTAACACAAGCTCGAAATCGACAGCAGCGCACGTACAAAGTCCTGCAATGCACCATTCTTACTTTTGAGTTTATGGATGTGATTTTTCATACCGCTGTTTCCGCTTGAGGTCAGAGCAGGTCAGCTTGGGTGCTTCGACTTTGCAGACACAATTCGTTCTAGTCATATCTGCCGTCCACTGTTATACTATGTGGTCAGAAAAGTTGCAGGACGCTTTAGAGAGGACTCACTAGCTTTACGTAGTCTACATGTTGCTGAAGTGCGGACGCGTTTTCCTTGAGGCCGCAGTGGACGGTCTGGAGGCAAAAAAGTTGGATTGTGAGACCTGGGTAAGATAATCTGAGCAGTAGGATTTTGAAGAGGGTTCAAAATCTCAATGGTGACGGCTAAAAATGCGGCTGTTGCGTGGGTGCATAGAGTGGTGACGGTGGGGATGAGGTGGAACGACTATAGCCCGGAAAGCCTTCTGAGCTAATTTAAGAAGTAGTTGATCCACATGGCCGTAACACCAGCCCATCATCGGGTAAGATCCGGTAAAGTTGTCGTATTGTTATAAATTGAAGAAAACTGAAGAGTAAGATAGACTACCAAGCACTTCTCCTTGCTGTCCATGCTCTCACATGTTTGTAGGATGCAGTCTGGTAGTGAGCATGGGTTTCAGATTGTAAAGTTGTAAGGTAGGAGAAGCGTAGCCTGAAATGTATGATATGAGCTACTGGTTACGATGGTAAAATATACACATGCTACCATTGGATACTGCATGTGATTGGAGACTCCTAAGTCATGTGATATAACACTGGCTGGAGTGAAGGTGCGTCCACATGCATGTGTTATGAAGAATGGCTAGTCGCGGGGCTCGACGGGTCAAATGCAACTACACAGACATCTCACGATTGTAGGCTAGAAAGGTAAGGCATTAGTTAACACTAAGCGGGCCGTATTTCTCGTTTACACGATCGCTGATCTGAGAACGTCTGTTCACGCTCTTCCGCATCGGGAGAGGCTTCAGACGGATAAACGGATGACTAGCCAATGGGCGTAGATCACGAGGCTCTGCTTGCAGACCAGCCGTCCGCCTTAAATACAGAGGGATTTTGACGACACTCTCAATCTCACCGCAGTATGCCGGTGAAGAAAGACGTATATATGCCTCGCGGTATCAAGTAACACTAATCGCATCACCGCAAGCATCATGAGTTCAGCGCCACGGCTTCCAGTGGATGCGCTCGATGTCAACCCTCTACCAACCGACGAGGAGCTGCCGGACTACGAGGACGAGGCAGCGCCGGAGTACGATCGCGAACTGCACGAGACACCATTGCACAGGTACTACCTCCGGCAGATGGATCGGAAACTGTTGATGGTGGTCCCCTACGGCCCGTCGGCACCCGAGTCCTATAGAATTGCGTCCCGCGGTGCACGGCTATTCTCGAAGAGACCTGAGGTGGAGGTCTGGCGCACGTCTCGAGCACCAACGGCTGACGCATTTGTCGCTGGCATCTGGTTCGACATAGATGGCCCGCTACCATGGCGACCCCGCGCGCGCTTCATACAGAACGGTACACAGGGCGCTCAGACGTACGCGATGGAGTCGCGAAATTTCTCAGACTGGACACTTTCTCTGGATGGGACAACCTATGTGTGGATGCTTGAAGCGCGGCCTTTCTCGATGGTCTTTCGAGTCGTTGGGTCGCGCCAGGTCATTGCACGCTTCAACTTCTCGGCGCAAGGAACCACGGCTACGGGAGGCGCAGAGGCTGGCGACTTGATTGTATACCGCGACAGGCTATCTGCAGATAGCGCTGGGGTGGAGAAGATACTATGCAGCCTCGTCACTGCGGTGACGCAGTTCAGGAAGATGGGCAGGCACTACAAGAATGACCCAGCGGAGGCACCGTTGCGGGCGGCGTCGTTGCCGGGAGATCGGGTTCCTCTACACAGGACGGGGGCGGCACAGTTCTGGAGCTACAGTGGAGAGGTGTGAGAGTTGTGTTTCTGTCTGGGGGGATGCGATTCCGCGTCCGGGGCGGGCACTGAGACACCTGGAGAAGGGTTGCTTGTGGAAGGGCGTAGCACAGCGGCTAGAGCTAGAACAAGGACCGAGTCAGCAAAGGAATGTACGTAGACGGGACAGAAGCGATGGCGACGTTTGGCTGTGTCTGACTCGGCGGGTGATTTCGTTGAATGGCTCAACAGGGCTGAGCCGAAGCCTGCGAGGAAAATGCGACGAGATAAGCGCCCCAGGCAGGGGCAGGGGTCTGGTTAGCGAGGCACAAGATTAACATTGCCCAGAGAGTCTCGACTCGTCCTCTTCTCGCGGGCAGCGCCGATCGCTGGGGAGCAGGCCAGGGAGTCAGGGAGTCAGGGAGTCGGGGCCAGGGACCGAGGGCGCTGGTGCCCGCCAGCCACCCCACAGCCGTGCCACCGTTTGCGGGAGCGTCTTTGGCCTCCAGGCCCTGGATGCACAGCGATGTTCCGCCGCGGCTCGACACAGGCATGCGCTTGCAGACAACCCGCAGAAACAGAACGGCGGGGCATAGCACATGGGCTTCTGCACTTGCGCATGGCGCTCCTTTGGCTGCGGGCGCGGCGCATTCATTGGCGTGTCTGAGCTGCAGGCCAGCCCGGGGACGTGTCCTTTGTCAGCCCCGGCCGCGTCGCCTGTGCTCACACGGCTAACCCGAGTGGAATTGGAAGGCTTTTCGCTGTGGCCCGTCACCCCGTCTCTCCCGCTGTCTCCGCCCAGGCCTGGCTTGGTATTTGCTACGGCCTTCGACGAGGTGCCGTTGTTGCGGTGCGCGCGGATCTCTCGGTCGTCGTCGTCGACTGCTTCTTTTGCCTCAGCTCCACTACCACCGCCTCCGCAAGTCACCCTCCACCTGTCCCCAGAGCTGCGAGCTCGTCCCCTCTTTTCCCATTCTTAGCCCATGGCCTGACTAAAAACACCGCGCTCCAATTCCCCCCTGCCGGCCCTTTCTGCTGAGGTCGCTTCCTCAGATCGATCATCCACCCCATCTCGGACCCGCACACCAACAATCTTGTCCACTCGCCACGCCTTGCGCCTTAATCCGCCGTCTCCGGACTCCTGCGAGGAATGGGAAGCGTTGTGCAACACGAGCACCTCGCCGTCGCCGTCGCCGTCGTCGTTACTTCGCTGCGTGATCGCTTCCTCAACTCTGCGTAACCTGTGACACCACCTACGTCCACGTCTCGTTCGCACATATTTCCCTCCGTCGCGAACAGCCGCTCGTGGGCGCGCTGGGCCAGAAGTGATGGTCAGAATGAGGATCCCCATCCGCGAGCAATTAGGGTGTCTGGTGATTCTGTCCTCGTTGATCGGTCTGGCTGTCATTGCAGTAGCAACATGGGTAATGCTTTTCTTGCACTTGGAAAAACGGCCAAATCTCTGATATCCGCCAGATTACCAACCATAGTTTTGTGCTAGACATCCGGTACGTCGCTAGGAAGCCACACTCCTCACTGATAGCCTAACAGGAGCACAGGTCGTCGAGACTCTCGCTCACAGCCTCACTCAAAGCTGCACAAATGAGCTCGAACCTCCTGGTGATGCAAACGTCAGTAAGGCAAACAGCCTCGCGTTTGGCCATCCAAGCCGCCCTTCAACGCTACTATGACTTCAACAACGACACCACACAGAACTGGTCGCGAGCGAAGGACGACTTTAATGCTGTGTTCACTGGCGATGGCGACGCACGTTTGTTGGTTCAGGCCCGGGTATATCGACGAAACACATCGGAATTTGGCGTTCTCAACATCACCAAAGATAACATGCAAGGCTTGGTTCTGCCTTACTCAACGCCCGACGGATCGCCTGCTCTTTTTGGAGACGACCAAAATGGCTTCATACCTGAATTGTATCCACGATTCGACCCTTTTACTATCCCTATCAACAGTTCGTTCAGACAAACCAAGGCTACATACAACGGACGCCTATTGGACGCACACAACTTCCTTCTCAGCGGGCCTTATCACGTCAACGACACTCTAAGCCTTATCTCCATTACTATGCCGATCATCAACAATACCTCCAGTATCGATACTCTAGGCTGGCTAACCGCCGTTCTTGATGCAAATCTCGTTCAAAAAGTTGTGAACGCTCTGGAGGGTCTACAAGACAGTGGACTCACAATGGTATGTAATCTCGTAATGGGAACTCGTTGTCCTCGAAAGAACCCTGCGACTTGACATGTTTTGCACATTAGTCCTGGCGCTGTAATAAGCATCATAGACACCAATCAACCGATGCGGAACTACTGTTTTGCTGACTCCTTGGTAGATATTTGGACCGGACAATAGTACAAACAAATTCCCCAATGGTACCATTGACAACAAGAATGCGCTCGCAGATACACGAGTGAGGTTTGTCCTACCACCAACGGATAGGGAAGCTGCCGAAAGACATGAGGAAGGGAATCAATTAGCAATGAGCAATTTCACATGGAACAAATTCCCTGCTGTCCGGCGCGGCTTTACCGAGCTGGAGCACACTGCCAGTAATGCGGGGAGCGTCATTTCAACCCGCAATGAGATGCGAGAGCATGTTGCCGTCGGCTACGCCATCGTTCAGAATTCCATGGTCGATTGGATGGTTCTCATAGAACAAACGCATAGCGAAGTATGGGCACCAATCGTCAGGCTCCGCAATGTCATCTTAGCCTGTGTCTTCGGGACCATGGGCGCCCTGTTGATTTTGGCGTTTCCGGTGGCCCATTATTCAAGCTCGCCAATACGCCGTCTGCGAGATGCGACAAAACGGTCGGTGTCGCCCCATGTCATAGATGAGAGCAGCTTGGGCTCGGATGGGGACCATCACGATGACCATGAGGGTCACCACGAGGCTCTTGCCCGCAAAGAAGGTTGGTTCGGTCAGATCGTCCATTATCGCCGGAATCAGAAAGCCACTCGAGCCGAACGTCGAGAAGCAGAAAGAAGACGACAATTTCGCATTCCGTCAAAGGTCAAGGACCGGAAGCATCTCATTCATGATGAACTCACGGATCTGACCAAGACATTTAACGAAATGACCGACGAGCTCATGATGCAGTACGAAAGGTTGGAAGAGAGAGTTCAACAAAGGACCGCCGAACTGGAGCAAAGTAAAAAGGCCGCGGAAGCCGCAAACGAGAGCAAGACTTTATTCATTGCCAATATCTCACATGAACTGAAGACGCCACTAAATGGCATTCTTGGAATGTGTGCAGTCTGCATGGGCGAAGATGACCCTATCAAATTAAAGCGATCTTTAGGCATCATCTACAAGAGCGGCGATCTTCTCCTCAACCTATTGACTGACCTGTTGACTTTCAGTAAGAACCAGGTTGGCCAACAAATAAGTTTAGACGAGAAAGAGTTCCGGTTGCGAGACATCAGTTCGCAGATTATGGCCATCTTCGAGAAACAAGCAAGAGAGGGAGGTATTCACTTGTGCGTCAAATTTGAAGGCCCACATGAAGCCAACATGGATGAAAGCGGACGGCCTATCGGACGGGGCGATCTTGGACCTTTTGGCCTTGGTCGCCTCAAGGACATGATCCTATATGGCGACCAACATCGAATCTTGCAGGTGGTTATCAACCTGGTTTCCAATAGTCTCAAGTTCACGCCCAAAGGCGGTTCTGTTACGCTGTACATTCGATGTCTTGGAGAAGCTCATATGTCGGATAGTCGCAAAGCCTCTATGCAGTCAAGGCAAAGTTCGACACGCGGTTCGAAGCGTCCTCGTGCATCAAGCTCGGAAGTGGGCTCTGTTTCAGTTACAGCCGGGGAACGATACGATACGGCAAATGTCATTAATGCTCATGACAAGACACTTGCGTATGCGCACCTGATCAATCAAGATAGAGCTGCCACCCCGCCGCCTGGCAGGTGGCTTTCGTTTGAGTTCGAAGTGGAAGATACTGGGCCAGGAATTCCTGAGAACCTCCATGACAAGATCTTCGAGCCATTTGTGCAGGGTGATCTCGGATTAAGCAAAAAGTATGGTGGCACTGGCTTAGGGTTGAGCATTTGCGCGCAGTTGGCCAGTCTTATGAGAGGCACAATCTCATTAAAAAGCGAGCTTGGACACGGCAGCGTTTTCACGATGAACATTCCGCTTAAGCATCTCACTAGTCGTGCCGACAGCACAGCGAGCTCCAGTCATGTCAATCTTGGCTCCAATAGTGCTCGCCAGAGCATATCTGCCGAGGATGCTGCTGCAGGAAAAAATGATGACGCGCTCTCTGTACAATCGGCCACGAGTGGACCACTCGTTGCAAGCCCACCCCAAGCAGCCGGTCCGGTACCTTTTGAGGCGGATTCAAAACCCCGACTAGTCGGACTTAGTCAACCGTTTTTCGCGTCGAACACTCCTCTGGAATCGCCGAATTCGCAAACGGCTGCTATGAAACGAGTTGAGGCAGAAGCAACACAGCGTGGCGATAAGGTCAAAGTCCTTGTCGCAGAAGACAACAAAACCAACCAGGAAGTTGTTTTACGTATGCTCAAGCTTGAAGATGTGTATGATGTGACGGTGGCCAAGGATGGACAAGAAGCCCTTGATAAAGTGAAAGAGAGCATGGAACGTCAGACACCGTACAACTTGATCTTCATGGACGTTCAGATGCCCAATCTGGATGGTCTGCAATCGACTCGTTTGATTAGACAGTCAGGTTTCTCGGCTCCAATTGTGGCCTTGACTGCAGTAAGTAACGCCCGAGTACTTGTTTCCGTTTCCGCTCTAACGTTTTTTTTAGTACGCTGAGGAGTCGAACGTCAAGGAGTGCCTTGATTCCGGAATGGATTTCTTTTTGTCCAAACCAATTCGTCGGCCAGCACTCAAACATGTGCTAAAGACATACTGTCCTCCTATCCCTGAGGAAGATGGAGAAATAACCCCACCTCCTATGGAGCGAATGAGAACTACACCGAACGGGCGGGTTACACAGACCACACAGTCTAGCACCACAATTTCGTCCAAGGTAGCTGAGACTACCGAGGTACCGACAGCCACAGTTGCCGAGATACCAATCACTCCCTCCGTCTCTCCGTTATCGAAGCCAGTGGAAGGACCATGATAACGGGCCCGGTAGCTTTCAGCCCCTCTCAGCTGTCAACTATCCTCTACCAACGTCAGAAGGCTCATCCACGCCGCACGACTACCTAATCAGCATTCCTCAGGATTTCTTACGGTTTTTTAATGTATCAGCCAGATACATCGACTTGGCTTTCATTTTTCTTTTCCTAGTTCTCATTTTCTCTTTACAGTCTACGTTTGCAAAGCAAAGGCGCTATGGGTGATTAGCACAAAAGCAAAGTACGAATTTCACCGGCGTCCATTTAGGGAAACCTGCCTTTTCTTTCTTCTTCCGAATCTCTCCTTATCTCCTCGTTTGGATATCTGGACCAGAGAACATATGGGCAACCGAATTTCCTGGGTTTGTCGGGCGTTGGATGTGAATATTTTGTGTTTTGGGAATTTATCATAGTATCTTTGCATAGGAGGGTTTGGCTGTATAGGCATCTTTTGTTTTTTGTTTAATGCAAGAGGTGGGGAGTTTTAGAAGAGAGAGGAGAATCAGATAGTGTCCAGTGGCAGGATGAGGGAATGGACGACACTTTTCGAGAGCTCGTGAAGAGCTCAGACTTGACAATCTTTCTCAGCTGTTGTAGTGGTGCTTTGGTGATGTGAAATGTGTGATCGAATCCGAACTATCAAGTCGAAGCTCTGGCTGGAACAGCTACAAGAAAGGTATCTCACAACTTAAACTGCATGGAAAAGTACGGCACTGGAGTTCCTTCATATACACATCAAGTTGTTGAAATTCAGCATTGTGCGTACATGCGGTCTACGTAGTTGCCCATCACGTGCTGAGTCGCTAGCGGGTGTCGCGCCCCGGAAGAACATTCTGCCGAAAGCTACAAAACCCCACTGAGGTGGGCTCTCTCGAACTTTTTCTCTTCAACGGCCTGCCTTACCAACGCTGCGTTTCTTTGCTCTCAAACAGATATCGGAGCTCGCTCCGCGCTATCCTACCCTGCAAATGAGAAATTCGGAGTAATCTTCACCTTTTCTTCTGCCATCTCGCCGCTTGGTGAGCGCTGGCACGACTGCCCGTAAGGGCCTGGCGTGACTCACGTCTGCATTCGGCATCAGAAAGCTCAGGGCCCAGAAAGCCGGAAGCAGGGTTCCCTCGGGGGCCTTTGCGTCTTGCGCAGACTGGTGTCCCTATGGGAGTCGGTGCGAAGATTGTGTGCTCTGCGGAGCGACACTATAGTACAATACGCGGCGTACTTGACCCCGAGTAGCTTCGGCAAAAGGGCAATGGTATCATTCGATTCTGATTACTCTGGCGAGGCAGGCCGTTCTTCTTTTCTCTTTTGAGGTGAGTGCGCTCAAGATTATACCAGGGTTCTAAGGATACTACTAATGATACAATGTATGCAATCAACTCCCATGGTCTTTTCGAATCGCTTATGCCTTTGCGTACATAATATCGGTCCTCATTGTATACTTCACGCCTTTTATTACATCGTCCCCGGAATGTATCAGATTGCGATGCTGGAAAAGTAATACCCGCCCGCACTTGGGGACAACGTCTATCCTGCCCATCATGTTATAGTCGTAGAATGTAGTGGCGCCGCCCTTGAGCTGGTCACCTGCATCATTCAAATATAAATGAAGAGTGAAATACGACCGCTCTTTAGCATCGGGCGTTTCGTAGGCACCATCGCAATGAGCTAGTTTGTTAGTAGAACTTCGGGCATGCTACGATTCTTCATACCTTTAAAGTATTCGCCACCAACGTATTTTAAGAATCTCATTCTCTCGTTCAAACCGGTGACTTTCCATACCTCATTTCTTTTTGCTGGCCCTATACCCGTAACATCGGCCCAGTTCCGCAATCGATGAATGTCAGGTACCGAGCTCTCTATTCTTGTCCAAATCTTGGCTACCATATCGCGGTCATCCCAAATGATACGCCCGCACTTGCGGGTTTCTTCGATCATTACCTGCCTGCCAGCACCGACGTTCACCATTGCCCTCTCCCATACGCCCTCAGAAGTTGCTTCAGCCGCCGCTATCAATATTTTGCACTCTTCCTCTGACAGCACACCGTCGAGCACGACCGCCCATTGGCCAGCGTAGTTTGGTATTCCTTCTTTCTTGAAATCGATTACAGACTTGGTAAGGTTGGGAGCTGGGTCTTCGAGGAATCCCTCGGGAAGCTCGAATTTCTTTGACGCAGCCATGGTGGCTGTAGTCTTGTAGAAAGCCTGGAGGCGAATGAGTCGTGGGACTGCGCTTCTGGCTACAGTTGACGAATGCTCTCTGCGTCAACTAGGCGTTCATGCTACGAAAAAGAAAGATATGCTGTGCTACGAGGAATAAGATCATAGTCTGTGGTTTTATAGACAGAAAATTTATGTTGTTGCCTAGTAAGTATGGCTGAAAGACCCCACAGTCAGTGGCTGGACTGCACATGCATGAATCGCTGCGCCTTGTCGCGAAGAGTCAGGTACGAACAGCGGACTAGTCATTTGCGGTTCGCCGGTGTTTGGTCGCCTAAGACTGAACAATTAGGCTGCCTATTAGATGTCTGTATCGATAAATATAATCCATTAAGAAGTCGCGTCACGTGAAAGGCAATCGGAGTTGCACGCTGGGCTTCCCGTTTCAGGATTCCGCAGGCCAAGCCTGGAACGCCTCCTCCCAACAGCCTCGCGCCCTTTCGCGACTGCGCTGCGACAGATTCTTCATTCTACGCCGTGCCCAACTGCTGTTGATTGTGGGGCTCCTGTGCAACTAGTGTGCGCATTACCCTAAGCCACGCCGTTCTGTTTCCACTCATAGCGCCAAGCCGCGTCAGTCGACCTCACCTCTAATTTCCCGCCATCACCAACGTCAATCGCACCTCTCATACCCTCCAACCCCCGTCGCACAACCTATTCACCCCGAATTCAGCTTCACGAAGAGGGGCGCGCGCGCGTCGCGGCCGATTGAGCCTTCTACACGACCTCTCGACATCAGACACACCACATCGTCCACGCGTGTGCTGAGACATTCGAACGACGGTCGTCATGTCGGACTCCCCGCTCCCAGCGGAGCTCAACCGCAATCGGTTCCCAAACTTATTCGAAGTGCTTAGCCGTAAGACGGTGGCACCGCTGGACCTATTCTCTTTCTATATCTTCATGCGAGACCAACAGCGGTCGGTCGACTATCTAGACTTCTGGTACGCGGCAATGGTGCGCAGGCGGGAAGAAGGTCCTTATTAACTCTTTGCTTGCTAGGCTCGATGTATCTCAGCACCTTCAGTTATGCCGTTTATACGTGCGCCGCCTGCACCGGTCCGTGATCGAGGACACGCCTGACATGGAGAAGAACAGCAAGCGGTCGTCATATATTCTGGATAATGCAGGCGAGGGACCGTCTGGTTTGGGCGAGAAGGGAAATGTATCAGACCAGCGGTTGTCCGCCTTCCTTAGGTCGGATCACGGAAGCCGCCAGCACTCGCCGCAGAACAGCCAGGGTAGCGCTCACAGTCGCGAGCACCCACCCCGCCCCAGCTTCGTGACGATGCAAACCGACTCGCCGTTTGACTCCAGCTCGCCCGGTCAGAACTCGTCTGGTGATAACAACCAACCTCGACGTGAAGACCTGCGTGCTTCGGCTGAGAAGATATTATACACCTACCTGCTTCCCGGCTCGGAGCGTGAAATCATTATTCCTCAGAGCATTCTCAATGAAGTTCAAGAAGCTATTGAGGGGCCTGATCAGCGAAGCGACCCCGAGCTGTTTGACGCTGCGAAGGATTATGTCTTCCAGGCCATGGAACGAGATGCTTTCCCCGGCTTCCTGCAGAGCAAGGGTCTCGGCAACCTGGTTCCCCAAAGTATGATGATCCGCCTTATTATTGGTCTTATCAGCTTTTTCGGTGCTGTGTGGACCGCGTTTGTTCTCATATTCCTCAACAAGTCGAGAGCGACTCGGTGCTGGGTATGGAAGCCAAGCTCCCTCCAAATCACAAGTGTTAATTGCAATAGGTCATTCTACCTTTCACAGTGTCACTCTACTTCATCTTCACGCATCAATACATGCTTGACCCTATCCTAGCTCTGGTCGGTTACAGCGAGTACACGCTCATGGACTTCAACCGCATTCGGGAGCCGTTCGTGAGAAAGACACTGAATGCCCGCTCCTTCACTATGCTGGCACTCTTCGTCTTAGTCGATGCGGCAGTGTGCTGTCTGTTCATCTTCGTGCCAGGTAAACGGCTATAAGCGCATCATTCGCACACACAAATTTCCTACCATCAAACCACATCCTCCCTTTTTTTTCTTTAGGTTATAACGTAACTGCTTGCAATGTCTTTACAGCAGTAGTAATAGGGGAAGCATACCTTTTTCTTCCCTTTTCTCTTATCTGATACCATTTCGAGCGCTTGGAGAAGAGAAAGTGCCCCTACCGGCTGGTTTCCCTTTGTTGGGTGCTTTTGTTATCATCGACCTCAAGGAGTTTGAGTGCCAGCACGGTGTTTAGGTTTCGGGACGGGGTCTATAGAGCCAATTGCATCCAAAGAGGTGCTCGGGGGATTAGCCCCTGGTGTCTAAATTTTCGAACTCAATTTTCTGACGCTCAATGCACCGTGACTTTTGATAATTATGGCTTATGCACTCTGCCCATTGAGACTAATGTACCAGTCGAGGCGGAGGCAATAACAGATTCGGCCTAGATTTGCAGGGTGGCCCAAGCTCTCATGACGTGCATCCTTGGGCATTCAACGGCTCGAAGTGACTTGTCACCTTTCATGCCGACCCATCCTAAACACCATTGGAGCCGTCCGCTCAGGCGACCGCGCACGAATTGAGGAGCCATTAGTATTCCTGCTATTATTGTTGCATGCCGACGCACTCCAGGCACAGTCTAGACAAAACCATCATCAACGACCGCCAAACTGGATTCCTTTAAGTTTGTGCAAGGCACAATGAGTGCGCCCTCGCCGCCGAAGCTCAAGCGGACGCCTACAGTGCTGATGACGGACTCTCGAGACGCGAGCTCGCGGGTGCCGCAGCGGCCGACGACGGTGCAGCGCCCCGGCGCCAAACTGATCTCGGTCGACAATATCCTGCAGTACGCCTCCGACATTCCCTCGCAGCAGCAACGCGGTCCGCCAGGGCGTCGGCCCCTGCAACACACGCGGACGCCCAGCGGACGCCATCCACTCGATCCAAAGCTATCAGGACGCCTCATCCCGGCGCATATACCCGCGCGTACGAGCAAGCTTAGCGAAAAGCTGGTCTTGCTCCCGGATACTAGGGCTGGGGAGGACCAGGATGAGAAGGGGGATTTTGATGATGAGAACGAGGGACCGCCGACGGATGAAGACCTTTCAAGGAGAACTACGAAGGGGGGACCGAAAGACAAGAGCTATGCGGAGAGGCTGTCGAAAGCACGGAGAGCGGAGACGTTTTCGCGAGCTACGGCGTATTGCACGGCCCAGGCGTATAAGATGAAGAGTACGGCTGAGTTCGTCAAGACGCAGCATGGTGCGCGGACAAAGCTTTATGACGATTGTTTGTACTGCGTCTATCATCTTCCACTGTTGCCGGGAAACGATGGGTACAGGGTGAGGAGCAGTCCTGCGCTGAAGAGCCCAGGCGGGAAGACTGTGTTGGATGAGGAGATTGAGAGGAATGAGAGGAGGGAGCATGGCGAAGGGTATTATGAAGACGAAGAGCAGTATAGCATCCGCCATGGCGAGGAAATACCCGGACGTAGCCTTCCGAGGCGTGAACGCATGTATTCACTCCAGCACGATGGACAAGATGGATTGCACTCGCGTGTGCCACCCAATGCGCTATCTTTCGGAGAGATGTTTGTCTTCTCCTACGGTGTAGCAGTCTTCTGGAACTTTACCGAAAAACAAGAGAAGGATATTCTTGCCGATCTGACGTTCAGTACTTCATCGACAAACATCATGCTTGCTACTCGTCCACTTAATGAAGCAGACTTCGAGACAGAAGAGTTCCACTTTGAGTACAATCCTGAGATACCGCGCCCTCGAGTTTACAATGACATGATCACTCTGAAGAGCGGCGACCATATGATCAAGCTGGCTATGAGCCATGCCATCGCCCAGAGTACCAAGCTGTCGCTTTTCGAAGAAGGCATGGCCCGAACGATGTTGCAGGCACAGTACGTCCCCAAGAGACTAGCATTGACAGGCAAGCTAGGTATGAGAAGAACGGACGTGGTCAAGATGATTGGGCAACTCTTCACCAGCCGTGTCGACGTCAATCTTTGTAAGCTTCTCTCCTGACTTTACTCCCCCATTCTACACCCAGGTATAGCTAACCTCCATCTACAAACAGCATCCAACATGCTCGACACACCCAACTTCTTCTGGGAATCCGAGCCCACGCTCCACCCGCTTTACACGGCTGTCCGCGAGTACCTTGAGATCAAGCCGCGCATCCAGGTCCTCAACGAGCGCTGCCGTGTTTTCCTCGATCTGGGCGAGATCTTGTCGGACAGTATCTCGGACAAAAAGATGACACGCATCACGTGGATCATCATCTTCTTGATCGTCATCAGCATCTGCGTCACATGTTTGGAGGTACTGCTACGGTTTGCCATTCTGCACGGTAAGGGCAGAACAGTGGATGTGCAGGGGCTGAGGAAGAGCGCGGTGGCGGGGCCGATGGTTTTAGTGGGGAGGATGATGGCATGGGGGGTTGAGAGGGTCGGGAGGGCCTTGAGGTAAGAACAAGCATTAAATCAGTATCGTGTGCACAACAAAGGAGGGTTTGGCATAGCGATGGCGTTTTTCTTTAGGTTCACAGGGATTTGGATTCGATTCCAATGGCAATAAGCGGATATAGTTATGGTGGTGTGGATATATTTGCTAAGTCCTGAGGGCCAACATGCCCTCACGGCTGGACTTCAATGCATTCGTTCTGAACTGGATTTAAGGTAGGATAATACCCATCAATCGTTCTTTAGGATTAGGAGCCATTCCTTGTGAATAAATGAGGCAGGACTATTGGAAATATATGGTTCGTCAAATGCAGACCCTCTTTGTATTCGCTCTCGACTTTGCAGCCACTGTTGCACTAGCAAACACGGTGCACGACGCGTCTCGTCTCATATGTCGCGCATGGAACGCGCATCCATTGGTGGGGCAGCCCGCTAGGCCCTGCACGAGCCATGTGGTTTCCAGGGTGAAGCGCCCAGCCGTAAACACAACAATGCAGGTCGCAGATGGCACGACGCGAGCAATTGCTAAGCGCTTGGTGAAGCGACGAACGACAAACGACCCCGTCGCTGCAGACCTAAACAAAAAAAGCCTCATCTCCCACACATTCGCTCCGACACTCCTCCCCTCCCCTCATCTTCTATTCTTGCGCTTTTCCTACTGGCGTTATTTTCAAGCGTGCTTGGAGATAGCCCCGCGTTTTGGTGTAGCTTAACGGTTTCTAATATTCCGCTTCTTTCAGGCCCGCAGTCCAGTAAAGCATCCGTACAGAGGTGAAGAGAAAGACATCATCCAAGATGGCTCTCTCAACCGGTGCCCGTACCAACAACTCCACGGCAACCGTCGCCCAGCGGTAAGCCCCATTTGTATCCCCAATCCCAGGACCTCGACTGACTTCTCCCTGTAGTCTCCAGAAAGAGCTCATGGACATCATGACGCATCCGACGCCTGGTATCACCGCTTTCCCCGACGACGAGAACATGACGCGCTGGACGGCCACGATACACGGCCCCGAGGACACGCCGTACGCGACGCTCGTCTTCAAGCTCAGCATGGAGTTCCCTGCCGTGTACCCTTACACGCCGCCCACCGTGCTCTTCAAGACGCCCATCTACCACCCGAACGTCGACTTCAGCGGTCGCATCTGCCTCGACATCCTCAAGGATAAGTGGAGCGCAGTGTACAACATCGGCACCGTGCTGTTGAGTCTACAGAGCTTGCTAGGAGAGCCGAACAAGTGCGTAGAGTCCCGATGGAGTGGGAGAAAAATGGATGTTTTGCTAATGAAGTGCGCAGCTCGAGTCCGCTGAATGGTCAGGCCGCTGAGCTCTGGGACAACAATATGGAGGAGTTCAAGCGTCTTGTCTTGCAGCGTCACAAGACGCCCGAGGAGTTGGAGGCTGAGGGCTTGTAGGCTTGTTGCGTCTTCTCCCCTCATCCATCTTCCTACCCTCTCACTTCTCTAAGTCGATATCCGGCATCACGACGACGACGGTGCTAATGAATAGAGTTTGGAGCGGATGTTGCCTTTGGGGAGACTCGGACTATGAGTTCGTTTAGACCTATAACTTTGTATGGGTGCTTCTTTCCTGCACCTAACCTTGATCATTGGGCTGAGATCAAGTATCCCAGTCCAATCTCCTTATTTATTCCTTTCTTCTGCATGGCAAAACGGCATGGTATGGAGTCTCAGGGAAGCATGTTAGCGAAACGAGATACCACGTCTTTCACGCTTCTGGCGTTCGTGTATGCTAGGTATGCATGAGACAAGACAGAGCAAATGAATTGGTAAATCCACTAGGAGCTTTCTAAAACCTCTTTATGAAAGCTTAAATCATCTACCACAGAGCAACAGTACAATTTCGTTCTATTTTATCCCCCAGAATAGTCCAGCAACCAGCCTCGCTCCTTAATACTCATATACCTGAGTAAACGGCTATCCAGCATGCCCGTCTGAACAAGAAAAAAAAAAGGGTAGCATGAGTCAAGCTACGGCAATGCAGAACTAAGCGTGACGTGCATAAAGCTACGTAAATTCAATCTCCACATCTCACGTCATGCTTTCTTACAAAGCAGCTCGATGAGTATGTAAGAGACAGCCCTGCCTAGCAAACAGCGAAGAAGCGCTCATTTCACATGACAAGAACCGAGTGCTAAGCGGTCAAAACAACCAACACCGAAGAAAAGGCCCCCCGTCTCACCTACAGGTCTGCGTGCATCCTTACACCGTATGTGACGTTCGGGTATATACTCACGTGACGAGACATCACAGCAGCTCCCACATCGGACACTTTCCTACTCGGGCATGCCGTGGCCTCAAATGCTCTTCAGAGATCTTGCTATTTTCTTTTCCTTGCTATCACGAATGGAAAAAAAAAAAGCATTTCCAAAACTACTCCATAGGAAAGAGCTCAGAAACCTAGACTCAAAACCCCCCCCCTATCATCATCTATTTCTCTTTATCCCACCCGAAATGGCCCAGGCCCCCATATTCAT
>Ga0247757_10001342_pt1 | contig 16698 bp, 20 predicted proteins | sample UWRJL126311R4_FD_180929 | JGI IMG/M metagenome (GOLD analysis project Ga0247757, IMG submission 180929) | Plant litter microbial communities from Arlington Agricultural Research Station in Wisconsin, United States - UWRJ-L126-311R-4 | ecosystem: Environmental > Terrestrial > Plant litter >... | reverse complement strand
CTTCCGCATCGCCGCAGCAATGTACTCCTTCACCATAACCGGCCTCTTCAGCGCCTCCATTGGCGTCCTTCTCGCTCCCATTTCCAAACACTACTCCCTCTCTGATCTGCACGTCTCCCTCATCTTCCTCTCCGCGCCCATAGGCTACGTGCTGTCTTCCTCTGCAAACGCCTGTACCCACGCACTCTTCGGCCAGCGCGGCATCGCGTTCCTAGGCCCCCTTCTGCATGTGCTCGCTGCGCTGGGTATTGCCGCGCACCCGCCGTTCCCTGTGCTATTAGGTGCTTTTATCGTGGTAGCAATGGGGACAGGCCTCGTGGACGGGAGCTGGTGTGCGTGGGCAGGCGGACTGGAGAAGGCAAATAGCGTGAGCGGGTTTTTGCATGGGAGTTATAGTTTCGGGGCAGCGATTGGGCCCTTCGCAGCAGGCATGTGGATGAGCGAGGCGGGGAGGGCGTGGTGGGAATGGTATTACGTGCTCGTCAGTTTTCTTCCTCTCCTTCTGTTCCCCTTTTCTTGTATGCCGTATTGATCTTGCGCTGTGTTCCCCTAGGCCATCGCCTCCCTCCTCGAGCTCTTCATCCTCCTCTCTGCCTTCCGCTTCGAAGACGCACCCCGCTACCACGCCGCGAAACACGCGCTCGCCCTCCCCTCCCCGACCAGCCCTTCCTCTCGCGCTATTTTCAAACACAGAGCCACCTGGTGCACAGCAGCTTACTTCCTCACTTACGTCGGCATCGAGACCGCCATATCCGGTTGGGTGGTATCCTTCATGTCTCGCGCGCGCCATGCCCCGCCTTCCACCGCCAGCCTCTCCTCCTCGAGCTACTGGGCGGGCATGGCCATCGGGCGGCTCGTCCTCGGCCCTCTCACCGAAAAATGCGGCGTCCGTCCTGCAGGAACGTTCTACCTCTTCGCCGCGCTTTCCTTCCTCGTCTTATTCGCGCTCGCTTCTTCACCTACGGTATCTATCGTCGCGATGGCGAGCGCGGGGTTCGTGCAGGGCCCGATGTTTCCCTCGGGCGTGGTCGTTTTGTCGGAGCTGCTGCCGAGGGAGCTGCATGTTGCGGCCGTATCGTTTTGCGCGTCGGTCGGGCAGGTTGGGGGTGCGGCGCTGCCGTTTGGGATAGGGGCTGTGGTAGAAGGATTGGGGATTCGGGTTTTTCCGTGGGTGATTGTGGGGTTTACGGGGGTAGCGATGGGTACTTGGGGGGTGTTCGCGAGATTGAGGCCGAGGCGGGAGGAGGAGGATAACGACGATTGAAGAGGAGGGCGAGAGTGGGGTGGTGTTACTTTTTCAAGGTTCCGGGGAGGGGTGCGGGGGTCCGCGGCATGTGGAGATGGTCTCATTCGCACGTAGATGGCGTCATGGGTAGATTCAAGACTGGATATATAGAGAAGTACATAAATATCGACAGAATTGTATTGAATATCACAAAACTTTCCACTGCGTCGTCCAGCGTGATGGGCCAAAAACATGCTCGCGCGGACTTCTTTGTTTCCAAATTCCCCGCGGCCCCACTATCATATGCACATACCCCTGATTGCTCCAGCCCCGCTTAGCAAACCAGGCTGAGGTTAGTCTCATCACCAGATTTTCAGCCCTTAGAGAGAGTCAAACTGCGACTATATTAAATTTTAAATTAGACAAATAGCCATCATTCGATTAGAAGAGCCGTGGTAGCTCAGGGGTAGAGCGGCAGGCTGCAGTGTTCCTGTAGCATCATCCTGTAGGTCACCAGTTCAAATCTGGTTCACGGCTACAGTTCGACTCCGGTCGGTTCCTTTTTGCAATGCTCTTTTTGCATGTACTCTCTCCCTCTGGTCACAACGCGCCCTCAGGCCTCCTTAATTGCATAGCACCAACAATAAAATTATACTAGGATTTTTGAGCAGTTTAAAAACATTCAGGTAAACTTTTTCATGTGTCACATGATCTCAGCCTTCACATCCCTCCATTAATTACCATCCATGCTCATGCAATACCTTGCACAATCCTCCTACGCCCACTTCCCCAACACACTCATCCCCACCAACCCCATCCCCAAAAATCCGCCCGCCATGAGCGTCCTTCCCCACCCGGCCTCCCTCAAACTGCCTTCCATCCAATCTTTGTTCAACATCTCCACAATGCCCACCCACGCCAATATCCCGGCGCTCAGGGCATCCAGTGTGCCAATCGCCACCAGCGTCGCGGGATCGTTCCCATTGAATTTATCCAGCACCCCTATGCCAATGCCCATGCCGAGCGGCGTGACCAGCGCGAAGCAGCCTGCCATGATGAGTTTGGAAGCCGTGGAGATAGAGGAGGGGAGGGCGGCGATGCAGGTGCCCAGCGCGACGCCTTCAAAGGTCTGATGGAAGAGGATCACGGCAAAGAGGGTGAGGAAGAAGGAGTCGCCGGCCACGACGAGGGTGAGACCGATTACTGTGCGAAAACTGTTAGGATGGGTGCGCCGAGAAGGCAGAGTCGGATGGAAAGGGACACGACGTACGCAGAGAGTGGAAGATGATGCCTGCTTCGAGGACGAGGACGTTGAGCTTTGCATCCGCTGCGCTATGGACATCCACATGGCCGATTGCTTTGTCGGTGCGGTGCGCGGTGCTCGTCGTCGTTGGGGTTGCGGATTTATCGTCTGTCATCGTCGCGGTGGTGGATGCAGCAGCGACGGGCGCGACTTCCGCATCGGAAATCCCGTTCTTGCGTTGTCGCCATAGGAGGAACCGCACGCCGAGGTAGTCGACGAGAAAAGAGAGGACAAGGCCGGCGAGGAAGACGGCGGCGGTGGTTCCTTCGTAGGAGAGTTCACCTAGGCATTCATTGCTGAACATGAGTTGGGCGTGGGTGAAGAGCTGTCATGGCCGTTCATTAGCACACTGCACACCAAACCTCTCACAGTGCGACACGTCCTTTCTCAGAAGAGATGGAAGTAGAGGAAGAGTAGGGCTTACATGTATAAAAGCCGTCGACAAAATAACCCCGGTCCCAAACTGCTTCCCGGCTACAAAGACAAGGCTCTCCTCGGACATGCGCGTAAACCGCGTTGCGAGAATCGGCGCGAACACGCCGAGTGCGCTTGTCGCGAGGATCACGAACAGCAGGCCTATGCGCAGCGGTTTGTTGTACGAGCGGTCCTGCCGCGTACACGTCGGTCCCGACGACGAGTCTTCTGCCCCGCCGACGCAGTGCCTAGAAGAGTTGATTCAGTTAGATTGCGGGATAAGGCCGCGGATGAATGTGGTGGAGGTGTGTGTAACGTACTCTACACCTGCATGGAAGTGGCAGTTTCGGCCTTCTGAGGCATGGCTTTGTTCTTCTGTTTCGTGAGAATGGGAATCCTCGTTGTGGCCTTCCTCTTCGGCGCCAATTAGGATTTCGACGTCCTCGCCGGAAGAATTCACACAGAAGCTAAGGATGGAATGTTGGCTCGTGTGATTCGGAATGAGGGGAGAATGGGCTGTACGAACGTTTCACTGCCGTGTGTGTGGCAGCCTGTGTATCTGGGTTCCATCTCTTCAGTCTTGGTAGGACCAACGACTTCATACTCTGCCGTACCGGCGACGCAGAATCTTTCGCTGTCAGATACGTTCTCTTGTGAAAGCAAAAATGCGACCAGACTCACTGCACGGTGCCATGGGCATGGCAATCAGACACTGCAGTTATCGATGGTGAAGCTGCAGAAGTACTCGATGGAGGGGTAGTTGTTTGTGCCGAAACGAGGGCAGACATGAAGAGGAGCACAGCAGTTGAGGAGATGGACCACATGGTGAATGTGACGAACCACGCCTAAGGATTCCGATCACGACACGAAAAACAACACGAGTATCCCGTTAGTGTCAAGAGCACGTATGAGTTTCCATCTAACGGTATAAATTCTCTGACCACGGCGACCACCCGGCCCACTTTAGCACTTCACGCTCGCAAGGCTACTCACGCCAAGCCAGGCGGGCACCTTGTTGTCCATCGAGCTGCTTGGCGTCTTGGATGCGATTCGATCCGATATCCGAGCGTGAGGGCTTTTTTTGGCTTGGGACTCTGAGAGCGCAGGTCTTTCCTGTCTCCTGGTTGGGGCCTTGTTCCGCTTATGCGCTTGGCAGACGGGCTTGGCGATGAATGGAGGGTGGGCTGGGAGGAATGTGGTGTGGAGAGATGAGCGTGACTGGCCCAGACATGCTTGTGGGTGCTGTGGGTGCAGCTGGCAGTATTCTCGCTGGGGCCAGTATCGCTTTCGGGATACCTTTTCCTCGAGTTGAGGATGTCTAGATCGCTTTCTCTCTTTTCAAAGTGCTCTCATATAATAACTTACTTTTTAGCTATAAAGCTTTGGATTGGAGTAACGCAAATCCTTACTCCACTTCCAAACCCTCGCCCCCAATGATATTCATCGCTCAAAGAAAGTAAGTCCCTCAGAAGGAATACTTCCTACACTTCAAGACATTTGATTTTCAAGACATTTATCACCGAAGGCATTTTTCTCGGGGGAGAGCACAATTGTGGTAAGAGATGCACAGTTGTCAGTCATAGCGGGGGCGGAGAGGGCCGGGGCATAGAAAAATCATCGTTCGTTAGGCGGACATCAAGGTGCTTCTATACCGCCTCTTTTGCCATTCGTCCTGCCGTGCTACTATTTATCCCACCCTTTCTGTATTCGACTTCTTGGCCGCGTGAAATACTTGCAAGCGCAAGCGCTATGGTACTAGCTTTTTAGGTGCTTTTGGCACTGAGTTGCTGTAAAAGTATGGCCATCATGGTATGCAGTCAGCTCGATTGGGAACACGCCCAGAACATTCGGTCTTCTGGGCAAGAAATGTAGAGCAATAGCAAGGGAACAATGCAGGGCACCTGATACCCCGCTTCGAGCATAAGAAGTGCTGTATGTCCACATAAGTCTTGGATTATTACTAGCGAGCCTCTTTCTTAACATTTTCTGTCAACCAACCATCACATGATCTTTTCTAAGATGAGCCCTCTCCGCTCCTCTCTCCTTCTCCTCTTCACGACCTCATCCCTCGCCTCCCCGGCTTTTCGTCCCCGCGATGTCACTGTTACAGTTACTCAGACTGCCTCCTCTCCTCCACCCACAGCTATGCCATGGGACTTTGGCGCCGTGACCGAATTTCCCATTCACGCCTCATGCAACCGCACTGAAGCTGCGCAAATAAGTCGTGGTCTCGCTGAGACAATGCAGCTTGTGACACACGCGAGAGATCATATCCTCCGATGGGGGAATCCGTCATCTATTTACCAGAAGTATTTTGGAAATGCAAGCACCGGTGAGCCTATTGGATGGTTCGAGAAGATTTCGAAGGGGGATAAAGCGGGTGTTTTATTCCGGTGCGATGACCCAGATAAGAACTGTCATCAGGACGGTAAGACCTTTCCTTCTCCGGTTTCATCTCTCCTCCGCTTGAACAAGAGCAGATGCCCCCCAAGTTGTCATCTTATTCGAAGCTATTGTAGCTCAATATCTTTGCTGTCATTGAGTGCCTCCTTTTTCTCCGTCAACACTTCCTAATGCTTCAAACCTAAAATCCCTTCTCTTGAACCCCTCCTAATTCCCTTCTCCAGGATGGGCCGGCCATTGGCGCGGCGAAAACGCCACTTCCGAGACCGTCATCTGCCCCCTCTCCTACTCCACCCGCAAGCCCCTCGAAGCAATGTGCGGCTTCGGCTGGGATGTCGCCAACGGCGCGACAAACTTCTACTGGGCGTCCGACCTCCTCCATCGCCTGCTCCACATCCCTAAGGTAGGGGAGGGCGTCGTCGAGCATTACGCGGGAGAGTACGACGAGGTGCTTGAGCTGGCGAAAACGCATTCGCATGAGGCGGTTAGGAATAGTGATACGTTGCAGTATTTCGCGCTCGAGGCGTATGCGTTCGATGTGGCGTTGCCCGGGGAAGGGTGTGCGGGGAAATGGACGGCTGTGTCGAGTTCTGAGGTGCCAGTGGCTACGGAGACGCCATCGTCGAGTGTGAGTGAGGTGCCGAGTGTGACGTCGGAGGCTGCGAAGGTGAGTTTATGTCTGCGTGGAGGAGAATGTGGTTACTGACGTTGTATAGGAATGCCATACTCACGCTGATGGGGTTGTTCACTGCTCGTAGAGAGTAGTGTATTAAGGTAGCCAATATTGTAACGTAGAAGTTAAATAACTAGAGCCTACATGGCAATGAAATCTCTCATGGTCTGTTTACAGCCCATTCAAAGGGCACTCGCCAGTTTTTAGTCTCCAAAGCCCTGAACTTCGCACAGATCTATCACCATTTCCTGCCTTCAGGTCCTAGTTTATGTGGCTGTCAACAACCTATTCTAAAGCTAAACTTCTCTACTTTTCTCGCATCACATCACAGGCTCGTACATATTCTGGCCTCAGTCTAACAATGGATTGGTATCTGCGTGGTGCTCTCCCAATGACGCAACCACCAGGAGCATCAGGTTGGCGAGCTTACCATCCATATTCGATCTGCCCCAGTCTCGAATTCGTCAAGGTGCCAATCAATTTGCAGGTGCTAAAATGGATTCGAGATGGCACCACAGAGGGTAGGTCATACGAATTCATCAGGAAGAGGGCTCGTTTGTCTTCTTGATCATGGTCCCGAAATTCACCAACTCTTTGTTTCAGAAAGCATAGAAGGTATCTTCCTACATTGAAAAATCAATAGCATTAACATGCTTAGTCTTCATCTACTTCTAATCCTTGTTTTTCTCGTGAATAAAAATCCCATATAGGCTTTCTCTTCTCTTTTCTCGGAATGTCAATATGGGGCCAAGCATAGCTGCAAAGAGCGATGGTGATTGTATCGAGATTAGTCTCTATCTCAGATACTTTGGGTAAATAGAACCGAGGGCGCTCGATTTTATCATAACTCCAGATAGCATGAAAAAATTTTGATCATATAAAAATACATGTACCATAACCTGCACGTGACACTATACGTGCGCTACACTAAAAATTTAAGAGTCACCAGACAATATGTTCTAAACTGATGTCTCTTTTCATTGCTGTTACTTGTCCAATGATCAATCATTGGTGTAAACCGACAAGCCTTGAGGAGCTGCCATTCATTTACTCTGGCACGCTCGCCTTGAGGTCGTTATGCACCCACGCACCAAAAATTCATCATAGACCCCACCCGAGCACGTGCACACGAAATTCAAATATATTAAAAATGCAAAAAAAGAAGAAATGGCGCGAGCAAAAATCGAACCGCCCCCTCGTAACCCTCAACTCCTTAGAGCTGCTTTCAAGAGAGGCCCTAGCCCAGGGTGCGTTTATACGAATTTGTGGATAATTGGTTCGATTGATGATTTTACGATTAGAATATTATATACATGCTACAATAATCATTCAGTTTACGAGTCACATGGCCCGGGCTGATGCATGCCTTCCTGAAGAAGCGCGTTACACAACAAACATTCCTTCACATTCCGCAACCGATACCTGCCGACTTCCCGCAACCATCGCTCGTACTCTCCGCTTTCAACGATCGCATACTCGTTCTGCAGTTAAAAGTAACTCTCGCCACAAAATTATGTCCACCCACTTCTTCAACGCGCGCTTTAAAAGTGCACGACTCACGCATTCACGTCAGCATTTGTATGCACAAACATATTTCGTTGCCTGCATCATTGGGCACTGAATGAATTATCTGAATAATACGCCGCTCTGTTCCAAAGACCTCGCATCTGATCCTAGAAACGTCCGCATGTCAACAGGTCGCTCAAGCGTCATGGATGCACTACCGCGCGCTTCATTCATCACATATTTCCACCAGTCAGCTGAGCTAGAAAGGGGAGTCAATAGTGTTCCGCCAGCATATACCAAGCACTCGCCGCTTTTGTCACACATACCTAGGAATAGAGATGCCGACAGCGGCGATGATGAGTCACAGATTGGGCTTTACGACAAACACAACGCACATAATATCGATTTCATTCATGAAAATGGAGAGAAAGAGACTAGAAATGGGGTTTTCCAGATTCTCGTAGATGCGCTCGGCCTCATATGTTACATTCTGCTGGTCTTGGTTTTGGTTCTTAACCTGGACATGTTCCTCAGCCAATGGGATGTTGGGCCTGGGCTGATGAGCTGGAGTTTGTTGGGAATACGGCCCCAGTCTATTAGTTCTGAGGTGAGTCTTTACACGGGTGAGATGTCTCAGTTCTGATTAGAGTCTACAGGTACATTTTTGTCTTATGTCACAAAGTCGCGATGCTCCTACGTCGCTCGTGTGGCGTCACATGCCGGTGGGATACGAGAATTGTACTACCGAAATCCTGACTCTTTACTCTAGCCAGAGCGCAGAGCGAAAGTTGTTCTCGGACGACAAGATTCTGGTAGGAGAGGTTGGTGATACACGTGCAGATAGGAAATTGCTTAACAGGGAGAAAGCCTAGAAAGAACATCGCAAGCTGGATGATGATGTCGCTGAAGAAGACAGACCTTTAAAATAAAGGGAGACTAAATGGAAATACATCGCACTGTGGCCGCGGAGCTTGGATCTGTGGCATCTCCACCACTAGAAAAACATCGTTATAGTAGCTGATTGGACACCGTGTTTATCTTATAATAAAATTTCCTACTTTTCCAAGAGCTCAGCTAGTAAATTTTTGCAAACTCCATTTGCTGTCACTGTATGAGGCGACACTATCAATCTGCCTATCCAATATATATTGCCGTCAAGCTCAATCGCAATAACCGAAAGACATCTACCAGCAGATATTTCCTACCGCAGCGAATACCCTTTTCTAGCTTGAAATATTGTGAAGGACTATTAGGTGATGTATGCCTTATGAGATCAACTCAATGACTTATAGAAGCTACCCAAAAAAGCGAATTCATTACATCAAAGAAGACTTTTCAAACTCTAGCTCAACTACCAAGTGCTATGATTGATCCAGCGCCATGTTTATATTTTATCTGAAACTGTAGGCTACCCACCCTGGGACGTTTGATTAGCCCGCTCATAGTGATGCGAGTTGAGATCTGAATTCAAGTTGGAGAGAGGCGGGAGAGGGGTGTTAAGGCGATAAGAGCCTGCTGTTGTTTGTGAACGCTCACCTCTTGACATACAGGCGACGTGCACCAGTACATTGTTTACCTTCAATCTGTTTCATTTTACCTGCTCTATTTCGCTAACACGTACCTGCATCTATAAATCTACTATGATCACCTTCGCTCGCCTTACTTTCTTTACCCAACGTTAGTAAATCATTCTCACGATAATTAATAGACCTTTGTTTCTTCTGAATTTGGCTACTTTTCTGAAAGTGTAGTGGACATTCATTCTGAGAAAGTATAGGCTAATACCTTGTAAAAGGTATTGTCAATCTGTGTCTGAAACATGCCCACCTTGACCGCAACAGTGTAAATTAAAAGACCCGCCTAGTATTGTCCACTAACTCACGCGGTTCTTCTCTTTCGCAACATCTCCGAAGTCACTTATGTGATGGATCCCTTCCGTAGTTACACTTATGCAAAATGGATTTTCGTGAAGAGAGTATACCTTTGTGCAATAAGGCCTGATTTCTGTGAGTCGTTAGCAAAGGCTCTATTTTAAGTAGGAGATTGCCCCTAGAGTTCAATCTACATAAGAGAAGCTTATGTAGTCGTAGTGTAGTCTAGGAAGATCGTTTTATATATACGTTACTTACATCCTATGGCCTTTTGCACACCCTTATTTCGGTCCATTAAATGCTATATTCCACCCAATGCTGTGCTAGTATAAGTTCTTTAGATGGTAAATGATCTTTAATCTTTTCTAACCTATTTTCTATAGGGAAAATTTCAAATCTCAGCTCTGAAGAAAGAGATCTGATCTCCGAAGCTAATCTCCGCATTCTGCGCCCTGTAGCCATGAAGTAGATCGCCTGTTTCTTATCAACCTCTTGCTTGGTTTCATTCAAAAAGTCAATATCGTCCGGTCCCAGATCATCGTTGCTGGCCCAGTCCTCAGGGTCTCCATCTTCGCTTAGTGTACTATCTTGTGCGGCCGTCCATTCGTAAAGTAGCATCTGAAAACGAATGTGTTTTAGATCTGTAGCATTAATGCACAGTGATCTGAGAGTCCGTTCCATGAGGTGTGGAGACTCCATCAAAACAATTGTGTGTATGGATGAAAAGATGCGTGAACCCGCGTTTTCTTGAAATTTACGGAAATCACCCAAATCGTCGAAACATATCATGTTCATTTTGAAGATAAGGCCTTTTGTGTCTTCGTGAACTTGACGAGAAACTCGCGTAAGTGCGTTATAGTTTGGGGCCTGACCCCGAAGTCGAGTTTTCGCAATCACACTCAAAGCAACACGCATGCAATAGTTATACCACGTCCTCTTTACATAAGTCTTTCGCTGCGAAAACCTCCCTTCAACCTCGCATCACCCCGCTTCCATCCCAACTCCTCCTCGAAAAACACGCTAAAATTTTAACCTTCCCAATTAGGCAACTTTTGGGCAACCATCGATTACTGTATCTTCACCTCACCATTAGGCCCAAGCGTCCACCACAACGCACGGGCCCCTTTGTTTACGCACTGAAACAATCGGACCCCCGAGCCGCCGCAATCACCGCCCACCGATCCATCCCAACTCTACTCACCTCTTCAAAACAACGAAACCACGCTAAAATTTTAGACTTTCCTAAATAGGAAGGTTTTGTGCAAGGTGTCGATTACTGCAGATTCACCGGTCTCATTCTCACCGTCGCGCACGGACCGTCTGTTTACATTTCCTCACCGGCTTATCGATTGAGAAATTATCTTCGTCTTTCGCAAGATGGGACGGGTAGGAAAAAAAGGAAAGGTAAGCAACCTCGTCGTCGACGACGAAAGACACGCTAAACGAAGGGTGAGAAATCAGCTCAAGTGATAAAATATTTTTTAAATCCTAGGAAGCAGCGAGTTCAAGACGCGCCCTGTCGTCTCTCGCATTGCTGAGGAAAATATCCTGTTCCTATTCCATTTCCCTGTTCCATAGGAAGGCCTAGAAGCCACTTCGACAAGGTATCCCAATCGTTAAGACACTTGTTCCCGACAAGTTCCTTTCCTGTTCATGCCTTGTATCCTCCTGATTCTAGAAACGCCTCATAACGCTCAATCCAAACTCCCTCTGGCTCGGCCTTAAGCCAGAAGGAGATGAAGAAAAAGACAATCACTCAGAATGAACTGGTAGCCCGCTCGCCATTCTGAACAATTCAAACGCCAGCCCTGGTGTCTCTCTCACCATACCCTCAACATCCTTCCTCAGCGAAAGATCCGGGTGCTCGCGGAAACACTGAACAATGACGTCGCGCAGCCCACGGTCCGAATCGACTGTCGACTCGTATGCCTCCTGCAATGCGTCAGGCAGCTCTTCGCTATCGATGTGCAGCTCGAGTTGGTGCGCGAATTTCCTGCTGGCGAGAGACTTGAGGCCCGAGATGCCGTATCTAAAAAGATAAGACAGATGTCAGCGGTGGTCTGGATGTGCAGTTCGTGCGGGGTCGAACGCGTGGACAAGCGGGTAGTAAGAAAGAGAGGCACTGCCGATGCTGGGCGACGTCACAGAGCGACACCAAGCCGTAGCACAAAGGCATGCAGGTTAAAAGGGAAAGGCAAAGGGGAGGGGCACAGTGGACGGGGGCGAGCTTGGCAGGCATCTGACGTATCTGGACGCGCATAGGAGCCCTTCAGTCGGATCGACGATCCCTGCGCAAATCGCGGGGTCGGTGATTGAAGCATGCCGTCTAGCGCAACGTCGGCGTAGTAGCACGACGAGTGCAACTTGAAACAGGCGGGGCGTAATAATGCGCAAAAGCAGGGGGAAAAGGGCACTTACTTCTCAGCGATTGCGTAGACCTTAGCGTGCGTGACGAGGTGGGCGTTTTCAGCGTCAGCTTCCGGTTCCGCGGCGATGCTGTCGAACGGATTCTCTGTGAATTGGTCGGCCATGGGCGTGTCAGGGAGCTTCTGCGACAGATCTAACACTTCTTGCTGATCAGGCTGTGCAGTGGTTGGTGGCACCGTGTTGGTTGCAGCGGCCATGGCGAGGAGCGGGTCCTCGATCGCGGCAAGGTTGAGCTTCTTGGAGGGTCGTCGGGAGGGAATGCGTGGCGAGGTAGGGCCTGAGGACCGTCGTGAAGAGCGGCGTCGCTGTGGTTTGTTCAGGTAGTCGAGATGGTAGAGGTCTAACGGGCGGTCAATTGGTTGGGTGCGCTTAGGCAGGGCGCCTTATAGTGCTTACAGTATACCATATGATCCACGGCTTCTGGATCATCTTCTGAGAGATCAACGATACCGGTTTCTGATTCGCGGAAGGGATTGCGGCAGGCTCCATCAAAGAAGCTTGACCGTGATGCGAGAAGAGCGCGATGTACTGGGTAGCTTTTGGAGCCACAAACAACGGTCAGATCTGAGTACTTTCCCGTTTCAAACATTCTAGGACAACTTAGCACAGGCTGGACACTGGAAGGAGCGGACATACGATGCCAGCGCAGACATGAGTTCAACGGTGGGCGCATCCATTGATGTGGTCAAGTGGCGACGGACGAGGTTTTCGAGCAAAGTCAACGTCTGACAGAAATTGGGAAGTAAGCGATGCAGGCGGCGAAAAGAGCGCGCAGAATAGCTTTTATCTGAGAACTGTTACGTGCCCTTACGTAGGGGAGCACTGCCTTCGGTGGGTTCGGTGGAAGCAAAGATAGCTCAGGATCGGTGCATGTGTCCGTGGTCGCCGAGAATAACGGTGTCCGAAGTCTGGTACGTAACGGCTATACGACGAGGGAACCACGGCACGCCTGATGAAAGTGTGCGCCTGGGAAAAGGGACGATTTGTGGGGTGATTTCGAAAAGGCAGCTGGTGGGAAATGGAACGGGATGGGTGGTTACTTGTACCTCTCCCTTCAGCAGCAGAATATGCAACTGCACAGGCCTGGACATTATTCTAGATGCGGGCCAGTCAGGTAGGACGCTGTGCTAACACTGCAAGCCCGCGCGCGCCAAGTGGACGCGCAAGTGGATGCCCAAGTGTGCGTGGTCATGGGATGCTTGATGGGCTTATGACAGGGTGGGCGTCGCCTACTGCTCTTGATTCAGGGCGTTCGGGCGCACTTTTCCAGCACACACGGGGGGTGACAGTGTCAGTCAAAGGCCCAGAACGACCAGCTAAGATTCGCACAGCGCGTGGTGGCTGCATCTCCTGAAGCCATCGCCTCTTGGCCTTGAGCGCGCGCTGGCTGCATCTCGGCCATCAGCGAGGCGACGGTGGTCGGAGGCCAAAGCGATGGGCAAGGCTGGGTTAGCTGAGCGCCATCGCTATCGAGGTAATCTCGGAGGAGCAGTGAAGTGTTGAGCTGGATGGTGGCATTGGGCGACCGGAGCCGTCGGCAGCATAAGCTCGCGAGGGATCGCCGCTGCTGATGAAAGGCTGGACAGCTGGATATCTGGACGTGCCCGAGGGCATGGTGGAAAAGGAGCACAGGTCGAGACCTCGGAGGTACACAAGCACGGGCGAGGGTGAAGGGGCAAATGCCGAGACGGCAGGCGAGCAAGCGAGCAAGCGAGGACGGCCCGCTGTGACGCAGCTACTGGCCCGCTCGCTGAGCTTCTCGCCAACGACCGAGCAGTGCAGTCCAACTGGTGGCAGCAGCGCGACCGCGACCGCGACCGCGACAAAAGCTCACTGACCTGGACTGTCAGCCCTGCCTCTCTAAGCGCCGCCCCCCTTGCGAACAGACTCTGGCGCCTGTCGCAGCCTCCGCCCTCGCCTCCGCCCTCCCATCGTAGCACCCCGCCCCGCTGTCCACCGCCACAACCGTCGCAGACCCCGCCAAACCATGGCCGACTACAAGCTTTCAGCCTCTCTGCGTGGCCACGAGGACGACGTCAGTCTTTTTTTTCCACCATACTATCTAAGCTGGCCCTCAAGCTGACTCTTCCCAGGTCCGCAGCGTCGCCTTCCCCCACCCAAACACAGTCGTATCCGCGTCGAGAGACTTCACCGTACGATTATGGGCCCTGCAGTCGTCCAAGCCGCCTGCATATGATTGCACTATCAAGACCCACGGTAAAGAGTTCATCAATTCGCTGGCCATCGTACCACCCTCGACAGAGTTCCCAGATGGCCTGATCGTGTCGAGCGGGAAGGACCAGATCATCGACGTGCGCCAACCTAGCAAGAGCCTCGAAGACAATGCAGACGCCCTGCTCATCGGCCACGGCTCAAACGTGTGCGCCCTCGACGCCAGTCCGGACGGCAGATTGGTAATCAGCGGCAGCTGGGACACGGACGCCCGCGTCTGGGAGGTGGGCAAGTGGGGAGAGTCTACCGTGTTAGAGGGGCACACAGCCTCGGTGTGGGCTGTTTTGGCATATGATGCCTCCACTATCATAACAGGTATGTGCATTTCTTTGTCTCTCCGGCTTGGCTGAGCCCCTCTCCAGGTTGCGCCGACCAGCACGTTCGTATATTCCAGCCCTCGGGCAAGCTTGTCCGCTCCATGAAAACTGGCGATGTCGTGCGCGCGTTATGCAGACTACCCCCCAATCACCCCTCCGGAGCCCAATTTGCATCGGCCGGCAATGACGCCATGGTGCGGTTATGGACACTAGACGGACGCCAGGTAGGCCAGCTGAGTGGCCATGAGAATTTTATCTACTCGCTCGCTGCTCTGCCAGATGGACGGTTAGTAAGCTCTGGCGAGGACCGAACGGTACGGGTATGGGAGAACAACCAGTGCATACAGACCATCACACACCCTGCCATATCTGTGTGGACAGTGGCAGTCTGCGCCGAGAACGGAGATATTGCTACCGGAGCTAGCGACCGGATACTCCGCATCTTCACGCGAGACCCGGAACGCTACGCAGATGCTGCTGCCATTGAACAGTTTAACGATGACGTAAAATCGTCCTCGATACCACAGCAGCAAGTTGGGGATATCAACAAGGAAAAGCTGCCCGGCCCCGAATTCCTGACTCAGAAATCAGGAACAAAGGAAGGGCAGGTGCAAATGATTCTAGAAGCCAACGGCAACATCTCTGCTTATCAATGGTCCATGCCAGCCAACCAGTGGGTAAACGTAGGCACGGTTGTTGACCAAGCTGGAAGCAGTGGACGTAAGATCTCGCACAATGGCAAGGAGTACGACTACGTTTTCGATGTAGACATTGAAGACGGCAAACCTCCTCTGAAGCTGGCCTACAATTTGTCCCAGAATCCGTATGAGGTGGCACGGAAGTTCTGTGAGGACAACAAATTACCCATAACTTATCTAGATCAGGTGACCAACTTTATCGTGCAAAACACACAAGGGCAGACACTGGGGCAGTCAAGCCAAGGTGCGGATCCCTGGGGCACGGAATCGCGATATCGTCCTGGTGATCAAAATGCGACGTCTGCACCGCCCCAACCTGCTCCTCCAAAGCCCAAGATCCTACCCCAAAAAGGCTACCTCGATATCCTGACTGCGAACCACAAACCCATCCTCAAGAAGCTGCAAGAGTTCAACCAGGCGCTCGTCAACGACGGCCACAAGGGTGCCTCCCTCAACCCTTCCGATATGGAAACTCTCACGCATGCCGTCTCCCTCATGGAAAAAGGCGCCACCAAAAACATCGACGCTTCGGCCGTCGACCTCATCGTGAAAACCGCCACTGCCTGGCCCCCGGAAAAACGCCTTCCAGGCCTCGACCTCCTACGTCTTCTCTTTGCCGCCGAAGAACCTGTCGCTTACCTCGTCGCCTCGCTTAACATCCTCCAGTACCTCGCCGGCTCGGGCGTCTTTATGCCTACCTCCCCGCTCAACAACACCATGATGGCTGTGCGCACGCTTAGCAACCTCTTCACTACAGAAATTGGACGCGCGGTCGCATCCGAGGAGTTTGAGCTTATACACGGCTTTGTGGCACCGTTTCTAACGTCGAGTAACAGGAACCTGAGCATTGCGGTCGCGACGCTATACATCAACTACGCGGTGCTGTTGACGGGTGAAAACAACGCTGATCGCGCGTTGAGCTTGCTCAACGATCTCAGTGGGATGCTGAAGAGCGCGGGAGACGCGGAAGCTATCTACAGGGCGCTCGTCGCGACGGGGACATTGCTCTGTCTGGGGAGCGATTTCTGCGAGGCGGGACGGGATATTCTGCAGTTGGGAGATGCGGTGGGAGTTGCGGAGAAGAGGGCCAAGGAGCCGAGGGTTAAGAATGTGGTGGGTGAAATCAGGGAGAAGTTGGGATGAAGGAGAGGATGGAACAGAGGGGGTGGAGGGTGTGCATAGGTGGATTGTATCATACAGGGAGGGGCTGAGGATGCTTCGATGCAGGGGGATATCATTGTTAAGGAGGATATAAGGTATAGACTAGGTGGATAGGGTAGTGGGAGTAGGGATGAGAGAAAGTAAGCTCAAAGATGAAGGCGAAGAAGTGTGTAGCTCAATGCATCTATTCTTCAGCCCTGTGAATACATCCATGTGTAACAAGGATTGCTCGGGAAGCGAGTCCCATGGGAATTTACGGATTAGCATACTTCCGATTTCGTATTTTTTTTTTCTTTTTTTCTTTCTACAACCTACGTCTATAATATCTCCGGTAGCCCATCTACCCCCAAGGGCTGGCTTCGCTAGCTGGCGTGGTCTCCACCTGAAGCTACCGACTAGTCCGCGTGTACACCATGCATGCCAGCATGCAGCGTCATGTCATACGCTCACGCCCCCCTTTACGTCAGA
>Ga0247757_10001341_pt1 | contig 16708 bp, 11 predicted proteins | sample UWRJL126311R4_FD_180929 | JGI IMG/M metagenome (GOLD analysis project Ga0247757, IMG submission 180929) | Plant litter microbial communities from Arlington Agricultural Research Station in Wisconsin, United States - UWRJ-L126-311R-4 | ecosystem: Environmental > Terrestrial > Plant litter >... | reverse complement strand
GTGCAACGTTGATATACGAGGACCAGGACATGAGACTATGCGTGGTTGCTGGTAAACGAGGGTGTGGTATGCTGCACTGGATGTTCATTGGTATGTCTCCTATTGCACGTGTCCACATTATTAAACGGCCTAGATTCTGAGGATGCTCGGTCTGGTAGCATTTATTGGTCTTGATCTGATCAACTGAGGTAAGTGTAAAGCTTGCATAACTATTGCGCGGAAGGCGATGACGAGATACGAGATCGCGAGAAAAAGTTTGAGTCAGCAGAAGCCACAACCGGTATTGATAACTACAGACATGCATTACAAACGCCTCCTACCATTTACTGCTTCCGTTAGTTTCTTCGAACGGCAGAGTCCCATAAATCATTCCTCATAAAATGGTATCAAAGTCATCGTTTCTCAGCTGGATAATACGCCGGTTGCCCTTGCAGGGGCTCGCCGATACCCGAATTGTAGCTTGGAGGCGCAGCATTCCCGTATCCAACCTGAGAAGCAGGGCCTGAGCTCTGTCCTGGAGGCAGGCCGTTGTTGCTTACGCCTTTCTCCAAATCGGTCGGATTGATGACACCCCCATCACCTCCACCCACTATAACGGTCTGCTCGACCCCCTTCTTGTCTCGTACTTTGCCGACCACCATGCCTTTGGCGACTGACGTGATGATAGCTCTGCGTGAGACGCCAGTCACATCGATATAGACGAGACCCACGTTCTTGACGCCTCCAGCCAGCTCACTAGTAAGGCTTCCAGCTTCGTCTCCATATTTGTGACCGATGGCCGCACTGGCTGCAACACCGCTGTTGGTAAGAAGGGTCTTGCCGCTGTGTGCGATGCCGTCAGCTACCGTGGAGAAAGCGATCATTGACTTGTTGAGCAAGCCAGGCTTGTAGTCAGGGTTCGGGGTTCCATCAGGCAGTACGGCCTTCGATTTCCTTGGGCCCTTGCCTATTGCTCCTGCAGTGAAGTTTTGAGCATGCTTCGTTATTGACCCAACTGTCTTAGCAGAGATACCGGCGACACTGGTAGTAAAGGTGTTGATTTTACGAACACGGTCATGCGTGGTGGTCTTGAAGACTAGTGGTTTGTCGTTCGGCTTGGTCTTGTTCATAAAAGTCTCTGCGCCTGATAGCAATATGTTGCTAATATAGCTAGAGCCCGTAACGATCAGTCGGGATGCCGCCGCCGAATTTTGCACGAGGCTGGAGTTCTTGTATGCAGGATGTCGTGCCATAGAGAGGTAGTCTTCTGACATGGGTTGAACGTTGATACGCTTGCCATCAGGAGAGATGACGATCTCCACAGGATCTTTTCTAGAATTAGTGAAAGCCAGGACTAGTTAAACATGCCACTTACTTTTGGATCCTGGCTTTAATTTTGGATCTTCGATAATCTGTGCTCCATCGGCTAACTGGCCTACCACGCTGCCATTGTCCTCATCGACTAGCACAATCTCACCATGTTTGCTTGAACCAACGTATCCTTCGCCAGGCGCGTAGTCGGCGGGGTTATAGGCTTTCGCAGAGCCTTTAGACGCCTGCGGAGCTTGGGCACGCTCGAGGAAGGCGGTGCATTGTGCTAGAATGGTCTCGAAGGTATCGATGTCTTCCTGAGTGACGCTTCCAGGACCGGTTCCAATCGGTGGAAACTCGATTCGCGTGAAGGCGCCGCTGTCAGGGCCGAGATCCCATCGCGGAATGAGGTAGCTGCGCGGTGGCTGGTGGTATATCTGCGTAGTCGCGGGCAGCGGGAGATCGAGCTCGGGAGGAAGGTTAAGGTGCAGGTAGAAGTCCTCTTCAGGAGCTTCGTTTTGCCCGTGGACGTTGCTCAGGTCTGCAAAGGGTGAGTTCGTCGGGACCATCAACAACGACAGCGTCTGCGCGCCCGAAGGCGTGAGCGGGTGCTCCTCGCCCTGCTGGAGGTGATAGGCTCGAATGCCCCCAATCGAGTAGAGCAATCTTGGATCACCGTGGCTCATGCTGACAAGATCCTGTAGGAATATGTAAGTGGTTGGCGGGGTAAACACAGCACCGAAAGGGGCAGCAATGTGGACAGTTTAAATAGCACGTCTGCGAGGAATGAGGGGTGCAGGCAAAAAGGGGGCAGTGTTCGCTGGAGGCGAGTTTGCAGTAAATGGCCCCTCCCTGTGGCCTGCTGATGTCTTGGTTACGGGCGTTGCGCGCTTAGCTGCCCCGTACGTCACAATCAGCATCCAGCAAGAGAAGGTGCGACGCCACATATTGTGGCGCAGTATATGCACCGCCACATTTCCAGCTTGTCTGCCCGCGTTCTGGATGCCGCCGCCTCTCCAAAAAAAAATTGTCACCAACTGGCCTCAGGCGCTTTCTTTGTCGCGTCGCGTCTATAGCTGTCTTCACGGGAATCTCCAATGTGTTTTCTTGCACGACAAGCCATGCTGTTTTATCCTCCTCCTGAGACCTGGTCCGCGCCGTCAAAGTGCCGTCTCCGGCAAAACCTCTCCTCCCGCCCGGAAAGGATGGCCTGCTGTCCTTGAATGCGGCTGTCTTGCCTATTGGACCCTTCTCTTGAACCTCCGCACCGTTTCATATCTGATTGCCCTCACTCTCGCCTCGTCCACCGTCCGTTATGCCGCTCCTCGCCGGAGTACCAGGCTCCGCCCGTATACGTCGTTTTGTGCGCATCGTGCGTTGCCGCTTCCCATCGCTTAACTTTATAACCCTCCACTATATCTACTTCATTGCGACATGCCTGATATCGAGCGTAATATTCTGGGGCGCGTCAACGCCCCCCAGAAGCGTCCGTTATGTAGACGCGCTGTTTCTTACCGTCAGCGCTATGACTCTGGCTGGACTTAATACTGTCAATTTGTCGATGCTGAATACATTTCAGCAGTCTATGCTGTTCTTCCTTATCATGATTGGGTCCGCTATTTTCGTTTCGGCATTCGTAGTCTATGTTCGGAAGAAGGCATTTGAACACAGATTCAACTACATCACAGAAAAGCGTAGACGGAGAGCAGAACGGACGAGGCAACATCAGTCGGCTTCGAGATCTAATTTACGTCGCCTGTCTAAGAGTTTTTCACGATCAAATGCTACAAATGCATCTGAGAATTCAGTGACTGTAGACATTGACGGGCCACACCAACATGTCGAAGATCGCAAAGGGAGCGTCGCCCCGGCACAGGCTACTGGAAATAGGTCTGGAGACAGTACCATTATTCCAGAGAATGGCACCAATCCAACTCCAGACGCTGATAGTAGCCTAAAAGATGAGAGCGTAGCCCACAGTATTAACACATCTGGCCTTGACCTCCCTACTACTAACGTCTCTACAACGCATCAAACTATCACATATCGCAGTGAAGCTGATTGTGAGATTCATGTAGACTCTGCTACGAGCCCAGAGAATGGTCCGCCAGTACATATTACTTTTGGACCCAGTACCTACCACCATACAGATGTGTCCGAAGCCAATCACCACCATCGCTTCATGGGCGTTGGTGCCCATCCTCATGCTAGCATCCGACGCCGCCCACTAACTGCCACGTCACATGCGGCTTCAGATCTCCAATTGGATACCATGGAATCTGCCAACAATCACCTCCCCTTCACATCGTCTGGGTTCCTGTCTCGAAACTCACACTTCCATCATCTTAGTGAAGAGGAACGAGAACAGCTTGGGGGTTACGAATACCGCGCTATTCGATTACTATCCTGGCTTGTACCTACCTATTATATCCTCTTTCAATTCTTCGGATGCATAGGTATCGGAGCCTATGTTGCTATTAACAAGCCTACGGTTGCCCAATCGAACGGCCTCAATCCTTGGTGGGTTGGTAGTTTTAACGCTGTGTCGGCCTTTAATAACTCTGGCATGTCCTTACTTGACGCAAACATGGTAGCTTTCCAAACTTCCACGTACATGTTGTTGACTATGGGCATGCTTATCCTAGCCGGCAATACTTGCTATCCAATTTTCCTTCGCTTAATTGTGTGGACGATCTTAAAGTTCTTACCAAAATCTGAACGGTGGGACAATCTCCGGAACACACTACAATTTCTTCTAGACCATCCTCGGCGATGTTACACCAACTTGTTTCCCGCACGACACACTTGGTGGCTGTTGTCATGTGTGATCTGTCTAAACGGCATCGACTGGGCTGCCTTTGAGATTCTCAACATTGGCAACGATGCAATCACATCGCTCCCTGCCGGTTTTGAGGTCCTAGACGGCTTGTTCCAGGCCCTCGCGGTGCGAAGTGGAGGTTTCTACGTCGTCCCAATCCCATCTATCCGCATCTCGCTCCAGATTTTGTATGTTATCATGATGTACATATCCGTGTATCCCGTCGTTATTACTATGCGCAATAGCAATGTATACGAAGAACGAAGCTTGGGCATCTACGCCGACGATCCGGGCTATGCTGCAGCACAAGCCTCGGGCGGCTGGTTTGGCAAGCTACGCCGCCAAATGACCGGCCAGGGGCTCGAGCAAACGAAGTCCTACTTCGTGCGCCAACAGCTGCGCGCGCAACTGGCGCACGACATCTGGTGGATCGTGCTCGCTGTCTTTCTCATCATGATCATCGAGGGCAGTAACTTTGACAAGAATCCCGCCATGTACAGCGTTTTCAACGTCATCTTCGAGACGGTGAGTGCGTACGGGTGCGTGGGTATCTCGGTCGGGGTGCCGTTTGACGCATACTCTTTTGCGGGAAGTTGGCATACGCTGAGCAAGTTGGTGCTATGTGCGGTGATGATTCGAGGGCGGCATAGAGGGTTGCCGGTAGCGATTGACAAGGCTGTTTTGTTGCCTGGCGAGAAGGTGGATGATGCTGAGGAAGAGGATGGAGAGATTAGGATGAGTAAAACTATTTCTAGAGGGAGGATAGTTTGAGCATGCCTATAAGCACCCGCGTTTTTTGGAATTTTTACACGAAGTGGACTCGCGGCTTATATGTATAGGAAGAAGTGGCTCCTCTGTCACTATAATTTAGATACAGCAAAATAAAGCTAATTGGTATGCTGCTCGTATTCTTTCTAAGTCGTTGTGCCCTTCCTGTCATCAGCATCATGTGGACTGGTGACATTGACTGATGATTACATCGTGTAGAATCTAGAGTACTTGGGACGCACGTCCACTTATAGAACGATATCAATCAACCAAGTCAAGCAAGGTAACAATTGCAAGCGGCACCTCTATAGAGCCATTCTTTGTTCGAATTTAATATTCCGTCTAGTTGTGTTAAGACTTCTTTCCTTCCGTAAACATATACCCAGACAGTTCAGAGTATACAGCCCTCAAAGCGAAACTCACTCTACCGCTAAGAAATTTCATTGGTATGACGAGTATATTCTCAGTCGGCGAATGCGGACAAGCCATCCTCTCCCTGTTTCCTTAGCTTAGGAGTGCTGTCTGTGACTTGGTATTCCAACAAGATGAAACTATCGTCACTTTGAAAATAAATAAAGAATAGTTTATTTGAGCAGAAGAGTTACGAGAAGCGAATGAGGACTGCATTTGAACTCAATCTTCTCAAACCCCACCACTAGATCATCACGAAGCTTCTGAGATCTTTATGACACAGCTTACGAAGTTAATTTAGGCGCATCCCAGATACCAACCGCACGATCATTTCATCCATACAGAACTTAGGACAGAGTCTAGAACACTAAGAAAGATCTTTCTTTTGAAGAGGTTAATGAGATCACTTTGAAGTATATCAGCTACGTAGTCGGGTCTTGTTTTAAACAGAAAAATTCTTGGATTGGTTGAAAATAAAGTGTTTCGGTTGCCAAGATATCTAGATAAGTGTTCATGGTGAGATAGCTGGTGCACAATATCGAGGTAGGGCTATTTCATGATTCGAAAAATGGACTGGGCTTTAAACCGGCTGATAGCATCTTGCGCAATGAGAAATTACGCAATACTTTAGAAATAGCATACCTTCCAAAATGTTATTCAGAAAGCGACGGTAAAAAATATGAAGGTTTTTGTAGTGTGAATATTTCGGGAAGGTTTCCATAGTTTGAATGGGCTACAATATCGTGAAAAAGTTCTATATCATTTAGTACGTCGAATCATGGCTTATGAACGATAATTGCAAGTCACTATCTTTATTTAGGCCTAGAGATAATAAGAATTTGCCGCGTTTAATAGTAGGAGGGGCTGGCAGTGCTCTATTAAACGGTGTGGAAGGACTTAACCTTGTCAAGCACTGGCATTTAATCGTCCGACGCAGCAGCTAGAGCCTTGAAACTGGCGAATTATGACAGTATCTTTCAAATTAGTGGATGTTTTGAAGTGATTTTACTTCTTTGTTTACAGCAGTAATCACAAAGCTCTTCCGAGTGTTTAGTGTACACTTACTATGCCTATAGTGCTAGTCTTGGTCTTCATTTAGGGTCTCTAAGAATACTGTAAATTACCAAAGTAGACGTCGATTTTTGGCTGTACAGGTGCTTCTAATTGTATTAAGTAAAACTGGCCCTGGGCCTATACTGGAAGAATATGTTGGCATCCGCCTGATTTCGTATAGTGTCAGTTTAAGTCGTACCTGGGATCCTTGTATCTCTACCATGAATCGTGACAATCTTTCCAAATAGTCATAACTTGAATTCAAACCGAGCTACATAAACGCTAAAGCGATTTTCAGATGTCGTGGTACCTTTGATCAAAGCCACCCTATATACCCTACATAATTATTATCGCGTATATTCCTTAATTAAATACTAAGCTAACAGGAAGGCAAGCTCTGTATTGGTCTAGGATTAGTTTGCTACCTTAACGTCAGGTCCTACTTTTAGGTCCCGTAGTGGGTCCAGGGGCGAGTCAGGGTCTAGTTTTGGGCTCGGAGCCTTAAATTAGTGGTCCGACTCAGTCCGTCTTAGCTCTAATCGCTACAGCAGATGCTCGTAGTGGTAATCCAGCGCCTCAATCCTTTTCTCACATATCTGGAAAACTAATTAATTCCCATATCAACAACCCTCTGGCGGGTGCGGGCCGGCCGTCTTCTCTGCTAGCGGTGGCAAGTTGAAGCACAGTGGACCTAGGTTTTCTGCTTTCATATGCCGCAAATCGTATAACTACTTAACTGTTTTTGTATAGTTACAAAGTTTAAGAACCGCCCACGTGATGTTGGTTTGACGGAGGTCAGCCACGTGATGATGCACAGACCACCACATTCAGCCTGGTCGTTCTGAACGTCGTCTATACACCTTTGGAATTCTGGCATATATAGTTCTTTTGGTCTTTGGCATACGTGTGTTATCATTTTTACCCTTTGTACAGAGTCCAATAGTTCTTTCTTGATGTGGCTTTTACAGCTGGACGATAACGGCGAGTTCAGCCTTGTTGAACACACAGACAACAACAACATCCCACGCTATGCAGTTCTGTCGCATACATGGGGGAAAAATAGCGATGAAGTTACCTTCCAAGACTTGATGAATGGTAGAGGTAAAGATAGACTTGGCTACCGCAAGATTCGCTTCTGTATGGAGCGTTCCATAAAAGACGGTCTCCAATATTCCTGGATAGATACCTGCTGTATCGACAAGACGAATAGTACAGAGCTACAAGAAGCAATTAACTCGATGTTTCGATGGTACCAGAAAGCGGAGAGATGCTATGTATATCTATCAGACGTTTCACGCGACCCTTCAGATAGAGATGAACTAGGCTCGTCAAGATGGAAGCCAGCCTTTAGAAACAGCAGATGGTTTACTCGTGGCTGGACGCTTCAAGAACTTATTGCTCCTAAATCAGTTGACTTCTTCTCTAAAGAGGGACAGCGGCTTGGCGACAAGCAATCACTAGAGCAAACTCTGCATGAGATAACTGGGATCGCTATCAAAGCCCTTCGAGGAGGCGCTTTGTTTCGTTTTAGTATTAAGGAGCGTATGTCATGGGTAGGAAAGCGCCAAACAAAACGCGAAGAAGATGAGGCATATTCTCTACTAGGCATTTTCGACATTTCTATGCCGCTCATATATGGCGAAGGACGGGAAAAGGCGTTCAATCGGCTTGAGAGAGAAATCCGAGAGCCAATAAATATGCTGTTAGACTCATTGAGATACGACCAAATCGATGCACGACAGATGACTATCAAGAACGCCCACGCCAAGACATGTAAATGGCTACTGAAGGATCCTAAATATGTCGACTGGCTTAATACCACTAAACTAGGCGAACACCACGGCTTCTTATGGATAAAAGGAAAACCTGGAACCGGAAAGTCAACATTAATGAAATTTGCTCTTACTAATGCCTATAAGACGATGGAGGATATGATTGCGATCTCATTCTTCTTTAATGCACGTGGTAGAGATTTAGAGAAGTCTACGACCGGGACATACCGGTCGCTGCTACTGCAAATCTTCAAAGAACTTCCGGAGCTTGAGTGCGTCTTTGGCTCGCTCGGTCTTTCAACGTTGCGCACCACCACAAATTATCAATGGAGATGGAGCGCCGAGTCGCTGAAGACACTACTACAAGAAGCCATACAAAGTCTTGGAAAATCTTCTATAGTATGTTTCATTGACGCCTTAGACGAATGCGAGGAATGCCAGATCCGAGACATGATATCATTTTTTGAATCTATTGGTGAACTCGCCGTGTCAGCTGGTATTAGATTCCAAATCTGTTTTTCAAGCAGGCACTATCCGCACATCACGATCCGGAAAGGGCTAAGCCTAATTCTTGAAGGAGAAGGACATGATCAGGATATAGCCAACTATTTAGAGAGCGAGTTGAAGATTGGGTATAGTAAAGTTGCTGAACAGGTCCGAATAGAACTTCAAGAAAGAGCCTCAGGGATTTTTATGTGGGTTGTTCTAGTGGTAGGGATATTGAATAAAGAATATGATAGTGGCCGAATGTATGCACTTTGGCGAAGACTCCAAGAGATCCCCAGCGACCTATACGAGTTATTCCACGATATTTTAACACGTGACTCCGATAATCAAGAAGAACTAGTTCTATGCATTAAATGGGTGGCCTTTGCGAGACAGCTATTAAGGCCGGAGCAGCTATACTTTGCTATTCTCTCTGGAGTCGAGCCTAAGGCGCTATCAAGGTGGGATCCTAGTGAGATTACAAGAGTTATAATTGAAAGGTTTATACTTAGTTCTTCTAAGGGACTCGCGGAAATTACGAAATCCGGGAATCCAACAGTTCAGTTTATTCACGAATCTGTAAAGGACTTCCTCTTGAAAGAAAACGCGCTTGGAAGCATTTGGCCCGGTCTCAGAAGTAACTTTGAAGGTCAAAGCCATGAGCGGCTAAAGCATTGCTGCATCCAGTACATAAATTCCACACTACAGGGAGATGTAGACCACCGAGAATTAGCTCCTGATGCATTCCCTTTCCTGGAATACGCCGCGCGGAATGTGCTCTACCACGCGGAAGCGGCAGCAAGAAATGGTATAATTCAGGAAATTTTTCTCCAGAACTTCCCGCTTCTCAATTGGGTTAGGCTCGATAATCTATTCCAAGGAGATACACGATACAAGTATACACAAGATACCAGTCTTTTGTATATATTGGCAGAGGGTAATATGTCAAACCTTATCAGAGTTCATCCGTCTATCTTCTCGTGTTTTGAAGTGGAAAAGGAGCGTTACAGTACTCCCTTTTTGGCAGCTCTTGCCACTGGGAGTAAGGATACTGTCCAAGCATTTGTAGAAGCTCACTTAGTAAAACGGTCACCGGGGAGTCGGCTTCACAAACTGTGGCGCCAGTATTGCCAAGGTGAAGGCAGCCAGCGTGAGTTTAGAAGCCACTTCATATCCCTTAGGCAAAGAACCACACTCTCATTCTTAGCGGAGCTTGGCGACGAGGTATTATTTCATCTTGTGCTTGAGATGGATGAGGCCGACATCAACTCGAAGGATGGTGACGAACGGACGCCGCTATCGTGGGCGGCAGCGGAAGGGTACGACGCGATAGTCAAGCTACTGCTGGATACAGGTAAAGTCGACGTTGACTCGAAGGACGGTAACGAACGGACGCCGCTATCGTGGGCGGCAGCGGAAGGGTGCGACGCGATAGTCAAGCTACTGCTGGATACAGGCAAAGTCGACGTTAACTCGAAGGACGGTAACGAACGGACGCCGCTATTATGGGCGGTAGCAGAAGGGTACGAGGTGATATTCAAGCTACTGCTTGATACAGGCAAAGTCGACGTTGACTCAAAGGACCGGAGTGGACGGACGCCGCTATCGTGGGCGGTAGCGGAAGGGTACGAGGCGATAGTCAAGCTACTACTTAATACAGGGAAGGTTGACGTTAACTCGAAGGACCAGAGAGGGCGGACGCCGCTATGGTGGGCGACATTAAATGGGAATAAGGCGATATTCGAGCTACTACTTGATACAGGGAAGGTTGATGTTAACTCGAAGGACCAGAATGGATGGGCGCCGCTATCATGGGCGGCAGTAAAAGGGTACGAGGTAATATTCAAGCTGCTACTAGGTATAGGCAAGGCTAATATTAATTAGAAGGACTAGAATGGACGGACGCCGCTATCATAGGCGGTAGCGAATAGGTATAAGGCGATAGTCAAGCTACTACTTGATACGGGCAAGGTCGACGTTAATTTAGAGGATAGTAACAAACAGACGCAACTATCGTGGGCGGCAGCGAATGGGTATGAGGTGATAGTCAAGCTACTACTTGATACAGGGAATTTTAACGTTAACTCGAAGGACTGGAGCGGACGGACGCCGCTATCGTGGGCGGCACAGAACGGACACGAGGTGGTGGTCAAACTGCTGCAGCCATACGCGCACCTTCAATAAGTTATATGCGACCCTGTTTGACTCTATGTTCATTGATAGTGTAGTGCGATAACATTATAGTACATATTTGCTATCTCAATGATACTAGGGGAGCAGCCCCCGTCCAGAGACGGCTCGTGACCCGGATCTCCTGAGTTTCTCATTTGCAAATTTACAAAGCCGTAGTTGCCATGATAAAATCCTGCCACCTTTTCTCCTCAATAATCTAAGTATCGGATAAGTGCCACCGCCGTGTTATTCATGCTGTTGACTGTTTCGTCAATGCCAACAATCGGCCTTCCCACCATATCTCTCGGTCTACTTGCGGTCTCAACGGCCTCTCCAGATCTCCGAGAGTTAAATAAAAGATCTCACTATAGAAGATTATATTGGTAGCTTTGAACGATACACTGACCTCAAAAGGATGCATGCCAGCAGTTTCACTGGGCAGGTGGTGAAGGCCTTGAAAAGCCCCCCGGTGTAGTTGAAGTAGCAATGAAGCCATGGCACTCCTTCTCGACCGGTATATAGACGAGTTACGGATCACGGAAGTGGAGAAGATGCAATAATTATTCTTCTGGACTACTCGCGAGGAGACGAAGTCAAGATTACCGAGTAGGTAGTAAAAGCTGGTATGTGCAGCCTGACTGAGAAGGGTGTATTAGACTTTCTCCTAAAAACGCTACCCATGAAACAACCGAGGTATTAGTCCCGATTCTGTACAGTGGCCAAGAGGAGCGCGAAGCTGTATTCGCAGCCCTGCTTACGCAGAATAGTATAGGGCAATCGAGTCTCTAGGAACAAGAACCGAATCGCGGTATCCGCTGCGCTGATGGGATTCTTTGTGCTGAAACGTATGATGAGGTCACATCAGATTTTAAGAAGTTACATAGTACGAGTAGAGTGCAGAGTGGGTTGAATGCTAGTATGCAGGCTGCCAGTGCGCAGCGGTCGTGGAAGGCGAAAGAAATTTATGCGGGTAGTTTTCAGGTTCAGACTGGTCATCCGGTGCTTTTACGAGTAGTGTTCTGGACAAGCAGACATCACTTACTTCTGTGTAGAACGTTTCGTCGGAGTTTGAAGGGGGTGTCGTTTGGAATATTAGGTAAGTGGCACTCGCTGTGGATATGCTTTGTCAGCGTGCCCTGCAAACTAGGAGATGGGATATTGAGTCCATGGAATAATTTCATCGGCGGGCAGGCTTTGTGAGCCAGATTAGTACTTAGCTCGAAACATTGAGTAGACTAGCGAATAACGGAATAGAATCTTATGGAAAGAAGAGGATAATTAAAATCAGAATCGGGTTTCAGCATGTGATCGTGAATGCAAGACACGTTAGCAAAGATGAAATCGTTGGCTATGAATAGATGGTGTGGAGTATACCATGCTTTATCCTCTGAACCGTTTTAGCATCCCGTAATGGCCGAGCAGAAACTACAGCATATCCAACTTTTTCACCTTTCCGTCTACTCATCTGTAACAATCCCAATCGGCTCTCCCCCAAGTACATCCCCCAGCTCCCCAAGCGTCTTTTCGAAAATCCCCGCAACATGCCTCTCTTCCCAATCATCATCCTCATTGTCCTCAAACCCCTCAAAGCTCACCATACCCTGCTCTCCCCTCTCTCTTTCCATCGCCGTCCTTTTCCCCACCGTATCATCCCCTCCCTCGGCCCCCTCATCCACATCCATGGGTTCCTCCCCCTCCACCCCCTCTAAAACTCTCGTAACTACAATCCTCGCCCGCTCTACAACCCCTTTTATCCTCACCTTATCCGTCGTGGAAACACCGCGATGATCCGCCACTCCAGGCAGCGGCTCGTCGGTCTCGGGATCGCGACCCGTGAGCAGCGCCGCAAAAGCCGAATCTAGTTTCTCGAGGAGGTTGAAGGTTGCGAGCGGGGCGGGGGGATACAGCGGCAGGGTATCTATGATAGACACGGCGAATGTGATGAGATAGGGGATTTGAAGGTTGACTGCACAACCACGCTTGTTAGCCCTTGTTGGCGAGAGGAAGATGGGGGGTTGTGAACGTACGCGAGTTGGTTACCCAGATTACGTCTACTAGGCCATCGATGTCTTTCGCGTACTCAACGAAAGTAGGGTAGCCTTTTAACTCGCCCCTTAAGAGCTCGTTCACGTGTCTGTTTTGCACGCGCTTGGAGATGTTGGTGAGGGCGTTCTCGAGGTAGAAGATGAGTGACGATTCTTTGGCGCCGCCGGGGGGTAATGGATGTTTTCGCGGTCGTGGGAGCGGGGGGCCGTGGGTTGAAGGCGCGACGGACGACGCTGGCGGCGTGGGAAGGTTGTCGCTAAAGGGGCCTGGCGAAGTTATGTGCGTGTTTTCCATTCTGGAATACAGATGTTTCGAGATGTGGTAACTGTAAAGTGTAGATATCAAGCGCGCAGTGTGCGAGTTATTTGTGAAAGAAGTGGTTATTGTTCAAGGTGGGATGAAGACTTCAACTCTGGTTATGAAGCTTAACAAGGCAGTCTGCATTCTACGGTGAAGTAAGAAGAAGTCGAAAATGACACTGTGGCAGGCGCAAACACTTCAACGCAGCTGCAAAGTAAAATAGAGATGGGAATGGTGGAGTTACTGATGATCTGACATGGGATGACGTCTTGGTCAATTGATCTACTTGGGAATAGTCAGTACAAAGGCGCAGGCACAGCCACAAGCCACAGAAGAGATCAGCGCTTCCAAATTGCACCTTATCGTCTCGTCCCTGTCGATCACCATTTAAGAAAAAGGGTAACAAAATTGCGATCTCGACGTTGCTACTCTATTGTTGACCTTCCGGCCTGCGGGACACGGCGTCAAGCCGTCTGCGTATTACAAGAAATATGCTACCGCTTCTCTCTTTGTCTAGTGTTAAGCCTGCTGGCCTTACGAGGGTATATCATGAACGGACGTAAGTAAAGCAAGCGATTTGAAAGACCATCCAACACCTTTGCTATACAAAACTCTGAACTAAAACTCCTAGATGCAGGTGCTGTCTAGAGCCAGTGCCCAAGGCAGCTTTGAAACTTCATCCACCTGCACCCTCCACTGTCGAAATCTTGGCACCTGCTGTTTATAGCTAAAAACAAGGTAGCTCATATGCGCCTGTAGGTGCTTCCCCGGTGTGACGATTGCCACTTCTCCTTGTGTTGGATGAGTTCGGCAGCCTCTTTGTCCACACCGGCTTGGTAGGCGGCGAACTCGCGACGGCCAGCACGGCGCTGCTTGATACAGCAGAAGAGGATGATGCAGGCAAGAATTACAACACCACCGGCAACGGACGCGATAATGGCAATCTTGGCAGTCTGGCTAAGAGCTTTCCAACGGTTCTTGACGCCCTGGGGCTTCTGGATCTCCTCGAGAACCGGGGATTTTTCACCTTCCCTGCTCACGTTAGTCTTTGGTATAAGAAAGGATATGCTGTGACGTACGCGACAACCTTGACCTTCTGCCAGTCGCCGGAGGAGTCCATGTCAGCCCATGAATATTCCTTAGCAGTATGGTAGTCCTGAACGTAGACAGTCCGAACCATCATTGCAAATGGACCCTTGCTGAAGTCAGTCGGCCCACCAGCCCATTCTACGGTGTATTTGTCGTTGTTCTTAACGTCACCGCCGGACCAGGCGCCCAAACGAACGTTCATAGGTGTCTGGGGATAGTTCTTGCCGCCCAAAGCTTCCTCATACTTCAACTCCCGAACCATCTTATCATCAATGTACCACTGGATGCGCTCCTTGGTCCAGTCAATGGTATAATTATGGAGACCATCCTGGGGAGCACTGTCCATATGGAAATCCTTGCCACGAGTGTAGTCGGTGGTGTTTCCCTTGCCGAAGTAGTTGGTAAGAGCGTGGGTGGTGTTGGTGCCGAGGAACTCCCAGTCGATCTCGTCCAAGCACTCGGACTGAAGGATGGCGCTGGACACGATGCCCTGACCTCTGGCGGCTTGCATGACGATTTCGACACGTCCGAAGAATATGTAGAAAGCAGACTGGAGGTATGCTGAGTCACCCTGGCGCGCGACGGTCAACATTGTGCCATTGGCGGTCCATTTGGCACTGCCCTGGTTCTTCTTTTCCCAGATCTTGGTATTCCAGGTGTCGCCGAAGTCGAACGTGGCATTCCCGCCCAGGGCAGGCATATCAGGGCATCCCGTCTGATTGAGCGGGTTGCAGTTGGTGTGAGTTTGGGCGAAAGCGGTGGGGAGGAGCGTTGCGAGCAGCGTGGCGGCCGAAAAGGCCCTGGATAAGAACATGGTGTCTGCCAATTGGGAACGATAGATTTCAAAAAAAGGGACAAAGAGATAGAGGGAAAGAGGGCGTGCGTTGCCAGACGCACTGGGTTTGGATTTCAGTTAGGGAATGACTGGTTGGATAGTTGGAAACGTGAATGAGTGACTGTTGCGGGACGAGGGAGGAGAGATAGTCGGGGGCGCCCCAGGCAGCGTTTTGAAATGTGCCGTTGACGCGGGCGGCGGCCACGGAGTGCACATTAAGGAGGTGCTCTGGCTTGGCTCGTGTCACGCCCTGGTGATTGGCCGACGCGCCCAAGCAGACTGCCGATCGCTCGCCCGAGCACAGCGGCCCTGGACGCTGGGGCAAGCCGCCGGAGCTTGCGCAGGCACGCGCTCGGGATAGAGAGAGCGATTGTGTTTGTTTGTAGCGACGCTGTCGTGCAATCCTTCACGTCGACGAAGCCATTCGCTGGGCATAGGCGCCCTGTAACCCCTCGACGGGCATGGCATGCAGGTACGCGGCCGTGGCTGGTGATAAGCGAACAAGCATTCATCCTGAAACGCACCAAAATCCCCGTCTGCGCATCTTGTCCGGCACCAACCCCCAAAATAGGCCGGAACCCATCATCGCCCTGCTCTTACGCCATCTAATCGTCGGAAGACCAAGACCATGCCATGACGCTGCGTGCCCCCGGGCTGCCTGTCTTCATCTCCTCTGACACTTCGATGGCCTTATCGGCAGCCTCGCAAGGCTGTCACTCGAAGTGCTTCCACCACTTCACGTACGGACCCCTGAGTGCAACCGTTCCCTGCTGGCGAAATCGTCCCATGTACATGTCAAGCGTCGCCAACACCTTCGCTATATCAGATGACACCCACCCGTAATGCTGCTCCCATTTCGCTGCATTACGCCCGTTTGTGACTCTGCCTCCAATGTCCCAGAGCTGCTTATTTGGCCTATCCGGCTCGAATTCGGTCTTGCTATGCATCTCTAGCAGCATGCTGAAGACTTGGTGGCAAGAGTCTCGCACTTGCTGCGGAGTGCGTGAGAAGAGCACTGCCATGGATTCTATCCGGCAACCCTCCTGCAAGAGCAAAACTAGGTGGAGCACCTTTTCAATCCTGCTGATACTGCCAGTCCGGCTCAAACGGTATTCTTTGGCCAACCACTCCTTGAGTCGTTTGAGCTCGTGAATCTTAATGAAGCGCAGTTCAGGCAAGAAGAACCTGGAATCCTTCACGCCGCCCAGAATAAGAGAGCTGACATAATAGCCGGGTAAGCTGCCTCCACGCTGTCGGTTGGCGTTACGCAGACCTGCTCTCGGGCAACTTTCTTCTTCTAAACAAGACCGCCCGACTTCTAACGGTGATTTAATGATTCTCGAGCCCAGGCTGTCCATCTTGGAGGCCGAGTCTGTAGGGTGCTGAGCATTTCCATTGGATTTCACACTTTCAGCTGAGGGTCCAACAGGCGAACGGACAGGTAGCGCGCCAGACATGACATATTCATCCTCTTTGTCATTACCTTTTCTTCTGGGCCAGACCCATGGCTGGGGATTCTCTAGTCGTGATGAACATACATCGCAGTCTCTTTTTGTCATTTTTGGGCTCACAGGACACGACGGATGTCGCGGCTCCACGCTTTTTCTTCTAGTAAAGAGACAGGACGACGTGGGTAATACTGCAGGTTGTATATCCTCCGGTTCGGGG
>Ga0247757_10001340_pt1 | contig 16717 bp, 16 predicted proteins | sample UWRJL126311R4_FD_180929 | JGI IMG/M metagenome (GOLD analysis project Ga0247757, IMG submission 180929) | Plant litter microbial communities from Arlington Agricultural Research Station in Wisconsin, United States - UWRJ-L126-311R-4 | ecosystem: Environmental > Terrestrial > Plant litter >... | reverse complement strand
GTGGATGAGTTCCGGGAGCTGCTGGAGCTGGGACCGATGCGGACGCGGGACGCGCTCGCGGCCGGGATCGGCGCCTCGCGGCTGCGGCGCGCGGACGTCGCGCACCCGTTCCGCGGCGTCGTCGCGGACACCGGGCACGACCGCATCCGGGCGATCGCCGCACGCCTGGACGACGGCCAGTTCCTCAGCCACACGACGGCCGGGCGGATCTGGGGGATGCGCATGCCGAGCCGGATCACCGACGACGAGGTCCACGTCTCCGCGCTCGTGCCGCACAACGCGCCGCGAGCCCGCGGCATCGTGGGTCACCGTCTTCAGGAGCGCGCGGTCGAATCGACGCTGATCCACGGCATCCCGGTCACCACGCCCGGCGAGACATGGCGGCATCTCTCGACCCTTCTCACGCTCGACGAGCTGGTCGTCGCGGGTGATGCGCTCCTGGCCCGGCGCCGCCCTCTCGCCACCCCGCCGGAGCTGGTCCGCGCCCTCGCGCGTCACGCCGGTGCGCGCGGAGTCCGTCGCCTGCGCGCGGCGCACGGGTGGGTCCGCGCCGGGACCGACTCGGCGCCGGAGACCCGGCTGCGTCTGCTCCTCGTCCGCGCGGGGCTGCCGGAGCCCGAGGTGAATCCGACCGTGGTCCTCCGCCGGTTCGGGGCGGCGCATCCCGACCTCGCCTACCGCGACGCGCGCGTGGCGATCGAGTACGACGGCGATCACCACCGCTCCGACCGCCGCCAGTTCGAGCACGACATCCTGCGCCTCGAGTCCTTCGCGCGGGACGACTGGCGCGTCATCCGCGTGGTCGCCGCCCACCTGCGCCACCCCGACGCGCTCGTGCTCCGAGTCCGGGCCGCTCTCGCTCGCGAATGATCGGTTTCAGCGCCGAGGGGGCGCTTCGGCGACGCGAAACGATCATTCGCGGGCGGAGGACGGCGGAGAACCGGCGGAGGGCGGGGCGAGGGTGGGCGGGCTAAGATCGTCGGATGCCCCGGTCGCGCGGACGGGGTGAGAACTGAAGAGTGGAGGGCCCCGTGGACATCGACCTCACCATGCTCCGGCTCATGGAGCGTGAGCGCGAGATCCCCTTCGAGGAGCTCGTCACGATCATCGAGCAGGCGATCCTGACCGCCTACCTCAAGCACACCGACACGACGCCGGAGGACGGCGCGCGCGTCGAGCTCGACCGCAAGACCGGCCACGTCACGGTCTACGTCCCCGAGCTCGACGAGGACGGCGAGAAGATCGGCGAGGCCGTCGACAATCCGGAGGGATTCGGCCGCATCTCCGCCTTCGCCGCCAAGCAGGTCATCAACCAGCGCCTGCGCGACATCGGCGACGACAAGGTGCTGGGGGAGTTCCGCAACCGGGAGGGCGACATCGTCGCCGGCGTGATCCAGCAGGGCCCGAACCCGCGCATGATCCACGTCGACCTCGGCTCGGTCGAGGCGATCCTGCCGCCCGAGGAGCAGGTGCCGGGCGAGGACTACGCGCACGGCACGCGCATCCGGGTCTACGTCACGAGCGTGAGCAAGGGCCTCAAGGGCCCCGCGATCACCGTGAGCCGCACCCACCCCGGCCTCGTGCGCAAGCTCTTCGCGCTCGAGGTTCCCGAGATCGCGTCGGGGGCGGTGGAGATCACCAACCTCGCGCGCGAGGCGGGACACCGCACGAAGATCGCGGTCCGCGCCACGCAGGCCGGCATCAACGCGAAGGGCGCCGCGATCGGCGAACTCGGGCAGCGCGTGCGCGCCGTCACGAGCGAGCTGCGCGACGAGAAGATCGACATCGTCGACTGGTCGGACGACCTCCCCACCTTCGTCGCCAACGCGCTCAGCCCGGCGAAGGTCTCGAGCGCGTTCGTGGTCGATGAGGCCACGAAGGCCGTGCGCGCCCTCGTCCCCGACTACCAGCTGTCCCTCGCGATCGGCAAGGAGGGGCAGAACGCCCGCCTCGCCGCGAAGCTCACGGGCGCGCGCATCGACATCCAGCCCGACTCGGTCATGGAGGAGTAGGCCTGGATGTCGATGCGCGCGCCTGAGGAGGGACGCGCCGGCGTCCCGACGAGGGTCCGTGGCCCGCATCCAGCCCGACTCGGTGATGGAGTCCTGAAGCCTCCTCCGGAGAAGGGGAGTAAGATGGAATCCGTCAGAACCTGCCTGGGTTGCCGGCAGCGTGCTCCCCGCTCCTCACTCGTGAGGATCGTCGCGCGCGACGGACGGGCTGCGGTGGATGCCGCGGCGCGACTTCCCGGGCGGGGCGCGTGGCTGCATCCCAGCTCCGCGTGCGTCGACAAAGCCCTCCAGCGCAAGGCCCTCGGCCGGGCGCTGCGGGTCGCGGACCTCGACGCGACCGGGCTCCGCGAGGAGCCGGGTCTCGACACGTCATCCGACCAGAAGGTTGAAACGGCTATGGACCAGTCATGAGCGGCTCGAAATGAGTCCCCTCACCCACTGACGTCCGCTCCTGACCGGGAGCGGATCCCGGACAGGAGAAATGTGGCCAACCCACGTGTGCATGAAGTCGCTGCCGAACTCGGCATCGACAGCAAGATCGCTCTCGACAAGCTCAAGGACATGGGCGAGTTCGTCAAGAGCGCCTCGTCGAGCATCGCCCCGCCCGTCGCGCGCCGCCTGAAGCAGGCGCTGCAGTCGGACCCGAGCGTCAAGGTCGCGGACAAGCCGGCGACTCCGGCGGCCGCGGCCAAGCCCGGCCCCGCGAAGCCCGCCCCGGCTCCCGCGGCGAAGCCCGCCCCGGCGCCCGTCGCCGAGGCCCCGGCCGCTGCTGCCGCGTCGACTCCGGCCGCCGCGCCGTCGGCTCCGGCCGCCGCGCCGCAGCAGGCCCCCGCCGCTGCCGCCGCCTCCGCGGCGACCCCGGACGCTCCCGCGCGCCCGGCGACCCCGGGCGGCCCGCGCCCCGGCGCCCCGCGCCCGGGCAACAACCCCTACGCGTCCAGCCAGGGCATGTCGCGCCCCGGCGCGCCGCGTCCCGGCAACAACCCGTTCTCGTCGACGCAGGGCATGCCGCGTCCGGGCGGGGGAGCGGGCATCCCGCGTCCCGCCGCTCCGCGTCCCGGTGCTCCGCGCCCGGGTGCTCCGCGTCCCGGCGCTCCGCGTCCCGGCGGCCCGGGTCGTCCCGGCGCACCGTTCCAGCAGCGTCCCGGCGGCCCCGGTCGTCCCGGCGGCGCCGGCGGCGGCTTCCAGCGTCCCGGCGGCGCGCCCGGCGGCGGTTACGCCGGCCGTCCCGGTGGTGGCGGCGGTCGCGGTCGTGGACCCGGCGGCGGCACCGCGGGTGCCTTCGGTCGTGGCGGCGGCAAGAGCCGCGCCCGCAAGTCGAAGCGGACGAAGCGCGCCGAATTCGAGATGCGCGATGCCCCGACCATCGGCGGCGTCAGCGTCCCCCGTGGTGACGGCAGCACGATCATCCGCATGCGCCGCGGCGCCTCGATCGTCGACTTCGCGGAGAAGATCGAGAGCCTGACCGGCTACAGCGTGCAGCCCGGCAACCTCGTCACGATCCTCTTCCAGCTCGGCGAGATGGCCACGGCCACCGAGTCGCTGGACGAGTCGACGTTCGAGATCCTCGGCGGCGAGCTGGGCTACAAGGTCCAGGTCGTCTCGCCCGAGGACGAGGACAAGGAGCTCCTCGAGGGCTTCGGACTCGACCTGGAGCAGGAGCTCGAGGACGAGGACGACGAGGACCTCGAGATCCGTCCGCCCGTCGTCACCGTCGTCGGCCACGTCGACCACGGAAAGACCCGACTGCTCGACGCCATCCGCCAGACCAACGTGGTCGCGGGCGAGGCCGGCGGCATCACGCAGCACATCGGTGCGTACCAGGTCTGGACCGAGCACGATGGGCTGGAGCGCGCCATCACCTTCATCGACACCCCGGGCCACGAGGCGTTCACCGCCATGCGTGCCCGCGGTGCGCAGGTCTCCGACATCGCGATCCTCGTGGTCGCGGCCGACGACGGCATCATGCCGCAGACGGTGGAGGCCCTGAACCACATGCAGGCGGCCCAGGTGCCGATCGTGGTCGCGGTCAACAAGGTCGACAAGGAGGGCGCCAACCCCGCCCGCGTGCGGCAGCAGCTCACCGAGTTCGGCCTCGTGGCCGAGGAGTTCGGCGGCGAGACGATCTTCGTCGACGTCTCCGCGCTCCAGGGCAAGGGCATCACGGAGCTGCTCGACGCGGTCCTGCTGACGGCGGACGCCGGGCTCGACCTGCGCGCCAACCCGAACAAGGACGCGCGCGGCGTCGCGATCGAGGCCAAGCTCGACAAGGGCCGCGGTGCGGTCGCGACCGTGCTCATCCAGTCCGGGACGCTGCGGGTCGGCGACGCGATCGTCGCGGGAACGGCCTACGGCCGCGTCCGCGCGATGCACGACGAGAACGGCGACACCGTGCTCGAGGCCTGGCCGTCGCGCCCCGTGCAGGTGCAGGGTCTGTCGACCGTGCCCCGCGCGGGCGACACGTTCCTCGTCACCGACGAGGACCGCATGGCCCGGCAGATCGCCGAGAAGCGCGAAGCCGTCGAGCGCAACGCCCAGCTGGCCAAGGCCCGCAAGCGCATCTCGCTCGAGGACTTCACCCGCGCGCTCGAAGAGGGCAAGGTCGAGTCGCTCAACCTCATCATCAAGGGTGACGTCTCCGGCGCCGTCGAGGCGCTCGAGGAGGCCCTGCTCAAGATCGAGATCGACGACAGCGTCCAGCTGCGCATCCTGCACCGCGGTGTGGGTGCGGTCACCGAGTCGGACATCGACCTCGCGACGATCGACAACGCGATCGTCATCGGGTTCAACGTCCGCCCCGACGTGAAGGCGCGCGAGCGCGCCCAGCGCGAAGGCATCGACGTCCGGTTCTACTCGGTCATCTACGCCGCGCTCGAGGACATCGAGTCGTCGCTCAAGGGCATGCTCAAGCCGGAGTACGAGGAGGTGCAGTCGGGCGTCGCGGAGATCCGCGAGATCTTCCGGTCGTCGAAGTTCGGCAACATCGCCGGTGTCATCGTCCGGTCCGGCACGATCACCCGCAACGCCAAGGCGCGGGTCATCCGCGACGGCGTCGTCGTCGGCGACAACCTCGCCATCGAGTCGCTGCGGCGGTTCAAGGACGACGTCACCGAGGTCCGCACGGACTTCGAGGCCGGCATCGGGCTCGGGAAGTTCAACGACATTCAGGTCGGGGACGAGATCGAGACGATCGAGATGCGCGAGAAGGTCCGCGCGTAGTTCGGCGGGACGCCGGAGGGGGCTGGGGAGCATTCCCGAGTTCCCTCCGGCGACCGGCCCGAGGGCCGGTCGCTGCCAGACCCACCAGGAACTCGGGAACGCTCCCCAGCCCCCTCCGGCTGAGTCAGCGATCGTTCAATCTAGAGGGAGAGCACCATGGCGAATGGGGATCGGGCGGCGAAGGTCGCGGATCGGATCCGGGAGGTCATCGCGAAGCGGCTCGAGAAGGGGCTGCGGGATCCGCGGATGGGGTTCGTCACCATCACGGACGTGCGGGTGACGGGCGATCTGCAGCACGCGAGCGTGTTCTACACGGTGTACGGCTCCGAGGAGGAGCGCACCGACACCGCGGCGGCGCTCACGGCCGCGACCGGGATGCTGCGCACCGAGGTCGGGCGCAACCTGAACACGCGGCTGACGCCCACGCTCGAGTTCATCCCGGACGCGATCCCCGAGAACGCGGCGGCCATCGCGTCGCTGCTCATCGAGGCGCGCGAGCGCGACAACGAGGCGGCGGCGCTCGCGTCGAACGCCAAGTACGCCGGCGAAGCCGACCCGTACGTCAAGCCGCGCGAGTTCGAGACCGACGACGAGCTGGAGGACCTCGAGGAGAACGAGGACCTCGAGGACGACGAGCGCTGATCCGCCCATGACGACGGCGCCGACCGCGACCACCCGCGACGCCCTCGTCGCGCCGGAGCTCGCGGCCCTGCCCGAGCGGATCGCCGACCCGGCCGCCGCCGTGGCGGGCGCACCCGTGGTCGTCGTGCTCGACGACGATCCGACCGGCACGCAGACCGTGCGCGACGTCCCGGTGCTCACCGCGTGGGACGAGGACGGGCTGCGGTGGGCGCTACGACAGGGGCGCGCCGGATTCTTCGTGCTGACGAACACGCGGAGCCTCGATCCGGCCGACGCCGCCGCGCGGGTTCGCGAGATCGCGCGAGCCGCCCGCGCCGCGGCCGATGCCGAGGGCGTCGAGATCGTGTTCGCGAGCCGCGGCGACTCCACGCTGCGCGGGCACTATCCGCTCGAGACGGATGTGCTCCGCGACCAGGAGCGGGCGGCCGGGCGACGGGTCGACGCGGTGCTGCTGGCGCCGGCCTACCTCGACGCGGGCCGGCTCACCGTGGACGGCGTGCACTGGGTCGCGGACCGCAGCGGGCGCGCGATCCCGGTCGCCGACTCCGAGTTCGCCCGCGACTCGACCTTCGGGTTCGCCGCGTCGTCGCTGCCCGAGTGGGTGGCCGAGAAGACGGGCGGAGCGGTGCCGGCGGAGCGGGTCGAGGTGCTGTCGCTCACGTCGCTCCGGCGCGACGACGTCGAGGCGATCGCGGCCCGTCTCGCCGCGCTCCCGGCCGACGCCGTCGTCGCGATCGACGCGGAGCGCGACGACGACCTCCGGGTCGCGGCCGCCGCGGTGGCGATGGCCGAGCGCGCCGGGTCGCGGTTCCTGTACCGCACCGGGCCGTCCTTCGTGCGCTCCCGGCTCGGGCAGACGTCGTCGGCGCCCGTCGACGACGCGACGCTTCGGGCGGGCGCGTCGCCCGATTCCGCACCGCACGGCCTCGTGGTCGTGGGATCGCACGTCGGCCTCACGACACGGCAGCTCGACGGGCTGCGCGACGCGCGGCCGATCCTCGAGCTGGAGCTCGACGTCGCGCGGGTCGACGACCCGGCGCAGCGGGACCAACTCGTCGCGCGCGCGGTCGCCGGCCTCGCCGCACGGACCGTCGTGGTGCGCACCAGCCGCGTCGTCCGCACGGGCGCGGACCGCGACGAGAGCCTCGCGATCGCGCGCGGCGTGAGCGCCGCGGTCATCGACGTCGTCCGCGGGATCCTCGACCGGGCGGCGCCCGCGTTCCTGGTCGCGAAGGGCGGCATCACCTCCTCCGACGTCGCGACGGAGGGCCTGGAGCTGCGCCGCGCGTGGGTCGAGGGACCCATGCTGCCGGGCATCGTCTCGGTCTGGCGCGCGGTCGACGGTCGGCGACCGGGCATGCCCTACATCGTGTTCGCCGGCAACGTCGGCGATGAGACGTCGCTCGCGGCGGTCGTCGAGCGGCTCGACGCCGCCCGCTGAGTCACTTCAGCAGCCGCGACAGCACGCGATCGGCGAGCGGCTTGCCGCCGGTCTGGCAGGTCGCGCAGTACTGGAAGTTCGAGTCGGCGTAGGTGACCTGGCGGATCGTGTCGCCGCACACCGGGCAGGCCTCGCCCGTGCGGCCGTGGACCCGCAGGTTGCTGCGCTTCTCGGACTTGAGCTCCGAGGCGGGGATGCCGGTGCGATCCGCGAGAGCCGTGCGGAGCGTGGTCTGCAGCGCCTCGTACAGCGCGTGCACGCCGGCCGGCGGCATATCGGCGGGTGTGAAGGGCGACATGCGTGCCACGTGCAGGATCTCGTCAGAGTAGGCGTTGCCGATCCCGGCGATGACGGCCTGGCTGCGGAGCACGCCCTTGACCTGCGCCCGCCCCTGTCGAGCGAGGATCGCGGCGAACGCCTCCTCGGTGAAGGCCGGATCGAGGGGGTCGGGTCCGAGACGCGCGACGCCCGGGACGTCGGCCGGATCGTTCACGACCGAGAGCGCGACGCTCTTCTTCGTGCCGGCCTCCGTCACGTCGAAGCCGGATCCGTCGTCGAGCACGACCCGCGCCGCGATCGGACCGGAGCCCGGCCGTCCGCTCGGCTTCGGCGCGGCGTCGCGCCAGCGGATCCACCCGGCGCGTGCGAGGTGGAGGACGAGGTGCGGGCCGCCCTCCGTCGCGACGTCAAGGAACTTGCCGTGCCGCGTCACGCTCGCGATCGTGCGGCCGGACAGCGCCTCGAGCGGCGGGTCGTAGGTCTTGAGCGCGGGGAAGAACGTGACCGCCACGCGGTCGAGGACGCGTCCTGTGAGGCGACCGCCGAGGTCGTCGGCGAGGGCCTGCACCTCCGGCAGCTCGGGCATGCCGCCTATTGTGCTCGGCGCGGCCGACTTACGCTCGGAACGTGAGCGATCGGGGACGGGCGGCGACGTCCGCGGACGCCGAGGCGGTGGCGTCCGTGCAGCGCGCGTCGTGGCTCGAGACGTCCGCGCGCCTGGTGCCGGTCGACGCGGTCGAGGAGCGGGACCGCGAGGACGAGGCGCGCGTGGCGCGGTGGATCGGGATCCTCGCGAACGAGGACCCGCACGTCGCCGAGCGCGAGGGCCGCGTCGTCCTCCGCGCCGAGCGCACGCTGCGATGACGGCGCGGGAGCAGCCGCTCGCCGGCGGCAACGCGTCGGGCGCGGTCCGCATCGGCGACACGGTGCGCAAGCCGTGGACGCCGACGACCGGGCGGGTCGCGGCGTTCATGGACACCGTCCGCGCGGCCGGCATCGACGTGCCCCGCCACCGCGGGCGTGACGGATACGGGCGGCAGGTGCTCGAGTGGGTGCCCGGGACCTCGGCGATGGACGTCGCCCTCGACACGGCCGGGCTCGCGCGCGTGGGCGGGATCGTGCGTGCGATCCACGACGCATCGCCCGCGTACGACCCGGCCGACGGCACCTGGGACGTGCTGCTCCCGGCTCCCGCACCCGACCTCATCTGCCACAACGATCTGGCGCCGTGGAATCTCGTGATCGGGGAGCGCTGGGTGTTCGTCGACTGGGACGGAGCGGGGCCGAGCTCCCGGCTGTGGGACCTCGCGTACGCGGCGCAGGCCTTCGCGCTCAACGATCCGGCGCAGGGGCCCGGCGAGGCCGCGGTGCGGCTGCGGGCTCTCGTTGACGGATACCGGGCCGACGACCCGCTCCGCGCCGCGCTGCCCGAGGCGATGGCCGCCCGCGCCGCCGCGATGCGCGACCTGCTCGCGGGTGCCGCCCGCTCCGGTCGCGAACCGTGGGCCTCGATGCACGGAGCCGGGCACGGCGCGCACTGGACCGCGGCCTCCGCGTACGTCGCGGAGCATCGGGCGGTGTGGGCCGCGGCGCTGGGCTAGGCCGCAGCGGCGAGCTCGAACACGACCTCGGCCGTCGGCACATCGGCCCGCACGAGGCGCACGCGCACGCGCGACCCGGTCGCCGGATGACCCGAGCACGCGGCCGTGACCGCCGGGTCGGTCAGCTGCACCGTGCAGCCGTCCTTCGTCTGCGCGACGACGGTCGCGTCGAACTCGTCGCCGACGCGCGGCGCGAGCACAGCCGCCTCGACCGCGTCGAGCGAGCGGTTCGCGACCTGACCCGAGAGGTTGCCGCCGTGCGCCATCTCCTCGGGCAGCTTCGGGAGCGCCGCCCGCACCCAGTCGACCGGCTCGCGTCCCGCGCAGAGCGCCTCGCAGACCAGCAGTCCGTAGCGGTCGACGAGCCGCCGCAGCGGCGCGGTCACGTGAGCGTAGGGGGCGCCGATCGCGGCCTGCGTCGTGTCGGCCGGGACCTGGCCGTCGAAGGCCGTGTAGCCGGCTCCGCGGAACAGACGGGTCGCCGCGTGCAGGATCGCGAGGTCGCCCGGCTCCGAGCCGTCGACGTCGTCGAGGTAGTCGCCGTACCGCTGCCCGTCGGGCCACGGCCGGCCGAGCGCCTCGGTCTGGTGGCGGAACGTGTCGAACGCCCGCGGGTCGGCCGCGGGCATCGTGCGGAGGATCCCGACCCTGCCGTCGAGCATGATCTGCGCGGCCTCCATGCCGGTGAGGAGCGAGAGCTCGGCGTTCCAGTTCTCGAGCGGCTGCACGGCGCGGCGCTGCAGCTCGTACCGGCCGCCGACCTGCTCGATGACGGTCTCCGGCGCCTGCAGGCTCGCCCCGCCGCGCTGCTTCTCGAGCTGCAGCCGGAGCCCGCCGACCTCGCGCACGAGCTGCAGCATCTCGTCGGCCGTGCCGTCGGCGAGCTGCTGCGCCACGCCGACGTAGTCGAGCCGGCGGCGGCTGCGGATCCGGGCGCGCGCGACCGTGCGCTCCGTGACGGCGCCGGTGCGGTCGAGCGAGAACCGCCAGACGAACGCGCCGCGCAGCTGGTCCGGCAGGAGCGACGCGACGCCCTCGCTCAGCACCGTCGGGTAGAGCGGGATCCGGTGCCCCGCCGCGTAGATCGTCTCGGCCCGCCGGTGCGACTCCGCGTCCATCGGACCGCCCGGGGCGATGAACGCCGCGATGTCGGCGATCGCGTACATGAAGGTGAAGCCGCCGCCGTCGCGGGCCAGGAAGAAGGCCTGGTCGAGGTCCATCGAGCCGACCGGATCCATGGTCGCGAACTCGACGTCGGTCATGTCCGCGTCGGGCAGCGGCGGGTGCGCGGCGACCTTCTCGGCCTCGGCGAGGACGTCGGCCGGGAAGTCGGCGCTGACGCCGGCCTTCCGCGGGATCGTGGCGAGCGCCTCCGCCAGATCCTCGGAGGCGGACGGGACGGACAGGATCGTCGACGGCACGTTCCGGACCCTACCCCGCGCCGGTGACTACTCCGGGAGCGCGTAGCCGGCCGCGGGGTCGCCCGCGACGAGCCCGTCGCGCAGCAGTCCGGCGAGCGCCCGATCGCGCTGAACCGCGTCCGGCCAGACGGCCGCGATCGCGTCGGCCGGGACAGGGATGTCGCTCCCGCGCAGCTCCCGCAGGATCCGTCCGCGCACCTGGCGATCCGATCCCTCGTACCTCTTCTGCCGGGGCGCGGACGGCCCGTCGTACGCGGGGGAGCCGGCCGCGAGCCACGCGCACGACGCCTGCAGCGGGCAGGCGGCGCAGTGCGGGGTGCGGGCGACGCACACGGTCTGGCCGAGCTCCATCGCGCCGGCGTTCACGAGTCGGGCCCGCGCCGGATCGACGGGCAGCAGGGATTCCATGAGCGCGTGGTCGCGCCGCGCGTTCGCGGGTCCCGCGTCGCCCTGCCCGAGCACCGCGCGCGCGAGCACCCGGCGCGTGTTGACGTCGACGACCGGCACGCGCACCCCGTACGCGAAGGCGGCGACGGCGCGCGCCGTGTAGGGGCCGACGCCGGGGAGGGCGAGGAGCGCGTCGACGTCGCGCGGCACGACGCCCCCGTGCTCGGCGGCGATCGCGACCGCGGCGCCGTGCAGCGCGAGGGCACGCCGCGGGTAGCCGAGCCGGTCCCACGCGCGGACGGCCTCGCCCGACGGCACGGCGGCCAGGTCGCCGGGGGTCGGCCACCGTGTGAGCCACTCCTCGAGTCGCGGGATCACGCGGACGACGGGCGTCTGCTGGAGCATGAACTCGCTGACCAGGATGCCCCACGCGCCGAATCCGGGCCGCCGCCACGGGAGGTCGCGATGCCCGGCGGCGAACCAGTCGGCGATCCGCTCCCCGAGCTCGGGCGGCGCGGGATCGAGCGGCGCCTCGTGCATCGGATCAGCCTAGGCTGACGCCGTGATCGCGATGCCCGTGGAGCCGCCCGGCCTGGCGCTGACCCGGCTGCCGCCGGTGCGGCGCGCGGTCGTCGAGGAGCTCGCGGGCGAGATCGTCGGCGGCCCGGTCCTCGGTCGCCGGCTCGTCGCGGTCGACGGGATGAGCGGATCCGGCAAGACGCGCTTCGCCGACGACCTCGCGCTCGCGCTCCGCGCCCGCGGCACGGTCGTCTTCCGCGCGTCGCTCGACGACTTCCACCGTCCGCGCGCCGAGCGCTACCGGCTCGGGCGCTCCTCGCCCGAGGGGTACTACCGCGACGCGTTCGACCTCCGCACCGCGCGGCGCGTGCTGCTCGACCCGTTCCGGATGGGCGGCAGCGCCGGCTTCCAGCTCGCCGCGTTCGACCTCGAGCGGGATGTGCCTTACGAGAGCGCGTGGACCACGGGCCCCGCCGACGCTGTGCTCGTCGTCGACGGCGTGTTCCTCCAGCGTCCGGAACTGCGCGACGAATGGACGTACACGGTCTGGCTCGATGTGCCCGACGAGGTCGGCGTGCGGCGCAGCGGCCGTCGCGACGGCACGGACCTCGACCCGGCGTCCGAATTCAACCGCCGCTACCTGGGTGCGCAGGAGCTCTACCGTGCGGAGGCCGACCCGGTCGCGGGCGCGGCGGCCGTCCTCGACGTGCGCGACCTCGACGCGCCGCACCGCCGCTAGCGCAGCGCGACCCGCGCGACGACCTCGGCCGGCGTCAGGAACCGCGTCGTCCGCTCGACCTCGTGCACGAGCGTCACGATCGCGGCGTTGATCGGGGCGCGCACGCCACGCCGGTCGGCCGTCGCGACGACGGCGCCGTTCAGGTAGTCGATCTCGGTGAGCTGCCCGCGGCGGATGCTCTGCAGCGTCGACCCCGGGTTCGGCACCGCGCCCATGCGGCGCGCGAGCAGCCGGGGGAAGAACGCGCCGAGCGCGAGCGGGAGCCGGCCCACGAGCTCCAGGATCCGTCCCGACACGCCCTGCACGGGCGCGAACCGCACGCCCGCGCCGCGCGCGATCCGCACGGTCTCGCGCATGCTCGCGGTCATGACGCGCAGCAGCCCGCGGTCGGCGACCACCTCCTGCACGCTGAGGCCCGTGATCGCCGGGAGCGCGTTGACGTGGTTGATGAGGAGCTTCGTCCACTGGGCGCCCTCGATGTCGGCCGTGACCTCGATCGGCACGGCCTCGCGCAGCACGGCGGCGACCCGGTCGAGCACGGCCCGATCGGTGCCGGGAGCGGCGCCCACGATCATCGGATTCGGTCCCGTGATCGTCACGTGGCCGGGCTCCAGGTACGAGGCCGCGAAGAGCGCGAGCCCGCCGAGCAGCGGGGAGCCGGGCGCGATCCGGGCCGCGACGACCAGCCCGCCGAGCCCGTTCTGCACCACCAGCAGCGGCACGCCCGCCAGGTGGTCGAGCTGGGGAAGCAGCGCGGCCTCCGCATCCTGCGCCTTCGTGGCGAGGATCGCGAGGTCCGGCGCGCTCGACAGGTGCCGGTCCGCCGCGACGTGCGCCACGGTGTCGCCGAACCCCCCGTCGAGCCGCAGACCGTGCTCGCGGATCGCGTGCAGGTTGTCCCCGCGCGCCGTGACGGTCACGTCGTGACCCGCGCGGGAGAGGAGGGCGGCCAGCGTCCCGCCGACCGCCCCCGCACCGATGATGGAGATGCGCACGGCCCGATGCTAGGCGGCGACCGGCTCCTTGTCCGTCGTGCCCTCGGCGGCGAGCTCGTCCTTGAGGGTGACCTCGCGGCCCTTCCGCAGGAGGCGTCCGGCGGGGAGGAGGAGCGCGAGGATCGCGGTGACGAACACGACGGCCGCGCCGGTCAGGACCGCGGGGTGCGCCGCGTCGACGTACCCCGTGGGCGTGAGCCGGCCGCCCGCTCCCGTGAACACCGCCGTCAGCACGGCCGTGCCGAGCGCGACGCCGATCTCGCGCATCGTCGAGTTGGTGCCGCTCGCCTTCGCGGTGTCGTCGGGCGCGATGTTGGCGAGGACCGCGGTCGACGACGGCGCGAACACGAGGCCCATGCCGATCCCGGCGGCGATGAAGGCCGGGAGCATCACGACGTACGCCGTGTCGGTGCCCATCGCGATCCCGAGCCACGCGAGCCCGGCCGCCTGGAAGAGGAGCCCGACGACGATGAGCACGCGGGTGCCGACGCGGCCGGCCACGAGACCGGCGAGCGGCGCGACGACCATCGGGGCCATCGTCCACGGCGTCGTCATGACGGCCGCTTCGAGCGGGGTGTGCCCCTGCACGATCTGGAGGTACTGGATCAGGATGAACACCGCGCCGAACATGCCGAAGCTGAACCCGAAGCCGACCACGTTGGCGAGGGTGAAGCTGCGGTCGCGGAACAGGCGCAGCGGCAGGAGCGGGTGCGCGGTCCGGAGCTCCCACACGATGAACGCCGCGAGCAGCACGCCGCCCGCGATGAGCGATGCGAGCACCTGGAAGCTGTCCCAGCCCGCGTCGTTGCCCCGGACGATGCCGAAGATCACGCCCAGCACGCCGAGCCCCGCGAGCAGGACCCCCGGGATGTCGAGGCGGACCCGCTTGCCGAACGCGTTCGGGAGGATCGCGAGGATTACCGGGATCGCGATCACGCCGACCGGCACGTTGATCCAGAAGATGCCCTGCCAGTTCCAGCCCTCGACGACCGCGCCGCCGATGAGCGGACCGACCGCGACACCGAGTCCGGCGAGGCCGCCCCAGATGCCGATCGCGAGCGGACGGCGGCGCGGCTCGACGGCGCCGGTGAGCAGGGAGAGCGAGAGCGGCATGATCCCGGCGCCGCCGAGGCCCTGGATGGCGCGGGCGACGATGAGCTGGGTCGGATCGGTCGCGAGGGCGGAGAACACGGACGCGGCCGTGAAGATCGCGATGCCGGCGATGAAGACGGTGCGGCGCCCCAGCCGATCGCCGAGCGCGACCGCCATGAGGATCAGGCTCGCGAACACGAGCGTGTAGGCGTTCACGAACCACTGCAACTGCTCGAGGGACGCGCCGAGATCCCTGCTGAGCACGGGGAGCGCGTTGGTCATGACGAGGTTGTCGAGGGTCGCCATGAACATCGGGATGCCGGTGGCGAGGATCGCGAGCGCGAACGGCACGCGACGTGCGGCGGGGAGGGGGGACGACATCACGGGCTCCGCTCTGCTGGCCGATCACTTGTTGTAATCGGATGATTACCATGGACTGTAGTTATCGACTGATAACCTGTCAAACGTGACCGTCGTCCCCGAGACCAGCCCCCGCATGCCGGCGGATCAGCGGCGGGAGTCGATCCTCTCCGCCGCCACCGAGGTGTTCGGCGAGCGCGGGTACGTGGGCGCGACGACCGACGCCGTCGCGAAGGCGGCGGGCGTGAGCCAGCCGTACGTGGTCCGGATGTTCGGCACCAAGGAGAACCTCTTCCTCGAGGTCCTGCAGCGCTCGCTCGGGCGGCTGATCTCCACGTTCCGCGCGGTGATCGCTGACGGGCCGCACGACGACGTCCACGAGCTCAAGGCGCGCATCGCGCTCTCGTACGCCGATCTGCTCGAAGACCGGGGGCTGCTCCTCAGCCTCATGCAGGCGTTCATGCTGGGCGCCGATCCCGTGATCGGGCCGGCCGCGCGCGACGGGTTCCTGCAGGTGTACCGGCTCGTGCGCGACGAGGCCGGGTTCACGCCCGAGCTGGCGGGCGAGTTCCTGTCGGGCGGGATGCTGCTCAACACGCTCGTGGCCATCGGACTGCCGGCCGAGTACGACGCCGACCCGACCGCCCACGAGCTCCTCGACCAGTGCGCGCCGAACAAGGCGGAGATGATCGCGACGCTCGCCCGGCGGACCACGGCGTGACCGACGCGCAGCGCCCCGGGACCGCGGCCGCCGGCGTCCTGCTCGTCGACAAGCCGGGCGGCATCACGAGCCACGGCGTCGTCGGCGCCGCGCGTCGCGCGCTCGGCACCCGCAAGGTGGGGCACGCCGGCACGCTCGATCCGATGGCGACGGGGCTGCTGATCCTCGGGGTCGGCACGGCGACGCGCCTGCTGACCTACGTCGTCGGACTCGGCAAGACCTACGAGGCGACGATCCGGCTGGGGGAGTCGACCACGACCGACGACGCCGAGGGCGAGTCCGTCGCGCGCACCGACGCGAGCGCGGTCCCGCGCGACGCGATCGACGCCGGCATCAGGGCTCTCACGGGCGAGATCGATCAGGTGCCGTCCTCGGTCAGCGCGATCAAGGTGGACGGCCGGCGCGCCTACGCCCGCGTCCGCGCGGGGGAGGAGGTGGAGCTCGCCGCCCGCCGCGTGACGATCTCGCGCTTCGAGGTCCTCGCCGAGCGCCGCGACCCGGCGTCCGGGACCGTGGACCTCGACGTCGTCGTCGACGGCAGCTCCGGCACCTACATCCGCGCCCTCGCCCGCGACCTCGGCGCCGGGCTCGGCGTCGGCGGGCACCTCACCGCGCTGCGCCGCACCGCGATCGGGCCGTTCTCCGTCGCGGACGCGGTGGCCTCCGATGCGGTGTCGCCCGCCGCTCTGCGCGACCCGGCCGCGATCGCGGCGGCCCTTTTCCCGTCCGTCGCGCTCGACGACGACCAGGCCACGCGGCTCGGGGACGGCAAGCGCGTGCCGGTCGCGACGCCGGATGCGCCCCTCGTCGCGGCCGTCCACGACGGCCGGCTCACGGGCCTCGTCGAGGTGGGGGACGGCGTCGCCCGGGTCGTCGTGAACTTCCCGCGGCCCGCGCCGGATACGGTCTGAGGGTGGTCTTCGCCTTCACGATCGTCCAGGTCGTCGTCGCCGCCGTCGCGGCCGTCGTCTGCGTCGTGCTCGGGCTCCTCGGCCGCAAGCCGTCCGACGTCACGCTCGGCTCGATGGTCGTCGTCGAGCTGCTGCTCATCGCGCAGCTCGTCGTGGCGCTCATCGCGCCCGCCGCGGGCAACCCGAGCCGCGGGAGCGTGCTCGAGTTCTACGTATACCTCGTGACGGCCCTGCTGATCCCGCCGCTCGGGATCGTGTGGGGGCTGCTCGAGCGCACGCGCTGGAGCAATGTCGTGCTCGGGATCGCGGGGTTCGCGGTCGCGGTCATGACCTTCCGGATGTACCAGATCTGGGTGCTCCAGGTCGCGTGAGCGCCCG
>Ga0247757_10001339_pt1 | contig 16720 bp, 12 predicted proteins | sample UWRJL126311R4_FD_180929 | JGI IMG/M metagenome (GOLD analysis project Ga0247757, IMG submission 180929) | Plant litter microbial communities from Arlington Agricultural Research Station in Wisconsin, United States - UWRJ-L126-311R-4 | ecosystem: Environmental > Terrestrial > Plant litter >... | reverse complement strand
CTACGCCAGCAATGGCTGCACATACCGCGAGTTCCGCTATGCAAGATGGAGAGACCAAGACATGGAATACGCAAAAGCTAGGGCTGAGGATGGGCGCGGATGCTGTTGCTGCGGGCGCGGCGGGTGTTCTGGTTGCGCCTGTCATTACAATGATAGATAAGGGTATCATTGAGAATGCCAGCGGGCGATGTGCATTGGGTGAGAGCTTGAAGAACAGCGTGAAGGAGTTTGTGGCTCGGCCCCATCGTTTTTTGGCAAGCAAGCCGTTCGCATTGATATTTGTACGTCGTGCCAATCCTTCTCCTCTTCCTCCTGTAAAGTATCCATCGTGTGAATACTAATGACTGTATTCTACAGTCTCTCTACTTTGGCACCTACCTTACCGCAAACACGATCGACACCGCAACGTCGACCTTACGAAACAAACCCCCAACAATGACCACAGCAGGCACCCCGAAATTCCTTGCTACCAGTTCCGCAAATCTCGCACTCTGTCTGTACAAAGACAACCGCTTCACCCAGCTTTTCAGCTCATCTGCATCCTCTCCACGCCCCGTTCCACTGCCTACCTTCGCCCTCTTCACCGTTCGCGATTGCCTGACCATATTCGCTTCCTTCAACCTGCCGCCTCTCCTTGCACCCCGCTTCGAACGGCACATGTCGTCAGAAGTGCGGAAATACATGTCTGCGGCGTCAGCTGCCCAATTCGTCACGCCGGCTGCGGTACAGATATTCAGCACGCCGCTCCACTTGCTGGGGCTGGATCTGTATAATCGGCCGGGCGCGGGTTGGCGAGGCGCAGACGGGAGGACGAGCAGGGTGGTGAGGGACTGGGCGAAGAGTGCGCTCGCGAGAATGGGGAGAATCATTCCCGCCTTCGGGGTTGGGGGTGTGGTCAACACGAAGGTCAGGAGAAATCTCATGGAGAAATTGGGGTAGAGAAAGAGAGAGAGAGAGCGAGTGACGCAGTGGTCTAGATGAAGGGGAGGCATTTTCTTCTCATTTACCGTCGGAGAGCTATGTTGTAAGATTTTCATGGGCATGCATTTGGCGACTCCACTCTGTTGAAATGATGCACGGCCTCACTGGGCGCAGGCAATGGGAGTTTTTGGCGTTGGCGTTGGCGTTGGTGTATCAACGGTAATATGGCATTTGGGCTGGATCACGCATAGATGGGAACTTTTCGACCCATGTAACGGTTGAGCATTTTTGCAAGGATATAGATTTAGAACGAACCTCTTGATTCAGAAAACTCTCTTGGATCAGATATACTGATTCATCACCACCATCTGGCTCCTAATATCTTAGGCGCAAGCTTCTTTACGCCCTTTCCTTCGGCATTCTCTAGGTAAACCCTTTGATGCCCTTTAACATCCACAGCCAGAGTATGATATTCATGTTCACTCTGGCTGGGGCGCTTCGTCAGATGGACATGTACGACACCTTGTCCCAGGGGCCCTTCGACATAAAACTTGAATCTCATATGCTCGGTGCCCCACTTGTCTGTCTCGGTAGTAGAAGCTATGTAGCGATTACGTGCCCAGCGCGACCATGAAGCTTCGCCGTGGGCCGAGATCTCGGAGCCGGGTCCGAGAAGACGCTGACATTCTGCGTGGTTGCGAATGGCGTCAGTCGCGCGATTGAAATGTGCCGTCTTAGAGTCTGTGCTGAAAACATCAGAGAAGAGAAAATAGCCTACAGTGCCCTGTTACATGTCAGCACTCATCCAAGACAAACTTGTCGAACAGTAGCGCACAGTTAAGAGTACACCAACGACTACTACAGAAAGGTTGAACGATTGTTGGACCGTTCGCGCAGCTTTCTCTCCGGGCGAAAGCTCACTCCATCGAACTACCCCCGTGTCATTCGTAACAGTGACGCTTCGTCTTGTCGGCTGCGGCGGGGGACTGTTCGTTGAGCTCTGCGTTGCTCTTGAGTGCCTGGAGGTGGAAAATGCCACTCGTGCTGTACAGCGTCTGCGTGAGATGACGATGGAACGCTTCGATACAGGTTGCAGGAGCCGAATGGCCTCTGTTGGCTTGTATATGGCTGCCATGCTGGTCATCAATCGGTCGTTTCGCAACCTGTGGTCCTCGTGGAGAGCACGCGGCAGCTCGAAGCGGAGATGGCAGAGCCAAGACCGAGGCAGATGGCACAAGCCACAAATGTGGCGCATAGTTGCCGCTCAAACGCGGAAGTGGAACTTAGACAACGCATTCAATCGTTCATTCTCAACGCACCGGATAGACTCGCTCTTCACTCCAACTCCTACGCCTTGAACGCCGCAGAGCGGACAAGGCATCATGAGTTCCAATAAGAAAAGCAGCCTCACGGGCTATCTGCCCGATATCCTCATGGCTGCGGCTGCGGTAAGTCTGCTGCGCACCCTCGCGTCAATAGCCCGCGTGTGGAACTTCCAGATCCCTATACTGACAATTCCAATAGCCCGTAATAGCCTATTTCGTGATCCGAAATCTACTCGCGCGCCTTGACCCCGAAGCCCAACAGAAAGAGGAGGCGAAGCGCAAAGCGTCGGCGGCGAACCAGAAGCTGGGGGCCATACTAGCAAATAAAGCGGAAGACGCATATGACAGCGACAGCGACGATGAAAATGTCGGGAGGCGGAGGAGAAGGAGCAGAATCCGTATCGAGGATTTGGGTTTGACTGCATACGAACAAACAATCGCCATGGAGGTCGTTGCGCCCGATGAGATTCCCGTGAGTTTTGATGGTATGTCGAACCGCCTATACACACCTATACTACGATTCTACATCTAGGATTTCCCCCGAAAATTAATGTAAAAGCTAACAGAATGCTAAGATATCGGTGGTCTCGACTCGATCATTGAAGAACTCAAAGAATCCGTTATCTACCCCCTAACCCTCCCTCATCTTTACTCGCATTCGTCCTCCCTTCTCTCCGCACCATCAGGCGTCCTTCTCTACGGCCCTCCCGGCTGCGGGAAGACGATGCTCGCGAAAGCCCTCGCCCACGAATCCGGCGCCTGCTTTATCAATCTACACATCAGCACCATAACCGAAAAGTGGTACGGCGACTCCAATAAGCTTGTCTCTGCCGTCTTCAGTCTTGCGCGAAAACTCCAGCCTACCATAGTGTTCATTGACGAGATTGACGCTGTCCTAGGTCAGCGGAGAAGTGGTGAACATGAAGCAAGCGGCATGGTAAAAGCGGAATTCATGACGCAGTGGGATGGGCTGGCGAGCTCGAAGAGAAGCGGTAGCCGCGATCCACAGCGGATATGTATCTTGGGCGCCACAAACAGAATCCAGGATATTGACGAAGCGATCCTTCGCCGCATGCCCAAGAAATTCCCGGTTGCGCTCCCCAGCGCCTCGCAGCGCCACAACATCTTTGGTCTTATACTTCGTGGTACCAAAGTCGACGAACAGAATTTCGACCTTGACCATCTCGTCCGTGTGACTGCTGGTATGTCTGGCTCGGACATCAAAGAAGCCTGCCGCGACGCTGCCATGGGCCCTGTGCGCGAGTACATTCGTAAAATGAAGAAAGAAGGTCGGCTACGGCACGGCGTCAATCCCACTAATGTGCGCGGTGTACGGACCGAAGACTTCTTTGGCCGCGGTCGCGGCTTACGCGAGTTGGATGAGCTGGACGATGTGCGGGACGAAGTTGTCAATGTCAAGGACGGCAGTCGCAGGATACGCTCCGTCGAAGACAGCAGCTCTGATATAACAAGCAATTCAAGCTCCGAGAGTCCGGACCCACCGTTCAGAGACAGCGCTTATCAAGACGGCGAAGCGACGCCCGCACGCTGAGTATCATGTCTCATGTTTATTCGTGGTACCTTCGTTACCTTGGCTTTTGTATTGAGGATCCCGGAGACCTCCGCCTTGTGGTCTGGGCATAACGCACGTTTCTCATATGACCCAGCGAATGTACGCAACACATCATGCTCTCTGTATATTGTACACTGCTATAATACCACGGGATACGTAGAACAGGAAGTGGTTTTTCAAGGCGTTGTATCTTACTAGACCTAGGGAGGTATCTAGACGAGATGAAACAATGTTGCTCGTCCAACTCGTATAGTATTTTCTAGACGATATCAGATGTTTATCAGATCAATCACATGTGGACTGTTCCTATCGTACCCCTCTCACGGAAGCGAAGCTGAGAACAAGACCACTATCAACGCACACCCATAGTTAATTGTTTACGTTTTCGTTCCGTTCAATATCTCTTTCGAAGGTCCTTGCATAGATCTTGAGTCTGATTTGCTCGTTCCCACAAGAGACACCCCTATGAGCTAACAAAAAGAGTATCATTTTTCATTTACCGTCCACCCAACCAGACTATAAAGCACAAGCTCGTAAAGCGCATTACACTCCCCCTCCCCTGTACCATCTAATGCCTGATCCTAAAGCCGACTAGGTCAATCCGTTCGGGACACGGAACACTACTCCTCATCCTCGTCCTCCTCATCTTCTTCGTCCTCTGCAATTTCCTCCTCAGCTCCATCGGCATCTTCGGCTTCTTGCTCAGCTACAGTTAGATCATCAACTGTGCCACCTTCTCTCTCTAACCTCAAATACTCCTCCCACTCAGGGAACATCTCATCATCGCCCTCACCCTCGCTCGGAGGGACACCCAACAAGCGTCCAACTTTGCTCTTGCCCTCCTTTTCCAGGACAGCCTTCCACTGCTTGACAAGTGAGGCCGTCTGGCTGGGCTTGTATGTTTGCGAAAAGAGAACGGCTTCTGCAAGGCGATTCGTCTTGACAAGAAGGTCAATGCAACCTTGGACATCGCCTACCTGCCAGAGAGCTGAAAAGGCTACGTTATTGGCGGTAGCGGTCTCAGCAAGGGTTGCGAGTTCGCGGAGGCCAGTGGTATCTGAGGTGGCTGAGTAAACAAGAAGCAAGGAGCCCAAATCTTTTGCCTTGACAAAACACTCCTGAGCCAGTGCCACATCCCATGCTCCTAGAGCTGCGTCCCCGACGGTCTTCCATTTGTGCTCGGTGTCTTGTTCACGAGCGATAGAAACCGCTTGCTGAAGGTCGCCAAGTGAGAGTGCCAAATCAAAACGATGTTCCGGATCAGTAGCAACTTTGAGCGCAAGCTCTTTATATCCTTGTCCCTCCAAAAATCGTGCGATCTTGTTATTTTGGTCCTTCGGCACGGATGGTAGGATCTCCTCCGCAGCATCAAGATCGCCGCGTAAGACAAGAGTCTGGTACTCTACCACAGCAAGAGATAGCGCAAAAGATACCACATTGACATCCTTGTCGGCGACGTAAATCCTGGAGTCGCGAGGCAAATATCCAAGCAAGTAGTGAGGGGCATCAAAATGCGAGATGGTGTATGTTTGGTCGCCAACTAGGTAGTTTAGGCGGTTGGTACTGTTTGTATAGATGAAACAATCGCCTACCCAAGTACCTGTTCGTACGCTGTCACAGTTAGTCGACATTCATTCCACCTACCAGTTAAACGTACCTTTCGTTAATATCGCACACAACTTCAAAAGCTGACTCGGCGCCATCCTCATCAATCTCACCATTCTGCACCGCTTCGAGGTAATTTTCTCGTGAGTATCTCAGGACATAAAAGGTGTCCTCTGTGGCTAGAGTGACCAGCTCGCCGCTCTCAGACCAGTAGACGCTTTTTGGTTCGACTTCTATTCGGCGAACAAGCGCACCACTATCCCAATCGAAGAGGCCAATGCCGCCCTGCCCCTTCACACCGAGCAAAACGCCACCACTGAGACCATCCGCGGAGAAGCCTACATTGAGTATGCTTCGCTCTTTGAAATTGCGGAAGATTCTCACGCTCGTAGACGATTCACGGATTGCATAATCCTTGTCGTGTTCCTTCGAAGCCCAGACAAAGTCCAACGCGGAACCAAAGGCCTGGTTACGAAGAGCAAGAGCCGTATAAATGATGTATTCGCCGTCTCCGCAGACAGCAACGAACCGTCCGTTTGGTGAATGCAGAAGCGACTGTGGATATATTTCCGTTGATCCAAGATCCTTGGTAGGAAGTGTTAGGCGCTCAGAATCCTTGAGGCTTTCGTTTCCTTTTATGACGGCCGTGAGGATCTCGTTGTGTCTGGCCCAAAGCACTTTACCGCCAGCATCCATACTGACTGCGGGCTCCTCTCGACCCATCGAGATGACAACGGCGCCGTCATCAAATCCCAATGCTACGCCATTCTTACCCTTCTGATAGGCCACACACCATGCTCGTTCCAGGCCATAATTGAGTGACTGTTCTAATCTGTATGTAGATGAATGCCATATTTTAATTGTGCCATCCTCGGAACCTGAGATGATTACAGGAAGTTCAGGATGATACACGGCAAAGCTGACATTAGAGGTGTGGCCTTCGAGAGTGGCGATGAGAGCTTTCGTAGTGTAATCCCATACCTTGACAGTCCTGTCATCTGAGGTAGTGAGAAGATACGGTTTGTCGGATTGGGGATAATAGTCAATGAAGTTCACACCCTTAGCTTCATGCGCCTCAAGTGTGAAGTTCGGAGTTGAGCTGCCCAGCGACCAGATCTTGACAGTCCTATCCAAACATGCAGAAGCAAATGTGTTGGGGTCTTTTGGGTTAATTGCAATGCCCATGACATAGTGACCATGGCCTTCGAATATCTGCACGCCTGGAGCAGGTCAGCCTATACGTAGCGAGTCCATGTCTTCCCACATACATTTCCATGATTTCTCCCAGTCCCATAGCTTTATTGTCATATCATCCTGTAGTGGCATTAGCTATGTGCCTTGTCCATTGCATGACCTCTACTAACACTAGCTGTAAGGACGAACGGCTGCGTTGGGTGCACGGCAATAGCTCGAATGTAATCAGGATGCGCCTCGTATTCAGTGATTTTTTCTGAGGTGTTGTAGTTGTATACGCGGAGTTTAAAGTCGTCAGACCCTGTGCATGCACTGTCAGCGTCTAAGCTATCTGGCTGCGTGTGAACAACCCACCTGCAACTATCCAGTTCTTCCGTGAAATGAAGCGGCCGGCGCGAACGGGTACATCGCAGAGCTCAAAAGTCTTGACGATAGATTGTGAAACGTACGACCATATGTGAACGTGTCCTGCCGCTGTTAGTTTACCCGCATCTGTTCCCCAAGCCCCAGCAAGCGCATACCGCTATACAGTGTTGTGAGGATCCATGGCTCAGTAGGGTGGAAGTCTAGGAGGGTAATTTAGCAGGTCTATGAGAAACAGAATGCGCTGTTTGTACCAATTCCTGCATTGCATTAGTCTAGACTTTTCTGTACAGCATACGATGTAATTTACCTTTGACTCTCTCTGAGCGCGCAAATAGCTGCCTCTACATTGTGGGTTTTGTCAGTATAGAAACATTAGGCACTACGTGTGCCCCATGTATGTATTGCCATACCTTGACGTCTAGACGCATCGTTGTGTCAGAATGTAGGTTGAGTATGAGGGGGTTGAATTATAAAGACGTGGCTACTTAAAGCCCGCCGGCGCACACAATGCGAAATCGGAGGCAGCCAGACGCAGATGAGCGCTCAGGTACTGACAAATCGGCTCCAAAGAGAACAGCGACGTATGGATGTGAGACTGTGAACAAGCTACAGTTATTGTATATGAACCTAGACAGGTGCATGTGGGCTAAGTGTTGCCTGCCAAGACTTCGAGGGTTTAGGTGGTCCTTTCCCCACGAGCACCCACCCTTGGCACACCAAAGCTTTTACCTCAGTTAAATATATGACAAACAAAATAAATTAAAGTAGCAGAAATACAGAGAAAGCCCTGATTTATGATTCTTATTTTTTTTAGGTAATCCTTTAAGCCTTGTTATGAAACATCAGCTTAAAGATCAGTATTTTTTCTCATTTACAAACCACATTCTAAAATAAACAAGTGAGCAAGTGGGCATAAGCACATAGATTGTCAGCTTTTTATTCTCCTCTGTTCAACATCAAATATTTACGTCCAACATCCCCACAAGCCCTTCACCTTACTCGTATGTCGCGCTATGCGACCAATGCTCGTCTCCCATACTAACCGCCAATCGGGAACAGAACTAACGTCTAGCTAAATCGCGTAGACAGGTATCTAAGAATTGAATAATATAACAAGGGAAATGACCAAGATATGGCAAATAATAAAAGAAATATAAGGTATACGTTCCTTAGAGAGAGTGTCCGAACCAAAAAAAAAGCTCCCTGATCCTCAAGGCGAAACTCCATCAACTTAAATGAGCTTGATGGGAGTACACGCCCCTGCTGAAAAACTGGGAACCCGTGAGAAGTTTTATACGCGCAGGAACCCCAGTCTTCGCACACTGGAGGGCAGGATAAGGTAGTGGTGTGTCGTTCCAGATATGATACAGTGACACGTAAAATCGTGCGCAAGCCTTAGTAAAAGGACGAGCTCAATTCCAGCCCAATGAATTCTCTGCCATTACAGGGGCAGAAATTTGTTGCGTCCGTACACTGCGGCCATTGCTGCTACTGCTTCCTCGGCTACCTCGACTGCCGGGAACAAGGGGCGTTAATCGTCCGTTACGAGCGCCTGACATCCATGCCGCACCACCTACAGAACCATAGGTAAAACGGCTGCTGCTGGGGACAGAGCTGGATCGACGGTGGGCGGCCTTCTTTCTCCTGTACCGCCGGGCAACGAAAAACATGGCCGCACCGTATGCCCCAGCGGCGAAAACCGCACCAGTTGCGATACCGGCACCGGTGGCATTGAACTTTCGACTGCCTCCAGTGTCTCCTGGAAGCGCACCACCATGGGCTGGATCATCGTTGCCCGGAGAGGCTGGATTGTTATTTTGTGTAGGACCCGAGCCGTAAGTAGGTAACGTGCCATATGGAAGTGGGAACGTGGGGTCCACAAGCGAAGTGAGTTGGTTTACCGTATCGTTCTTGTTGTGGTAGAAGGCAGAGGCTGGCTGGGTTAGAGCAACTTCAAGAGTTGTATTCTTGTCCTTGGGAATCATAAACACAGCCAGTGTAGTGATCCATCCTTTGTATTGACTTGTGTCGACTGCTCGTAGCCCGTAGTTGACAACATCAGATTCAGAGACATTAATTGCCCCGGCAATGGCTGGGGTCAGATAAGTGAAAATCTGGTCGCCAACATTGTTCGAAGCCACGAAATCGTAGTTGAGACCATGTACAAAGGCGATTTGTCCCAAGAACATGGTGTCCGGAATCTTGTCAGGCATACCATTTGGAGGTTGGATCCATGGAGCGATTTCGGACGGCATACCAGTTGCGGATGCTGTGGCAGTGCTTTGCTCCTGGATGATACTTGTGCCTACAATCAATGTGGTTTCGCTGTTGGTTGCTGTCGGTAGGATTGAGTTGATTGGCTTTGTTGTTGATGGCGGAGGGGTAGGGGAGTTGCTCGTCGCCGTAGAGATCTTGGACACAGAAATGAGAGTCTCGGTGGCTGTAGGCTCTTTGGAGGTGACCACTGCTGTCGAAGACCCAGATACACTGGTAGGTGTCTCAGAAACCGGGATCGAGGTATCACTTGTAGGCAGGGCAGTTCCGCTTGAAGTTAAAGCAGTAGTTGCACCAGTTCCACTTGAAGTTGAAGCAGTAGCTACACCAGTCCCACTTGTAGTTGAAGCAGTAGCTACACCAGTTCCGCTTGAAGTTAAAGCAGTAGTTACACCAGTTCCCGTGGAAGACAACGACGCCGTCGGATTAGAAGAGGATGGCGTGACACCAGTTCCGGATGGCGCAGATGAAGGAGGGAAAACACCAGAACTTGAGCTGGGAAGCGTGCTTGGTTCTGATATGGTTGGGGCTGTGGTAGGCTCAGAGGCGGGAACGGAGAAGGAAGTTCCAGAAGTAGGAATTGGGGTGATCGACAGATCAGTACCAGTGGGAATAATCGTGGGAACGGTGCCAGTCGGAATAGTGGTAGGAGCGGTGCCTGTGGGTAGCGATAGAATGCTAGAGACATCGGATACCAGGCTTGAAATTATGCTAGACAGATCTGGCACGGACAGAGACGGGCTTGATGAAGGCAACACGGCGCTGGTCGGCTCGCTAGTGGGCGATGGGGTAACAGTTGGTGCAGTCGGCTCCGAAGCTGACTCGGTGCTTTCAGAAGCCGTGGTTGGCAACACGCCAGTCGGGAATGGGTTTGTAGGGTCCAAGATGGAAGTCACCTGAGACACCAAAGACGAGAGGATAGAAGAGACGTCCGGCACACCAATAGACGGGCTTGTGCTCTCAGAGGTGGGGATAGAAGAGACGTCCGACACACCATCAGATGGGCTTGTGCTCTCAGAGGTGGGGATTGCTCCAGAACTCGTGATAGTAGGCGCTGGGGTTTCGCTGGTACCAAATGCAGTGGTGATCCCCACAACGATTCCGCTTGTAGGTACGGAGAGCGGAATTGAGGACAAGAAGGTTATATCAGATGTCGGGAGCACAGCGCTACTCGGAACATTTCCACTAGAGGCGCCACTCGAGGCAGCGGACGGGGCGGAAACCGTAGCCGAGAGTTCATCGGTGTTAGTGGACAATGAAGGCGTGGGCAAGACACCAGTTGGCAAGGGAAGCTCTCCCGTCAAGCTAGACAGAAAAGAGGGCAGAATGCCTGTTGGGAGAACACCAGTCGAGCCGGACAACCCATCAGGACTGGATGATACTGACGCTGACGCAGAAGGGGTTGTTTGTGGTTCAGACGACGGAATGCTCTCTGACGAACTTGGAATGATGAAGGGTCCCACAATGGTAGTTGACCCCGTCGAAGTTGGCACATTGATCGGAGTTGAAGAGGGCGTAGGCGTAGGCGTAAGAACAGTATCAGGAGCACTTCCCGTTGGTACTGGCTTGGATGACTCTTCAGGCACAACAGAGCTCAAAGGTGTGGAGGGTTGGACAGGGGAAGAAGGACCCGGACCTGTCGAAGCATTACTAGTCTCTTGCGAAGCGCTGTCTCCTGCAGTTGTTGCGCTTGTGGGTGTCAAGGTGGTAGAGGGAACTTGTCCGGTAGGCGCAACAGCTGACGTGGTTTCTTCTGGAGTACTAGAGCTTGTTGCTGGGAGAATGGAGGACGGAATTCCGCCGGTAGGCACAACAGCTGACGTGGTTTCTTCTGGAGTACTAGAGCTTGTTGCTGGGAGAACGGAGGACGGAATTCCACCGGTAGGCACCACAACAGGTGAGCTTGCCGCCTGCGAGCTGGACGGGGTATCCGACGGTTGCTTGGCCTCGTCCGAGCTTGATGGAACCTGGATCTCCGAAGAGGTGGTAGGAAGCACTATGGATGATGGAAGACCACTCGTGGAACCAATCACTGGAGGCGTAGAGCTAGGCGGAGATGATGAGCTTTGGTCCGAGGAGCTTGGTACTACATCCGAAGAAGTAGGGGTAACGGGCGAAGGCGAAAGCGAGGAACCCGAAGCCGACGTGGCAGGAAGTGGGCTTGATGGTACTCCCTGCGTCGAGCCCACTTCAGTGTTTGAAGATACGATTTCCGAGGAAGCAGACTGTGATGATTCGGACGTAGAGTCGCTGGTACTCGGGAGACTGACGGGAGAAGGTGTAACCACAATAGACTCAACCAGCGTGCTGGATGGCTCTGAGGACGAAGATGATGGTTGCAAATGGAAGAACGACTCGAAAAAGGACGAGATTTCAGATGGCTGATCGGATGACTGCCGCGATTCTATCTCTGATGTGCTACTGGACGATGAGCTAGAGGAAGTTGAGGTCGCAGCTGCCGGTTCGGTCGCGTTCGTTACAATTTGTCTCTTGATATGCCGTGGGAAATAGTACCGTGGGCGCATTTGAGTCTGCTGTGGTCCTGGGGCTGGCATGGCTTCCGCCGTTGTCAGCATTGGACCTGGGCCAGACAATCCGGCCAGTAGCAAGGCAACCGCCCAAGTCGTAGTAGTGCGCGGCATATTTAATATTATCTTCAATCACTAAGTCCTAATATATACGGTTTCTCGAAGATATCAAAACGAGATTTAGAAACCAAAGAGCCTAATCATAGTTAAGTAGGCTCTGAGAGAGATACAGTACACTTACTGTCAGAATATGGATTCAAACGAGTGTACTTGACCAACGAGTCAAATGGTAAGGAGTGGAGCTGAGCACGCGTAAGCGGGCCGCATAGAAACGGTTTGTTCTCATGTATACTCACTAAGCTGTCACTACAGCTAGCAAAAGCCAACGTTCCGAGTTCAGATGCAGCTTCAGTGCAAGAGGATAGTCGTGACAGTCAGCCTATACCGTCATATTTGACAGTAACAATTCCAGATGGGGGGGTGGGCCCAGTCCCAGCGTGGCGGGCTGTAGCGTAGTCTCAACAACGACCCGACACGCACTGAGCCGTCAATAGGAGACCGTGGCGCAACAACAAAGAAATGCAGCCGAGATGTCCTTCCCCACAATCAATTCGATCTGGTCAGGCTGCGACAGCGCGGAGGGACAAAGCCGATGTTTGCGCGATGAATCCTTGTTCCCGTCTGACGGTGTCGCCTCGCTATTGGAGTAGTCAGGTGCAGCTGGCGACAGATACCGGGTGAACAAGGAATGAGCGACGTTGGTGAGAACGCGTAATGGATCGATGTACTGCTGGCGGAGGCGGGAGCACGAAGACAAGGAGACGCAGTGGAGCGGACGAAGAGAGCGTGTAGCCGGGGGTCGTGGTGAGCGAGGGGGACGGCTGGGAGACGGCGAGTGGAGGAGGTCTGCGACGGTGGTGGACGAGCAAACAGCACGGTGACAAGTGCTGTATGCGTTCCCAGTCGAGGATTGTCGGGAGGTTGGCGGAAGAGAGACGCTGGCAAGGCGGAGCCGTGGAGAGAGGGAGGAGGAGGGTAAGACTGCACAACGGCGCCCAGGCCTTGCGGACGGGAGTTTCGCCAAATGAACGAGCAGGGGGATACAGGGCAGCGAGCAGAGGCTAGCCCAGCCGTGCCTTGCGGAGTCGCGCTCAAACGGGCATGCTAGACCGGCAGGGGAGATTCGGGACGCCGCCTTTTCGATAGCGCAAAAATAGACGGCAGCCAGCCGGCGCTTCGTCGGCAGCCCGGCTCTGCGTGGGCGCCGCTGTACCTGCCGTGTGTGGGCGGGCGTGTCTGCGGTCTACGACGACAATCATCACGGCAGCGACAGCAGCAGCGACGCCGGCGAAAGGGCGCGATGCGACGAAGCAGGGCAGCGTGCGACCGCTGTGTCCGGAGCCGGGGGCGCCAGGTGATTTCGTCGCGGTTGCAAATGTGCGCACCAGGATGTTTCGCGAAGCCAGGCTGTGCTCCAAACAGCGACCAGGGGCCCCGTGGCCATGACCGACTGCCTGTCTGTCTTGGGTGCTCGCCGGCCACGACACGCCGCCAGCCTCGCTCGCCTCGCCTTGGCTTGACTCGTCTCTCGCCTCCTTTCCCCGACACCGTCCAAGGTTTCGCACCGCCGTCTATCGCGAGTTTCGTCGCTCGCTCGCCCGCAAGGCCATTGTTCGCCGCGCTGGGCCTGGGGAATTGCCAATTGTTGTGGGTGTCGGCCCAGCCACTCAGCAGCAGCGCCCGTCGCCCCTGCAGCCTGGGCCCTTCATTTCGGGAAGGCGCCACGCTCCCTCGCGCAGCTGGCCGCCCATACGCCCATCTGTCCTCCCACCGCGCGCTGCGACTGCGCAACTGGCGATGCACCTCGATATGGCTTTTAATTGCCGTTCCCTCTGGCGCTGCACCGCAATTCCGCCGCCTGCTGCCAGTGGCCGCGCAACAGCAACTCGTGCTTGCTATCTGCATGCCGCCATGTGAGCCTCCTGGCAATTGCGACCCCTTCCCCTCGGAGCCTGCATCTGCCTTCAGTACCGACTGCTCAGCCAGTGCTCTGCGAGGCGCGCTTGGTCCCCCCAAAGCACAGCACTCGACTCAATCTTAGCAAACCGATATATTGATTTTTTGTCGCATGTGCGCTGTGTCGTCCTATGCCCAACTTGATGTGTACCGGCCTACGACCACCAGCACCATTATTCAACACCTGAAACCAGACCATGCCTTACTGAGCCTCCCTACTTGTGCTGCCACCAGCATCAGCTCCAGTCCGATTGTGACCGCCTGCTGACGACTGCTCTTACCATTGACACTCCATCCTTTCTCTTCTCTTTCCCGGGCTAAGCAACAGAACAGCCACCTCAGTCAAGTCAGCGCTCGTTCTTCTAATCATCGATGCCTTGGTCCACTGTTTGACAGCACCCCGTCGTCCACGTGGACACCAGCTAAGCCCAGGATACGAGTCTACAACGTCTTCTACACTGGTACTGCGTTAGCACTAGCTCATTTCCATGACCAACAAAATTCTGCTTTGAGGTTTAAGAGGCCCATGATCTTAATTGATATGGCTCCATAGTTTTCTCCTGCATAGCCTTCGTTTTATTACCCGTAATTGGTGTGCAAGTCGCTCACCACGTTCCAGTACGGTCCCTCTTGGCTTCGGCTCCACAATCCCATCCAACTGTTGTCCAACGTCTTCGTTCGAGCTTATTAGATGTACAATACCAATGGCTATACTTTCGCCCGGGTGTTTCACGGTCTGGAAAGTCCGTTTCCTGCGCCGGACATGGTATCCCTCAGCGTCATCTACTCAGCATTGCAAAATGGCACATGATAAGACACGGCACACGAATGTTGCGTAGATGTCAATTATGACGCGCAGCTTTCCACCAAAAGACCAATGTGGCAGCCCTCAGTTAGCCGAGGAAGGTATTCGCCTTTGGCCACTGTGGCCATGCCGGCGGCAAGTTCAAGTTAGGATTCATGGATTAAAGTTCTATTATGCGTAGGGATCTACGACACTGCCTATCAGAAACATTCACCCCGGGACGTAGATCATGGTATTAGTCTATAGGTGTTGGGTTTTATAGCAGATTGGCCTGGTCTTCAACATGTATTTGTTCCGTTTCATGGAAACGCATTAAGAGCACACTACCGGCCCAACGCCGCAAAACACACTGCGCTTCATGATCAGGGTTCATCTTGGTTGCCCCGCGGATGATCAGCAGTCTTACGAGGATTGATGCTCGCCTTGCTTCCTGGCTTACTCTAGGCCTCTAGGAACAATCCCAAAGAAATACTATTGCTGCAGACAGCTTAGCAACATGCATGACAGTCAAGACCGCCAGGCTTCCAAACATCTAGTAAAAAATTGACTATCGTCTTTTCATAATTTCCCTGGGCATTTAGCAGAGTCTACCAACCGTGGCACGGTTTGATTAGGCCAACACATCCGAAGTGTATCTTGATCACGTGGTGCCTACGGCACTAAATCCCTCCAACACTAGATCGGTCTTCCACGCCCAAGGATTGCCGTGTGCTTTTCCGCCGCTTCCAGGGCGGCGAGTATCATACCAAGAGTCGATTTCCAGTTATCTGTCCACGGGAGATGGCTCTCTTTTGGTATGCTAAAATAAACACCAGCAATACTCGACTCGGGTTGCGTTGGTAGCACAGCCTCAGCGGTCCCAATCGCTGCCCGATTTCTCTTCGTTCTAGCGTTCCTCTGCGACCCGTCTACTCTACAGTCATCCAGTGAACTAGCCCCTCACAACTGACGTGAGCACACGTATCCGACTGGGCAATCGCGCCATAGCGTACCCGTGACCAATTACGACATTTGGGCATACTGGTAACAAGAGAGGAGATGCAAAAGCAAAGTTAGATTCGATAAGTGAAGCGACTCATTTCCCGCAGCACTGGACACGATACAGTTTCTGATTTGGACAACGGGATGTTGAAAATGCGCACGTATGAGATTCCAACCTCATCGTTATGGGAGGATCGGGAGGCGCATTGCGGAGTTGGTGGATCTTATGGCGATGACAATCGCGAGCACAGCACGCTTTGCTGCGCCGCGCATCTGATGCAGGTACGTGAGATACAGTGGGGCTCGCCGGTGCGATCAAATCCAGTGCTGCTTTTGAGCACCTCCGGGATTCGAGGTCTTTGCCGTGAGGTGAGACAATCACCCGAACGTGTATCAACGTCGCTGGATTGCATCGAGGTACCTTTCGTCGAGATATTCGACTGTTGCATTCGGGCAAGCACTAAATATCAAAAACCACTATCTTGTTGTCATTACGGGCGCTCGGCACATGTAGATCACTGTGTCGGCGAGTAGCTGTACGGTCCCTCACGAGCACTTAGATGAATACAGCATTTTATATTTCACAACGCTGTGATCATTCTACAACTCCGCTGATTAGGTTTATCCAGAACAAGAAACAGAGAGATTCCGTACATCGTCCTAATCCAACTAAGCAATGTGCACCTTGCATCACTGCAAAGCCAACGCATTCGACCTGCATGTGTGCAAAACTTCACTCATGCAGCACGCAGGAGCAACACATGCAGGCTCAGAACGTCCACATCGTATTGCCAAACCCGGCGAAACGCAAACCTACACTGGCCTTCCTCTTCCAGCCCCGTCCTTTTCCCCAGCCCCTTCTCCCTTCTGCGATACCTATCTACAGGCCTCGACCGCGTACGTACCTACCGTGTTAGACCTATTTACCCGCAGATGCAGTGTCATGTATGCCTGAGAGTCGGATTCCGCCGTTGTTCATACCGTTTTGGGGTATGATATGATACTCACGCAGCCGTGTATCGTGCACATGAGACTGCTGCTGGCCTACCGTTGAGTCCTCGACCCATCTTCGTCGGCTTCGATATCTCCGTCTCTCTACATCCCGGACTCCGTAACGCACACAACGTCTGCG
>Ga0247757_10001336_pt1 | contig 16736 bp, 15 predicted proteins | sample UWRJL126311R4_FD_180929 | JGI IMG/M metagenome (GOLD analysis project Ga0247757, IMG submission 180929) | Plant litter microbial communities from Arlington Agricultural Research Station in Wisconsin, United States - UWRJ-L126-311R-4 | ecosystem: Environmental > Terrestrial > Plant litter >... | reverse complement strand
CACCTACTGGGCGCTGATCCTGCCTCAGGTGGGCCTGTCGGTTCCGCTCGGGGTGTTCTGGATGCGATCGTTCTTCAAGACCGTGCCCGGCGAGCTGCTCGACGCCGCCCGGATGGATGGCGCCTCCTCGCTGCGCATCCTGTGCAGTGTCCTGGTGCCGGTCGCCCTTCCCGCGATCGCGACGCTCGCAACGATCCTGTTCCTGTTCACGTGGAACGAGTTCCTGCTCGCCCTGATCCTCGTGCCCCAGAACGAAGCCGTGCAGACCGCCCCGCTGTCGCTGTCGTTCTTCTCCGGCGCGGAGCACGGTGCCAAGCCGGCCATCACGGCCGCAGCTGCCGTGCTCGTCGCGCTGCCGATCGTCGTCGCCTACGTGATCCTGCAACGCCGGCTGATCACCGGCCTGACCGAGGGCGCGGTGAAATGACCGGGAGCAACCCCACCCGGGTGCGCTGCGATCAGCTCGCGCCGGTCCTCGGCGACCTCGACGGGAACATCGCACAGATCCTCGACGCCGTCGCCCGGGGTCGGGCCGACGCCGTCGACGTTCTCGTCCTGCCCGAACTCGCCACCAGTGGCTACTGCTTTCAGAACGCGGCCGAGGCGCGGGAGGTCGCGATCCGATCGTCGCACGCCGTGTTCACCCGGATCGCCGATCGATTGTGTGGCAGCGCCGGCATCGTCGTGGTCGGTTTCTGCGAGGACGACGACGGGCGAGTCCGGAACAGCGCTGCGGTCATCGACGGTGACGGGGTGCGTGCCGTCTACCGCAAGAGCCACCTGTGGGACCGCGAGACACTGGTGTTCACCGCAGGTGACGAGCCACCACCGGTGATCGACACTCCCCACGGCCGACTCGGCGTCATGATCTGTTACGACGCCGAGTTCCCGGAAATGCCAAGGATGTTGGCTTTGGCGGGGGCGGATCTGATCGCCGTGCCGACGAACTGGCCCGTGGGCGAACATCCGGCCTCGGACCGCGTCGCCGAAGTCGTCATGATGCAGGCCGCGGCGCGGACGAACGGTGTGTTCATCGCGTGCTGCGACCGCGCCGGGACGGAGCTGGGGCAGGACTGGAACGAGTCGAGTGTCATCGTCGATCGGTTCGGATGGGTGCTGGCCGAGACGCAGCCCGGCGCGGGGCGAGCGACGGTGACCGCCGACGTCTTCCCGCGGCTCGCCAGAGACAAGGCGTCGAGTCCGCGCAACGACTGGCTGCAGGATCGTCGCCCCGACGTCTACCGCAGAGAGGTGCCCACGGCGTGACAGACCCATCGGGACACGAATGGTGGCGCACGGCCGTCATCTACCAGATCTACCCGCGGTCCTTCGCGGACGCCGACGGTGACGGCACCGGTGACCTGCCCGGCATCACAGCGCATCTGGACCACGTGGCACGACTGGGCGTCGACGCGATCTGGCTGTCGCCGTTCTATCCGTCGCCTCAGGTCGACGGCGGTTACGACGTGGCCGACTACCGAGACGTCAACCCGACCTACGGCACGCTCACCGATGCGGACGCTCTCCTGCAACGGGCGCACGAACTGGGTCTGCGGGTCGTCGTGGACCTCGTCCCCAACCACTGCTCCAGCGAGCACGCCCTTTTCCAGGCAGCGCTGACGGCCGCTCCGGGCAGTCCCGAGCGCGCGATGTTCCACTTTCGGGACGGCCTCGGTGCGGATGGCGCGCTGCCGCCCAATGATTGGGTGTCGATGTTCGAGGGTCCGGCGTGGACCCGCGTGACCGAATCCGACGGCACGCCGGGGCAGTGGTACCTGCACCTGTTCGCGCCCGAGCAACCCGACTGGAACTGGGACGATGCACGCGTCCACGCGGAATTCGAGACCACACTCCGGTTTTGGCTGGATCGAGGCGTCGACGGGTTTCGCGTCGACGTGTGCGACGCGATGGTGAAGGCGCCCGGACTCCCGAGCTGGCCGCATCCCACCCACGGCGTGGTCGAACCCATCGACGGCGTCATGCCCCCGATGTGGGACCAGGAGGGGATTCACGACATCTTCCGACGGTGGCGTAGGATCCTGGAGGAGTACGGCGACGACCGGATTCTCTGCGCCGAGGCGTGGTTGCCGCCTGAGCGTGCCGCGCGCATCGTCCGGGCGGATGAGATGCACCAGGCGTTCAACTTCTCCTTCCTGTCGCTGCCCTGGGACGCGAAAGCGTTTCGTGCGAACGTGGTTACGAGCCTGGCCGCCAACGACGCCGTCGGTGCGCCGACCACGTGGGTGCTCAACAATCACGACGTGATGCGGCACGCCAGCCGGTACGGTTACGACGGGCCGGTGGAATTGGAGGCCGGCGTCGGCGCGGATGACCCGCAGCCGGATCGCGAACTGGGGCTCCGTCGAGCGCGGGCAGCCACGGTGCTCATGCTCGCGCTGCCCGGGTCGGCCTACCTGTACCAGGGTGAGGAGTTGGGGCTGCCCGAGGTGACGACGCTTCCCGACGGGGCTCGCCAAGATCCGGTGTGGGAGCGGTCCGCTCATCGGATTCGGGGCCGCGACGGTTGCCGGGTGCCGCTACCGTGGACCACCGACGGTCCGTCGTTCGGCTTCTCCGCGGCCACTGACACCTGGTTGCCGCAGCCCGACTATTTCGGCGAGTTCGCCGTAGAGGCAATGGAATCCGACGGGGACTCGACTCTGGGGCTCTACCGGCACGCCTTGGCGGTTCGCCGCGATCTCGCGCTCGGACGTGGGCCGCTGCGCTGGCTCGACACCGCTGGCGACGCTGTCAGCTGGACGATCGGCGGCGTGACCGTCGTGGGGAACCTGGGTGACCGCCCGATCCCCGTGCCAGACGGGGACGTCGTCGTGGAGTCCGCCCCCGGCGTCGTCCACGACGGGTGCCTGGCACCTGACGCTGCCGTCTGGGTGCGTGTCTGAGGCATCCGAGCGGTGCGCTCACCGCGCCACGACAACCTCCGCGCCGGCGGCGGCGAGCGAGGTGTGCAGAGCTTCGGGCGGTGCTTGATCGGTGACGACCACATCGACGAGGTCGAGTGGGCCGAGCACCATGGCCTTCTTCTGGTCGAACTTGCTGTAATCGGCGACGAGGACGACGCGGTCGGCGAGACCGACGAGCATGCCGCGCACCTGCACCTCGGTGGGGTCGAAGTAGGTGATCCCACGGTCGACGGACAGGCCGCCGCAACCCAGGATCATCATGTCGAGATGGATCTGAGGCGGTTCAAGGGAAGTGCCCAGATTCACGAGGCTGAGCTCGGACGTCAGCACGCCTCCGAGCACGATCACGCGATTTCCGCCCTCCCGGACGGTGATCGCAGCGTGTAGGGCATTGGTCACCACGGTGAGATCGCTGCGATGGGCCAGTTCAGCGGCAACGGCATGACAGGTCGTTCCGCTGTCGATACCCACCGCGGCGCCGGGCGGGACGATGCGGGCGACGGCGCGGGCGATCGCGGACTTCTCCTGTGCTCGGGTCACAGCGCGGGACCCCAGGGTCGGCGCCCGCCGGATGGTCGCCCCCCCGTGAATCCGGTGCAGCTGTCCTGCATGGTCCAGCTCGGCGAGATCGCGGCGAATGGTCATGCCCGACACTCCGAACCGCTCCGCCAGCACGTTGACGTCGACCTGACGCGCCTGCTGCAACTCCTCGAGGATGTGGCGCTGCCGAGAACTTCGGGCGTCCCCTCCGCCCTCTACCTGCGACATACCGGCCACGCTACCGGCCGCGAATGGTTCCCAGCTTCTCCTCGTCGGGCTCCGTGTCGCCGTTCCGCCGCTTTGTGTATTCGCACATCACGGGGGAGTGCTGTCGGGACACAACCCAGACCCTTCGAGGCCGGGGAAGCGCGAAAATTTCCGATAGACAGCAATTTTCAAGCTTTGACTCGATCAGTGACGGTCGCTACTCTGCGGAGCAATCCATGTTCAAACGAACATGACCGTTCTGGAGGTCGAGATGTCGATCGGTATCAAGGCGGGCATCGAAAAAGTGCCGGGCGGGTTCATGTTGATCCCCCTGCTCATCGGAGCAGTGATCCACACATCCGCGCCGGATGCGGGGAAGTTCTTCGGATCGTTCACCGGGGGGCTGTTCACCGGGTTGACGCCGATTCTGGCCGTTTTCTATGTGTGCCTCGGATCGACCCTCGACCTGAAATCCACGCCCTACATCGCGAAGAAGGGCGGGGCGCTGCTCGGCAGCAAGATCGCCTTCGCCGCGATCGTTGGCATCGTCCTTGGTCGGTTTCTGGGCGAGGCGCCGATTTCCAGCGGGCTTCTGTCCGGCCTGTCGGTTCTGGCTGTGGTGGCGGCGCTCAACGACACCAACGGCGGCCTCTACATGTCGCTGATGGGGCAATTCGGGCGCAACCGGGACGTCGGCGCCTACAGCGTGATGAGCCTGGAGTCCGGGCCGTTCCTGACGATGGTCACCCTCGGCATCGCGGGATTGTCGGCGTTCCCCTGGCAGGCGCTGGTCGGAGCGATTCTGCCGTTGATCGTGGGGATGGTGCTGGGCAACCTCGATCCAGCCATGCGGGACTTCTTCGCGCCCGCGGTCCCGGCGATCGTGCCGTTCATCGGGCTCACCCTCGGACTGACGATCGACTTGACCGCGGTGTGGCAGGCGGGCTTGCTCGGGGTGTTGCTCGGCTTGTTCGTGGTGCTCATCGGTGGCGCCGTGCTGCTCCTGGCCGACAAGCTGACGGGAGGTGACGGCATCGCCGGGCTGGCCGCGGCCACGACCGCAGGCAACGCCGCGATCGTCCCGACGATCGTGGCCGAAGCCAACCCGGCCTACGCTCCCGCCGCGGAAAGCGCCACGGTGCTCGTCGCCGCGTCGGTGGTCGTCACAGCGCTCCTGTGTCCGGCGATCACCGTGCTGTGGGCACGGGTGGTGCTCAAACAACCTGCCAGAGATGCCCAGGACGTCGCCAGCCCCGCCGAAGAACCGATGGAGCCGGTGCACAAGACAGACGATCACCGACCGTCCTGAGTGCGTCCGCCGTGTCAGTCGGCGGCACCCTCAGCGATGGCGCGCCAGTTCTCCGACGCGACGAGATCACTCGGTGTGAGCCATGATCCCCCGACGCAGGCGACGTTCGGCAGTGCCAGGTACTTCTCGCTCGAGGATTTGTCGATGCCCCCTGTGGGGCAGAACGTGACCTCGGGCAGTGGGCCGGCCAGGCTTTGGAGTGCCGGTGTCCCGCCGATGGCCGCCGCGGGGAAGAACTTCATCTCGGTGATGCCCTGCTCCAGCAGTGCGATCACCTCGCTGGCGGTCGCGGCACCGGGCAGCACCGGTACTCCTTGATCGAGCATTGCCGCCAGCAGACGCGGGGTGGATCCGGGGGACACCAGGAAGGTCGCGCCCGCATGCACTGCCTGCTCCGCCTGCTCGGGGCGGATGATCGTGCCCGCGCCAACCGCCATGCCGGGAACGTTCTGCGCCACAGCGGCAATCGCGTCGAGTGCACGTGGCGTGCGCAGCGTGATTTCCATCGTGTCCACGCCGCCCGCGAGTAGCGCCTGAGCGAGGGGTACGGCGTGCTCGACGCGATGGAGAACGACGACGGGGATGACGGGTCCGCGAGTCATCAGGGCGTGGGCGGTTTTCGGGTTCTCGGTCACGTGCGGACCTCGGAGTGCAGGGCGCCGGCTCCATGGCGGTGCAGGTTGTCGGCGAGTTCGACGACTCGGTCGGTGAAGGTGCTGTTGTGAGCCAGCTCCGCGCCGACGATGGTGGCGTCGGTCATCAGGCGCCGCACGGCTGTCTGCACGGTGACACCGGCGACGATCTCTTGGAGTGCTGCAGCGCGAGGATCGCTCAGCGCGATGGGCTCGCCTGCAGCGTCGATGGGGTCGATCACGTGCAACGCCCACCCCGCGATGCCGAGCGCAGCCCACGACGCCGTTGCGCCTTGAGCTGCGCGCGCGGTGACAGTACTGAGAAGGCGCGGCCCTATCTTCTGAGAGCCATCGGCGGCCACTTGAATCGTGGTGTGCGGCAAAGCTTTGTTGGCGAACCGCGCGAGGACGGTCTCACCGTAGGCGGCCACGTCGACGCCCGGTGGTGCGGCGAGCGACGGCAGGACATCCTCATGGATGAGGCGGCGGCATACGTCGACCAAGGTCGGATCCTGGACAGCGTCGGCGATGGAGCGGTATCCGAGTCGCAGACCGAGGTAGGCCAGCGTCGAATGGGCGGCATTGAGGATGCGCAGCTTGAGCTCCTCCCACGGCGCGATGTCGGAGACCAGTTGTGCGCCGACCTGCGACCAGGCCGGGATCGGGCCGGCGAAGTTGTCCTCCAGTACCCACTGTCGAAACGGCTCGCAGACGACGGGGCTCTCGTCGCGGATACCGGTTTCGCGCTGCAGCGCAGCCAGATCGGCAGGCGTGGAGGCTGGGACGATACGGTCCACGACCGTCGACGGATAGGACACCGGACCGTCGATGTCGACGCCGGCTGCGTCGGCGAATTCGGCGACGAGCCCCTGCAGGAGTCGACCGTTGTTCGGGAGGTTGTCGCACGAGATGACGGTGAGCGGGCCCGCTCCACTGGCTGTGCGGCGGGCGAGGGCATGGGCAAGCACCGCGGGCACGGTCCGTGGGGTGCGGGAGGTGAGGTCGGCCGACACATCAGGATCGTCGAGGCGGAGCCGGCGCGTGACGGGATCGTGTCGGTAGCCCTTCTCGGTCACGGTCAGCGTGACCACGCGCACGGCGGGATCGCTGATGCGGTCGACGACTGCCCCGGGGTCGGCTGCTGCGTCTCCCACTTCTCGGAGCACGCCGACGACGCGTGGCGCCGCCGCCGAGGCGCCCTTCTCGATGACGGTGTAGAGCCCGTCCTGGGGTGTGAGGACAGCGGCGGCCGCACCGGTGCGCTGGGTGAATGCCGAAACGCCCCACTGTGTTTCACCAGTGAGTCGGATGGCGTCCTCGGTGTAGATGCATTGGTGGGCACGGTGGAACGCGCCGAGGCCGAGATGCACTTGGCCGACTCCGAGGGCCCGTGGATCGGGATCCGGCGCGGTCGATGCACCGTAGTTGCCGTAGCTCAGTCTGCTCATGCCGAGACCCCGGCGTGCGTACGGACGACCGGCAGCGGCGCGATGCCGCCGCTGCCGCCCGTGGCGCCGACTGCCAAAGACGCTGCCGCCGCACCGATCTGCACGGCAGGGTGCAGCGTGTCACCGAGCGCGAGTCGCGCCGCCACCGTGCCGACGAACACGTCCCCGGCACCTGTCTGATCGACCACGAGAGGGGCCGGAATGGCGGGTTGCCAATGTGTCGTGCCGTCGTCGACGTGGACTCCGGAAGCGCCGCAGGTGACCGTGACCGAGGCAGCGCCAGCTCGACGGAGTGTGGCGGAGGCTTCCGCGGGCTCGGACACCCCCAGGAGGGTGGCGCATTCGTGGGGTGCGGATGGGGTGATCAGCGCGCAGTGCGGCGCGAGCTCGGCGAGCAGGGCGGCCGCTTCTCCGGCGGTGGTGAGCCGCGGCCGGAAGTTCGGGTCGTAGACGAAGCGCCGTGCGCGACGGGAGGCTTCGATGACCGTCGCCCGCGCGGTGGTCGACAGCGCCGCGGTGATCCCGCTGACCAGGACGGCACCGGCGGTCTCGAGAAGACCCGTGGGCAGATCCGATGGTGACAGCCGGGATCCCGCGGAACCGGTTCGGGCATAGCAGAAGTGACGATCGCCCAGGGGATCGGAGTGCTGGACGTACATGCCCTGGAAGGCGTCGTCGCGCTGGACGTGGCTGACGTCGACGCCGAGTTCCTCGAGCCGTGAGAGGACTGCCGCGCCCAGTTCGTCGTCGGCCACGCGGGCGATCATTGCGACACGGGCGCCGGCGGCTGTTGCCGCGGCGGCGGTGTTCACCACGTCGCCCGAGACGGCGAGAGCGCAACCGACGCCGGCTGCGATGGGACCATCGGTGCTGATCTCGATGAGGGGCTCACCGATGACGACGACGTCGACGGCGTTCACCAGTCGTGGACCGATCCGTCGGTCCGGCGGTTGACCGGGAGGTACTTCGGGTCGTACGGGAACCGCGCGGCGGCCTCCTCGTCGTACTCGATGCCGAGTCCTGGCGCGTCGCCAGGATGCATCAACCCCTTGTGGAAGGAGTAATTCGACCGGAATACCTCGCCCGCGGGGTCGCGGTGTCCCATGTATTCCTGAATGCCGAAGTTGGGGATCGCCATGTCGAGGTGCAACGCGGCCGCGAAGGACACCGGCGAAAGGTCGCCCGCACCGTGCGATCCACTGCGCACGCCGTAAAGCTCTGCGAGGGAGAAGATCTTGCGCAGATGCGAGATGCCGCCGGCGTGTGAGACCGAGGCGCGGATGTAGTCGATGAGGCGTTCGGTGATCAGCTGCTGGCAGTCCCAGATCGAGTTGAAGACCTCGCCCACGGCCAGGGGAGTGGTGGTGTGTTGGCGGATGAGCCGGAACGCGTTCTGGTCTTCGGCGGGGGTCGCGTCCTCCATCCAGAACAGCCGGTGTTCTTCGAGGTCCCTACCGAGGCGACCGGCTTCGATGGGGCTCAGCCGGTGGTGCACATCGTGGAGAAGGTGCACGTCGAAGCCGTACCGTTCGCGGACCGCGCCGAGCATCTTCGGGGCGAATCGCAGATAAGGTCCGGTCTCCCAGGATTCCTCGGTGGGCAGGTGGCCGGAGGCGGGCTCGTAGAGGCCGGAGTCACCGGGATGGACGCCGTAGACGGTGTCCATCCCCGGGATCGCGCATTGAGCGCGCACCGCGCGGTACCCCTTGTCGAGGTAGCCCGCGAAGTCGTCCAGCATGCTTTCGAGGCTCACGCCGGTCGCGTGCCCGTAGACCATGACGCCGTCGCGGGCCGCCCCGCCGAGTAGCTGATACACCGGCAGGCCCGCAGCCTTGCCTTTGATGTCCCACAGGGCGATGTCGACGGCGGCGATCGCGGTCATGGTCACCGGACCACGGCGCCAGTACGCGCCCTTGTAGAGGTACTGCCAGGTGTCCTCGATCTGATGAGCATCCCGACCGATCAACAACGGGCAGAGGTGGTCGCGAAGATACGACGCGACGGCCAGTTCACGGCCGTTGAGGGTGGCGTCGCCCCAGCCGATCAGGCCATCGTCGGTGGTGATCTTCAGCGTGACGTAATTGCGGCCCGGTGCGGTGACCAGTACGTCTGCGCCTGTGATCTTCATGTGGGCTCCTTGGCGTATGCCCGGGACGCACCCGGAAACTTCTTACATACAAGCTCTGGTCGGCATGTTCTGTCAACAGGTCCTGTATGGGATCGTTACGCTGGCGGCATGGTGGATGCGGAGCCGGGCAAGCGTGGTTCGAATCGCGAACGGGTGTACACGGAGTTACGGCGACGGATCGTCACGCTGGACTTACAACCTGGCGCATCCCTGTCGGAGAACGAGCTGGCGGCCCAGCTCTCGGTCAGCCGGACGCCGGTTCGGGAAAGCCTGATCCTGCTGGCCGACGAGGGGCTGGTGCACATCTTCCCCAAGCTCGGGTCGTTCGTGACGCGGATCGACCCGCAGCGGGTGGCCGAGGCGCAATTCGTGCGAGAGGCCATCGAGTTGGCCTCCATGCCCGACGCCGTGACCTCCGCTGACGGCGCGGCGATCGCCGAACTGCGCGAACTGATTGCCGTGCAAGCGGCTACGACGGACATCGACACCTTCTTCGAGCTCGACGAGCAGTTCCACCGGTCGCTGCTCGCTGCCGGCGGCCACGGCAATGCCTGGCGCACGGTGGTTGCCGCCAAGGCGCATCTGGACCGGGCCCGTCGCCTCGGCATGAGCGAGAGTTCGATATCGGAGCTGACCTGCGAGCATGCTGCCGTCATCGACGCGCTGGAATCCCGCGACGGCGACCGGGCGGCGGCCTCACTGCGCACCCACCTGCGCAAGGTCTTCACCGACATCGAAAAAATCCAGGCGCGCTCGCCCGAGCTCTTCTCGAGCGGCAACGACGCCCGGCCGACGCGTCGTGTCGTTGCCGTCTGGCAGTGACGCGCGTCCCCCATCCCCAGCCGCTGCGGCGATTTCGCGCGGCACACTGCCGTGGTCGTGGTGGTTGACAAGAACTGGTGTTCAGCGCTTGTATGTAAGTGAACGGGGTCACAGTCGGCCCCGGCGACAGGCAAGGGACGCATGATGACCAACAACGTGAGTGCTCCTCCGAGCGGGGTTGGTAGCCGCTCGACAAGGGATTTGACGAGAGCTGCCGTGTCCGGGTGGTTGGGCACGGCGATGGAGTTCATGGACTTCCAGCTGTACTCGCTGGCCGCGGCGATCGTCTTCAACAAGATCTTCTTCCCCGATGTCAGCCCAGCCATCGGGCTCATCGCCGCCATGGCGACCTACGGGGTGGGTTACGTCGCTCGCCTGGCCGGCGCCATCTTCTTCGGTCGCATGGGCGACCGCATCGGCCGCCGCAAGGTCCTCATCATCACCATCGGCCTGATGGGAGCGTCCACGACCCTGATCGGAGTCATTCCGACGTACGCGACGATCGGTATCCTCGCGCCGATTCTGCTCGTGGTGCTGCGGTTGATCCAGGGTTTCGGAGCGGGTGCGGAAATCGCTGGTGCGACGACGATGCTGGCCGAGTACGCCCCACCGAAGCGGCGTGGCGTGATCGCGTCCCTGGTCTGCCTGGGCACCAACTCCGGCACTCTCGTCGCATCGGGTCTCTGGGCCCTCCTGCTGGCCGTGCTCAGCACCGACCAGCTGCTCAGCTGGGGATGGCGGATCCCCTTCCTGCTCAGCTTCGTTCTGATGATCTTTGCGTTCTGGGTGCGGCGAAATCTCAAGGAAAGCCCGGTCTTCGAAGAACGTCCCGACGTCGTCGACGGTGTCGCACTGTCTCGCGAGCGGTTCGAGGCCGAGGCGGCCACGACCAAGGCGAGTGTTCTCGAAGCCGGGCTGCGCCAACGCAAGGGCAAGGCATTCCTCATCGCACTGGGACTGCGATTCGGTCAGGCAGGCAACTCGGGTCTGGTGCAGACCTTCCTGGTCGGTTACATCGCGACCACGCTCATGATGAACAAGTCGGTGGCGACCAGCGCCATCCTGTACGGCTCGATCCTGGGATTCGCCACCATCCCCGTCATCGGCTGGCTCGGCGACCGGTTCGGCCGACGCCCCGTCTACATCGCCCTGACGTCATTGACCATCGTGTTCGCCTTCCCCATGATGTTGATGATCACCAGCGGGAGCAACGCCTCCCTCCTGCTCGCCATGATCGTCGGACTGAATGTCGGTGTGCTGGGCCTCTTCTCGCTGGAAAGCGTCACGATGGCCGAATTGTTCGGCTCCCGGACGCGGTTCACCCAGCTTGCGCTGGCCAAGGAGATCGGCGGCATCCTCGCTACCGCGATCGGCCCCATCCTCGCTGCCACCCTGACCGCGATGACGGGAAGCTGGTGGCCCATCGCTGCGATGCTGATCGTCTACTCTCTGATCACGTTGGTCTCAGCCGTTCTCGCACCCGAGACCCGCGGCCGCGATCTGGTCGAACTGCAGGATGCGCTGTGAAAGCCGTTGTCGTCCACGGTGCCGGAGACCTGCGTGTCGACGTGCTGCCAGACCCCGAGCCACGTGGGGGAGAGGTTCTGGTCGCCATCGAATGGGGCGGGATCTGCGGTTCCGACGTCGCCTACTGGCGCAACGGTGCCTCGGGCACTGCCGCGCTCAAACATCCGCTGGTGCTCGGACACGAGATGGCGGGCAGGATCGCCCGCACCGGCCCCGGAGTCACAGACCTCGAAGTGGGCCAACCCGTGACGATCCATCCCGCTACCCACGTCGGCGACGATGTGCTACCCGACCGCCTCACCGGCCGCACCAACCTCTACCCACAGATCAGCTATTGCGGATCCGCCGCCTTCGACCCGCACACCGATGGTGGCTTCAGCGAATTGAAAGTCGTTCGTGCCGACCAGATCCGGGTATTGCCAGAGGATCTCGGAACCGACCACGGTGCCCTGGCTGAACCGCTGGCCGTTGCCATGCACGCCGTCAACCGCGCCGGAGACGTGCGCGGGCGCGACATCCTGGTCAACGGAGCAGGCCCCATCGGATCCCTTGTCGTGGCCGCGGCGAAGTACGCCGGTGCCGCCACCGTGACCGCCTCCGACGTCTCGGAGGCGCCGTTGAACATCGCCAAGGCCATGGGCGCGGACGCCGTGATCAACGTGGGTGCCGGTGGCACGCTTCCGGTGGACGTCGAGTTGGTGTTCGAGGCCTCGGGAGCAGCCGCCGCCCTCGGCTCGGTTCTGCACGCGACGGCCAGAGGCGGCACTCTCATCCAGGTCGGAAACCTCTCCGGCAGCGCTGTTTCCGCGGTTCTCGGTGATCTGGTCACCAGAGAGATCACCTGGATGGGATCCTACCGATTCGTCGACGAGATCACCGACGCCATCGCGGCCATGCACGACGGTCTCGACGTCAGTCCCCTGATCACCCACCGCTTCGCCATCGACCGAGCTGCCGAGGCCATTGCCGTCGCCGCCGAAAGCGGGAGCAGCAAGGTGCTCCTTCAGCTCGGGGGAGCCTGACAACCAACGCCGGGCCGCGGGCGACAACCCACCCCCTGACTAACCTTTCCCGCCGTCCGGGGTGCGCCGCTCGCTGGGCGGTATGGGTCGGCCCTCGCCGTCCACGGGAGCGCCCGCCCACACGCGCAACAGGTCCATCGCCGGACCGAGGGCCCGACCCCGTTCGGTGAGCCGATAGGTCGCGGTGATCGGCGGCCCAGGGTCCACCTCCCGTTCGGCGAGGCCGACGTTCTGGAGCTCGGTCAGTCGCTCGCTCAACACGCGCTTGGACAGGCCGGGGAGCGCGGCGTGCAGTTCGTTGAAACGGGCTGGGCGTTGCAGGAGTAGGTCGATCAGCAGGCCCGTCCAGCGCTTGCCGAGGAGGCCGAAGACCTGCTCGGTGTACGAGCAGGATTCCAGCGGCGGCCGTGACTCGGGCATGCCCTCCAGGATACGAAGACATCCATTCCGTACTCTGGTATTGATTAGTAACCTAGTAATTTCGTAGGCACCATCTGGTGCAGGCGCCGCGTGAGGAGCGACCGCAGTGACCGATGCGCAGGTTCGTGACCCCGCCATGTATGACCTCGTCATTCGTCGCGCCCATGTCTTCGACGGCCACCGAACGCTCACCGGCCTGCGTGACGTCGCGACCACTGGTGGCCTGATCGCCGCTGTGTCCGAAGCGCCGCTGCGGGGCAGAACGGAGATCGACGCCGCCGAGGGCTGGGTGCTGCCGGGTCTGATCGACACCCACCTGCACTTCTACGACGTACGTGCGGTATCCGATCCGGAGTCGATGCAGACCTTCGAAGCGATTGAGCTTCCCGGTCGTCTCGACCTGTTCCTCCAGCACGGGATCACCACCATAAAATCGGTGGGTGATCCGACCGACGGGATCTTGCGGACGCGGGCGGCGATCGCTGCGGGCACTCTCCGAGGTCCCCGGCTCGTGGCGACCGGCTGTGGCATCACCGGCCGCGACGGGCATCCCGCCGCCACCGTCTTCAGCGGAAACCCCTGGGCGCGAGCACGGTTCACCGCAGAGGTCGACAGTGTCCAGCAGATGCGCGACGTGGTGCATCACCTGGCCGACCGGAAGGTCGACGCGATCAAACTCCTGTCCGAAGGTGCGTGCGCCTGTACCGCGTCCTCGAAGTATGTCTGGCACAACCCGGCATTCCCGGCTGCCGTCGAGCTCGTGCGACTGCCCGTCGAATTCCTCAGGGCGGGCATCGAAACCGGGCACGAGCGAGGCCTCCGGGTAACCGTTCACACCACCCAGCAGGCCGCGGCACGTGAAGCCATCGAGGCCGGTGCGGATGGCCTCGAGCACGGTGTCACGGTCGAGCCGATCACCGATCACACGCTCATCGATCTGATGCTCGAACGCGGTGCCACCTACACGCCGACGTTGTGGATCGACGATGCGGCGCACCCGGATGCCCGAGGAAACGTCACGATGGTCGCCGATGCCGGGGTCGAGATCGTCCTGGGCAGTGACTCTTTCAGTGGGCGAGGCACCTTCGGGGCGAACACGGTGGAAGAGGCCGAGCTGATGGTCGCAGCGGGAATGACACCGGTCCAGTCGTTGATCGCCGGCACCAGTTCCGCGGCGCGGCAGTGCGTCCGACCCGATCTCGGCACCGTGGCACCAGGCCGACGCGCCGACCTGATCATGCTGACCGCCGATCCCACCCAGGACATCGCAAACCTCCGCACGCTCGCCGTGACGATCCTCGGCGGCGTGATCGTGGTGGACCACCGCCGAAGCCTCTGATTCACCTTCGATCCGGCTCCACTTCATGCGCGGCTCGGTACATGGCGATGAGTGCACCTTCCTCGCAGGTGGGGCCGACGACGTCGACGTGGGCGTCGGTGGTGGCGATGAGGTCTGCGCAGCTGAGGGTGAAGTGGGGCCCGTCGGACAGGATGCGGGTGAATCCGGCTGTGGAGGCGGCGTAGACGATCTTCGTGACGCCGGCCCACACGCATGCTGCCGCGCACATGGGGCAGGGTTCACCGCTGGCGTACATCGTCGAACCCAGGATCCCGTCGACGTGGCCGGCGTCGGTGGCGTGCCGGATGGCGACGAGTTCAGCGTGGGCAGTGACGTCGCCGCTCGAGGCGACTTCGTTCAGACCCTCGGCTAGGACGGTGCCGTCGGCGGCCGCGAGGACGGCACCGAAGGGCCGGTTGCCGTTCGCGCCGGCCTGCTCGGCCAGTTCGATAGTGCGGGTGATGAAGTCGGAGTCGGTGGGCTGGGTGCTCATGCGCTCATGTCCACTGTGGTTCCGAGCCCTGCTGCGTGGGCGGCGTCGACGACGAGGCGGGCCGTCACGAGATCTTGAAGTCCGATTCCGACGGAGTTGAACAACGTGATGTCGTCCTGGTCAACCCGCCCGAGTGCGGGGGTGACGATGACATCGCCGAGTTCGACGGTGACGTCAGCTTCGGTGAGATGACCGTCGCTGATAGCCAGGAGGACATCGCCGGACTTGGTCAGCGCGGTGTCGCGGCTGTCCACGACGAGCCGGGCCGAACCCATGCCGGGACCGTCGATTTCGCGATGATCGGCGCGCGGCGGCGCACCGACAGCGTTGAGGTGCAGACCTGGACGGAACCAGGTGCCAGCGATGATGGGGACCTTGGACGGGGTGAGTGTGCACACGACGTCGGCTGCGGACAGCACGTGGCGTGGGGATTCCGCGGCTTCGACCGCGACGTCCAGGTCCTCGACGCGGCGGCGGAACTCTTCGACAGTGGACGCGCTGCGCGACCATACGAAGACTTTCTCGATCCCACGGATTCGCGTGATCGCACGGGTGTGCTCCACGGCAAGGGTGCCGGCGCCGATGAGTCCGAGGGAAGTGCTGGACAGGCGGGACAGGTGGGCGGTGGCGACGGCGCTCGCGGCGGCGGTGCGGATCGCGGTGATGAGGCGTCCATCGAGGATGGCTTCGCATTCACCGGTCTGCGCCGACATCAACATGATGGTGGAACGCTGGGTGGGCCGGCCATCCTCGCGGTTGAAAGGCATGTCGGACAACATCTTCACCGCACTGGCACGGTGGCGGGTGGCGGTGGCGACCATCGGGAGCACCGCTCCGCCTCCGTCGATGGTGAGCACCTGGGGCGCCGGGTTGCCCGCCGATCCGCAGGACAGGTCAGCGTGGGCTTGTCGGACGACGTCGTAGACCGATGGCCGGTCGATGAGGGCGGTGATGTCGGAGTCGGTGAGGACCAGTGTCATGAGCTGAGGAGCCTTTCGGGTGGTGAGGGTCAGACGCGGCCGACGTAGGGGACGGTCAGGCAGGAGGGTGCCGTGCGCCCGCCGACGAAGCCGCTGATGGCAACGATCGCGATGAGATAGGGCAGCATCACCAACAGGGCGAACGGGATGTCGACCCCGATAGCCGGCAAGGCGAACTGCGCGGCTCGCGCGATGCCGAAGAACAGTGCAGCCCAGAGGATTCCCAGCACCTTCCAGCGTCCCGCGATGACGGCCACTACCGCGAGGTATCCCATACCGGCGGTCATGTTCTCGCTGAAGGACCGCACTTCGCTGAGAGCGAGTTGAGCTCCGGCCAGACCACCCGAACCGGAAGCGGTGAGTATGCCGATGACGCGGATGCGTTGCACGGGCAAGCCGGTCCACCCGGCAGAGGTGGCATCCTCACCGACGGCATCCACGCGGATGCCTGCCATGGTGCGCCCAGAGAAGATCAATGCGAGTGCGACGATGACGACCAGGCACAGGTAACCCAGGATGGTTTGGCCGAACAGGGCGGGCCCGATGATCGGCAGCTTGCTCAGTAACGGGATGCGGATGTCGTTGAAGGCGGGGATGTTCTGGCCCTTGCCGTCGGCAAGCAGGATGCGGGCACCGAAGGTGGTGAGCCCGAGCGCGAGGGCATTGGCGGCGACGCCGACGACGATTTGATCGGCTCGCAACCGCACGCTCAGCAGGGCTTGGGCGGCGCCGAAGATCAGTCCGGCCAGGATGCCGGCAAGCGCTCCCAGGACGGCGGACCCTGTGCTGACCGAGGCCATCACGCTGGCGAAGGCCCCGGTGAGCATCATGCCCTCCATGCTGAGGTTGAGTACCCCCGCGCGTTCGCTGATCGATTCGCCCGTGGCCGCGAGCAGCAGGGGGATCGCGAAGGCTACGCCGCTGGTGAGGATCTCGGTGACCATG
>Ga0247757_10001335_pt1 | contig 16743 bp, 17 predicted proteins | sample UWRJL126311R4_FD_180929 | JGI IMG/M metagenome (GOLD analysis project Ga0247757, IMG submission 180929) | Plant litter microbial communities from Arlington Agricultural Research Station in Wisconsin, United States - UWRJ-L126-311R-4 | ecosystem: Environmental > Terrestrial > Plant litter >... | reverse complement strand
TGCTCGCGGTGTTGTTGCAAGGAGGTCCCCTCACACATACACAACCGCAAGGTCAAGCTCAACAACAGACAGCCTTTGGTGGAGCGCAGCAGCCATCGCAGGAGAGAACAGAAGGACGGTCGTGCCTAAAAGTCAACATTACTATCAACTGCGGCGCTACGATAGTGGGCGATCGAAACATTGTGGGTCCTGGACTGGGGAATCTCGCGCGACATATCGAACAGAACCGCTATCAAGCATCGCAGCAGCAGCAGCAGCAGCAACAGCAGCAACCGCAACAGCAACAAAACCAGGCACATGCTAATCAGGGGGCTGCGTTCATGCAAAATGCTTCTTATGGGAGCCCCGTGGGAGCAGGCCAGCCAGCGATGGCAACGCCGCCTCTGAGCCGAAGTTCGAGCCTCGGGGGGGATTCCTCGAGTAGTCCTCGCGGTTTGAAAAGAAAGACGGAAGACGATATCGAGGAGAACCCTGTTAAGAGGAACCGTTGAAGACATGCATAAGGATATTGGTATATGTACGGAAATAAGGATGATTATATGATGGTGGTCGTGGTTGGGACTTCAAAGGGTGTTGGCGTGGTCAAAGGGTCTTGTATCTTTATTGTTGTCATCTAGGGCGGGTATATTTTTAGCACATGCAGGAACTAGACACCATTTATGAATTGGGCTGCAGGAAGGTATCCCTCTCTGTTAGCATACTTGGCTCGGATCTACAACGAAGACGCGTAGGTAGAGCGATCTGAAAGCGCATACACATCTTGCATCATGGCCAGTTTGGGCGAATAGCGAACGTATGATAGCGAAAATGAAACTCTGGGTCTCGGCTCCACTTGAGATATCTGTGCTGCCGAGAGATTTCTGGCTATTTGGGTGGCTAACTGGCATGATGGGCTGCTTGATCGATTACAGGACGCGGGACTGGATGCATACGCGCCGGGGCGCGGGGAGGGCATATTGATTGAACACAAGCTGCTTCATCTCGGGCGACACATGGCTGGTGGAATCTGTAGCTGAGATGAGAGTACATTCCTGATGGGTGTTCGGCCGATGATTCGTTCTGGGCCTGATCTGATTTGCTATGTGTAACGAGACAGATGGCTTTTACGAGAGAGATTGGCTCATGCAGGACGCAAGACCAGCAGATTCGCCGCTCGAAGAATCCAGGCTGATCGAACGCGGAGGGCACACAGGCTGGTGGTGTGCATGCTCTGTGGGGTGCGTGTGGACCGCCGCACTGCCGAAGAGCTGGTCTGGGGGGAACGAGCGCAGCGCAAGGTGGCATCTTCGCGCGCCCCGCCCTTGGCCTTTGCGCCAGATTTGGCCAACTCGGCAAGCCAGCGGGCGACGATGGAAAGATGCGCTTCCGAATAATAATGGCGACGAGGCCATTGAGCAATTGAAAGCATGAAGGCCGTACGGGGCTCCGTCGACGACACGGCCGACGCGGCTCGCAGCCGCGCAGGTCGCCATGGCCATGCTCGCTCGCATCCCTGGCCATGGCGACGCGACTACTCCGCCGCCGCCCGCTAGCCCGCTTTGAGCGAGCACACCTTCCTTAAGCTCCGCCATCGTCCACTGCCTCCCCCCGATCTTTTTCCCTCCTCGTCGCCAACTCTGCTCCTCCCTTATTTCCGTGCTCCTTAAGCTCCAGGTGTCGCCTGTCGGCTGGGTGCGTGCTGTGCTCTCCCGTCGGCAAGCTGCGTCTCGGAGCCCTTCTCACATCACACAACCTGTCCTTCCCACACCCTGCTGTGGATCGCCCTGCCACCGGCTTCACTCTGTCTCGGCCATTCCACCGCCGACCGATACCTGCGAAAGTCGCTGGGAGGGACACGCCCGACAAGATTCCCTTACCCGTCTTTCAAATCACTCTCCTTACATAACCTCTCTTCAACACCTGGCCTGATCACGCAGCTCTGCTCTTGAGAGGTACCATTGCCAATTGAGCACCCAATAACTCCGACGATTCAATACACTAGAGTTAGGCGTCTACAATCATGGAACCTAAACTGAGCTGGCTTATTTTCTCTGTTGCGATCGGTATTGCTTGGTGGTACTACGGCTACCAGAAGAACAGCAGCCGAAATCGGGGACGTCCTGTTCAGCGCGCCTCCAATGCGGCGTCCACGAAGCAGCCTGTCCAATGGAGTGATACCGAAACGAAAGCGAAGCCGAGCGCAAAGGCCGCAAAGGCCAAGGCTCCTCGTAAGTCGGTCAAGAAAGCCGTCCAAGAGGCTGGCGACAAAGCCGCTGATTACCTCTCCGCTGCCTCATCCGCAGCTGGAGCTGATGCTGACGATGACCTCTCCCCAATTACCTCTCCGACCACTACAGCCAAGGCTCCGAGCGGAAAGGATGTCTCTGACATGTTGGACTCCAAGGCCCCTGTCACAGTCTTGAAGATTGGTGCCTCCGAGAAGCCCGCGCCCAAGCCCAAAGCTCAGCCACGATCGGAGACTCCAACCGAGACCAAGAAGCAGAGACAGAATAAGAGGAAGCAAGAGGAGGCCAAGGCCGCTCGCGAGGAAGCCGAGGAGAAGCGCAAGGAGCTACTCGAGCAGCAGCGTCGTACTGCTCGAATCAGCCGTGGAGAGCCTGCTCGCAACGGCGCTCAGGCACCGCAGCCGCCTACTGGTGCTTGGAACCAAGTCGCTGCTCCAACGCCCGCCCGCCCCATCAGCGGCCAGCTTCTCGATACACTCGATAACACATCCACCGCCAGCTCCAGTGAGGCAGCTACCAACGGCACTGCGCCGACACCCGACTCAACTTCGTTCTCGAACCTGATGTCTGAGGAAGACCAACTTCGAGAGGCATTAGCCGAGTCAGCCTGGACTACAGTTCCCAAGGGAAAGAAGAAGAACAAGAAGACAAATGGGGAGACACTCGGGGAAGGAAGCGATTCTGGCCTGTCCCATGAGCCCACCCCTGCTCCAGTCAAACAGGCCCCTGTTTCGGCTCCGGCGCCCATCAAGAAGGTGGAGACTGCAAAGCCCGCTTCCCGATTCGAAGTTCTGGCAGAGCCAACCACTGAGGCCAGTCACCCTATGGACTCTGACTGGCCGGTTGTGTAGAGTAAAGTTGTGATATTTAAAAGGCAAGAAAATTTCTCTTTCTGCTCTCCTCTTCCTTGCGCACCGTTCTTTGCGATCCTAGCGGTGGACTCGGGTTCTCATTGTCTGTCATACCGGGATTTTTTTCTGTCTACTCGGAGTACTGGCATTGGTATGCAAACCTCCGCTTTAGTTGTCGATGTACTTGGCGGGCGATCATTCAAGCCGCATTCCCTCGTGTCTTTTCTTTAAGCGAAATGTGGGGCGGGAGATGTACAACAACAGCTTTACCCTGAGGAAGCACGTGTAGGATGTGGCACATTGCATCGGTTGGCTACTAGCAACCTGGATTTCTTTTTTACAAAAAAAAATGACCGTCGACATTAGGCACTGGCATGGTGGGGCAGTTATTGACAGTCTCTACCAACAATGGTACTTTCACAGCTCGAGTTGCATTATGTTTCTATGAAAAGTGACGGACATACCAGCACGTAGTGTGGCTGTGAACGGTTGAGTTGCACAGCCTCTTCCTCTCATCTGTTGGTCATTGTACTGTAAGTGAGATCTTGGCGTCGTCGTTGGATGACGACCTCTGCTAGGGACTGGGTAACTAGATAGCCACAGCCAGTAGCATCTCCCGTGAATAAACGTCCAGCGTCTGCACAGTGCCTGGTTTTATTCCACCACCAGCATCCACGCCCCAGCTCTGTCTATCCCACGTGCTATGGAGGCCATGCATGTATGCTTCTCTGGCGGGGTTTTGCAGCCGAAAAAGGCCAATGGCTGTGTCCGGCGCACTAGGCTGGTATCTGACCATGTTGGAATGATGAGAGAAGGACATCTGGCTTCAACAGCACATCAACCATGGCTACAACGTGGGGCACGAATCCAACATTCGACACACAGTAGAGACAAAACGCGTGGGGCTCATAATTCTTGTGGGCTTCACTTAAAAAAGACGTTGAAATCGCAAACTAAAACATCCTATAAACTGCGGCGGAGGTGCGGGAAAGAGGGCCAAAAGGGCAGCTAAAGGGTGCTGGCGGCTGACTAAGATAGAGCGGCAAGGAAACGGTGTCCCTTCCACTTGACAGACGAGCTTCAGACACTAAAACCCCGGGCTGCCCACCCACGACTTGATCTTCCGAACTCTCCTTTCTTTTTTATAGCCAACCACAGTCATGGCGCAGATACGTGGCACCGCCGGCTACCACCTAGGGAACCAGAGCCCTTTCGGCAACGCTGGACGCAGTGACGGAACGACGAACGACCCCAGTCCGCTCGAGCAGCTGCGGGAACAAACGAGCAAGATTGAGGATTTTCTCGATACTTTATCAGAGCCGGTGAAGCCGTGAGTGCTGTTCCTATGGTGCTGAAGCTGTGGACATTTTTTTGTCGCGTGTGGAAGCTTGGTGAGGGGCCGAAGCTGATATCTTGAACAGGTACCTTCCTGCAATTGGACGTTTTCTGATTGTTGTTACCTTTCTCGAGGATGCGCTCCGCATAATAACACAATGGCGCGACCAACTCACGTATTTGCACGACTACCGACACAGTACGTACTTTGCCAAAGCTCTGTGTGCCGGGAACACAGCTAACATGTGCTCGTGCTACAGTTCCCAATGGCCTCACGCACCTCTTCCTGATCATCAACGTAATCGCCATGACTGTTTGCTCTATTATGATCATTGCGCGTAAAAACTCGGACCATGGCGTTATTGGACTCATCGGTGTGGTTGTCCTCCAGGGTATTGGATACGGTCTCGTCTTCGATCTCAACTTCTTCCTACGCAACTTGTCCGTCATGGGAGGCCTTTTGATGGTCCTGTCCGACTCCTGGGTGCGCAAGAAGTTCGCCCCTGCTGGTCTTCCACAGTTGGATGAGAAGGATCGCAAGATGTATTTCCAGCTCGCCGGGCGCGTTCTGCTCATCTTCCTCTTCGTCGGCTTTGTCTTCCGGGGTGACTGGAGCTTCTGGAGGATCTGCGTCAGCTTGCTTGGCTTCGTTGCTTGTGTCATGGTGGTTGTTGGCTTCAAGGCCAAGTTCAGTGCCATCATGTTGGTGGTCATCCTCAGCATCTTCAATATTTTGGTAAATAACTTCTGGACGCTGCACCCGCACCACCCCCACAAGGACTTCGCCAAGTACGACTTCTTCCAGATCCTTTCCATTGTGTACGTTCCCCTGTAACCTGCATCCATTGGCTGGTCTAACCTTTTACAGTGGTGGTCTTCTTCTACTGGTTAACATGGGGCCTGGTCAGTTTTCTGTCGACGAGAAGAAGAAGGTCTACTAAACGTTCCTTCGTTTCTCAATTACGTTCTGCAGAGTCAGCATGCAAGCATGACTGGACGAAATATGTGATATCTCACGTTCCATTTCATACAATAACCAATCATAGGGGAGCGGTTTCTAGGTTCTCGCTCACAGTACGGGTGTAGAGAAGAAAGAAGGGCGTCCGAAAATTCAGGCAAAGCTTCAGCAAGGAGTCTGTCGTGACCGCGGCTTTGTAGATTATCTATGGCGATATGTTAAACAGCAAGGCGTTCAGTAACACGCAATGGGATTTATTGGGAGCCATTTGCGAAAAGAGCATTTTGATCTGTTAGCTCCAGCATGCATTACATTTTCATCAGTAACTACATGTAAGACCACGGGCCAGGGCTCTGGCTGTCAACTATCACCATATCGCAGCGTGCTACAAAACTGATATATTTTGAAGCTTCAAAGTATACCATCAACCACCAAAAGAACAACTTCGATATGGTCTGGTGGTTAGGACGTTACGGCTTCAATCTCTCGGGGAAGGAGTAATGCTCACGTGTAAACGGGTAAGGCCCGGGCTCAAATTCCGTTGTCGAACGTTCTTTTTTGCAACTTTCCATTTATCGAATTATCTTTTTGACAATAAAGCTGATGCGTGCTTTCCACTTTCGTACGATGCGTTTCCAACGATAGGGTTGATCCTTGCCAACATGTCTTATCTAATCAACCTCCGCGACTACCCGTCACCTGTTTTCGCTGGACTGCCTGCTTCTACCCCATTAAACCCACCCATTTTAAAATTATCGAGTGGCATTCGAGATGGCACCAAACCGCATTATTATAGACACAGATCCTGTAGGGTTCCGTATAGTCCCGATCCGAGTAATTAGCTAACGGCCATGAAAAGGGTGTTGACGATGTACTCGCCATACTGTTAGCATTCGCGGCGAAAAAAGAAGAGCTCGAAGTCTTGATGCTGAGTGTGACATTTGGAAATGTGGAAGTGCAAAAGTAACGCTGCCCCGCCATTCGTGACAAGCGCGGGGCTGACCTTGCTTGCTCAGTTGCTTGAGAAATATTGTTACGCTGTTTCATTACCTTGAGAAAGAGCGAGCATGGAGGAAAGAAAATGGGAAGCCTGAGGGCTTCGAGGCTTTGGCGGCGAGAAAACCAATTGGTGAGCGAAGGGATACGATATAGTTCGGTGTATGAGGCTAACCCGGTGCAGTCGCTGTGGGAGCCGATGAGCCACTTGCTGAGCATATGATGGTTGCGGATTTCTTCCGTGAGTAGTCAGAGTTCAAGGACTAGGAGCTGTGACTGATCATGTGTAGACGGCGTCGATGGTCTGGGCGGCATCCACAACAGTGTAAGCAGCCCTTTCATGCCATTGTCATGAAAGATGCGCTGACAATCTGCGATCCAGCATCCCCACATGTCGCCTGCTGAAACATGGAAAACACTATTCAAGCCGACTCCTAATCCCTTGAGTGCAGAAGAAGCTGCCGAACTACAAGCAGCCAAAGACGCACACACGCTCTTCACGCCGTCCTCAAAACCAGCACATGAAGAAATGCTGCAGATTTTGAGAGAAAATGAGCCAGACACGATTACTATTGTCGCCATTGGGCCACTGACCAACCTTGCGATCGCCGCAGCTACTGATCCAGAGGCCTTCCTACGAGTAAAGGAAGTTGTGGTCATGGGTGGAGCAGTGAACTGGCCTGGAAATGTGAGTGTATCTGCAATGCCCATACTTGCACCGAAAACCACGGTAGTGCGCTGAACTGCCTGTGCAGCCCCCTGATCTCTCCCTTCTTTCGTCCTCTGTCGTCACTTCAATTCCAGTACCCTCCTTCAACCTTATCAAGCAGCCCAACACTCCAATACGCCGTAAACTGAATGAGAGAAATCAGATGACACCTGGTGCGGAATTCAACACATATGCCGATAGCGTGGCAGCAGCTCGCGTATATGCGCTCACCAGCCCAAATCCAAAGACTACAATGCCGCCTATTGTCGGGAAAAAGAGTCTTCCGGCATACCCCGAGAATCTATCAAAGCAGCTCAAGGTCAAGATGTTCCCACTAGGTATGTTCGCTTTTCCAAGAAGGTATACATATATTCATAGACCAGATTGACTCATTGATATACATAGACATAACCGAGCAGCATCTCATGCCACGGCAAACCTTCAACGCTTGTGTCGAAGCCGACGCTTTGAAAGGCTCCCCCCTCGGTGAATGGGCCTCCCTCTTCCTTAGTTCTACCTATCGGAAAATCGCTTCTCTAGATTCTCACCAGGACCCAGACACCCTCGGATTACAGCTTCATGACCCATTGACTGTTTGGTACTGCATGTCCTCTTCAGACCCGCTCTGGAAGTTCACTTCCAACGAGGATATTAGGGTCGAGACCTCTGGGCAGTGGACCAGAGGATGCTGCATCGTAGATCATAGGAGTAGAAAAGTGAAAGAGGGGGTAACTGGGAGCTTGGACGAGGAGGTTGTGGGTGATGCGGGTGGGTGGAGGGATTCGAGGAGGGGGAACAGAATCGAGAGGGCCATAGAGAGCCCCGGGACGGATAAGTTCGCGGGCTTACTGCTGGAGAGGGTTTTCGGGGCCATTTGAGACGGGAGTTGAAATTGGAAAGGGGTGGATGTGGCTAAGACAGCACTCTTATGGAAACGGAAAAGTTGGAGACAACCCCCCTTCCGCCTCGGGGACCCTCAAAGGCGCTTTGCATAGAAAACGGAAGAAGATAAAAGCTTGTGAGGCCCCTTCTTGGAAGTATGTTCTGAATCGAATGATAGAGAAAAATAAATGCCTGTAAGAGTTCTCGTATAGCAGTATCTTGAGGTTTTTTCCCGCATTGTTTGCTTCCACGGGGAATAGCGGTAAAGGTGATGGTCAAGGTCTATTGGGTACCCAGTCTTCGCCCACGGCATGAGCTACCATGCTTGCCGTCTTCCCCACTAAATCTCCGATGCGTTCAGCTGTCCCTGCTGGTACTACTTCTTCTGCCTCAAGCCCAATGAGGCAATTCACAATCCAGTCCTGGCATCTGTCGCGTCCGTTTCTAGGCGCAGGCTCGTTGCATATAATGTCACTAGCTCGAGCATATTGGGTAGGGGTGAATGTAGCAATCTGGAAATGGCCTTCAGATTCTGGAGCGAGGATGGGGGCGCCATCGCGTTTGTCGAACTGATACCAGAGATGGTCGGGATCGATTATAAGGACCTGGAGTTGGGTGCCGGTTTGTGAGAATATGGGGTGGAAATTGAACGACCAGTGGGAAGGGTTGGAAGGGTCGTCGCCTTTGCCACAGACGACGAGAGAGAGGGCGTGGGTGGACATCTCTTGAATGAAAGTTTGATCATGGGGATTCAAGAGACTGATAGGAGTGACACGAACTGTCCAATGCTGCGATATGGCAGCAGCCTAGGCGTCAAGGCTCATTGGGTATCCAAAGTGACCAGGGCTTCCCATGACGCTGGTAACCGAACACCACGCCTCCACCACGCTATATGCATTTTCAAAACAAAGCTACCTTCTCTTATAAGCAGTCACAATTGCAATTCATGAGATGGAGCTGAAGCATGGTGTTCTAGACATGCTACGGCTGCCCTTTGGCGGGCCAAACGCGGCTTAGTGAGCCGAAGCTAGCGCCAGCAAGTGACGCACTACAAGTTTGACACAGCTCCGAGCCGTAGGCTGCCGAAGCAAATAGGCTTCCCTCCAGAGCTTGTGGATTACCATTGCTCTCTTCCTCAGACGTCTAGCTCCTCAGCATCATGCGCAGGATAGGAAACATCAGCCCCTCATAATAATCACCATCTCGACGGCGCGGAAATGTCCAATGGCTCCAAGTCGTCATCATCGTGTAAGTTCAGGAAGCTATGCACAGCTACCCAACCGCCAGACTAGCTTGACCGATGCTCTTGCAATGGAACGCTGATGAGTGCCAGTCCACTTCTTCGCGGGCATGAGCTCGGGTATGCTCTCCGCCGTTCTCCTGCAGCCTGCAGACCTCCTCAAGACGCGCGTCCAGCAATCGCATCAGAACACGCTCCTTGCCACTATAAAAACGATAGCAAACGGCCCCAATCCCATACGCCAGTTCTGGAGAGGGACGCTCCCGAGTACCTTGCGCACAGGCTGCGGATCTGCGATATACTTTTCGAGTTTGAACGCGCTGCGGCGGCGAGTCAGCGAGCGGGCCAGCCTGCTTGCTGGCGACGGCCACAGGGTAAGAGATAGACATTCAAGCACACTGCCCAAGCTGAGCAACACGGCAAATCTGGCTACTGGCGCTGTGGCGAGAACGTGGGCTGGCTTGATCATGATGCCTATCACGGTGCTGAAGGTGCGCTATGAAAGCAATCTATACTCGTATTCCTCCATGTTCTCGGCGACAAGAGACATCTTCAGAACAGAAGGGCTACGCGGCTTCTTCGCCGGGTTTGGCGCAACAGCGGTGCGTGATGCGCCATATGCAGGTCTCTACGTTCTGTTCTACGAGCAATCTAAGAAGCGGCTCTCCCGCCTCGCTTCGACGATCGAAGAGAAGTCTGGAGCTACAGCAAGACTATCGAATAGCACCTCGGCTGGTATTAACTTCCTCTCTGGAGTCATGGCAGCAGGCCTGGGGACGACGATGACAAACCCATTTGATGCGATCAAGACCAGGATCCAGCTGATGCCAGGCCGGTACGGGAATACTATTCACGCAGCTAAAATGATGCTGAGGGAGGATGGAGCGAAGAGTTTCTTCGACGGGCTGACGATACGAATTGCGCGCAAGGCTATGAGCTCGGCGCTTGCCTGGACGCTGTATGAGGAGCTGATCAGGAGAGCTGAAGGCACGTGGAGAGAGACGATGGAGGACAAAATGTAAAGGTGCAGGGGCGGGATGCACATGTACTGTAAAACTCTGTACACTACTCTCAGTTGTAATTGCGGAAGCATGCAGGGCATCGCAGCGCGCGACGAGCCCAACCCCAACCACGCACCCCGGCTCTGCTTCGTCATGGCATGTGGCTGCTGAGTTGGCAGGCTGCGACAGAGGCAGCAGAGAACCCTGCAACGAGGCCCAGCAAGCGGCGACAACCAGGGCGCTCTCTCGTAAACCTGGCCGGACGTGGGCGGGGCGCATGGCATAAGGCACAGGCAAACGCTCAGCCTGGCCGCCAGTTGGGCGCTGGGGCGAGAGCCTGTTGCGCCGGCCGGCGCTAATGACATCACCCGTTCGACGACATACATGGCTCATGGGCTCGTCTCCTCACCCCACTCGCCCAGAACTCCCGAACTTCCAGCACAGTCATCAGCCCTTCCCAGAGCCCTAAGCCGCCTGCGACCTCTAGATCAAAACCTCTGACGTGCCCCGCCATTACACGTCTCTTCCACCATCCTCTTCCGAGCCTTGCCGGTATCTTTTGTTCTTCGTTGCCTACCATACCAAACCATTCCTACCGTCGGTAAGTGCCTGTCTCTGCCTGTGATTGATTGCACTGGCCTATGTACTCACAAGCCCGTCAGACGACCGAATCCGACATCCCTAGGAGCTGTCCTGCTACAAGAATCTTCGCTACCATCACTGTTGCTGTTGCTGCGGGGCTGATATCGCACCATGTCCGAGTACAGCTACGACGACCGCCCGCGTCGTCGTGTGCGGGAGCGCGAGCGTGAGCCCGAGTATGTCACCGAGACGACGTACATCGAGCGTGGCGGTCGAGGAGGAGCGGTGCGCGACCTGGTCTACCGCCCTGCGCGCGAAGACAGCATCGAGGAAGTCGCGCGTGATTTCCCACCTCCAGGCGGCGAGATTCGTCACACTAAGTACCGTGAGACGTACGAACCGCGCCGCACCCGCTCAGCCCACCGTGACTATGACGACTATTACCGCAGCGACCGTGGTAGGCGCGCTCGGGATTATGACTACGACTCTGAGTACGATGACCGACCAAAGCCGCAACGTCGCAAATCTATCGTCGACAACATCAAAGATTTCGGCGAAGCCGCCGGCCTTGGTGGCATCATTGGTGCTGTGACTGGTCGTAGTCACTCCCGCTCCCGCTCACGACATCGACGGGACCGTGGTTATGAAAGTGATCGTTACGATGACCGCTACGATGATCGTCGCAGCAGTCGCTATGGATCTCGTAGCCCGTCACGCCACCGAAATAACGAGAAGAAATGGGAACAAGCTGCCAAAGCCGCAATCGTTGCTGGCGCTGTTGAAGCTTTCCGCAACCGAAATACCAAAGGTCCCTGGACTGGCGAAAAAGGTCAACGCATTGCAACAGCCGCCCTTGGCGCTGCCGGAATTGACAGTCTCGTCGATAAAGACCCCGACAAGCATGGCAAGAGACACGTAGCAGAATCAGCAATCGGTGGTCTGCTTGCTAACCGCATCGCCAACGGCCCACGTTCCCAATCCCGGGGTCGTAACCGGGGAGATTCCGACTCGTCCTCCCCAGAGCGGTCCCGGTCCAGGTCAATCTTCAGTCGCTCCCGCTCCCGTGGACGTGGACGTTCAGCTTCTCGAGGACGAGAGGGTGGCGATAATACTCTTGGCAAAGTAGTTGGTGGTGGAGCAGTTCTCGCAGCAGGCAAGGCCTTGTACGATCGTGTGCGCTCCAAATCCCGTTCTAGGCGTGAGCGTTCGCGCAGTTACGACAGCGCCGATGAATACGAACCACCATCTCGCAGTCACCGTTCCCGAGGATACGACCGGGGCCGTAGTATGGACGGTGCCTACTCCGACGCTCCACGAGCTAACCCAGATCGTAGATTAGCGGCAGCTACTGGAGCAGGCGCAGTAGCAACCAGGGGAAGGAAGGATGAAAGCTCTGATTCAGAGTCTACAACTGACATGGAGGAGAAGCGCAAAAAGCTTAGAGGTAAGGAACTCCTTACTGCCGGGCTAGCCACAGTCGCGACGATTCATGCTGCACACGGCGTGTATTCGTCTATGGTGGCTTCAGAGAAGCGGCGCAAGCTGGTGGCTGAGGGCGAGATGAGTCCTGAAGAGGCGAGGAAGCGCAAGTCGAAAAACATGCTTCAGGATGCAGCGGCAGTTGGAATCGCGGCACTCGGAATTAAGTCGGCATTCTCGGAGTGGAAAGAAATGAATGAGCAGAGACACAGCGTGAAAGAGCTAGAACAGCGGCGCCGAAAGAGGAGGAAGGCACGTGAGCGACGTGAAAAGGAGGCCCGGCAGAATGCCCTCAACGGCATGAATGGCATAGCTAATCCGTATGCCTACCCTGTAGCTGCAAACCCCTACTCCACCGCTTACGCCGATGCGAACCCCTATGGAGCTGTTCCCCCGCCACCTATTGGTGCTCCTCCGAGTGCGAGGTACTAAATCCTGTTTTTCTATTTCCTTCTTGTTTGGTTTCTACATGATTTGTATGTCAAAATTCTCTCAATACCTAAGCCTGCGTGCCTGTCGGGGCAGCGCTCGCTTCTTTCTTTCTGATGGCTCTTCTGTTCAGGTTTCTTTAAGGGGCTTTAGAGGCTCTTGTCCATTCTTTTTTGGCATTCTTACGACCAATCTTTTTGCTCTGTAACGAGTGAAGCGGGCATTGAAGGGTATACCAAACGGCGTGGTTTTCTCAGTATTAACGAATGAATGTCACGACTTGATGATATAGAAATGCATGCAGATGCCATGCTATTGAAATGTGAATGCTTGAATATGAAGTAGAATGGATGGATACTCGGTCTCTCATTCCTACCAGCAATAGAGAAGCATCTATAATGAACACTGTCGTTTCATAACCGCAAGATGGCATTACCCAAGCTCCCATGCCTTTCCCGTTCGATACACCCACGCTGAACAGCCCGGTTAAGCCCTCCCCCTTCTTCAGCACATCAGCCTTCGCGCAGCTCACTCGGCCCTTCCCCATCCTTCCCCGGCACCCACACACTAATCCCTTTCTTATCCAACCTCATCCCATCCGTCGCCTGCACCTTGAGCGTCTTATTGAAGTAGCGATCCACGACCCGCAACGCGGGACTGATCCACCGCCCCTCCACAAGCGGATAGACGTTGTACCTGACCGTCTGCCTGCTCATGGGCAGTATCTGCAAGCTCCTCAGCTTGGGACCGCCGAATCCAAAGTCCTCGGACGCCTCCATGCTGAGCTCGAAGGTGAGGAAGTGCATGGTGGGATTCTCGAGCGTGTAATCGAGGTGCAGGAGGGAGGGGGTGGACGCGTTGGGAGCGGCCGTGGCCAGGACGCGCGGCTCGGAGCTGGGGATGTGGATGCGCGGGATGGGCAGCGTGGTCATGACGGTTGGGTTTTTTTGCGGGTCGCCCGCACGCTGCCAGAGGATGTTGAGCGAGGTGTCGACGGCCGTGGGCCTGCGCTCCTCGAGGTTCATCTTGCGGCACTCGATGTCGAAGGACCATTCGGTGATTTCCTGCGGGCGCATCGCGTGCTCGATGACGCCGAACTCGCGCGTTATGCTGCACGTGGCGCCGCCGTGCACGGCGAGCGTTTCCACGGCGAGGTCCTTGAGCTCGAGGTCCTCTTCGGCGAACGACGCGATCTTAGCGCGGAGATGCCACTTTTGGGCGATTCCAAAGGCGTCGGTTGAGGAGACGTGGGCGTGCGCTTCGCCTTCTTGAAGCGCGAAGTAGCTGGGCCAGGGGTCTGGGTGGACTCGCGGCGTGAGCTCGTAGCTCGTTTCGAAGGGGCTGTTGAAGACGAGATCTGCGATCAGGATCTTGGAAATGGGGATGTCACGGTCGCTAAGCACATGGTAGAGGACTCTAACCTCCAGAGCGTAGTCTGCCGGGTCGGATGGCGCGGTGAAACGAATTTTCTCAACTGTTTTCTCGCCCTCTGCGAGGCGGCCGACGGCATGGCCTGGAAGATCTACCTCATCTCCATCTGTGGGCGCCGGGACTTCTTTCATTGGAGATGCGGCATCGCGGATCCATGAGTAGGTCAATGTGTCTTTCGAGCGGCCAAGGAGCCGGACTTCCAGAACTGCTTCTGTATCTTCATCTTCCTTATTCCAGATCTCCATTGCCAGAGTCACTGGCTCGTCCGTGTAGTAATGATCTCGCACATCGGGGAGGCGAATTTCCATTTTGGGAGGTTTTGGTAACACCTTCACCATCGCACCGGAACCCGTGTTCAGCTTTCGCAGTTTCAGGACACCACCCGCTGAAACCCACCATTTCGGCGAATGGTCGAACGGAATACTGTCTGTGACAACAGTGAGGTCAAAATTGCCAGTCGAGATGCAGAACTTGTAGGCAGCCGTCTCCACATCGCCTGCTTCGCGAAAAATTATAGGAAAGCTGTACGTCTTGGTTTGTCCAGGCGATAGCGTAAGATCAGCATAACCGGACCAGCGCGGTTTTTGGCCAGACGAATTCTGTTCTTCTAGGGTGCAATTATATAATCGGGACTCTATACCAAACGTGGCTTGATCTGAGCTGTGCAAAAGTTGAATTTCATCCAAGCAACCCTTGAATCCGAAAGACAGGTTAGATAAAGTAATCGGTCTAGAACCTGGCCTAGCATGGGATGTGACAGCGATCTGCGAGGATAGTGGCTCCCCTACATTGCCTTCGCTTTTCTCAAAGTTGAACGTTGCAGACACTATGCCGTTAGCTCTCATTTGGCTGCTACCAGAAGTAAACTTACAGCAAGAAACATAGTCTGCTGTGTTCAGGCTAATCGTGGGCGTTTCTCTCAACGCATCCTGGGGAAATGAGTCCAAGCAAGACATGAAATCATGCTCATGTTTTGCTTTACCATTAAAGACTGTACTAATTAGAACTAGTGACAAACATGGTGAATAAAAACCTTACTGTGCGAATTAAGCTCCCACTCTGTAGCCATATACGTTTCAGCATCTTGAATATGCAAGGCACATTCATGCAGACCCCAAAGAACTTCTGATGCTAGGCTCCAGAATCCTTCCTTTCGCCACTCCATGGTCTTCCAGACCGGTCGTAGAACCTTGAAAGCATCGTCAAATTTCTTCACGTGAATATACGTTCTTGCCACTTCGAGCTGTAATTGGAGCACTTTGCGTGGCTGCCGTCGCGCAACGAATTCCTCAATTGCGAAATTGAGTTTTCCAACAATATCCCTCCAATGCTCGAACCCTCCCGGTGTACCTTGCAGTGGGAATTCAACGTGTGGTTCAGGAACAAGATAAGTATCATATATTTGGTTCCTGTTCGACACTTTGGCTGCCGGTGATAGACCAGGGGGCGTGCGATCCTCTTCGGGCATATCCCTCGCGAGTAGGTATCTTCTCTTTGCATGATCGGCAGATGTCTTGAACCAAAATCCTGCATGGTGAAGAAGCTCCCAAGGGGGTAATCGTTCACCAACCGGAAATTGCTTATCAGGCGGTGCATAGACTGGATTCATTTCTACAGCTGGTAATAGGTCGGATTGTGGAAGTGGCTCCAGGATTCTGAACACTTTTAGGCGTGCTTGTTGTATCAGCTGCGCCATAGCCTGCGCCCAGGTTGACTCCCATGCTTCCCATCCGTAGTTCAAAGTTCCCTTGCCTCTTCTATCCAGTACGTCTTTTAGCTTGGTCTTGTATCTAAGCCACGTCTGAGCCGCTGCGGTGAGATAATTATTTGCCAGTTGACAACGAATATGTCGAAGGGCTATGGCATCGGCAAGCAGCCGTATCTCGTCCCACCGTGGGGACCAACTTGCGGTGGTTTCAAATATACCCTCAGGACTAAACAGTGCATCTAGGGCAATATTATAATGCCGCTGCGCCGCATCCATTTCCTGTCGAAACTCGGCAAATACACCCAACTTGAACTCATAGCGGATGCTCCAGCCAGGGTACGATAATGTCTGTGAGGTGCCCCGGGTGGGTGGCGCTGTCGGTGGGGGTATTGTACCTCGGCCTTTCTTCCGACGGGCATGTTTGGTAAGGTCGCGGTAGTATTCTACACTAACAGGCTTCAAAATAGTCAAGACAGAAGCCACGAACGCACGAACTTCAACTGGCGATCCCGGAGGCAGGAAGAAGAGTTGAGTCTTAGGGTCTAGGCCGGTTCCACGTCGAATGTTGTTCAAACGCTCATCAATGTCTGGAGCCTCGACTGACGACTTGTTGCTTAACAAAATGACGGCATATCTAGTACGGTATTCCGACCTCTGGATCTGAGTTTTGACCTTGTTTATCTCAGCTTTGAGCTGGTTGTCGTATAAGCTGTTAGTTATTGGATCGGTAGTGAAGTCAAAGAAGGATATGAAGATGGACGGGACGTAGTGCTGGTGTTTCGCGACCCAGGTCGGCGTCATAGCACCATCTGGAAAGACAGGCGAACGTGGAGACAGCGGCGATATGGGAGAGTGTAGAACCCATGAGTTGGCAGCGGCAAAAGTAGGGCTACTAGGTGGTGTAGTCTCGGATTCTG
>Ga0247757_10001334_pt1 | contig 16746 bp, 17 predicted proteins | sample UWRJL126311R4_FD_180929 | JGI IMG/M metagenome (GOLD analysis project Ga0247757, IMG submission 180929) | Plant litter microbial communities from Arlington Agricultural Research Station in Wisconsin, United States - UWRJ-L126-311R-4 | ecosystem: Environmental > Terrestrial > Plant litter >... | reverse complement strand
CGATCTCCTTCGGGTCGTAGCGGAAGTCGGTCATTCGGCCACCAACAATACGAGCCTCCACCGCCTCCACGCCACGCGCCCGGGCGACCGCGGGACGGGCCGCGATGACCGTCCCCTTGCGGAGAAGCCCGCCGGCGGCGGCTAGCATCCCCACCCCATGGCCGACGCCCCGCACCGCCCGCCGTCCGGCGCCCCGGAGGCGCGGGCGGCCTCCGACCGCATCGCCGGCATCCTCGGTGCCGCCGAGCAGTCGGCGCGCGAGGTCCGCGACGCGGCCGAGGCGCGGGCCGACGCCCGCATCGCCGAGGCCGACCGGGCCGCCGACCTACGGGTCCAGGCGGCCGAGGCCGAGGCGCAGGAGCTGCTCGGCGAGGCGCGCACACAGGCCGAGGCGGACGTCCGCCGGATCCGCGAGGAGGCCGCTGACGACCGGCGCCGGGCCGCCAACGAGGCGCACGCCGCCACGACCGCCGCCGCCGCCGAGGCCACGCGGCTCGTCGAGGAGGCGGCGGCGCAGGCCCGCACGCTGCTGCACGACGCCCGGCAGGAGGCGCGCGACATCATCGCCGAGGCCCACGCCGCGGCCCGCCAGGCCCTCCACGACGGCGAGGAGCTGTCGGGCGACCTGCGCGACCTGTCGGGCTCGTTGCGCACCAACGCCGAGCGGCTGCTGCGGGACATCCGGCTCGCCCACGCGCGGATGGTCGCCGGCCTGGACCAGGCCGCCCCCGCGGACGCGCGTCGCTCCCCCGGGCGCTCGCGGCGCGGCACCGGCGACGACGACCTCGGCGCGGAGGTCCCGGAATTCCTGTCGGACAGGTGAATCGCGACGCGGCCGACATCCCGGGCCGCCTCCTCGATATCATCCACCTTCGCTTGGGGCTATAGCTCAGCTGGGAGAGCGTCGCGCTGGCAGCGCGAAGGTCGTCGGTTCGATCCCGACTAGCTCCACTCCAAGGAAACCCCGCCCGATGGCGGGGTTTCCTCGTTCTGGAGCGCCGTTCCTCAGCCGAGGGTGAGCGGCCCGACGCCGTCCGGCGGCGCCGGCACGGCCTGCAGGGTGATGAGCTCGCCGGTGATGCCGTCCGCGGTGTCGTACGGCGCGGGGTTCTTCACGCATGCCCCCGTGGCCTGATCCAGCGCCCAGACGTCGACGTCGGCGACCGCGCTGTGGGCGACGGTCATCTTCCAAGCCCTCGCCGGGCCGAGCGCGCCCGGGTCCGGGAACGGATTCCCACCCCCGGTGGCCGGCATGGTCCGGTGCACGAAGCGGGTGGAGGCCCCCATGAACTGGATGTAGAAGCTCGCCGTCGAGGCATTCGGGGCCGGCGTGTACGCGGTGCCGGTGCACGCGGCGTCCCGGAACAGGGGGCTCGTGAAGCTCGTGCCGCCGCTTTGGCTCCCGGTGAACAGGGCCGGCACCGGGAAGAGCTGACCGGACGGGAGGTAGTAGTAGAGCCCGCCGTCGGCGAGGACCTGGTAGAGCGGCAGGCCCAGCGACGCGAAGCCGGCGAACGCGCCGAGCGACGTTCCGTTGGCGTCCCGCACCACGAAGGACGAGGCGTTCGTGCCGTTCGTGCCGTTGACGCCGTTCGTCCCGTCGGCGCCGTTCTTGCCGTTCGCGCCGTTGACGCCGTTCGTCCCGCTGGTGCCGTTCTTGCCGTTCGTCCCGTCCTTGCCCGCGACGTTCCAGGTCATCTTGGTGGAGCCCTTCGGACACGCCTTCTTCGCCTTGCTGCCGAGCAGCACGGTGACGGCGCCGGTCTTGTTCTTCACGCAGGCCGTCACCGTCGTCGTGGCCGCCGCCGTCTTGCTCGGCTTCTTCGCGGCCTTCTTGGTCGACTTCTTGGCGGCCGACGTGCTGGGCTTCTTGGCGGCAGCCTGGGAGGCCGACGCGAAGCCCAACGGCAGGCCGAGCGCGGCGACGGTCACCGCCACGGCGGTGAGCGGATGCTTCCTGATCATGCTGGTCCTCGGATCGGTGGCGGAACGGCGCCCGCGGCGGGCGCGCGCCCCAAACTAGCGACCCCGCCCCTCAACCGGCGCTACTCCCCGGCGACCGGCTCCTCGTCCACCGACTCGTCCGACCCGTCCGTCCACACCTCGTCGTCCTCGGCCTCCGCGCGCTTGCGGCCACCCGACTCCGTGGTCGTGACGGTGCCATCGGGGCCGGCGGCGAGCTTGCGCTTGGGGACGTCGCCCCACAGCTGCTCCAGGCGGTAGTGCTCGCGGGTGTCGGGCGTGAAGGCGTGCAGGACCACGTCCAGGTAGTCCATGAGGATCCACTTGCCCTCCTGGACGCCCTCCACGCGCCGCGGCAGGAGCTGGTGCTCCTTGCGCAGGCCCTCGGAGACGCCGTCGTGGATCGCCTTGGCCTGCCGGTCCGTGTTGCCGCTGGCGACCACGAAGAAGTCCGTGTAGCCGGCCACGCCGCGCAGGTCCAGGATCGTCACGTCGGCGGCCTTCTTGTCCAGCGCGTAGCCGGCGATCAGGTCGGCCAGCTCCTCGGGCTCGAGGTCCGTCTTCATCGGTTGTCCGTCACTCATGCTTCAGCAGCCTTTCGGGCGTAGAGACCCTGCGCGGCGATCCGCTCGGCCACCGCGTCGGGCACCAGCCATCGGATCGGGCGCCCCTCGGCGACGCGGCGGCGCACGTCGGTGGACGAGACGTCCACGCGGGGCAGGTCGAAGAACGTGATGCGGTCGGCGGCGCCCAGCGGCGCCAGCCGTTCCGCGATGTCGGCGCGCACGGCGCTCCCGCGCTCGGCCACGCCGAGGCGGGCGAGCCGCAGGATCGTCTCGGGCTCGCGCCAGGCGGGCAGGCTCAGGGCCATGTCGCCGCCGACGATGAACGTGAGGTCGTCGTCCGGCGCCTCCGCGCGGAGGGCGCGCAGCGTGTCGACGGTGTAGGACGGCCCGTCGCGATCGACCTCGGCGGTGGAGACGGCGAACCGCGGATCGTCGGCGACGGCGGCGCGGCACAGCGCCACGCGCTCGGCCCCGCCGGGGTCCCCCGCGACCTCCTTGTGCGGCGGCCGGCCGGCGGGCATCAGCACGACACGGTCCAGCCCGAGGCGGTCGAGGGCCTCCTGCGCGCAGAGCAGGTGGGCGATGTGCGGCGGGTTGAACGTCCCCCCGAGGATGCCGACGGCGGCCATGCGCGGGTCACGGACGGACGTGCCCGGCGCCCTGGACCACGTACTTGTAGGTGCACAGCTCGCGCAGGCCGATCGGGCCGCGGGCGTGCAGCTTCTGCGTGGAGATGCCGATCTCGGCGCCCATGCCGAACTCGGCGCCGTCGGTGAAGCGGGTCGAGGCGTTGACGTACACGGCGGCCGAGTCCACCCCGGCCACGAAGGCGTCGGCGGAGGCGAGGTCCTCGGTGAGGATCGCGTCGGAGTGGCCGCTGCCGTACGTGACGACATGCTCGATCGCCTCGGCGACGGAGTCGACCACGCCGACGGTGAGGATCAGGTCCAGGTACTCGGTGCCCCAGTCCTCGTCGGTCGCGTCGAGGAGCGCCGGGGCCCCGTCGCCCGCGGCGGCGCGGGTCCGGGCGTCGACGCGCAGCTCGACGTCGGCCGCGTCCAGCGCGCCCAGAGCGTCGGGCAGGAACGTGGCGGCCACGCTGGAGTGCACGAGCAGCGTCTCCGCGGCGTTGCATACGCCGGGCCGCTGCGTCTTGGCGTTGAGGATGATCTCGCGGGCCGCGTCGAGGTCGGCGGAGGCGTCGACGTAGACGTGGCAGACGCCGGACGCGGCGAAGATGACGGGCACGGTGGCGACGCCCTTGAGCGCGTTCTTGAGCCCCTCCCCGCCGCGGGGGATGATGAGGTCGACGACGCCCTCCTGGGTCGCGAGCTCGGCCAGCTCCTCGCGGCCACCGCCGGAGACCAGCGAGATGGCCCCGGCCGGCACGCCCGCACCCTCGGCCGCCTCGGCGGCGACCGCGGCGAGGATCGCGTTGGAGTGCAGCGCGGTGGACGACCCGCGCAGGACGATCGCGTTGCCCGACTTCAGGGCCAGGGCCGCCGCGTCGATCGTCACGTTGGGCCGGGCCTCGTAGACCACGGCGACGACCCCGAGCGGCACGCGCACGCGCTCCACGCGCAGACCGTTGTCGAGCCGGCCGCCGTCCAGCACCTCACCGACGGGGTCGGGCAGCGCGGCGACCTGGCGCACGCCCTCGGCCATGCCGGCGATGCGCTCCGGCGTCAGCGTGAGGCGGTCCAGCAGGGCGCTGCCGATGTCCGCGGCGCGGCCGGCGTCGAGGTCCCGGGCGTTGGCCTCCAGGATCTCGTCGCGGCGCAGCAGCAGGGCGTCGGCGATGGCCGTGAGCGCCGCGTCCTTCACACCGGCGGGCAGCGCGGCGAGCGGCCGGGAGGCGGCCTTGGCGGCGCGGCAGACGTCAGCGGGCGTGCGGGTCGTGGTGGCCATCCCTAGAAGGGTAGAGCCCTCGTGCGGCGCGGGCGAGACGCCCCGCGGGCGTCGCTCAGGAAAGCACGAGGTAATCGCGGTGGATCGCCTCGTCCGACCCGCCGGGCAGCACGTCGCCGACCTGCGAGGACTTCATCCCCATGACCCGTTCGAGATCCGCCGCGGCGTAGTTGGCGATGCCCTTGCCGAGCACCCGCCCGTCGTCGGCGGTGACGATCTCCACCGCGTCGCCGGCCACGAACCGGCCCGACACGGCGACCACGCCGACCGGCAGCAGCGAGGTGCCCTTCTCGATCAGCGCGCGGGCCGCACCGGCGTCCACCGTCACCGTCCCGTGGGCGGGCTTGGCGTACTTGAGCCACAGCTTGAACGAGGAGTAGCGCGCCGCCCGGGCGGGGAAGCGGGTGCCCTCGGGGGCGCCGGCCAGCACGCGCCGCAGCGCCTCGGGCCGCCGGCCGCTGCACACCACCGCGTTGACCCCCGCCGCGGTGGCCATCTCGGCCGCCACGACCTTGGAGCGCATCCCCCCGGAGCCCAGCGTCGACGTCTCCTGGGTGATCGAGAGGGACTCCAGCGCCTCGAAGTCCTCGACCAGCGGCACGAGCCGGGCGTCGGGATCGCGGCGGGGGTCGGCGGTGAACAGCCCGTCGGGCTCGGTGAGGAGGATCAGGGTGTCGGCGGCGACCAGCACCGCGACCTGGGCGGCGAGGAAGTCGTTGTCCCCGAACGAGATCTCGTCCGTGGTGGTGGTGTCGTTCTCGTTGATGATCGGGACGACGCCCCAGTCCAGCAGCGTGCGCAGCGTCTGGCGGACGTTGAGGTAGTGCGTGCGCGCGCTGACGTCGAAGAACGTGAGGAGGATCTGCGCGCTGGTGACGCCGCGCTCCAGCAGCAGCTCGTCGTACACGCGATAGAGCTTGCCCTGGCCGACCGCGCTGGCCGCCTGCAGCTCCTCGATCGCCGTGGGCCGCGCGCCGAGCTCCATGACGCGCATCCCCCGGGCGATCGCGCCGCTGGTGACGACCACGACCTCGTGGCCCGCGGCCCGCTCGGCCGCGACCGCGTCGGACACCGCGGTGAGGACCTCCGTCCGCACCTCGCCCTCGTCGTTGGCGACGATGGACGAGCCCAGCTTGATGACGACGCGGCGCATGGCGATGCAGCCTAGATGGTCGGCCCTTCCGTCGAGCCCCACCTGAGTCCCGCTGAGCGGGACTCAGGTGGGGCTCGGCGCCAGCCGATCAGTCCAGCTCGAACAGGATGCCGGCGATCTCCACGTCGTCGCCGGAGGTGAAGCCGGCGGCGTCGAGCGCGGCGATGACGCCCATGCGGCGCAGGCGGTGCTCGACGTGCTCCATCGACTCCTCGTTGTCGATGTCGTGGCGGGCCAGGAGGGTCTCCACGGCGTCGCCGGTGACCCGGAACACGCCGTCCTCCCCCTGCTCGACCGCGTAGCCGCGGCCGGCGGCCGGCCGGAACGTGCGGTGCTCGGCCAGGCCGGCGACGTCGGCGGTCTCCGGCGCCACGTCGGCGCCGCCCCAGCCCGGGGTGACGGGCACGCGGCGACCCAGCTCCTTGGACAGCTCGTCGAGCCCCAGGCGCGTGGCGCTGGAGGTGACGAGGACCGGGACGTCGTCCGGCGGGTTCTCGCCGCCGACCTCCCACTCCTCGCGCTCGCGCGGCGGGTTGAGCTTGGCGTGCCAGCGGGCCCGCGCCTCCTCCGCGAACTCGGCGGTGACGAGGTCGGCCTTGGAGAGGGCGAGGATCCGGGGCAGCGAGGCGAGGCGCTCGTCGTGCGCGGCCAGCTCGGCCTCGATCACCGCGAAGTTCTCCTCGGGATCGGAGCCGTCGAGCGGCGCGAGGTCCAGGACGTGCACGAGCAGCCGGGTGCGCTCGACGTGGGCCAGGAAGTCGTGGCCGAGGCCGGCCCCGTCGCTGGCCCCCTCGATCAGCCCGGGGATGTCGGCGATGATGAGCTGGCGGTCGCCGTCATCGATCGTGCCGAGCATCGGCTCCAGCGTGGTGAACGGGTAGCTGGCGACCTTCGGGTCGGCGCGCGTCAGCCGCGACAGCAGGGACGACTTGCCCGCGTTGGGCAGGCCGACGAGCCCCACGTCGGCGAGCAGCTTGAGCTCCAGCTGGATCCAGCCCTCCTGGCCCTCCAGGCCGCGCTCGCGGAAGCGCGGGGCCTGCCGGGTGGCCGTGGCGAAGACGCGGTTGCCGCGGCCGCCGGAGCCGCCGCCGGCGATCGTCACGCTGGTGCCGGGGACGACGAGGTCGTGGACCGTGCCGTCCCACGACGTGATCTGGGTGCCGGGGGGCACGCTGACCACGAGGTCGTCCCCGTCGGCGCCGTGGCGCTGGGCGCCCTGGCCGTGGCCGCCGCGGGGCGCCTTGTAGTGGGCGCTGCGCTTGAACGACTGCAGGTCGCGCTTGGAGTCGTCGCAGCGCAGGATCACCGCACCGCCCCGGCCGCCGTCGCCGCCGTCGGGGCCGCCGTGCGGCACGTGGGCCTCCCGGCGGAAGCTGAGGCAGCCGTCGCCCCCGGCGCCGGCCTGGACGAAGATTCGTGCGCGATCGAAGAGCATGCACCGGCTATCGTCGCAGCCCATGGCTCTCGATCCCTCCTCCCCCACCTCGGACAAGGTCTTCCTCATCACCGGAGCGTCGACCGGCATCGGCGCCGCGACCGCCCGCGCCGCCCACGCGGCCGGCTTCCGGCTGGTGCTCGCGGCCCGCTCGCAGGACAAGCTCGACGCCCTCGCGGCGGAGTGCGGCGAGCCCGATCGCGCGCTCGTGGTGCCGACCGACGTGACGTCGTTCGCCGACAACGAGGCGCTCGCCGCCGCCGCGCAGGAGCGGTTCGGCCGCATCGACGTGGTCTTCGCCAACGCGGGCTTCGGCGGCAAGCGCAGCTTCGGCCCCGACGGGGACTCCCCCGAGCACTGGCGCGACATGGTCCTCACCAACGTCCTGGGCGCCGCGTACACGGTGCGGGCCACGTTCGAGGCGATCGTCGCGTCGAAGGGCCACTTCCTGCTGACGGGCTCCGTCGCGGGCCGCGTGGCGATCCCGGGCAGCCTCTACTCGAGCACGAAGTGGGCGGTGACCGGCATGGGCCAGTCGCTGCGCGCCCAGCTCGACGGCACGGGGGCCCGCGTCACGCTGATCGAGCCGGGCATGGTCGACACGCCCTTCTTCGACAACCGGCCGACCGACGCGCTGGAGCCCGACGACATCGCCCGCGCGGTGATGTACGCCGTCTCCCAGCCGCCCCACGTCGACGTCAACGAGCTCCTCATCCGCCCGACCGCGCAGGCGGGCTGAGCGCTCTCCCGCTCTCGCCGACCCCCGACGGTCACGAAATGCCGCTGACGGCGGCATTTCCTGACCCTCGGGGGGCCGGTTACGGCTTGACGCGCTAGGCCGAGATCGTCTCCCAGAGCGCGTCGCCCACCGCCGGGAGGACCTCGCCTCGGTAGTGGTTGCCGTCCTGCAGCGCCCGGTCCGGTCCGAGCGCCGCGATCAGCACGTTCGGGTCGTGCCAGCGGCCGCCCGCCTCGGCGACGCCCCGGCGCACGACCTCGCGCAGGTGCTCGCGCTCGGCGATCGGCTGGTCCCCGTCGCCGATCGCGGTGACGTGCGGCACCCAGACGACCTCGCCCGCGAACGCGCCGGCGATGGCGCGCATGTCCCGCACCACCTCCTCCTCGTCCTGCCGGCGGAACCCCGCCGTCCGCAGGACCTGCGCCTCCGCCTCCGAGACGGTCGGGACGAGCTCCTCCACCAGCTCCGGGTCCGGGCGTCCCTCCCGGACCACCGACCGCCACCATGCGCCGAGGCGCTCGCTGCGCCGGATCAGCGCGGTGATGGCGACCCCGTCCTTGATCTGCCAGTCGCCCAGGGTGAACACCTTGCGCGAGCAGACCTCCACGACCAGGACGTCCGCCGTCGCCAGCAGGTCGTGGCGCTCGCGCGCGGCGGGATCGTCGGCCCACCGGTCGGGGTGGTCGGCCGCGTACGTCGCGACGAGCGGCGGCAGCACGATCGTGCCGCGCAGCACCCCGAGCAGCTGCGCGTGCTGCGGGGTCGAATGCGTGTACCCGTAGCGGCGGGCCAGCCCGGCCGGCAGCGTGAGCAGGCCCCGGTCGCGCAGCTCCAGGAGCGGGTCCCCCACCCGGCAGGAGCCCACCGACAGCACGCTGCGCACGTCGTCGGCTCCGGGCTAGGCGCGCAGCCTGGCGGCGATCGCCGCGCCGGCGACGGCGGAGCCCAGGGCGAGCGCGATGACCGCGTCGCCCTGCGGGCCCAGGCGGCCTCCGCCGCGAGCGCCGGTCGTCGCGACGCCGTCGACCAGGTCGCACAGGGCGATGGCGGCGGACCAGCGGGCCGCGACGAGCGGGTCATCGGCCGAGGCGACATGCAGGGCCATGAAGCCCAGGAGCGCGTCGCGAGCGCCGAGGGCGCGGACGGCGACCTTGCCGCCGTCCGTATCGGCGACGTCGCCGAGCCAGCCCTTGGACGCCTGGGCGGGCACGGCGACGAGCGCCAGGCCGATGGCCAGCCGCCCCACGCCGATGCCCTTCATGGCGATGCGGGCGGCGGACACCGGAGTGCTACTCCGCGTCGTTCGGGACGATGTTCACGACGCGGCCGCGACGGCCGGTGGTGAACTCGACGGTGCCGACGGCCTTGGCGAACAGGGTGTCGTCCTTGCCGATGCCGACGCCGATGCCGGGCTTGAAGCGGGTGCCGCGCTGACGGACGATGATCTCGCCGCCGGTCACGGCCTGGCCGCCGAACGTCTTGACGCCGAGGCGCTGCGCGTTCGAGTCGCGGCCGTTGCGGGAGGAGCCGAGGCCCTTCTTATGTGCCATGAGTTTCCCCCTAGCCCTTCTTGATGTCGGTGACCTGAATGCGGGTGAGCTCCTGACGGTGACCCGTCCGGCGCTTGTACCCGCGCTTCGGCTTGAACTTGAAGACGACGAGCTTCGGGCCGCGGACGTGCTCCAGGACCTTGGCCGAGACCGTGACCTTCTTGAGGCCGTCGGCGTCGAACACGGAGTCGTCGCCCCGGTAGAGCACGGGCTCGAGCGCAACGGTCGCGCCCACTTCCTCGTGCAGCAGCTCCACGAGCAGGTGCTGGTCCTGTTCGACGCGGTACTGCTTTCCGCCCGTCTTGACGATCGCGTACATCTGAAGTCCTTGGATGACTGTTACTCGGAGGAGGAATCCGCGGCGCTGGCAGCGGAACGGCGCCTGCCGCCTCTGCGGCCACGGCGCCTGGGCTTCGATTCTACGTCATCGGCGCTGGAATCGTCCCCCGATGCCGGTTCGGCGTCGGGCTCGGGCGCGTCGGCGACGGCCTCGGTCGTCTCCTCCGCGCCCTCGGCGGCCGCCTTGGCCCCCGCGCGCAGGCCCCGGCGGCGCCGCGGCTTCGGCTTGGGCGCCTCGTCCTCGCCGTCCTCGCCGTCGGCGGCCTGCTCGGCCTCGGCGTCGGCGGCCTTGGCCGTCTTCGCCTTCGCGGCGGCCGTCGTGCTCGCCCGCGGCTTGGCGGCGGCCCGCGGCTTGGGCGTGGCCCGCGGCTTGGGCTTCGGCTTGGGCGCGGGCACCTCCTCGATCTCGCCGTCGGCGTCGAGCAGCAGCGCCTTGGCCGCGGTGCGGCCGGCCTCCTCGATCCGCACCATGCGCTTGGCGCCGACGTACCGGCCGCCGCCGCGCACCGACACGATGTAGCCGTCGATCTTGGCCACCGCGTCGTCGATCTCGTACATGTGGGGCTCGACGATCTGCACGAGCACCTCGTCACCGACCCGGAACGGCACGGCCCGCTCGGCGACCTCGTCGGCGGTGCCCTGGAGGATCACCTCGAAGCGCTCCAGCGGCAGGCCCTCGGAGCCCTCGAAGTGGAAGCGCTTGCCGGTCTCCTGCTCCAGCGCGTGCAGCACGCGCGAGCCCTTGCCGGTGAACTGCACGCTGACCTTCGGGTTCATCTGGATGAGGAACGCCTCGACCTCGCGGGGCGCGGTCGCCGCCAGCTCGCGCATGTGGCGCTCGAACTCGATCGCCACCGTCTCCTCGGACTTCACGACGCCCTCGCCGTCGCACGTCGGGCACGGGCGGGACATGATCTCGCGCACGCCCTCGGTGACGTTCTGGCGGGTCATCTCGACGAGGCCGAGCTTGGAGATCTCGGCGGTGAAGGTCTTGGTGCGGTCCTCGTCGAGTGCCTTGCGCAGCGTCTTGAGTACGGCGTCGCGGTTGCGGGCCCGCGACATGTCGATGAAGTCGATGACGATGATGCCGCCGATGTCGCGCAGGCGCAGCTCGTTGACCACGGCCTCCGCGGCCTCCAGGTTGGTCCTGGTGATCGTGTCCTCCAGCCGGGCCTGCTTGCCGCGGCCGACGAACGAGCCGGAGTTGACGTCGATGACGGTGAGCGCCTCGGCGTAGTCGATGATCAGGTAGCCGCCGCTGGGCAGGTCGACCCGGCGGTGCATGAGGCCGGTGATGACCTTCTCCACGCCGTAGGCCTCGAAGAGCGGCTTCTTCTCCTCGTACAGCTCGACGCGGTCGACCAGCTCGGGGGCGGTGCGGGTGAAGAAGGACTTCAGCCGCTGGTACTGGCCCGGGTCGTCGACGACGGCCTTCTCGAAGTGGTCGCTGAAGATGTCGCGCACCACGCGGACCGACAGGTCGGCCTCCTGGAAGACCATGCTCGGGGCGACGGCCTCCTCGATGCGCTTGTCCAGGACCTGGTGGAGCTTGAACAGGTACTGCAGCTCGCGCTCGAAGTCCTCGCGCTTGGCGCCGTGGGCCGCGGTGCGGATGATCGCGCCGCCGCCCTCCAGGTCCAGCGCCTTGGCCGCCTTGCGCAGCCGCTCGCGCTCGCGGTCGTCCAGGCGCTTGCTCACGCCGATGCCCTCGCCGGTGGGCGTGTAGACCATGTAGCGGCCGGCGACGGTCAGCTCCATCGACAGGCGGGCGCCCTTGGTCTTGAGCGGGTCCTTGACGACCTGGACCACGACCTCCTGGCCGGGCTTGATGAGGTCGGTGATCTTCTTGCCGCCCTCCTGCCCGCGGGCGCCGCGACGCACCGTCTCGACGCCGGGGATGACGATCTCGTCGACGTGGAGGAAGCCGTTCTTCTCCAGGCCGATGTCCACGAACGCGGCCTCGAGGCCGGCCAGGACGTTGTCGATCCGGCCCTTGTAGATGTTGCCGACGATGGAGCGGTTGCCCCGGCGCTCGAAGTAGAGCTCGGCGACGCGGTAGCCGTCGGCGCCGGCCTTGCGGCGGCCGCGGCCGGAGGGGGCGGGTGCGTCGGGGTCCTGCTTGGTGTTGGGCGCCGGCGTGCCGGTCGCCTCCATCAGCGCGATGCGGGTCTCTCCGCGATCGACGCTGACGAGTACTTGCTTCTTCACGTTGGGTGTGTTCCTAAGGTTCAGAGGTTGGAGTGGAGTCGGCCCTTGGGGGCAACCGAGGCGCGTGATTGCGCGGCGATCGATTGCAGGAGGCCGACGGCCAGCAAGGTGGTGATGACCGAAGATCCGCCGTAGCTCATGAGCGGCAGGGGGATTCCGGTGATGGGCATGATCCCGATCGTCATGCCGACGTTAACGAAGACCTGGTACGTGAGCATCGCGACGATGCCCCCGGCCAGGATCGAGCCGAAGAGGTTCTTGGCCAGGGTGATGAGCCGCAGCCCCCGCCAGATGAGCATGGCGTACAGCGCCAGGACCACCGCGGCCCCGGCGAAGCCCCACGTCTCGCCCACCACGCCGAACACGAAGTCGGTGTGGCTCTCGGGCAGGAAGTCGAGGCGCGTCTGGGTGGCTCCGTCGCCGCGGCCGACCTTCTCGCCCGCGCCGATGGCCACGATGGACTGCACCTGCTGGTAGGCCTCGCCGGAGACGCTCTCCGACGGGTGCAGGAACGAGGTGAGCCGGTCCTTCTGGTAGCCGTGGAGCACCTCCACCCCGCCCGCGGGCAGGGCGACGAGCACCAGGGCGACCGCGAGGGCCGCCACCCCGCCGAGGACGGCGAAGTGCCGCATCGGGATGCCCGCGATGAACAGGGTGGCCAGGAGGATCGCCATGTAGACCAGGCCCGACCCGAGGTCGGGCTGGATGATGACCAGGCCCGAGGGGATCAGCGCGAGGACGACGGCGCGGAAGGTGACGGACGGCCGGCCGATCTCCCGCGCGCGGCCGGTCAGGAAGCCGGCGAGCACGATGCACATGAGCACCTTGCCCAGCTCGGAGGCCTGGAAGCTGAAGAACGGCAGCTGGATGGAGCGCTGGGCGCCCAGGGCCGAGGTGCCGAGGAAGAACACCGCGACGATGCTCAGGAGCAGGAAGCCGTAGAGGCCCCACGTCATCTCCCGCAGCCGCGAGTAGTCCATGCGCGACAGCAGCGTGGCGAGCACGAGGCCGACGACGAAGAACGTGAGCTGCCGGCTGACGTAGCCCCCGCCCCCGTTCGCCGTCGCCTGGCCGAGGGTGACGACCGAGCAGATGCCCAGGCCGAGCGTGGCGAGCAGGATGAACGGGTCGAACGGCAGGATCATCGCGCGCCGCAGCGGGGCGACCGACGGCCCCTTGACGTTCTCGATGGTGGTGGGGGCGCTCATTCCTTCGTCCCGTTCGTCCCCGCGGCGCAGGACGCCTTCACGTTGTACCAGCGGGCGAGCATCGCGCAGGCCGTCGGTGCGGCCGTGTCCGCGCCGAACTCGCCGTCCTCGACGGTCGCGACGATGACGATCGGCCGCTTCGGATCGTTCACGAACGTCGCGTACCAGGACTGGTCGGCGTGCGGGGGCCGCTGGGCGGTGCCCGTCTTGCCGTAGACCTTGTACTTGTCCTGGGGCCAGTCGCTGAACACGGCCTGCGATGTGCCGCGGGCGCCCGCGACGGCCTGGTGCAGGCCGTCCATGATCGCGGAGCGGGCGGCCGGATCGAGCGTGACCTTCTTGGTCGGGCCGGGCTGCAGGCGCTGCAGCGTGTTGCCGTCCTCGTCCTTGACCTCGGTGCCCAGGTGCGGCGTGACGATCGTGCCGTCGTTGGCGATCGCCGAGTAGACGACGGCCATCTGCAGCGGGGTGGCGAGCAGGTCGCCCTGGCCGATCGCGACCTGGACGTTGTCGCCCACCGACCAGTTGCGCAGGTCGGCGGTGATGCCGCACGACGCCTTCTTGGTCTTCTTGCGGCAGGCCTCCTCCAGGGCGTTGCGGCGCTTGCGCCACGCCGAGTCGGGGATGTTGCCCTCGGCCTCGCCGAGGTCGACGCCCGTCGGATGGCCGAGGCCGAGCTTGCGCGCCCAGGTCTGGATGACCTGCCCCTTCAGCCGGTTGGCCTCCGCGCCGATCTCGTAGAAGTAGACATCGGACGACACCTCCAGCGCGGTGCGCAGGTCGACGGGACCGTTGGCGGCGCCGCCGGCGTTCTGGAACTTCTGGTGGTCGGCGCCGACCTTGATGAAGCCGTTGTCCTCGATCGTCGTCTCCGGCGTGCGGAGCCCGCTCGACAGCCCGGCGAACGCGGTGATCGGCTTGAAGATCGACCCGACGGGATAGAGGCCGCTGGTCGCGCGGTTCACCAGCGGCGAGCCGGCTCCCTCGCCGTACTTGGCCTCGTAGGTCTTCTGGCTCATCGGCTTGGTCAGGTCGTTCGGATCGAACGACGGCGCCGAGCCCATCGCGAGGATCTCGCCGTTGCGCGGATCCATCGCCACGAACGCGCCCGCGAAGGCCGGGCCGACGAGATGCTGGCTCAGCGCCTGCTGCCCGACCTTCTGCAGCCCGAGGTCCAGCGACAGCTCCACCGCCCGCCCGGCGACCGGCTCGGTGGCGACCCGGCTGCTCTTGGGCCGGCCCTGGGCGTCGACGGTGATGCGCTGGCGGCCGTTGATCCCGCGCAGGTACTGGTCGTAGCTCCACTCCATGCCCGACTGCCCGACCACGTTGTCCTTCGCCGCGCCGCGGAAGCGCTTCTCCTTCAGCTGGTCGGGGCTGATCTGGCCCACGGTGCCCATGATCTGGGCGGCCAGCTCCTTCTGCGGGTACGTGCGCAGGTACGTGGAGTTCACGCTCACGGCCGGGAACTTCTCGGCGTACTCCACCAGGTAGTTGCGCACGTCCTCCCGCACGCCGACCTTCAGCCGCACCGGCGCGTACGGCACCTGCGCCAGCTGCTGGATCACGATCTCCTGGATCTCCGACGGCTTCATGCCCGTCACCTTGGCCAACGCGCCGAACTGCGCGGCCAGCGCGGCGTCGGGCACCGGCGGGATCGCGATCTGCGGGCCCCGCCGCGCCTTCGGCCGGGCCGCGCGCTGACCGGCCTTCTGGCCCCACTCCGCCGCGGCGTCGCGCTCGGAGGCCGGCAGCTTGGACGGCTCGATCTGCACCACCGTGCCCGGCTTGTTCTCGACCAGCGTCTTGCCGTTGCGATCGAGGATCTGCCCGCGCGGGGCGGCCAGCGACACGATCCGCACCCGGTTGTCGCGCGCCTGCTGGACGTAGTCGTTGCCCGACAGCACCTGCAGGAACCACAGCCGGAAGAACACGATCGCAAACAGCGCGACGGCGATGAAGCCCATGATCGCCACGCGACGCCCGAGCGCGGGTGATGCCGCCGGCCCGCCGCCGCCTCCACCCCAGCTGCCCGCGCGGCCTCCGCCGCTCCAGGAGCTCATGCGCGGGACAGCGGGCTGAGCCCGCCGGTCGTGTAGGCCCGGCGGCGGCGCCGCCGGGGGTCGTCGGGCAGCGCCGGCGTCAGCCAGCGGCGGACGGCCCAGTGGACGGGGACGGCGAGCGCGGCGTTGATGAGGATCGTCACCAGGATGTCCCACAGCAGCTCCCAGCTGACCGGGGCGTCGACCCCGAGCAGGAACTGGAGCAGCAGGAAGCCGACGATCGCGATGAACGTCGCGGCCGCGCCCACCACGACGGGGACGGCGGCACCCTGGGGGTCGCGCAGCTCCTGCGCCTTGCCCGCGCCGTAGCCGATCGCGAGGTAGAGCAGCGAGGAGACCCCGAGCGTCTGGACGAGCGCCATGTCCACGAAGAGTCCCACGGCGAACCCGTAGCCCGCGCCGGTCAGCGACCCGCACAGCAGCCCCGCGGAGGCGACCACGAGCGGCGTGATGTCGGCGTTGGAGCCGAAGATCTCCAGCTGCCCGATCGCCGCGATCTGGACGATCACGGTCACGATGCCGAGGGCGCCGAGGCGCAGCAGGAGCTGGGGGCTGATCGGTTCCACGCCGCGGGCTAGTCCCCGTGCACCTTGGTCAGGACCTGGACGTACTCGAGCCGCCCGAGGTCGGCGGCGGGCCGGATGTGGGCCTTCTGGGTGTCCTGCCCGGCGTCGTCCACGCCGGTCACGCGGCCCACGAGAATGTCCCGCGGGAACGGCGACCGGCGCTCGGTGTCCGAGACGACCGTGCCGGCCGTGATGACGAGGTCGTTCGTGGCGACCACGTCGCGGCGCTTGAGCGGCTGCATGATCAGGTCGTTGGGGTTGCCGACGGCGGCGTGGACGGGGCCGCGCACGCCGTTCTTGGCGACCTGGCCGATCACCCCGAACGCGGGATCGCTGATGAGCTGCACCTTCGCCGCGCCGGGCGCCGCGAACACGACCTTGCCGACGAGGCCGGCGTCGTCGATGACCGGCATGTCGACCTCGACGCCGTCGCCCGTGCCCACGTCGATGTTGATCGAGTGCGAGGCCACGTTGGGCGACGTCCCGCTCACCCGGGCGGTGACCGGCGCGTACTGCTCCAGCCCCTGGTTCGTGTCGAGGCTGAGCGCCTTGCGCAGCCGGATGTTCTCCTGCGCCGCGAGCTCGCCGGAGGCCACCTGCTTGCGCAGCTGGTTGCGCTCCTTGCGCAGGTCCTCCACCTCGCCCTTGGCGTCGAACGTGTCGCCGACCCAGCCGACCGCGTCGCGGAACGGCTTGAGGGCGCGGCTGGCGCCGTCCTGGATGGGCGAGACGATCGAGAACACACCGCGCTGCACGGAGTGGAGCCCGCCGCCGGCGGACTCCCCGAAGTACGCGGTGAGCAGGATCAGGGCAGCTGCGACCAGCAGCCCGAGGACTGCTCGCCGGCGGCGAACGGTCTTTCTGTCGTACACGTGGAGAAGGGCTCCAAAGCTTGGGTTCGGTGGTTCATCGCGCTCATGCCGGGACTAGTAGCGGCGGCTGCGACGGTTGCCGCGGGTCTGCTTGTGCGAACGGTGGATCACTTCGAACTCCTCGAGCGAGCGTCCCGAGCCCACCGCCACGCACGTCAACGGCGATTCGGCGAGGTG
>Ga0247757_10001333_pt1 | contig 16762 bp, 15 predicted proteins | sample UWRJL126311R4_FD_180929 | JGI IMG/M metagenome (GOLD analysis project Ga0247757, IMG submission 180929) | Plant litter microbial communities from Arlington Agricultural Research Station in Wisconsin, United States - UWRJ-L126-311R-4 | ecosystem: Environmental > Terrestrial > Plant litter >... | reverse complement strand
CGACGGACCACGCGGCCCTGACCACGAGGGGCAGCAGGATCACCCCCACGGTGAAGACGCTGTTGGGCTGCGCCATCAAGATGGCCGCGAGCACACCGGCCACCAGCAAGATGTCGACGACGATGCGGACGCGATCGACGCGATCACCGCGACGGAGCCGCTCCAGCAATCCGACCCCCACGGCGACGCATGCCGGTGCGATCGCGAACGAGAGAAGGTTCGACGACAGAACGCCGAACGCCGTGAAGCCCGATGGGAAGGCTGCGAACAGCGGGGCGACGACGACCGCGGCGGCGATCAACGGGAGCCGCCTACCGAAGAGCCGGTTCGCGAGCACCGCGGCCGAGAGGGGCCAGACGACGGCGAACAGGACGAACGTCGACGCCTGGGTCGCGACGGGGATCGACGCCCCGGTGACCTCGGACGTGAGCGCGACGAGCGCGTGCCACGCCGACGGATAGAAGTGATTGCCGGCGGTCCCGTCGACGAGACCGGTGTCGAGCGAGGAGGCGTCGCCGGTCGTGATGATCCGCCGCACCACGGCGTAGTGCCAGATGGTGTCGTAGGAGAAGGTGATCGCGTCAGCTCGTCCATTGGGCGCGAGGTACTGGAATGCTCCGATGACCGTGCTCGCCACGAGACCGGCGAGCCCCACAAGGAGTGCGCGGCCGTCGCCGAGGAGCCGGAGCCGCCAGGTCGGGAACGCCGCGCCCCGCATCACCCGCGCGACGAGGAACCGGATCCCGACCAGGAGGGCCGTCGCTACCGCCGCGAGGACGACGAACGACGGCATCGACCAGCGCACGCCCAGAAGCCGGAGCACCGGTCCTCCGACCCCCGCGGCCGCGACGCTCGCGATGGGCGCGAATCCCAGGAGCTCCGTCACGCGCCGGGCGCCGCTGCCGTAGAGGACGACGGCTCCCGGCAGGATCATCAGCCCGGCGAAGACGAGAGCGGGGAGCACCGCCGGGAGCCACCGCGAGATCTCGTCGATGTCGTGCTCGCCTGATCGATCGCCGTCGCCGATCCAGGACGGATCAGCGGGACCCCACGGCCGGGAACCGCAGGTAGCTGAGGCGGGCCGCCTCCTGACGGAGGCGGAGGACGCCGTCGAGGATCAGGCCCGTCGCGAGGCTCAGCAGCCCGACGACCATGAGGACACCGGCCAGCACGGCGGTCGGAAGCCGGGGCACGAGGCCCGTCTGCAAGAAGTCGACGAACACCGGGATCCCGAGAATGAGGGCCACCACGACGAAGACCGCCGCGACGATGCCGTAGAACGACAACGGGCGCTCGTGCCGCACGAGGCGGGTGATCAGTGAGAGGATTCGGAGCCCGTCGTGATAGGTGCGGAGCTTGCTCTCGCTGCCGGCGGGACGGTCGCGGAATCCGACCTCCTGCTCGAGTTGGGGGACGCGCAGCGTCATGCTGTGGACGGTGAGCTCGGTCTCGATCTCGAACTCGCGCGAGAGGGCGGGGAACGACTTGACGAAACGGCGCGAGAACGCCCGGTAGCCGCTGAGCATGTCCGAGACCGGCGCACCGAACAGACGCCCGACGAGCGCATTGAACGCACGATTGCCGAGCGCATGACCCGGACGGTAGGCGGTCGCCGAGGTCTCGCGGCGCACCCCGAGGACGTGGTCATACGGTCCGTCCAACAAGGCCTCGACCAGAGCCGGCGCCGCTGCCGCGTCGTAGGTGTCGTCGCCGTCGATGAGCACGTAGACATCCGCGTCGACGTCGGCGAACGCTCGCCGCACGACGTTGCCCTTCCCGCGTCGTCCTTCGAACCGAACGAGGGCTCCCGCGGCGGCCGCCACCTCGGAGGTCCCATCCGAGCTGTTGTTGTCGTATACGTAAACGGTGGCTTGAGGCAGCGCGGCGCGGAGATCGGCGACGACCTTCCCGATGGCGACCGCCTCGTTGTAGCAAGGGACGATCACGGCGATGTCGAGGTCGCGAGTGGGCACGACGGCACCTTCGGTTGCGGTGGGGCGATGGTCGGGGGCGAGCCTAGCAGCGGGGCCGGCGTCAGCCGTGCTGCCCCTGCGAGCACGTCTGCAGCGCCGCCGACTGCCCGGTGACCTCGGGAGGCAGCGTGACGACCGGCGCCTGCGTCGTCGAGGGCGACGGCGTCGGCGTCGGCGACTTCGCCGGGGTGCCGGAGCCGTTCGAGACCGCCGCTCCGCCGAGGGTCTGCGTCGCGACCGGCTGGTCCGCCGCGATCGCGTCGGTGAGCGCCTTCGCGGCGTCGCGGTCGGCGATCGTGACCTGCTGTCCGCGGATCGTCTGCGGGTGCGAGGGGTATTGGACGAACGCGATGCGCTCGAGCGGGATGTCCTTCACGGCGAGGGCGATCGACACGAGCGTCGACACCTTCGCGAGGTCGGTGCTGAGCTGCATGTGCTGCGCCGCGGCGCCCGCGAGGTCGAGCACCTTGTTCGGATTGCCCAGCACCTCGGGACTCTTCACCGTGCGCATGAGCGACGCCAGGAAGATCTGCTGGTTGCTGATCCGCTGGAGGTCGCTGCCGGTCGTGAGGCCGTGCCGCGTCCGGAGGAACGCGAGCGCCGCGGGACCCTGCAGCGTGTGCGCGCCGGCGCTCAGGTCGACACCGCTGTCCCGGTCGTGGATCGCCGTCACGAGGCAGACCGGCACGCCGCCGACCGCGTCGCTCATGGCCACGACCCCGTCGAACTCGATCTCGGCCGCGTACTGGATCGGGAGCCCGGTGAGCGCCGTGGTCGCGGCGACGACGCAGTTCAGACCGCCCCGCTGCAGGGCCGTGTTGAAGCGCGCCTGCGCGACCGGCGCGGAGTTCCCGCACGCGGGCTGCGAGGTGTAGAGGTCGCGCGGGATGCTGAGCGCGGTCGCCGAATTCGAGGTCGGCGAGATGTGGATCAGGATCGTGACGTCGTTCTGACCCGCGCCCGAGCTGTCATTCGTCGACAGCCCGGCGCCCGACTGGCCGGTGCGGGTGTCCGTGCCGACGAGGAGGATGTTCGCGGGGCCGGTGAGCGGCCCCTGGTTGACGACCGAGCCGTCCGGGTTGGTGATCGCGATCGTGTTCGACGCGACGGTGCCGAGCACGCCCGCGGCCTTGCCGGTCAGCACCGCGCCGCCGAACGCCGCCCCGCCCGTCACGACGAGCGCGACGACCGCGAGCAACGCGACCCCGCCCTTCGCCGCGCCGTGCACGCGCACGAGCCGCGTCAGCCGCAGGGTGTCGAGCGTGCAGATCACCCACAACACGCCGTAGAAGACCAGCAGGACCGTGACGATCCACAGCGGGATCGGCGCCAGGATCACGGGCAGCAGCTTCGACCGCCCGATCAGCCCGACGACGAGCCCGACGATCACGACCGCCCAGAGCAGGAACGTGAACGTGAGCGCGAAACGCCCGAGCCGCCGATTGCCTGCCAGGACCTGCGCCGACCCCGGGGCGAGGATGTTGAGCCCCACGAGCCACCAGGCCCGCTTGGTCATGACCGCGGGCGACGACGGATCGGCCCCGCGGAGCGCGTTCTGGCTCACAGCGCCGACGATGCGCCGATTTTGTCGGAGAGGGCGGCGTTCTTCTCGGCGACGAGCTGCTCGAGACCCGCGGCGTAGCGGGCGAGGACGGTGGTGAGCGCCGGATCGCCGGAGGCAAGCATCCGGGTGGCGAGGATGCCCGCGTTGCGCGCCCCGCCGATCGAGACCGTGGCGACCGGGATGCCGGCCGGCATCTGCACGATCGAGAGGAGAGAATCCATCCCGTCCAGCGTCTTCAGGGGCACGGGCACGCCGATCACGGGCAGCGTCGTGACGGCGGCGAGCATGCCCGGCAGGTGGGCGGCCCCGCCGGCGCCGGCGATGATGACGCGGATGCCGCGCCCGGCCGCCTCGGAGCCGAACTCCATCATGCGGCGCGGCGTGCGGTGCGCCGAGACGACCTCCACCTCGTGCGCGATGCCGAACTCGGCGAGCGCCGCGGCGGCCTCGGACATGACGTTCCAGTCGGAGTCCGAGCCCATGACGACGGAGACGAGCGGCGTGGCGGGGGCTGTCACGACCCCGATGGTACGGGTCAGCCCTGGAAGAACGCGGCAGCCGCGCGCGCCCGCGCGAGGACGTCGTCCAGCTCGTCGCCCGTCGCCGTGACGTGCCCGACCTTGCGGCCCGGGCGCGACGACTTCGCATAGGAGTGGAACTTGGCCTCCGGCCGGTCGGCCATCGCCGCCGGATAGCGCTCCGGCATCGTCTGCCCCTCGGGACCGCCGAGCACGTTGATCATGACGCTCCACGGAGCGGTCGGGGACGGATCGCCGAGCGGCAGGTCGAGCACCGCGCGCAGGTGTTGCTCGAACTGGCTCGTGATCGCGCCGTCGATGGTCCAGTGGCCCGTGTTGTGCGGGCGCATGGCGAGCTCGTTGACGCTCAGGCCGCCGTCGGCGGTCTCGAAGAGCTCCACGGCGAGCACGCCGGTCACGTCGAGCTCCTCGGCGATGCGGACCGCGAGCGCCGCCGCCGCGGTGGGCAGCTCCCCCGCCCGCGGCGCGGGCGCGAAGACCTCCGCGCACACGCCGTCCTTCTGCACGGTCTCGACGAGCGGCCACGCGCGCACCTCGCCGGACGGCCGGCGGGCGACGAGCTGCGAGACCTCGCGGCGGAAGTCGACGAGCTCCTCCACGAGGAGCGTGCCGCCCGACGCGAACCAGTCGTCGGCCCCGTCGGCCGCGTCGACCACGCGCACGCCCTTGCCGTCGTATCCGCCGCGCGGCGTCTTCACGACCGCGCGGCCGCCGTGGTCGGCGAGGAACGCGCCGAGCTGCGCCGCGTCCGCGATCTCGGCCCAGTCCGGCACGGGAGCGCCGATGTCGGTGAGGCGGCGGCGCATCACGAGCTTGTCCTGGGCGACGGCGAGCGCCGCGGGCTGCGGGTGGACCGCGATCCCCTCGGCGACGAGCGCGGCCAGCACGTCCTGCGGCACGTGCTCATGGTCGAAGGTGACCACGTCGACGTCGCGCGCGAACGCGAGGACGGTCGCCGCGTCGGTGTAGTCGCCGACGGCGGTCGCGGCGATCGCGGCGGACGAGTCCTCGGACTCCGCGAGCACCCGGATGTCGAAGCCGAGCGCGATCGCCGGCGGCACCATCATGCGGGCGAGCTGGCCGCCCCCGATCACTCCGACGCGCATGGGGCTCCCTCAGATTCCGGCGGTCCGCCCGCATAGACTGCCGCGGACGCCTTCCATCATCCCGGATCGAGACACCTCCCCGATGCGCAAGCTCCTCGGCCAGTTCGCGCGATTCGGCGTGGTCGGCGGCATCGGCTTCCTGATCGACTTCGGCGTCTTCAACCTGCTGCTGTTCACGGTCTTCGACAGCGCGCGCGTGCACGAGGGGCCGATCCTCGCGAAGATCGTCTCGACGGCCGTCGCGATCGTCTTCAACTGGGTCGGCAACCGCTTCTGGACCTTCCGCGAGCACCGCGGCACGCAGCTGCTGCGGGAGGGCGTGGAGTTCGGCCTCGTGAGCATCGGCGGCCTCCTGATCGGTCTCGGTTGCCTCTGGGTGTCGCACTACGCGCTCGGCCTCGACAGCAAGCTCGCCGACAACATCTCGTCGAACGTCATCGGGCTCGCCCTCGGCACGGCGTTCCGCTTCGCGCTCTACCGGCTGTGGGTGTTCCGGCCGCATCGCGGCGAGCCGGCGCCCGCGGTGTTCCCGCCGGTCGGCGACGGGCCGCCGGAGATCCCGTCCTCCACGACCGGCGAGACGCGCCCCGCGGCCTAGTCGGTCGCGCGCAGGTGCACGACGTCGCCCGCGGCCACGTGCTCGAGGGCACCGTCGGCCCGGCGCACCGCGAGCCGGGCGTCCGCGCCGATGCCGGTCGCTGTCCCGAGGAGCTCGCCACCGTCCGGCAGCTCGACGCGCACCGCGCGGCCGATGGTGTCGCAGGCCTCGACGACGGCCGCGCGCAGTCCGGACGCCTCGGCCCCGTGCTCCCGCAGCCCCTCGACCAGCTCGCGCAGCCGCGCCAAGTACCCAGCGAGCAGGCGGTCGTCGAGGAGGTCGTCGTCTTCCGCCCCGGCGATCGTCAGGGAGGTCGCGGTCGGGACCGGGATCTCGTCCTCCGCCAACCGGACGTTCACCCCCGCGCCCATCACCACGCCGGCCGCGCCGAGCCGTCCGAGCACGCCGCACGCCTTGCGCCCGTCGAGGAGCACGTCGTTCGGCCACTTGACCGCGGCCCGTGCGGCGGGGACGAGCGGCGCGATCGCGTCGCGCATCGCGAGCCCCGTCGCGAGCGGCAGCCAGGCCGCCGCGTCGGGTGACGGAAGCGGCAGCAGCATCGAGATCGCGAGCCCCCGGCCCGGGGGCGTCGACCATGCCCGGTCGCGCCGACCGCGCCCGGCGGTCTGGTCGGTCGTGACGACGGTCGTGTACGCGGGCAGCGCCTCCGCGGCCGCGAGCGCGGCGAGCTCGTCGTTGGTCGATCCCGCGCTGTCGAGCACGATCAGACGCGGGACGACGGCCTCGGCGGCGGGGAAGCTCGGCACGCGCTCAGCCTACGAGCGCCCGCCGCGCCCGGACGCTTTACGCTGAACGGACCATGACCAGCCCGGCCCCCGCCCGCGCGGTCGTGATCATCCCGACCTTCGACGAGATCGAGAACCTCGAGAACGCGGTCGCGGCGGTGTTCGCGGCCGCGCCCGACGCGGCGATCATCGTCGTCGACGACGACAGCCCGGATGGCACCGGCGCGCTCGCCGATCGCATCGCGGCCGCCGATCCCCGGGTCTCCGTCCTGCACCGGACGGAGCGCGCCGGTCTCGGGCAGGCCTACCTCGCGGGCTTCCGCACGGCGCTCGCGGCGGGCCACGAGGTCCTCGTCGAGATGGACAGCGACGGCTCCCACCCCGCGACGGCACTCCCCGCGATGCTCGCCCGCCTCGACGAGGCCGATCGCCCCGGCCTCGTGATCGGCTCGCGCTGGATCCCGGGCGGCGAGGTCGTCGACTGGCCGGCATCCCGCCGCCTGCTCAGCGAGACCGCGAACACCTACGCACGGATCGCGCTCCGCATCCGCGTGCGCGACTCGACCGCGGGCTTCCGCGCCTACCGCGCCGAGACGCTGCGCGCGATCCCGCTCGACGACGTCCAGTCGCACGGCTACTGCTTCCAGATCGACATGACGCTGCGCACGCTCGACGCCGGGTTCGGCATCGCCGAGGTGCCGATCACCTTCCGGGACCGGCTCCTCGGGCAGTCCAAGATGAGCACCGGGATCGTCGCGGAGGCGATGCTGCGCGTCACGCAGTGGGGGTTCGGCCGGTGGTTCCGCCCCCGATCCTTGTCGCGAACCTCCAACGGATCGCCCCGGGAGCGCTCGGTAGGCTGACCGGGTGACCGCCGACGCACCGACCGAGCCGACGACTCCCGACCTCTCCAGCACCGCGGGACGGATCGCCGACCTCAAGGTCCGCTACCACGAGGCCGTGACCGCGAGCGGCGAGGCCGCGATCGAGAAGCAGCATGCGCGCGGCAAGAAGACCGCCCGCGAGCGCATCGAGGAGCTCCTCGACCAGGGCAGCTTCGTCGAGCTCGACGAGTTCGTGCGCCATCGCACCCACGCCTTCGGGATGGAGCGCAACCGCCCGTACGGCGACGCCGTCGTGACCGGCACCGGCACGATCCACGGCCGTCAGGTCGCGGTCTACGCGCAGGACTTCACGATCTTCGGCGGCTCCCTCGGCGAGGTCGCGGGCGAGAAGATCATCAAGGTCATGGAGCTGGCGCTCAAGACCGGCGTGCCGATCATCGGCATGCTCGACTCGGGCGGCGCGCGCATCCAGGAGGGCGTGGTCGCGCTCGGCAAGTACGGCGAGATCTTCCGTCTCAACACGCGGGCCTCGGGCGTCATCCCGCAGATCTCGATCATCATGGGGCCGGCCGCGGGCGGCGCCGTCTACTCCCCCGCGCTCACCGACTTCGTGATCATGGTCGACAAGACGAGCCACATGTTCGTCACCGGCCCCGACGTCATCAAGACGGTCACCGGCGAGGACGTCGGCTTCGAGGAGCTGGGCGGCGCGCTCACCCACAACAAGACCTCCGGCGTGGCCCACTACCTGGCCTCCGACGAGGACGACGCGCTGGACTACGCGCGCACCCTCGTCTCCTTCCTCCCGGACAACAACCTCGTCGACCCGCCGGTCTACGAGACCGAGCCCGAGCTCGAGGTCACCGACGCCGACCAGCGGCTGAACGCGATCATCCCCGATTCGCCGAACCAGCCCTACGACGTGCACGAGGTGATCGACGCGCTCGTCGACGACGCCGACTTCCTCGAGGTCCAGCCGCTGTACGCGCCGAACATCGTGATCGGTTTCGCGCGGATCGAGGGCCGCTCGGTCGGCATCATCGCGAACCAGCCGCAGGCGATGGCGGGCACGCTCAACATCGAGGCGGGCGAGAAGGCGGCGCGCTTCGTGCGCTTCTGCGACTCCTTCTCGATCCCGATCCTCACGCTCGTCGACGTGCCCGGCTACCTGCCCGGCACCGACCAGGAGTGGACGGGCGTCATCCGCCGCGGCGCGAAGCTCCTGTACGCCTACGCGGAGGCCACGGTGCCGCTCGTGACGGTCATCACGCGCAAGGCCTACGGCGGCGCGTATATCGTCATGGGCTCCAAGCAGCTCGGCGCCGACCTCAACTACGCATGGCCGACGGCCGAGATCGCGGTCATGGGCGGCCAGGGCGCGGTCAACATCCTGTACCGCGGCGAGATCAAGGCCGCCGAGGCCGCGGGTGAGGACGTCGCCGCCGTACGCACGCGCCTCGCGAACGAGTACACCTACAACGTCGCGTCGCCGTTCCTGGCGGCCGAGCGCGGTGAGCTGGACGGCATCATCGAGCCCGCCGCGACGCGCGTCGTCGTGATCAAGGCGTTGCGGGCGCTGCGCACCAAGCGGGCCGAGCAGCCGCCGAAGAAGCACGGGAACATCCCGCTGTGACCGACGACGCAGTCGACTACGCGGCGCGCCTCCGCATCACGTCGGGGGAGCCGACGGATGTCGAGGTGGCGGCGGTCACGGCCGTGGTCGCCGCCGTGCTCGAGCAGCTGGCCGGTGAGGAGCACGTGCAGGCCCCGTCCCCCGCGAGCGGCTGGGAGCGGCACCGCCGCAGCATCCGCCGGCCCCTGACGCGCGGCGACTGGCGCTCGTTCGGCCGGTAGGCGCGCAATCCGACTGATTTCACGACGGAATCAGTCGTGTGTCGTCGTCCATGGCACGGTTTTCGTGGTACCCGGGCACCATGTCCCCCGATCTTCGCCGTCGCGCCGGGATTCCCGGGCTGTTGTCCCCCGAAATGACGACTCCCCGGGTTCCACCCACGGGCGCATAGTTGTACCTGTCAGACGTGCCTCACAGTGCACGTCGCCATTCATCGGCTGACAAGGGTAAGCGAGCCGATGACGTGGGGGCGGGTCAGGGCGATATTCGGGTTGTCGCCCTGACCCGGAAACGTCACGAGGGCCGGTGTTCATCCACCGGCCCTCGTCGTCTCTCCCCCTCCCGGGATCAAGGGCGCGCTGCCGTAGAGTCGTTCCACCCGCACACCCCGCCCCGCCGCGGACTTCCCCTTGAAGAGGCTGCCGTGACCGCCGACGCCGCATCGACGTCCGTCCCCGACACCGTGACGAATGCTCCGCGCCGAGCCGGCTGGCGACTGCGCGCCGCGCACGGCCTGTACCACGTGGCCACGCGGCTGCACTGGGCCGAGCCCGAACTGAACGGCCTGGAGGCGGTGGTCCGCCCCGGCGACACGGTCCTCGACATCGGGGCGGCGCTCGGCATGTACACGGTGCCCCTCGCCGACATCGTCGGCCCCGACGGTCGCGTCTACTCGTTCGAGCCGCAGCGCCGGGGTGTCTTCACGGTCCGCCTGCTCCGCGCGCTCACGGGCGCGCGCCGCGGGCTCACGCGTCGCGTGGCGCTCGGGCCGAGGGCGGGCATCGGGCACATCGCCGTCCCGTACCTGAACGGCTTCCCGATCTTCGGCCACGGCCACATCTCCGAGGGCGCGGACGAGGGCGGGCTCCGCATCCACCGCAGCAGCACGCGCATCGACACGGTCGACTCGTGGTGCCAGGCGCACGGCATCGACCGCGTCGCCTTCATCAAGATCGACGTCGAGGGCTTCGAGCCGTCCGTGATCGAGGGGGCCCACGCCGTGATCGACCGCGACCGCCCGAGCCTCCTGCTCGAGATCGAGGACCGCCATCTCGTCCGCTACGGACGCGACGCGGCCGGCTTCCTGGCCGACGTGCGCGCCCGCTGGCCCGAATACCGCGTGCACACGTGGTCCGGATCGGCGTGGGTCGAGGTCGAGACCGTCGAGGCGCCCGTGCGCAACTACCTCTTCGCGACCGAGGCGGCGCTCGCTCGCTGATCCTCCGGATCGGCCTCTCCGATCGCCCGCGGGATCTCCAGCCACAGCGCGACGGCCTCGTCCTCGTCGTCCTCGAGGCCGAGGGCGCGGGCGTGCTCGTCAGGACTGCGGAGGCCCACCACCGTGACGGCGACGTCCGATCCCTCGGGTACGGTGCGCGCGATGACGCGGTCCGCGTCGGTGTCGCGGATCGCCTCGGCGAGCCGGTCGAGCACGCGCTCGAGGTCGTCGCCGCCGAGGTCGTCGATCCCGCCCTCGTCGAGGAGCGTGACGGTCGCACCGCGACGGCGCGCATCCATGACCTGCTCGCGCACCGCGTCGTTCAGCAGTCGGCGCCCGCGGATCTCGTCGCGGATCGCGCCCTCCAGGTGGAGGCACTCCTCGCGTTCGGCGGGGGTGAGCTCGCCGCCGGAGCGCTCGATGGTCTGGAGCATGCGCAGCGCCATCGCGCTCGTGCGACCGAGACGGAACTGCCGCTCCATGACGTGCGCCTCCTGCGCCGCCTGCCACGTCGTCGTCTCGCGCTCGGCGAGGGCGAAGCGCCGCGTCTCGCGGCCGGCGCGGGTGAGCGCGAGGGAGATGACGTGGGCGACCGTCACCCAGCTCGCGGAGCCGATGACGCCGAGGTTCACGAGCCCGATCGGACCGGCCCAGAGCAGCGTATGTGCGGCGAGGAATGCGATCCCGGCCCACGCCCAGCCGGGCCGCAGCCGCGTCGCGACGATCGTCATGAGGGCGCCCTCGCCCGCGACGTACCAGGTCGCATAGCCGGACCCCTCGGGATGCGGGATCTCGCTGCTCACGAGGAGCGTGACGGCGATGAGCGCGGACAGCGCGAACGCGGCCAGCCAGATCGGCATCCGCGTCGGGCCGATCGGCAGCAGCGTGACGACGACCGCCGCCGCGAACAGCACCATCGCGACGATCACGGGGCCCGTCGAGTCGACCCGGTCGAGCGCGTACACGCCCAGGATGACGACGTAGGCCGAGAACAGGGTCGCGACGCCGACGATCGCCCAGCGGGGCACGCCGACGTTCACCGTGCCGCTCCCGGACCGTTCGCGGGCCAGCGGAGCCGGATCGTCGTGCCGGCTCCCGGCGAGGAGCGGATCTCGGCCCGCCCGCCCGCGTTGGCGAGCCGCTCGACGATCGAGACGCGCACGCCGAGACGTTCCCGCGGCACGCGCGTCGGGTCGAATCCGACGCCGTCGTCGACGACCTCGACGTACAGGGCGCCGTCGCGGTCCGTGATCTGCAGCGAGCGCTGCGCGTCCGCCCCGGCGTGGTTCACGCTGTTGACCGCGGCCTGCACGGCGGCGGCGTGGATCGCCTCCCCCGCGACGCTCGGGATCGCGCGCGGTCCGAGGCGGGCCACGGACACCGTGAACGGCGCCGCGAGCTGCTTGACCGCGTCGCGGATGCCGTCCGCCACGAGGGCGATGCGCACCACCGAGCCGTCGTCCGGGGTCACGAAGGCGGCCTCCCGCAGGTGCGCGATCGCCGCGGCGGCCTGCGACGCGGCGAACGCCTTCGCCTCGGGTGTCTCCGCGCGCGCCGCCGTGAGGAGCGTCGTCAGCACGCTGTCGTGCACGATCGCGTCGACGCGCACGCGCTCGGCCTCGGTCGCGTGCTGGCGCACGGCCACCGAGTACCGGTCGAGCGCCGTCGCCTGCGCGATGTCGACGTGCGACGACGCCGAGCGCAGCATGGTGATGAGGATGAGGATGGCGCCGCCCAGCATGAGCGCGTACACGGAGTCGAGCGAGGCCTTGAGCGGCGAGAGCCCCCCGCCGCGTTCGGTGAGACGCAGCACCGCGTACAGCGTCGGCACCGCGAAGAGGTAGACGGTCGCCGACTGCACGCTCAGGCCGATCGCCGCCATGCCCGTCGCGACCGTCATGAGGTAGTAGAACCAGGGGCTGTCCGGCAGCGGGTCCTCGACCGCGAACGGCCAGCTCAGCATGACGATGAGGAAGACGCCCGCGAATGCGACGTTCGCGAGCTGCACGTGCCGTTTCAGCAGCGACGCGATGAGCGCGCCGAGCAGCGAGAGGACGAGCAGGGAGACGACGACCGCCGTCCAGACCGGCTGCGTCGTGCCCGCCTGGCTGATCAGGACCGGCGCGGACTGCAAGAAGAAGACGATGCCGATCGCGCCGGCGGAGCGCGAGACGGCCGCGTCGACGCGCGCCAGGCTCAGCGGGGCGCGGACCTGGCGGGTCGGCGGCGGGGCGACGCGCGGAGCGGCGCTAGCGTCCATCGCCGTCGGCGTCGAGCCCCGGCAGGATGCCGTCCTCGACCGCCCGACGGAGCAGATCGACCTTCGTGGGCGCGGGACGGCCGACCTCGACGTACTTGACGCGGATCCGGTCGAGGTACTCGCGCGCGGTCGAGTAGCCGATGCCGAGCTGCTCGGCGGCGAGCTTGAGCGGCAGCCCCGAGGCGTAGAGGTGCAGGATCTCGCGCTCGCGGCGGCCGAGCTGCGCCTTCGCGAAGTCGCGGTCGGCGTCGATCGCGGTGGCCCACTCGAGGTTGTTGAGCACCTCGCCGCGCGCGACGGTGGCGGCGGCGGCGATGACGGTCTTGGTCGCCGACGACTTCGGGATCACGCCCGCGGCCCCGGCGGCGAGCGCCTCGCGCACGAGGGCGACGCGGTCGGCGATCGAGTGCACGAGGACCGCGGATCCGGCGGCCTGCACGCGCTTGACGTTCTCGGTCACGCTGGAGCCGTCGCCGAGCGACAGGTCGAGGACCGTGACGTCGACCTCGCGGCCGTGGAGGCCGTCGATGAACGCGTCGACCGTGGCGGCCGTCGTGATGACGTCGTAGCCGTCGTCCGCGAACGCGGCCTTGAGGCCGAGCTGGACCGACTCGTGGTCGTCGACGATCGCGACGCGGACGGTGTCGTGAGCGGCGGGCCGCTCCATGGTCACAGCGCTCATGGCGGATCTCCCGGTGGTTCGGGGCGCAGCGAACGCCCAGGAACATGGTACCCCGCGAGGTCCCCGGGGACCCCGGACGCCTCGCGGAAAACAACCCCCAGATCGGGGAGACTCAACCGCGCGTGAACCGGCCGACGGCCTCGACGTGGTGCGTGTTCGGGAACAGGTCGAAGGCCCGGAGCGGGCCCAGCTCGTAGCCGAGGCCGGCCAGCACACCCGCGTCGCGCGCGAAGGCGACGGGATCGCACGCCACGTAGACGAGTTGCGCCGGTCGGACGGCGGCGAGCGCCTCGAGCACGCCCCTGCCGGCTCCCGCGCGCGGCGGATCCAGGATCACGGTGGCGGCGGCGAGCCTCTCCCGCTCCATCGCGGAGGCGTCGGCCAGCCCGCGCACCCAGCGCTCGACGCGCGCGGTCTCGGCGCGGGCTCCGATCCACTCGGAGAGGTTCTCGGCGGCGTGCTCGGTCGCGCGCTCGTCCGACTCGACGCTCGTGATGCGCAGCCCCGGTCCGGCGAGGTCGCCGAGCGCGGCGGCGAGCAGGCCGACGCCGCCGTACAGGTCGAGGTTGGCGGCGCGCGGATCCAGCAGCTCCGGGTCGACCGCGTCGCGGACCGCGGCGCTCAGGGTCTCCGGCGCGGCGGCGTGCACCTGCCAGAACCCGCCGTCGTCGAGCCGGAACTCGCGCTCCCCCACGCGCTCGCGGATCGTCGACGGCGCCTGCGTGCCGACGATGAGGCGCGCCTCGCCCTCGGTCGGCGCGAGCACGTCGACGGTGTCGGCACCCTCCATGCCGTCGCGCGGAGCGAGCGCCTCCACGGACTCCACGGCGAGGGGCAGCGACGAGACCGGGATCACGCGGTGCGACCGCGCTCCGTACGGCCCCACGGTCCCGCCCTCGCCGACGTGCAGCCGCACCCGCGTGCGCCAGCGGGTGCCGTCCGCCGCGCCGGGGAGCGCCTCCACCTCGACCGCGCGCTCGATCCCGCCGAAGCGCTGCAGGGAGTCGCGGAGCACCTCCGCCTTCAGCTCCCGCTGGTGCGCGGTGTCGATGTGCCCGAACTCGGCGCCGCCGGCCCGGTCGTCGGGGTCGCGATCGATGGCCGCCTCGGCCCAGACGTGCGGGCGGCGGTGCGGGCTGGCCTCCAGCACGCGGACCGCGTCCGCCCGCCAGAACGCCTTCTTGCGGTCGTCGGTGATCCGCGCCACGACCCGCTCGCCCGGGATCGCGTCGGACACGAAGACCACGCGCCCGTCGAGCCGCGCGACGCTGATGCCGCCGTGCGCGATCCGCTGCGGTTCCAGCTCGACCTCGCGGCCCATCATGTCGCCCATCTGCACAACGATAGGAGGGTGCGCCTCTACCTCGCTTCGACCTCCCCCGCCCGGCTCGCGACGCTGCGCGCCGTCGGCATCGAGCCCGTGACGATCGCGCCGGGCGTCGACGAGGAGGCGGCCGTCGCCGCCGCGGAGCTCGACCACGGCCCGCTCGACGCGATCCGGACCGTCAGCCTGCTCGGGCGGCTGAAGGCGGAGGCCGTGGCCGCGCAGGTCGGCGACGGCCTCGTGCTGGGCGGCGACTCGGCCTTCGATCTCGGCGGGGTCGTGTACGGCAAGCCGCACCTGCCCGGGACCGCCCGGGAGCGCTGGCTCGCCCAGCGCGGGCAGTCCGGCATCCTCTACTCCGGCCACACGCTCATCGACGCGACCGACGGCCGAGGAGCGGCCGGGCGCACGGAGTCGGGCGTCGCCTCCGCCACGGTCCGCTTCGCCGACGACATCACCGACGCGGAGATCGACGCCTACATCGCCACGGGGGAGCCGCTGGAGGTCGCGGGCGCCTTCACGATCGACGCCAAGGGCGCGGGGTTCATCCGCGAGATCGACGGCGACCCGCACGCGGTCGTGGGCCTGAGCGTGCAGCTGCTGCGCACGCTGGTCCGCCGGCTCGGGCACGACTGGCCCGCGCTCTGGAACCGCTAGGCCCTAGGAGCGCCGAACAAGGCCGCGGGCCCGCTTCTGTACGGGTCCGACAAAGGAGCCGACCGATCCTCCCCATAGGCTGAGTTCTTATGGCGCGCATCACCAAGGTCCTGATCGCCAACCGCGGAGAGATCGCGGTGCGAGTCATCCGGGCAGCGAAGGACGCGGGGATCGCCTCCGTCGCCGTCTACGCCGACCAGGACCGCGACGCGCGGCACGTCAAGCTGGCCGACGAGGCGTACGGCCTCGAGGGCACGACGAGCGCGGAGACCTACCTCGTCATCGACAAGATCCTCTCGGTCGCCCGCCGCTCCGGCGCCGACGCCGTGCACCCGGGCTACGGCTTCCTGGCCGAGAACGCGGACTTCGCCCGCGCCGTGATCGCCGCCGGCATCACCTGGATCGGCCCCTCGCCCGACTCGATCGAGCGCCTCGGCGACAAGGTCAGCGCGCGCCACGTGGCCGAGAAGGTCGGCGCCCCGCTCGCGCCGGGAACGCTGAACCCGGTCAAGAACGCCTCCGAGATCACCCGTTTCGCCAAGAAGGTCGGCCTCCCGGTCGCCATCAAGGCCGCGTTCGGCGGCGGCGGCCGGGGCCTCAAGGTCGCCCGGACGATGGAGGAGATCCCCGAGCTCTTCGAGTCGGCCACGCGCGAGGCCGTCGCGGCGTTCGGCCGCGGAGAATGCTTCGTCGAGAAGTACCTCGACGAGCCGCGCCACGTCGAGACCCAGTGCCTCGCCGACAGCAAGGGCAACGTCGTCGTCGTCTCGACGCGCGACTGCTCGCTGCAGCGCCGCCACCAGAAGCTCGTCGAGGAGGCGCCCGCGCCGTTCCTCACCGACAAGCAGCGGAAGCTGCTCTACGACTCGTCCAAGGCGATCCTCAAGGAGGTCGGCTACCTCGGCGCCGGCACCTGCGAGTTCCTGATCGGCAAGGACGGCACCGTCTCGTTCCTCGAGGTCAACACCCGCCTTCAGGTCGAGCACCCGGTCTCCGAGGAGGTCACCGGCCTCGACCTGGTGCGCGAGCAGTTCCGCATCGCCGAGGGCGGGCTCCTCGACTACAAGGACCCGGAGCCGAAGGGCCACTCGTTCGAGTTCCGGATCAACGGCGAGGACCCGGGCCGCAACTTCCTGCCGACGCCCGGTCCGGTGAGCGTCCTGCGCTTCCCCGGCGGCCCCGGGGTGCGCGTCGACTCGGGCGTCACCACGGGCGACGTCATCTCCGGGGCGTTCGACTCGCTCCTCGCCAAGCTCATCGTGACCGGCTCGGACCGGCAGGACGCGCTCGAGCGCGCGCGCCGCGCCCTCGACGAGTTCGAGGTCTCGGGTCTGCCGACCGTGCTGCCGTTCCATCGCAAGATCGTGCGCGATCCCGCGTTCGTCGCCGCGGACGGC
>Ga0247757_10001332_pt1 | contig 16767 bp, 11 predicted proteins | sample UWRJL126311R4_FD_180929 | JGI IMG/M metagenome (GOLD analysis project Ga0247757, IMG submission 180929) | Plant litter microbial communities from Arlington Agricultural Research Station in Wisconsin, United States - UWRJ-L126-311R-4 | ecosystem: Environmental > Terrestrial > Plant litter >... | reverse complement strand
AAGTCGACATCAAAACCATCGAGTACGCGAAGATCGAAACAGAACGAAAGTTGCGTCGGAGCTCTTGTTGCTTTCCCATACGGTACATATCCTTCTGGTCATTGATCGTTCCATCCTTATCAGAATTAGGAAGTTCAGGGTGCAATGCATTATGAGATATCTGGGTTGCCTTGTCGTTCTTATATTCTGCCATGGTGTAATGCGCAAGCTGGGAGATTTATGCGAAATTACAGACTTTACAGTAATTTTTCGACCGTATTTGAGTAGGCCGAAGAAAAATCCAGGAATTGTTGGGGAAGAAGAAACGAGCGACACAAATTCAGCTGTACTTGGGGAAGTATATTACTGGCTCATACTGCCCTTAGCGTGGTTCATGATTAGGGTGACCCTTGAAGAGGACGCACATCTGCGCACAGGTGAGGGTTATTCTTCCAGTTGGTCGTGGCACCCCTGCAAAGATAGCGGGGTTCTCCAACGCCCCATTTCTAACTTTATAGGAAATTATATATTCTCAAGAGCCCAGGGTTGTACGCCATAGCTAAAAAATATTTCAGTCAGCTACCCACAGTCTACCGGCGCACAGTTTTTAGAGTGTAATATGAGGTTGTTTCAATAGATTAAGCCTTTAGCCCAACGATCATAGACTGTTTATCTAGTTTAACCATATGTAAACATGAATATAAGAATTGTTACCTCAAGTGCAACATCCTTAGCTGCCGTAACCATTGTACAAGCCTGCTAGGCCACCGCCCGAATGAAACCTGCAATGCGCGTGTCAATGATATCCCATTGCAACGCCTTTGCAATGCTTCGCAAAAACCCTATATTTGGGCCGCACACCGATCGGATAATGCATCACCTTATCCGGCAGAATCCGTGCGTATTAAGGCTGCTGTACCGGCCAGACACATCCATCACAGCCACGAACGGTGGCCCATCTTTACCCACATTAGCCCTGTACTAGACAAAAAAAGCTACGTTTTCTTTGGACCATAGCTAAAGAATATGTAGGCGCTGTTTACGAAGGCTGGCGATTCTGAATCCGGCCATCACGATTGATCTACACCGCCAGTTCAACCCAGTCCACCGCGCCCGAGCGGGGTGACTTCAGCCTTGTAGCCTACACAGCCCCAGCTCAACGCGCCTGAAAAACACTAGCTTGATTCCCAATGTTGAATGGAGTCCTTTGCGACTCAGAACAAAGAAAGAAGTTCCTTTAGCAGCCTTTTCTTAGATCCACTTCGAAGTAGCTAATTTATAAGGATCAGACCGACCGTAAAAGTGACATGTAGGGCTAACAAAATCTATTGTGGCTGATGTGAATGCAATGGCAAATCCTAATAGCCAATCAGCTTTAGCAAAGTCGTGTAACAAGGGCGCTGCGCACAAGGCTGACCTGGTCCAAAATCTGAGAACAGACATGCCTGGTCCAAAATCCGAGAACAAATTCTGAAATCTAGATTATCCAGATAAAAACACAGTCCCCTTATTCACTCGCACTTATTACAGCTATCGTTGAGAATTGATTCTTTTATTCCAACGTCTGCAGATCTGTTTCGATTTCAACATGCCACGCAAGGCCAACAAGCCTCCAGCGGCAGAATGGGAGCGGCACAAACCTCGTATTCTCTCTCTAGCATCTCAGCATCAGTGGAGTGAAGTTGTGGAGAAGATGGAAAAGGAGTACAGCTTCGTGGCCAGGTAAGAAGATTGTTTAGAAGATACCTATCCTTGTGCTTATTACGGATTAGCGCGGACCATTTCGATGCTCAAATGAGGACTTGGGGTGTTCATAAGAATCTCAAACAGCACGAGTGGCGAGCAGCTCTGCGCGTATATGATAAAATCTCGTCGCGGCATGATAGAAAAATCAGAATGCGAATCCTTGGCAGCATTGTGTCTGAAAAAAGGTTGCAGAAGTCCCGGAGTAGATGTTCTAAAAGAAGCCACACAGGTAGGGTTCTTAATTGCACTGGAAGCTGCATAAAATTTTCTGATAGATAAGTAGATACTGCTGAACAGGTTCCTTCACATGTCACATTTGAAGCTCAAGCAGCAGATGGGACTTGGTCACAATGTCCCACCACCGATAAAGACAATGAACAACCCCAGCCAGTCGTGCTAGAACACAGACTTGATAACGGGACCTTCTCCCTGGATGCTTTACTACCCGATTTTTTAAACTCTGATATCACTCCCACGGACAACCAGCTCTTTACTCCAAGTCGTGATAACGGGACCTTCTCCTTGGATACTTTACTTCCCATTTTTTCAAATATTGACGTCGATCTTACGGATACTCAGCTCTTTACTCCAAGTGATAACAGGTTGTCCTCGAGGGGTATAGATCGGCTACTAACCCCTATTTGCGAGTCCGATACATTCCTTGCGTCTTCTTTTTGTAACAGTTCTACACATGTATCCTCTCCTCTTTCAGCCATCCTAGATTCACCAAGCCTTTCGCAGTTTCTGTCCTATTTCCTGGATAACCTACCATCTCAACAGTTCCAAGACAATCTAGAAGTACATGGTATGTAATACATTTATTTATTATCTGCAACATCAATGCCTGCTGGCGGACCCTTCTTGATCGAAGAACCGGTCTCGCTGACATTCTCAGGAATCACGCTGGCCACGTTCAATTCGACAATACCATCAAACAATATGCATCGACCTAATCAGTCCCTAATGCCATGTTTTCGGAATCCTGCTCACGACGTATCATCCTCTAATGTCATGCTTCGGGCCGCACAATTTCTTTTTCTTAGTAACCTGCCAGAGTATCTCCAATCATTACTTCCTGGCGAAGCTACAGAAGACTCAAACGAAAAACGATATAGTCTGATAGCTGAGGACGCGATTCTCGAGAGCAAATTCTATCGGCTCCTACTCTTTTCAATCTTGAACGGATTTACTGGTTTGGGCGACATACCTATAGCCAAGATACTAGAATTTCTGGCTCAACACGAAAACATTGGCATGTTTTTCGCCCAAGCAATGAAAGTAAACCCGGGCTATGCCGCGAAATCAATGGCAGAAAACCTATTTAAAGCTGCTGTCGAGGCTCGACAAAGCCATTTTGTCAAGCATCTTCTGGGAACTGGACTCTTCGACATTAATGATATCATTTTCGCTCATGGCTTACGAATGACCGCCATTGAAAAGGTAGTGGCGACACATGACCCGAAAATCCTAGAAATCATTATTAATGCCGGTGCTGATGTCAACAAGCACTACCATAATTCTAGAGGTACTTTGTTCGCACTACTACTACAATTATTAAACGAAGGAACAGTGTCAGCGGAAGACAGAGCAATTACTCAACTCTTGCTGCATGCTGGGTCAACTATCTCCGTAGACGGCCTATTTCTTATTATGGGTCACTTTCGAGATGAGGACTTTCTGTCAACTTTCCTATCAACCTTCCTGCAGTTACACGCTAGCGACGAAGTTCACATTCCAATTAACCTTTTTGCTGCTATGATACTGAGCATCGATCAGGAAACATGTTATGAGTCAGGAAAGTTGATCATCAAGACTTGCGAGCGTCTACATAAAGCGAGTTGTCTCAGAATTCCAATGGAAAATGCCGACGATGCGTTAATCATAAGTAGTGCAAAGGGCCATCTGGGTCTGGTCCAACTTTGGCTCCCTTATGCGATGAAATATCATGCAGCTCTTTCCGCTTCGTTTCGCAGTGGTAAAAGGGAGGTAGTCGACACCATACTTGCTAAAATCAGCAGCTTCGATGCGCCCGCGTCCCGTATCGAATGCTTACAAGGAGGATTGATAGCAGGTAACACAACTACACCATTTGCAGAGGCCATAAAGACACAAAGAGTGGATTTTATTGAGCTTTGTGAAGAGAAAGGTGCATTAATGCATCTTCATGTAGAAGGACACTTCTCAGCTGCATTAGATGCAGCAGTACACGTAGACAACATGTCCTACGTGAACAAACTCTTTCTATATAGGCCAGCGCCAGAACCCGAAGAAATGTTTCAAGCCTTGTTATCCGCTACCAAGAGAAACAAGAATTACATGGCTCTACGACTCCTTGAAATGGGTGCTCCCCTTTGGAGTTATGATCAGAATAAAATAGAGAGTGCTCTCGGATATGCTGTTCAGAACAGAAATGAAGGTCTTTTATATACCTTCCTAAATTCTGGTGTTTCTTTGCTCCCCGGTTTCCAAGTTGAAGAATGGTGGATGAATGAATTAATCAAATGGGGAAACCGATCGATTATTCTCGACCTCCTGTTTGCTATTCCATGGCAGATGACTAAATTAGAACATATGCGTTACTCTGTTAACCGACGGGATTTGGGTATTGGCGGACTGGATTTGGATATTGACGATCTTGCCTTTTTGAATGAGCAAGACCTGCTAAGTTCCTTGGATATTGAGCGCCTCCTCGAAACTGCCATGAAAAATGGTAATACTACAAGGATAAATCAGCTTCTAGAGCTCCAGGCGATGCATTACAGCGAGGAAAATTTAATTCTTGCAGTGGAAACTAACCAACTAAGTACACTCAAGTTGCTCTTAGGTCGTATTTCGGGACCTACACTTAAGAGCTTTGGTTGGAATACCGTGTGTACAGCCGTTCGAGGTGGGTTCTCGCGCCTAGAAGCATTGGATATTTTACTTTCGTCACGAGTCATCAATATTTGCCATTCTAAAGTGATATGGAGTCTTGATGAAGCAAAATCTCCGTTAGGATGGGCAATATGGAAGGCCGAAGAGTTTCAAGGACATTTCCTTATGGTGGAGCGCCTCCTTGAGGCCGGATGCGATCCGAACATTGTCGTTTCGACACCCGATGAAAAGGTACCTTTCAATATGACTGGACTACTTGCAGCCATTGCGACCAAGAAGATAAGACTTGTCCGACTGTTACTCGATAAAGGTGCCAATATCAACACCCCGGCAAGTAGAGGACTAACCCGATCACCGCTGCAGTGGGCTTCCGAACTGGGTTGTCTGGATATCGTCAAGCTCCTCCTCAAAAAAGGTGCAGAAGTCAATGCTCCACCTGTGCCGTGCGGTGGGGGAACCGCCCTTCAACTTGCTGCGATAAGTGGAAACTGCAACGTCTTAGTGGAGCTCCTTGACCACGGCGCTGATCTGCTCGCGCCACCATCAAAGGCTCACGGAAGATGGCCCTTGGAAGGAGCTGCAGAGCATGGGCGACTGGATATGATCGCCCTTATTCTGAGAATTCAGCTTTATGATGCTGAGCAATGTCAGCGTGCAATGAAGTTTGCCAAGGGCAATGGGCATATGGGATGCAGGGATCTGATCCAGGAGTATGTGGACACTTTTGAGGGTACAGGTCTAGGCTGAATGCGGATGAAATTTGCGAAACGCGTCTTTTGGAAATCTCCTTTGTATTTTCTTATGAATTAATTGTATCAATCTTTTAGAAACGACTACCTCTCCGCCTGGTCCTCACAATGCCTATAAAACCCCTCGGTAAACGCCCTCGCCGTCCTGCTCTCCACAGGCCACAGCGTTCCCAGCACATACGTAGCACCTGCGAACAGGAGCGCTGGAATAAAGCCAAGCGGCTCATAGCCCGAAGCGACGTGCTGCGTGCTAGAATCGCAGGCGATGAGGGTGGTGCGCGGACAGGTACGGGAGAAGTCGAGGTCAGAAGCATCAGAGACAGTGAGCACACCAACTTACTCCGCTGTAGCAAAAGCTGCAGCATCAATAACAATAGGCTCCGCCAGCACCAACGTCGCCACGCTCGCATGCGGCCACACCAGCCCCGCAAACTGCAAATAAACAATCTGCGCATACTGAATCTGCGTATACTTGACGTTCATAACTATTGGCTGCGTAACTGTTTGTGGCGGAGTAACTAGAAATGTAGGCAGCGGCGGTGGAGGGCTCCCGTCCAAAGGTTTGAAAGCCGGTTGGAGGGGCAACGGAAGCTTAGTATTGGGTGTGGAAACGGGAATCGTGATCGTAGAAGTTACCGTTTCGACCCAGAACGTAGCGTCCATTTCGATGGCGTTTGCATTGGGAGTGTCGGACGTAGCCCCGACGAGGAATGCACTGTTGGCTGTGCCGCCGCCTTCAGTGACGAAGGGGACCGGGGGAGGGCTGAAAGGCGTGCTATTGCTCGTCGTCACGTTGAAGGTGAGGGTGTTGGTGATGGTAAGTTGTGCGTTGACGTTGTTGAGGACAGTGGCAGGATCGCTTAGAATGGCTTGTGTGATTGTGCCTTCTTTCATGAAGAGAGTGAGGTCTTTGGGGAGGCGGGGCGTGTCGCTGTTAGTTGCTATCTGACTCTCTATGTGCTTTGGGATCCTTTGACCGCCTTGCAGCTGGAAGGGGGTGATGTCTCTTTTCCCAATTGATGGTGCGTTTGGCTCTCCTTGCGGTACAGCAGGCCCACCCTGAGCGTTGATCGTGGTTCCATGGGGGATCGAAGCCATGCGAAGAAGCGTGTTTCCCACCACAGGATTTACGTTCGACGCCGGCACATTCATCCAAAAGCCCGTTTCGGCGTGGATGTCCGTCGGCTCACCGTCGGCCTTTCCAGTGCCAGTGTTGGTCACGTCTTTGACATGCTGCAAGTAAGATATGCCATTCAAATTGATATCCCCCTGATTTTGGAATCCACGATTAGGCACGTTTCCTAGCTGGTCAGAGAAATAGAGTGTCTCTGTGGTGAGATTCAATTCAAGAACCGCAGCAGTAGAAGGCTGGGGTGGAGGAGGGTTCACCAGGCTAGGGGATGTCGCAGTTGAGAAGACATTGTTCGGACGGAAAATGGTATTGAATCCAGTTCCAGCGAATTTCTTGTTTCTAAAGTTCTCCAGGACAGCTAATGGGGGCGGTGGAGCATCTTTGGGTGGACCGTCACCGAAGTCCACGGGTTTCCAATGAAAATCAGGCGGCAGAAGACTAATTCCTGACTTTTCGGCGGCCATTTTGAATGGTTCAATTGGTAGAGTGATTTGAGGGAGGGACGAAATCAGCAAAAGGTTGCTGGCAGTACAATTGAAACAAGAATTGGATGGTCGCTTAAATGGTCGTCTTTGTAGCTATCGAAGAAGCTAGTCAGCAATCAGCTATAGTGATTCGGCCAGTGCGGTATTGACTCGCAAAGAGCTCGATGTGGTTCGATAACACTCCACCAGCCAGCCACAGTAGCCCACATTTCTGCAGCAGACTTGAGGTCTAGGCCCATGATGCCTGTGGTAGAGATCTATGATACGAGTATTACATCTGCAGGGATGCTCTCGAAAATGAGGCTGCATAGCAAGCGACACCCTTCACCGAAGTTTCCTGGTATGTTTGGTTGTTCGTCGAATGCTGAGTCGATTTAGGGTTCGCGCCACCACCGAAGTCGCGAGCTGAAAAGCTCTAGACTTTAGTGGGCTGTCCCAAAGAGAGCTCCATCGGCTCAACGAGGCTGGCTGGATGCAAGTGACTTTTCGACAATGTGGTTGATCACTTGGGCCAGTCCAATGGGGCGAAACCACAATTACGTGTTCGCACTCTTCGTTTAAAACAGGATGGCTACAGCACATGCGAGACCCATTACAAAGCGCTTCTCACGCCCTTCTTCGCTTATCAAAGTTCTGGAGCACTGCATATGCACCTAGATGTTCTATTGTGATTTCTTGCATGCGTTATTTTTACGAAAACCTCAGTCTAGCCGTGGCAAATATGTAGTCGACTAGCGCTCTATGCAAGCCACAGGCGATTCGATTGGATACTACGTACTACAGCATCTTGTTATCTGAAATCTACTATCACGCGTCTAGTAAAATTATACCCACAACAGTATTCTTATTCGTACATATATAAAGAATGACCTACCAGTAAGGTAAGTGAAACAGGCCCCAAATTTCTAAATCTTGTTATCAACCTAAACCCAACGTCTCCAGCTTCTTCACCCGTCATGAGTTTTGGCTTCTCAGGCAACGTGTTCAAGCCAGACACAACCGGCTATGAAGAAGCCAATAAAATTTACGCTAGCTCCACCTATGGAATGGAGCGGGACATGAACCCTGGTCTCATCTACCAACCAGCAAATATTGCAGATATCCAAGAGGTCTTGACAATTGCCAACGGATCTAACCCATTCACGCCAATTGCCATCAGAACCGGTGGTCATCAGTACAGTGGCGCGTCCTCAACTAACCCTCAAGGCATCCAGCTAGACTTGCAACCCACCTTCCAAGATAAGGCAAATGATCTGCAGTTGATTCACAAGGACGGCAAGGTCTTCATCCGATCGAGTGTCAGTTGGAAGTTGCAAGATCTGTACAAATTTCTTCTAAAGCATGGCTACTTTCTGCCGACAGGCCAGTGCATCACTGTTTGCCTCGGCGGCCACGTCCAGACCGGCGGCTATGGGATGCTTGGTCGCTCGTTTGGTCTGTTGGGAGATTATATAACGAAGCTTGAAATCGTAGATCATACGAGTACCCAGGTCACCGCCAGTAAGACCTCCAACCAAGACTTGTTTTATGGATTCCTTGGTGGCAGCCCCGGGAACCTCGGAGTCTTGACACATTTCACCGTCGAAGTCCAAGACGACAAAAACTATCAAGGATCCAAAGGAATGTGGCTCCTATACCTCTACAACCAAGAGACGTTGAAAAATCTCCTCGATATCGTGGCGGAAAAAGCCGGAGATGCGAATTTCGAGCGCAACTACGACTTCAACGTCAATGTGTACAGCGAGTCGATCAGTCTGGGGCAATTTTTCCCGGCCACCGATGAAGAATTGAGACGCGAATTGCCGGACGAAATTCAAAACCTCGACCTAGACGATCTGACGCTGAAAGTGCCAATCATTGTTGTATACGCGCAGTGGGTGAGTTTCGGGAACGCGTATGACCCGGCACTTTTCGAGCGGCTGAAGAACGCTGGTGCGGGTTGGCTCCCAATACCACTCGTCCGCAACAGCGCTCCAGGGGATCCCATGTCAAAAATCACGTCCAATTGGCTCTTCAAAGGTGATCGCGAGTTCCCTTACCCCTACGTCAAGCACACTGGCTCGACGAATTCAACCAACCTTTCCAGCAATGGTTGGTCTGAATGGTTCTCGGGACAAATCGAAAAGGTCACGCAGACGGAGGGCTTATTCATATCTTCCCAGATCCAGGTGTACGGCGGAAACAACTCCATGTTCTGGAAGAATGCCAGCGATGCCACGGCATACAGCTGGAGAGACGCGACCGTGGTAGGCACATGGGATGTCTTCTATGACAACGCTCAGGCGGCTGCTGAAGCGTGGCAAAAGGAAACAGCCGCAGGAGCGCTTACTTACTTTGACAGCAATGAGCGCCGTCTTCTCTGGGGGTCTTATGGCAATTGGGATATGGCGCAGGTCTGGCAGCATTATTATGACCAAACAACGTATCAGAAGCTGCAGCAGATCAGGAAGACTCATGATCCTAAGGGCTTATTCACGGCCAATCCGTTTTGTGTGCAAGCGGCAAAATAATCGGATTTGTCTTTGTCGTCCCTTCTTATACTAAATATAGTGTAACTAGTTTAGTAGTAGAAATTCACTTCTTCAAAATCCACCGTACCTATATTGCAAATTCATAATACTCTTTTATAATACTTCTAGCTCTTTGACAAACGTCATGTGCGTGATGCCCAGGCGCCAAAGAATTAGCAGAAAATTGCTTGTGATTTCTGTAGGCTCCGTTGAGTAGATGGCAGCCCCAAAAATAGTGAGGATATTGACGCATGCGTTTCCGAGTATTGAACTACGGCCATTTGATGTCTTGACTGGCAGAAATATCATATTAAGTGAGGATCTCATACTAGCTCATGGCGAGCTCAGGCACAAAATCAGGTACAATCATGCTGGTTCGCGTTTGGCTCACAGCACGCTCAGGGTTGCTCAACCGCAAATCAAGCTGCTTACTCATTACTCACGTTGCGCCCTGTGTAACTGAAGGTCAAATCTGGAAAGAAATTTCTGTGAAGGTAGGTTTCACTCTGTGGTTACCCGCGATTTTCATCTTTCCCAAAGATCAACACGTTACACTACCTATCTACCACGCATCAACATGTCCAAAAACGCAAACATTTCTCTCCTCGGCCCCTCTCCACAGACCTCCATCGCCATTCATATTACAAAGTGCTATATAGTACAAGGACCATTCTCCCCCCATTCATTACCTCATTAGTAACCAATCCATGCAAAAAAGCCGTTCCAAAAAGGCCCAAGGAAACATATTTTTGCCAGACCATATGCCATGCTCCATGCAGTCCGCCCGATGCCCCGACGTGAAAAGCCAAACCCTCCTTTCCGTCCCTTACCCAAAAAAAGGAAAAAAAAAATAAAACACAAAAATATAAACTTAGGAAAAAAAAAAAGAGGTATTAAAGCCAATATCTTTTCCAAAAGTTTTCCGCGTCGCCGATTCATAGGAGGAGGGAATGAGGGAAAAAGGAAGGGAAAAAAAACACCCCCTCGGACGCATCTCCATACCATAATACCATGACTCGATGCACCCACCGTATATGCGAATCGACTTGCTTCCTCACGCAAACGGCACGCCCGCGACCACGGCGAGGACCACAGCCACGGCAGCAAGCACCCCTCCCCGCGACGGCGCCCTGATCGACATGCCCCCACCACCACCCTTCTTGCTCGTCACGGCCGCGCCCTGCTGAGTCGGCACCGCGCTGGGCTCGGCCGCCAACGTCGTCGTCGAGACCAGCGCAGTGGTAGCTGGGAAGAGCGCCGACGTGGTGCTCCTCCCTCCGCTCCCGTAGACGAGCTGCGTGGCGCCCGGCGCGAGGCTGATAGTTGTGGAGTTGACGACGACGACACCGCCGGGGGTGAGGGTGCGGCCGTCGATGACGAAGGAGGTGCCCTGGACGGCCGTGTAGGTGTGCAAGCCGATGGTGAGCAGGGGAGGGTTTGTGACGGCGGGGGTGGGGGCGAAGCCTAGGGAGGACGTTACGCCGTTTACTACAATGAAGGAGAAGGAGGGGGAGAGGGAGATGGTTTGGCCGTTGAGCGTGAGGACGCCGCCTGGGGTGAGGAGCTGGGAGCCGATAGGGAAGGAAGGGGCGCCGGTGCCTGGGAGGGCCGAGAAGGTGCTTGAACCGATGGTTAGAGGGACTGGTGTGATAAGGGGGATGTTTGCGTTGGCGACGGTGGATGTGACGCCGTTGACGACGACGAAGGAACCGGAGGAAGCGAGGGAGACGGTGGTGCCGCCTACGGTGATTTGCTCGCCTGGGAGAAGGGTCTGGCCTGAAAGGACAAAGGTGGGACCTGAATTGCCGCTGGGATTATCGCTGTTTTGGATAGGGAGAGCTGTTATGGTAGATCCGCCGATAACAATCTCGGGTTGGGTGGTAGGCCCTGCTGGAGCGGCGGTAGGCAGAATCTGAGTCGATCCAGCAATGACCACAAATGAGGCCGATGGGCCAAGGCTGACGAGCGTCCCGTCGACGGTAGCCGTTCCGCCAGGCGTGAGCGTTTGTCCGGGCGCAATCCAGAATTGCGTGGCGGCATTGGCAGTCAGCGTAGACGAACCAATGGTCAAAACAGGCGGAGGCGCGGCGGCAGGGTTCGCGGAAGAGGTAGATCCTGTGGGGAAGATTACATTAGGCAGTGTAGAGGTCCTGGACCCTACGATAATTGCAGTCCCGGAGGGCGCAAGCGAAACCAAATTTCCACCAATTAGGCCGGGACTCCCGCCAGGCTGTAAAGTAACCGTCCCGACTGCGACAATGGACGAAGGCCCTATGACGACCGGATTACCACCCAAATTTCCTACCGTTTGAGAGGGTTTCGCGGGGTCGGCTACGATTGGGAGAGCAGACGTTTGCCCATTTACCACAATAGCCGTCGCAGAGGGGGCCACTGAGACGGAACTTCCGCCAATGGTGACAGCAGGAGCACCTGGAGTTATTGTGCGAGAACCGACAACGACAACCGAAGAGGGTGCAACCACGACAGGGTTGGTGCCAATGGTTCCGACGGTCCGAGTTGTTTGAATCGGTCCGATCTGAGATCCGCCCGGTGAGTTCCCACCAGGAGCAGGGGTAGATGCTAGAATCTGAGCAGATGGAACGCTTTGGGGCGGATTGCCATGAGTAGGTGACGCTGCTCGCGTCAAAGCACCTGGGCCTCCATGTCCACCTTGAGTTGGGGTGGGGTCTGGATCCAGTGTCATCAAAAAGGGCTGTCCGTTTGTAGAGCCCTGAGCCATTACAATAGGATCGTCTCCCCATCCTAGGACCGAAGATTCGATGTGTATAATGAACGGGTTGGCATGGGGCATGAAGATGTAAGTCAGGTCGAGGACCACCAGCACGGTGACGGTCCCTTGCACCATCCCAGGACTGCATGCAGATTGAGGGATCTGTTGAAGGAAGTCTACTGGTAAGGTTCCGGAGGCCGTTGCGGAACTCTCGATGTTTTTGACTGAATACGCCAAAGCAGTGGGGCGAGCCAAGTTGATAGTCTGGGTAACTACGGTTCCATTTGTTTCGGCTTCTACTTCGTATGCAGAGAAGTAGAGAAATGGAGTTGCGGAAGTCCTGGGCTCATTAGCTGGTGCTCAGCTAGATAGAATTACGAAGAAAAGGCACGTCATTCCAGTTCAAGGGCTGCTAGCAGAAGATATCATGGAATAGGCACCGTCACTCATAATAGGCAAAGAAATTGACAAAGAAACGGAGGTACTGACATTGCCGATGTAGAATTAGCAGAAGTTGCGATCACAACACTAGCATCAAGACTCCTAGACTGCATATACAAATAAACATCCCTGGCTGGAAAAGTGTTACCCGGAGGCAGGCTGGGTCTGAAATCCCGCTGAACGATGGAAGTCGTCGCTGCCACAGGCGTCACCGTGTAAGGTTCGTACTGTGTCCAGTACATTTCCCAGTCGGGATCATACGTCACGGTCTCGGTCCATGCTGTGTCGCTCGAGATGGCGCTGGCAATGTCGAATGGGCCGTTGCGATTGGGGACTACAGTCAAGTACTGGCCCAGATAGTTGGTCCAATTGGCGGCACTGTTGGTAAAGGTGCCCATGGCAGAGTAGTAGGTGGCAGCATACCACCATTCGATGTTAGCACTGGGCACATTCACGGTACAGGATGCATTTGATACGATGGCAACCGTGGAATTAGGGCTACCGATGGAGGTGGCATTGGAGGGCTGGAGGAAGCCCGTGGGCGTGGGCAGTCCATGATGGCTGGTGAGGGACCCTGTGGCGAGGATGGGCCGAGGCGTGGAGGAAGCGACGGAATATGGGGGTGATGGAGAAGCCTGCGATGTGTCGTTGGAGTAGGGCGCTTGGCCGTCAGCACGGGGAGCAAATACGAGACACCCAGGCGGTCCCGACTTACCACGTAGGCGGATCGCAGCAGCAGCGTGCGACAGGATGCAGCAGCCGACGACGCTCCGAGCACCAAACATGACCCCGGGAAGAGCAGCGCGGGCGACGCATGCACTCTGTCTCTGCAATAACGAGCGTGGCAGAGAAGGACAGCGGGCGGCGGAGGGTGAAGTCGCACTTTAGCCCATCTAGGGGCTCGCAAAACTAGCGTGCTGGTGGGCCGTGGGCTGTTCATGCGAAACAAACGACCAGAAGACGCCAGCCAGTCTGGGGCTGCCGGGGCGAGCGAGCGATGGGATTGCGGAGAGATGCTAGGTCCGCCTCTCCCGCCAGGCAAATGCTCCTTCGTGGAGCTGGGGTTGGCAATTGGCCAGTGGGCGGCGGAGGCGTCGACGTTTCAGATTTCAGATGCTCGACCACGCTCGACTACTGCGCGCTGCGCTGGCTGGTGTCGCTGGTGTCGATGGCGTCGACGCGGCGTGAGGCTCTTGACCGTGTCGACGACGCAGGGCGCGATGCGACGCTGCATTGTGCCAGGCTCCGGCAATTTGGGATTCGCGGCGACGGCGGCCCTGTCGAGTTTAGGGTCGTACAATATGGGCGTCCATCCCGGGCCATGCACGTCGGAAGACGTCCCAGGCCCAGCAACGAGGACGCCGACCCGTCGACCCTCGATCCCTGAGCTCGTCGCCGCCGCCGCTGGCCAGACCAGGAGATACGGCTGAAGCCAGTCCAGCCAGTCCAGCCAGTCCGGCCATTCAGCGCCGCCCCAGGCCCTCGTCCCATCCGTCGCCGCCGCCTCTGCCGTCACCATCGCCAGCCCGTCTGCACGCCGTGGCCATGTGCTCTCCCTCTCCGCGCACGCCGAGCCAGCACGCAGCGACTGGGTGGCATCGAAGCGTGGCCCCGCCCGTGGGAGAGCGGGAAAAATGCCGGTTGAAGGTCTCATGCTGCTAGGGGCTTAGCTGCGCATTTGCGCATCCCGGTCGCAATTTGGCTCAACACCAGCTCGGCGCAGGCCAGGCCGCTGTCTGCGCGCGCTGCCTTCTACCTCCAACCTGTCCCTTTCCCCTGCTCTCGACGCCGTTGCGGCTGCGAAATGTCGCGTGGTGATGCCCTCCGCTGTCCCAGAGGCTGAGTGGCTCCCGTATCGCCAACACAGAGGCGTCGAGCCACCGCCATGCTCCTCGTGCGCGGGCTCGTTGCACTGGCGACGCTGCTCGCGCCCTGTCGAACCGCTGCTTCGCTGACCCCGCGCGCCGACAAGTCGTCTCTGCCCGCCCCCATCACCGTTGCGCCCGACCAGGACTGGGAGGGCATCGACGGCAAGTGGAACACCTTCAGTCTGCGAGTCGGCACCCCCTACCAGCCCGTCCACGTCTTCGTCTCCACCGCCAGCCAGCAGACCTGGGTCGTCAACAAGCTCGCCTGCCTCTACAACGAGACCGACCAGGCCACAAACACCACCTTCGAGACCCAGGACACCGACTGCTACAACGGCCGCGGCTGGACCTTCAATTCGTCCGATTCCACCTCCTGGGACTACAATGGCTTCTACCAGCTCTGGATAGAGAAGAACCTCGAGCTGGCGGGGAATGGTCGCTATGGATGGGACACCGTCGGGCTAGGGCTGCCGGGTGAGGAGGGCCCTACGTTGCTGAACACCACCGTCGGCACCATCATCACGTCCGACTTCTGGCTTGGCCACTTCGGCGTCAATCCGAAGCCCACCAACTTCACCAACTTCACCGACCCCTCGCCCAGCTACATGTCGCTCCTCTTCGACCAGAAACACATACCTAGCGTGTCATTTGGCTACACGGCAGGTGCCCAGTATCGTACGTCCATGCATGAACTCGCTCGGGACAGTGCTAACCGATTCAGGTGGCTCCGCCGTGCTTGGAAGTCTTACGCTCGGTGGATACGACGCGTCGCGCTTGGTGGAGAACGACCTGACCTGGACCTTTGCGCCGGACAACGAGAGGGACCTGGTTGTCGGAATCGTGAACATTACAGCATCCACGTCGACCAAGTCGGACATGAAGCTCCTCAACCGGGATCCGTTTTCCATGTACATTGATTCGACCGTGGCCGAGCTGTGGTTACCCGAACCGGTCTGCAGCGCCTTTGAAGATGCCTTTGGTCTGCAGTACGACAACTTCACCGGCCTCTATCTTGTCGACGACAACCTCCACAAGCGGCTGCTTGCCGAGAATCCCTCGGTGTCCTTTTTCCTTGGTCAGAAATACTCGACCAATGCAACCATCAACATCACATTTCCTTACAGCGCCTTCGACCTTCAGGCCAGCCCGCCCTACAAAGGCCTGCAGAACGTGACAAACTACTTCCCCATCCGGCGTGCCACCAAGGAGAACCAATTTGTGCTGGGGCGGACGTTTCTGCAAGAGTCGTATCTGACGGTAGACTGGGAGCGCCAAAACTTCTCCATCTCTGCCTGCAATTGGGGGTCGGACCTGTCTCAGAAACAGATTGTGCCTATCATCTCGCCCCAGTACACGGGCGAACGCAACAAATCGAGCAGTCTCGCCACAGGGGCCATCATCGGCATCGCCCTCGGGGCAGGCTTTGCCGTCGTGATCATGGCCGTTGGTGCCTTTTTCTTCTTCCGTCGCCGTCGACAGCAGAGGAAGAAGCTCGAGAGAATCGATGCGCAGTATGCCGCACAGGCAGCGGCCACGAAGGAGTCGTCGAGCGAAAAGGTGGAAGAGCATCAAGCGGCTGCCAAGACTGGTGACGAGGGGACCACTAACGTCTTCCCCAAGGCCGAGCTACCGGCAGACTCGAGTTTCCCCCCCAGACTCAGCACAGACGGAAAAGCCGACGATGAAGAGTCTCCTACCAGTTTGGGAATACCGAGTCCGCTAGCGGAAGTGGAGAACAATGAGCGACAGATCTTCGAAATGGAAGGCGACACGCCGAATCCGGCAGAGGCCGGGGGCCGACAGCTGTCTGAAAAGGAGACGATGATGGTGCGCGAGAGGATATACAACGGAGTAGACCCGAACGGGGGCCCAGACGTGTCACCCATGAGCGAAGAAGCACCACCGCACAGACTCGCGCCCGTGTCTCCGTCGGAGGTAGCCATGGTGAACAGGAGGTTGCCGGTGAGCCCAGTGACATCCGTCACGCCGCGGACGCCTCGAGACGGGGCGAGCCTGGAAGCTTCAGACACGTTCTTCCAGCCGACGCAGCGACTGCGAGCTCCGCGAGACGGCAGGACCATGGAGACGGACGACACTCTTCTTTCTCCCATCTCCCCCCTCGAGGGGTCCACGGAGACTTCGCGACGGCGGTTTTCTTACGAATCATGACGAAAAAGGAGCGGCATTGGGCAGGCGTTTTGGGCATCGGGAGAATGGGTCGAATCAAGACGGAGATCTGGTCTGGTCTGGTC
>Ga0247757_10001331_pt1 | contig 16769 bp, 14 predicted proteins | sample UWRJL126311R4_FD_180929 | JGI IMG/M metagenome (GOLD analysis project Ga0247757, IMG submission 180929) | Plant litter microbial communities from Arlington Agricultural Research Station in Wisconsin, United States - UWRJ-L126-311R-4 | ecosystem: Environmental > Terrestrial > Plant litter >... | reverse complement strand
ACCGGCACCACCAACGCCGCCCACCGGCATTCGCAAAACTGGAGCTTCGCCGGCGAATACAACTGGCGCGAGTTCGCCGGCGGCAAGCTCGAGCTGCGCGCGCGCTGGGTGCATTTCCAGCGCTACGACCTGCAGCGCGCGCCCAACGGTCCCACCGTGGACGAATTGGAAGCGCCCGATGGCCTCGTGTCCGAGCTGCTGCGCGACCGCCTGACCCTGGGCGCCGGCTGGATGCATCCGCTGGGCGGATTCGGCGTCGACACCCATTACCTGAGCCCGCGCACGCTGCCCGCCAAGGAGTGGGCCGCGCAGGGCAGCGACCACATCAAGGAGTACTGGCAGGTCGACATCTACGGCCAGGCCGACCTCACCCACTGGCTCCCGCGTCCCCCCGAGCGCCTCCGCCTGACGCTGCAGGCGCGGATCAACAACCTGTCGAACTTCGCGTTCCCGAAGTACGTCAACGACATCTCCGGCGCCAGCGTACAACCCTACGGCGACTGGCGCGGGCGCACGTTCTCACTCTCGCTGACTGCGGAGTACTAAGCGCGTCCCCAACCCTAAGTAGTCTAATAGACTACTTAGTCCGCCATGCGCTTCAGTGGTTTAATGGACTACATAAGTGCCGCGGCCGCTCAGGCGGCGAGGGTGCGCCCCTGGCGGCGGGCCTGCAGCCAGGCGAGCAGGAGAAGCGTCCGTTCCGCATCGAACGAAGCCCGCCGACTCGTCAGGCAGACGTAGAGCCGCTGGCGCGGAATACCCAGGAGATGGGCGAGCAGGTTCTTGCTGCCGCGGCGGCGCAGGTGCGGCTTAACCTGCCGGACCAATTCGTTCCACAACGGCGTATCGGGTCCTGGCAGCAGCGTCCGGCCCGCCTTCGGCACCCGGCGCGGCTCGCGCGCCCGCTTCGCCCGCTGGGCTGCACCCAGCGCCGCCCAATAAAGATCCATGGCCAAGTCGGCCGTGTTGAGCGGACTCAACATCGGTCGAGCCATGTAGCCATAGTGACCAGGCATGTGAAAGGGAGTTCGATCCGGGAGAATGGGCTCCGCCCACGCAGCCGGAGAAAGGCCAGCCACCGGCGCCCAAGTAGTTTAATAGACTACTTGTGCCCAGTGCACGCGCCCTGGGCAAAGCGCCACGCCGCTATTTACCTGTAAGCGATTTGACGATCCAGCCAATGTTGCAGCCTCGAGCGTCGCTCCCGCCGCTGCGGGTTCAAGTAGTCTAATAGACTACTTGAACCACGGGCCGGCGCGGGGCACCGCACGCTAGGGGTGGGCGATTCAAGGGGGGGTGGGCTGCCCATTCCGCGGGGGCATGGAACTGACCAGGGATGGGAGCGCGAGCGCGCGGCCCGCGCAGGCTTCTCGATCAGGCGCCGTGTTTCGGCGAGACGGCGCCGCGGACGACAAAATGCAGGGAACGGCCGAACAGCCAGTTCAGCCAGCCCGGATACAAGCCGAGTTCCGTGCGGTTGACCTCGACGTTGATTTCCAGCTCGCGGAAGGCCTGCTGCCACTGCGCCGGGGTCCAGTAATTGTAGGGCAGCCGGACGCCGTGGCCGGCGTTGCCCACCCAATCCATCAAACGCAGCGTGGGCCCGCTCAGCCAGCCGTCGGCCGCGTGATCCTTGATCAGGATGCACTGGCGCGCGACGCGCCGGGCCTCGCGCAACAACACGCGCGGGTCGTCCGTGTGGTGCAGTACGTCCACGAACATCACCACGTCGAAGGAACGATCCGCCGCGGGAAAGTGCACGCCATCGAACGCCTCCACGGGGATGGCGGTGTGCGGCCGGACGAGCAGGTCGATTCCCCGGAGGGTGACGTCGGGGCGCAAGCGCCCGATCCGCAGCGCCAGCGAACCGTCGCCCGTGCCCACATCCAGCACGGACGCATTGCGCGGCAGCAACTCGGCCAGGTGCCGCGCGAGTTGCTCCACCCGGCGGGAAAAAATGAGGCTGCCGTGCAAGGATTTCACCGCGCGGGCGAAGGCCCCCTTCTGCACCTCGGCGGCCTCCCGATCCAGTCGTTGGCCACCCGGCTGGCCGGCGCCGGCCGCGGGGGCGTGCGACGGGACGGAGGGGGTGGAAGGTTGACTTTTCAAAGGGCGGCCAAGGTAGCTGCCCACAAACGGGAAACACCACCAAATTTTCCCGGCGGGCGCGGCGTCGTTCCGCCAGTGGCCGCGGAAAATTCTGATGGCATTTCTTCTTTGCCCGGCGAGGGGCGGCTGTTTTGCTCCCGGGGTGTCCGTCCCTCCTTCCCTGCCCGCAGCCTTGGAGCTGTCTGTGGTCATTCCCTGCCTGAACGAATCCCTGACCATCCGCGGCTGCGTCCGCGAGGCCCTGGACGCCATGGCCGCGGCCGGCATCGCCGGTGAGGTGGTCGTGGCCGACAACGGCAGCACCGATGGTTCGCAGGAAATCGCGACGCAGGCCGGCGCCCGGATCGCGCCGATCGCCGCCAAGGGTTACGGCAACGCGCTGCGCGGCGGCATCGCCGCGGCGGCCGGGCGCTTCATCCTGATGGGCGACGCCGACGGCAGCTACAATTTCGGGCACCTGCCGCGCTTCGTCGAGCGCCTGCGCGCCGGTGCCGACCTGGTGATGGGCAACCGCTTCCTCGGCGGCATCGAACCCGGCGCCATGCCGTGGAAGAACCGCCACATCGGCAACCCCATTCTGTCCTTCATCGGCCGCCTCTTCTTCCGCACGCCGATCGGCGACTTCCACTGCGGGCTGCGGGCGTTCTCGGCCGAGGCCTACCGCCGCATGGACCTGCGCACCACCGGCATGGAGCTGGCCTCCGAGATGGTCATCAAGTCCGTGCTGCTCGGCCTGCGCGTCGAGGAGGTGCCCACCGTACTGCGCAAGGACGGGCGCGACCGGCCGCCGCATCTGCGGCCGTGGCGCGACGGCTGGCGGCACCTGCGCTTCATGCTGCTCTTCAGTCCCCGGTGGCTGTTCTGGTACCCGGGCATCCTGCTGATGACCGCGGGCACGATCCTCGGCGCCGTGCTGGTGCAGGGGCCGCTGCCGCTGGGCCGGGTGACGCTCGACGTGCACACACTGCTCTTCGCCGCCGTCGCCGTGCTGATCGGTTTCCAGGCCGCCTCCTTTGCCGTGCTCAGCAAATTTTTCACGATCCGCGCCGGGCTGCGGCTCCCGCAGGCCGGATTTGAGGCGTGGTTCCGCCACCTCACGCTGGAGTCCGGCCTCATCTCGGGCGCGGTGCTCGTCGCCGTGGGGCTGACGCTGTCGCTCTGGGCGGTCTTCATCTGGAGCGGCAAGGGCTTCGGCGGGCTGCAACCGGCGGAAACGCTCCGCTGGGTGATCCCGGGCGTGCTCTGCCTCGTGCTGGGCTGCCAGATGATCCTGAGCAGCTTCTTCCTCGGCGTGCTCCGCCTCGACACCCGGCCCGGCCAGGCATGAGCACGCTGCCCGCATGGCGTTCGCGCCTTTGGCTGCTCGTGGCGGTGGGCGCCACGCTGGCCAAGCTCTGGCTCACCCGCGGGCAGGGCGTCTATGTCATCGGCAGCGCCGGCCTGGACGACCGGCTGTTCGTCGAGCTGGCCCACCATCTCGTCCACGGGAACTGGCTCGGCCCGTACAACGAGCTGACCCTGGCCAAGGGCCCGTTCTATTCGCTTTTCATCGCCGCCGCCTTCTGGACCGGCGTGCCGCTGTTCCTCGCGCAACAGGCGTTCTATGCCGCCGCGTGTGCCGCGTTCGCCCGCGCCCTGCGGCCGGCCATCGCGTCCGCCGGCGCCCGCTGTGCGGTTTTCCTGCTGCTGCTGTGGAACCCGATGACCTTTGACGCCCCCGCGATGGGCCGCGTGCTGCGCCAGCATGTCTACGGCCCGCTTGGGTTGCTGATCGTCGCCAGCCTCACCGCGCTGTACCTGCGCCGGGACCAGCCCGCGCGCCGGCAACTCGCCTGGGCGGTGCTGCTCGGGGGCGCGGCCGGCGCGTTTTATCTCACGCGCGAGGAGGGCGCGTGGTTTTTCCCCACCGTCGGGCTGCTCGCCGGCGCCGCGCTTTATGGCGCGGGGCGGATCTCCCGCGCCGCGCTGCAGCGCACGGCCGGCCTGCTCGGGCTGGCCGTCGCGGTGGCGGCGCTGCCCGTGCTGCTGGTGTGCGTCCAGAACCAGCGCCATTACGGCTGGTTCGGCACGTGCGAGTTCCGTTCGTCCGAGTTCAACGACGCCTACGGGGCGATGCTGCGGGTGCGCGTCGGGCCGGAGCTCCCGTACGTGCCGGTGACGCGCGAGGCGCGCGAAGCCATGGCCAAGGTGAGCCCGAAGTTTGCGGAGCTGCAAAAGCAGTTCGACGCCGGCATCGCGCAGGGCTGGGCCGGCGCGGGGGAATTCCTCGTCCACCTGCCGCCCGAGCAGGGACAGATCGGCGGCGGCTGGATGATGTGGGCGCTGCGCGAGGCCGCCGGGCAGGCCGGTTACCACACCGATGCAGGACGCGCGCGCTACTTCTACAAGCATCTCGCCCGCGAATTGAACCAGGCCTGCGACGAGGGCCGGCTGCCCGCGGGTCCCCGGCGCAGCGGCTTCCTGCCGCCGTGGCGCGAGGCGTGGACGGGAGCCACGTGGCACCAGGCTTTTGTCTTCTCCGACTTCGTCATCCGCTTCAGCCAGTTCAGCGCCCGCCCGCCGCTGAGCACCGGCTCGCCGGAGGAGTTGCAGCTTTTCCGCGACCTCACGGGTGAGCGCATCTCCCCGCCGGCCGGCGAACTCGATGTCGTCGGCGCCGCCGAGTACGTCATGAACCTCGGCCGCGTCGACCGGCTGCAGGCCATCGGCAAGGCGCTGCGGCCGCTGCTGCTGGGGCTCAACCTGCTCGCGCTCGGCCTGCTGGGGCTGCGCACGGCCCACTTGCTCTGGGCGCGGCGCTGGACGTTTCCGCTGACGCTCGCCGTGGCGGCGGGCGGTGCGGTGGCGGCGTCGGTGCTGATGCACGCGGTCATCGAGGTTACCTCCTTCCCGGTGCTGACGATCTCGTCGTTCGCGCCGGTCTACCCGCTCGTGCTGGTCTTCGTCGTCGCCGTGTTCTGGGATGTCGCCGCGGCGTGGCAGGCGCGCCGGGAACCGGCGGCTCCCGCGACTGAACCTGCTGAAGCGGCGTCCGAGCCGGCGTTGTCGCCCCGGTGGCACCGTGCGCTGCCGTGGCTGGCCGGGGTCGCAGCGCTGGTGCCTTTCCTCGTCTGGCACGGCGCGTTCCGCCAGCTGTTCTGGTTTGGCGATGATTTCTTCCTGTTGGACCAGATGGCGCAGATGGGCTTCTGGCCGTGGACCGGCCGGGTCTTTGCCGAGAACTTCGTGCCCCTGTTCAAGGCGCTGTGGGGCGGCGCGGTGCTGGGCTTCGGCAGCTACGCGGCGATGCTCTGGCTGATGTGGCTCACGCATGCCGCCAACGCCGTGTTGCTCAACCGCCTGCTGGCGCGGGCGGGCTTCGCCTGGCCCGTGGCGCTCGGGGCCGCGCTCGTCTTCGCCCTGCCCCCCGCCAACCTCGAGACGCTCGGCTGGTCGGTGCAGTGGTCGGCGATCCTCGCCACGACCTTCCTGCTGCTCGGCCTGTGGTGGCAGGCGGCGTTTGCCTCCGCCGCGGCGTTCAGCGCGAAGCGCGACCTGCCGCTCCTCGCGTTCTCCGCCGCCAGCGCCTGCTCGTTCTCGCGCGGCGTGCTGACCGGACCGGTGCTGGCCCTGGCCCTCGTGTTGCCGCTGGTCGGGACGGCGAACGCCCGGACCTTACTCGCCCGCCTGCCGGCGGTGCTCCTCTACCTCCTGCCGGCGGTCGCCGTGGCCCTCGTGATCAGCTTGAACTCGGGCGGCAACCATCAGCACCTGTCCGGGCACACCGGCGACGTGGCCGAGTTCGGCATCGCCTATTTCCTCTTCAACCCGGCGCACGCCCTGTTCGGTTATTCCGTGCAGCCGGTCATCCTGGGGCTCCTCGCCGCGGCCAAGCTCGCCGTGGTCGGCGGCGCGCTCTGGCTCGCGCGCGGGCCGGTGCGGCTGCTGTTGGTGGTGCTGCTGGCCTATGACCTGGGCAATGCGCTGCTCTTGGGCATCGGACGCTACCACACCGGCTTTCTCGCGGCCATGAGCTCACGCTACCAATATGGTGCGCTGCTCGCAACGCTGCCGGCCGCCGCGTACCTGGCCAGCCGGGCGCTCGATCGCCTGCTCGCGAATCGCGAACCGCTGCGCCGCGGGGCGTATGCCGCCGCGCTGGTCGTCGTCGCCGGCGCCTGTCTGCTCGGCTGGCCGGCGGAGCTGGCGGAGTTCACCGGCTGGCGTGGGCGCGATCTGCGCGCGCTCGTCGCCGCGCCGGCCACGAACGACCCGGCGGTGAAGGTGCCGGCCCTCGACTTCATGCACATCGAGCGCGCGAAGGCCCTGACCCGCGCCTACGACCTGCATTGAGGCGCTACGGCGCCTTGACCTGGATCACCACGCTCTTCGCCGGCGGCTCTTCCCACTTGTCCCAGCTTTCCTGCCACCGGATGGCGGCGCCGCGATAGTCGACGTCGCCCGCCAGGCCGCCGCGAAACGCCACCCGCACGCGCAACCGGACCGGCGAGGTCGTCGGACCGATGGGAATGTCGATGCCCTGCGTGGTGCTGGCCCCCAGTCCGTCGAGGTAACGCGCCCCGGTCCAGGTCTTGCCGTCGTCGAGCGAGATATCCACCTGGAACATCCCGATCTGCTCGCCTTCGCCCGCGTCGGTGCCGGCCAGGATGGTCGCGCGGTAGTTCTGCCCGGGCTGCGCCGTCGGCACGGCCTCGATTTTCACGTATCGCTCCACGGCCCGGAGCGGCAGGACGGTGAGCAGGAGCGAGAGCGTCAGAAGAAGGCGGGTGGTCATGGTAGATATGACAAAGACCCGCGCCCAATCCGCAAGTGCCATTCCCATCGCCGCAATTTCTACTGGCAAGGGGCCGGGCTCCCTGTCTGGCTTTCGTTTCCCTTTTTACTATGGCCAAGACCATCCTTGTCACCGGTTCCTCGGGCCTCATCGGCTCGGAAGTTTGCGTATATTTCGCCGCCCAGGGCTACACCGTCCACGGCGTCGACAACAACCAGCGCGCGGTCTTCTTCGGCCCGCAGGGCGATACCCGCTGGAACCAGCAGCGGCTGGCGCAGGAGCTGAAGGGCTTCGTCCACCACGAGATCGACATTCGCGACCGCGCCGGCGTGCTGGCGCTGATCAAGTCCGTCAAGCCGTCCGTCATCGTCCACACCGCCGCCCAGCCGTCGCACGACCGCGCCGCGGCGATCCCGTTCGACGACTTCGACACCAACGCCGTCGGCACGCTGAACATGCTCGAGGCCGCCCGCCAGGCCTGCCCGGAGTCGCCCTTCGTGCACATGAGCACGAACAAGGTCTACGGCGATGCCCCCAACACCATCAAGCTGGCGGAACTCGAGACCCGCTGGGACTACGCCGACCCGGCCTACGCCCACGGCATCGCGGAAACCTTCACGATCGACCAGTCCAAGCACTCGCTCTTCGGCGCCTCGAAGGTCGCGGCCGACGTCATGGTCCAGGAATACGGCCGCTACTTCAACCTGCCGACCTGCGCGCTGCGCGGCGGCTGCCTGACCGGCCCGAACCACACCGGCGTCGAGCTGCACGGTTTCCTCTCCTACCTCGTGAAGTGCAACCTCGAGGGCAAGGAGTACCGCGTCTTCGGCTACAAGGGCAAGCAGGTGCGCGACAACATCCACTCGCTCGACGTCGCGCGCTTCATGGCGGCCTTCGTCGAGAGCCCGCGCGCCGGCGAGGTCTACAACCTCGGCGGCGGCAAGGCCAACAGCACCTCCATCCTCGAGGCGTTCAAGATCGTGGAGAAATTCTCCGGCAAGGCGCAGGTGTTCACCTACGTCGACCAGAACCGCGCCGGCGACCACATCTGCTACTACTCCGACCTCCGCAAGATGAAGGCCCACTACCCGAAGTGGGACATCACGCAGTCGCTCGAAGAGACCATCCGGCAGATCGTCGAAGCGTGGAAAAAGCGGAACAAGTCCGCCTGATCCCGCCCGCGGCCGGGCGCGCCCTCGTCGGCCTGCTGCTGCTCGTCTTCGCCGGCTGCGCCACCGCGCCGCCGGAGAATCGCGTCACCTTCGCCAAGCCCGGCAGCGGCGAGTTGCCCAAGATTCACCGCACTGACCTCGTCGGCACCTGGTACGGCCGCCAGCCGACGCAGGAGGGCACGATCAAGGAGTGGATCACGCGGCGCGAGATCGACGGCACGTTCCACATCCGTTTCCGGGAGTGGCGGGATGGCCGGGTGGTCGATGAGTCCGCCGAATTCGGCGAATGGGGCCTGAGCTACGACCTCGAGGTCGTGATCACGCGCGGCTGGATCGAAGCCGGGCAGTTCCGGCCCGCGCCGGTCGACGCCTATTTCTGGGATGTTTACCAGATCCTGCGGCTCGAGGGCGACCAGCTCGAGTATGTGCACCACGGCACCGGACACCGCTACCAGGTGAAGCGCGTGCCGGATACTTTCGAGTTTCCCGCCGCCCCGGCCGCCGCGCCCGAAAAACGGTCCTGAGGCCGCAAGCGCGGGGCGATTTTCCCGCTTCACCTGTCTTGGCGGGTCTGTTTCCCTCGGCCCGACATGCGCATCCTCATCACCGGCATCTGCGGCTTCGTGGGCAGCACGCTCGCCCGCGCCCTCCACGCCGCCGGCCACCAGGTCACGGGCTTCGACAATTTCATCCGTCCCGGCAGCGAGACGAACCGCGCGCCGCTCGAGGCCCTCGGCATCAAGGTGCTGACCGCCGACCTGCGCGACGCCACGGCGATGACCGCGCTGCCCGCCGCCGACTTCGTGCTGGATGCGGCGGCGAACCCGAGCGTGCTGGCCGGCATCGACGGCAAGACGAGCTCGCGCGAACTGGTGGACCACAACCTCACCGGCACCATCAGCATCCTCGAGTACTGCAAGGTGCACCGGGCGGGCTTCATCCTGCTTTCGACCAGCCGCGTGTATTCGATCCCGCCCCTGGCCACGCTGCCGGTGCTCGTCCGCGACGACGCCCTGGTGCCCGATGCGACGAAGCCCCTCCCGGCCGGCCTCTCCCCCGCCGGACTTGCCGAGACCTTCGCCACGCAGGCGCCGATTTCGCTGTATGGCGCGACCAAGCTCGCCTCCGAGGCGATGGCGCTCGAGTACGGCGAGACGTTCGGCTTCCCGGTCTTCATCAACCGTTGCGGCGTGCTCGCCGGCGCGGGCCAGTTCGGCCGCGCCGACCAGGGCATCTTCGCCTACTGGATCAACGCCTGGCTGCGGAAGCGCCCCCTGAAGTACCTCGGTTTCGGCGGCCTCGGCCACCAGGTGCGCGACTGCCTGCATCCCCGCGACCTGCTGCCGCTGCTCGAAAAGCAGTTCGCCGCGCCGAAAATGAACGTGGGCGACCGGCTGGCGAATTTCTCCGGCGGCGCGGCTTCGGCCATGTCGCTGAAGCAGCTGAGCGACTGGTGCGCCGCCCGCTTCGGTCCGCACCCCGTCGTGCAGGACGGCACCCCCCGCCCCTTCGACATCGGCTGGATCGTGCTCGACCACGCCAAGGCCACGACGCTCTGGAACTGGAAGCCCGCGACTCCCACCCGCGCGATCCTGGAAGAAATCGCGGCCCACGCGGAACAGAACCCCGGCTGGCTGGAGTTGTCCGCGCCGCGCTGACGTCCGGCGGGAGCCGGGGTCGAACCGGACCGCGGTTTCGGATCCGCGGTGTCTTTGCGGAGAACTCACGTCACCGCGCCACCGCAGGCTTGCCGTCGCGGGATGATTTGCCCTGATTGGCCCGATGCCCGAGGCCGCACCCGCCCCGCTCAAGCTCTACTCCGTCGTCATCCCGGCCCACAACGAGGAGGAATCGCTGCCGCCCACCGTCCGCGACCTCTATGCGGTGCTGCGCCGGGAAAACGTGCCCCATGAGATCGTGGTGGTCGACGATGGCAGCCGCGACAAGACCTGGGAGGTGCTCCAGGCCCTGAAGCAGGAGGTTCCGACCCTCGCCCCGGTCCAGAACAAGGGCCTCAACGGCTTCGGGCGCGCCGTCATCTTCGGCCTGAACCACATGAAGGGCGACGCCTGCACCATCATGATGGCGGATGCCTCGGATTCCCCGGATGACGCGGTCAAGTACTGGCGGCTGCTCAACGAGGGCTGGGATTGCGTCTTCGGCAGCCGGTTCGTGAAGGGCGGCTCCGTGATCGACTACCCGCGGGTCAAGCTGTGGGTGAACCGGCTCGCGAATTTCCTCGTGCGCATCGGCTTCAACATCGCGCTGAACGACACGACCAACGCCTTCAAGGCCTACCGCCGCACGGTGATCGAGGGCTGCCGGCCGTTCCTCGCCCCGCACTTCAACCTCACGGTGGAAATCCCGCTCAAGGCCATCGTCCGCGGCTACACCTGGACGGTCATGCCGATCTCGTGGCAGAACCGGAAGTACGGCGAGGCCAAGCTCAAGATCAAGGAGATGGGCAGCCGGTATTTCTTCATCTGCGCCTACGTCTGGCTGGAGAAATATTTCAGTCGCGGCGACTACCGGAAGCGGTAGCCGGCGGCGATGAACACGATCATGTCCGCCCTGCTCTGGTTGGATGCCGAGCCGGCGCGGTACTGGACGGTCGCCTGGCTCGCCTTCGCCCTCGTGGCGGCGCTCGCCTGGGCGCCCGCGGAAACCTCTCCCGCCGCGCCGCGCTGGTGGACGCGCCCGTGGCTGTTTGCGCTGGCGGTGCCGCTGGCGCTGGCGGCGTGGCGCTGGCCGGTGTGGTTTTGCCCGCACGAGTTGAATCCCGACGAAGCCCAGACGATCGCCGGCGCGATCACGCTCACGCATTTCCCGGTCTACTGGAAATACGTCGACGGCACGACGCATGGACCGGTCTGCGAATATCTCCTGCTCGCCGCCCATGCGTTCGGCGCGCCGCTGAACTATTTCACCGCGCGCGTCGTCGCGTGCCTGTTGCAGGCCGGCGCGCTGCTGGCGGCGTGGCGGACGCTCCGGCTCTTCGCCCCCGAACGCGTGGCGCGCGCCGGCATCCTGCCGGCCCTCGCGTTCTGGGCGTTCGTTTCCTGGGAGGATTTCGTGCACTATTCGACGGAGCTGCCGGGCATCGCGCTGCTCGCCCTCGCGACCTGGGCGGCCGCCGCGATCTGGCGCACGCCGGCGTGGAGCTCCCGGCATTTCGCCACGGCCTTTGCCGCCGGGCTGGCCCTCGGTCTCGTCCCCTTCGCCAAGCTGCAATCGGTGCCCCAGGGGCTCGCGCTCGCCGGGCTGTTGCCGCTCGTGCTGTGGCGCGGCCGGAACGATCTCGCCGCCTCCGCCCGCCGCCGGCTCGTCGCGCTGTTCGTCGCGGGCGGCCTGTTGCCGGCGGCGGCGACGGCGGTGTTTGTCACCGTCTTCGGCCTGTGGACCCATTTCTGGGCGTCCTACATCCTCAACGCCCTCGACTACGTCAAGGTGACCGGCGTGACGCTGGGCGCGATGCCCGGAAAGTTCTTTAACTTCGCCGCCACCGAGCCGGCGTTCAGCTGGTATCTCTGGGGTTCGCTCGCCTTTGCCCTCGTCTATGCGCGAACGCCCGTCCCGGCGCCCCCGCTGCGGTGGGTGCGCACCACGGCGGGGGTCCTGGCGGCCGTCGCCTACTACTCCGTGCTCGGACCGGCCCGCGAGGTGGCGCACTACCTCCACCTGCTCGTCATTCCCCTGGCGCTCGTGACGGGGAGCGCCGTGGCGGTCGCGGCCGCCACGCCGGAACCGGCGGCGCCGGCCCGCCGGCGTTTCCTGCCGTGGGCGTTTTTGGCCGCACTGGCGATCCTCCCGCAAATCGGGCAGCGCGCGGTCAGCTGGCATCCCCACGCGGGCCAGGTCGCGGGCTATCGCACCGAACCGCCCAGCGCGGCGGCGCGCTTCCTGATCGCGCACGCGCGCCCCGGCGACACGCTCGCGATGTGGGGTTGGGAACCGCACCTCTTCGTCGAGACCCAGCTGCCGCACGGCACGCGCGAGGCCCACACGGCCAGCCAGATGCTGGTCTGGTCGCTGCAGCCCTACTTTCTGAACCGGTACCTGTGGGATCTCGAACGCCGGCAACCCGCATGGTTCGTCGACGCGGTCGGTCCCGGGGCGTTCGGCTATGCCGATCGCGCGACCCATGGCCACGAGACGGTCCCTGAACTCCGCCAGCTGATCGCCACTCGCTACGAGCTGGTGGCGGAACTCGATGCCAAGCGCATTTACCATCGCAAGGACGCCGGCGGCAACGAGTGAAGCCGTTGTTGCATCGGGGCAATAAACGCACTGAATTCCCCACCCATGATTTATTTGCTCGGTGGCTCAGGCTACGTTGGCTCCGCATACCAGGCGCTCCTGCAGCGCAAGGGATTGTCCTTCCGCAACCTGCGCCGGGCCGACTTCGACTACACCGACCCGGCCGCCCTCGCGGAACTGCTGCGCCGTGAAAAGCCCGAGTTCCTGATCAACGCCGCCGGCTACACCGGCAAACCCAACGTCGACGCCTGCGAACTGCACAAGACCGAATGCCTTTTCGGCAATGGCGTGCTCCCCGGCCTCATCGCCCAGGCCTGCGCCGACGCCCAGGTGCCGTGGGGCCATGTGTCCTCCGGGTGCATCTACACCGGGTCGCGGCCCGACGGCAAGGGCTTCACCGAGACCGACACGCCGAACTTCTCCTTCCGTACGAACAATTGCAGCTTCTACTCCGGCACCAAGGCGCTCGGCGAGGAGGTGCTGGCCGGCCGGCCCGAGGTTTACGTCTGGCGCCTGCGCATCCCCTTCAACGAGGTCGACAACCCGCGCAACTACCTGACGAAGATGCAGCGCTACAACACGCTGCTCGACGCCGAGAATTCCATCTCACAACTCGAGGAGTTCGTCGCCGCCACCTTCGCCTGCTGGGAGAAGCGCGTGCCGTTCGGCACCTACAACGTCACCAACCCCGGCTTCATCACGACGCGCGAAGTCGTGGGCCTGATCCGCCAGACCGGGGTCTCGAACAAGGATTTCAAGTTCTTCACTGACGAGGCCGAGTTCATGCGCACCGCCGCCAAGACCCCGCGCTCCAACTGCACGATGGATTCGTCCAAGCTCGCCAAAGCCGGCATCGTCATGACCGAAGTCCACGAGGCCCTCGAGCGCGACCTCAAGCGGTGGCAGAAGGCCAATTAACCGCGAAGGTCGCGAAACCTCGCGAAGGTCTCATGTCGGACGAGCTTCTCTTTCGCGACGAATGCTACCGGATCGTCGGTGCCTGCCTGGCGGTGCACAAGGACAAGGGGAACGGGTTCGTGGAACCGGTTTATCAGGATGCCTTGGAAATCGAACTGGAGCTGTCAGGCATCCCATTCGATCCGCAACGCAACTACCTCATCACCTACCGCGGCCGGCCGCTCAAGCACAGCTACACTCCCGACGTGTTGTGCTTTGATAAAATCATCGTGGAACTAAAGGCCGCCAAGGCTTTGACCGACGAGCACCGCTCCCAGGTTCTCAATTATCTCAAGGTCACCGGACTCCAGCTTGGCTTGTTGGTCAACTTCGGTTCTCATCCCCGGCTCGAATGGGAACGCATCGTCCTCACCCACCCCTAACCTTCGCGCCGCTTCGCGTCCTTCGCGGTTAAATTCTGTATGAACATCCTGGTCACCGGCGGCGCCGGCTTCATCGGCAGCAACCTCGTCCGTCTCCTGCTCACCACCACGCCGCACCGCGTGCTGAATGTCGACGCGCTGACCTACGCGGGCAACCGCCACTCGCTCGACGACCTCGCCGGCAACCCGAACTACGAGTTCGCCCACGCGAACATTTGCGACGCCGGCGCCATGGCGGCGCTCTTCGGCCGCTTCCAGCCGGACTGGGTGATGCATCTCGCCGCCGAGAGCCACGTCGACCGCTCGATCGACGGCCCGGGCGCCTTCATCCAGACCAACGTGGTCGGCACCTTCACGCTCCTCCAGGCCGCGCGCGGCCACTTCGAGTCGCTGAAGGGCGAGGCCCGCGAGCGTTTCCGCTTCCTGCACGTCTCCACCGACGAGGTCTACGGCTCGCTCGGCGCCACCGGCCTCTTCACCGAGGAGACCCCGTATGACCCGCATTCGCCGTATTCCGCCAGCAAGGCCTCGTCCGACCACCTCGCCCGCGCGTGGGCCGACACTTTCAAGCTGCCGGTGCTCGTCACCAACTGCTCGAACAACTACGGCCCGTACCAGTTTCCCGAGAAGCTCATTCCCGTGGTCATCCTCAAGGCCCTGCGTGGCGACCCGATCCCGGTCTACGGCAAGGGCGAGAACATCCGCGACTGGCTCTACGTCGGCGACCACGCCGAGGCGTTGCACACGGTCGTCGCCAAGGGCCGCACCGGCCAGACGTACAACATCGGCGGCAACAACGAGCGCCAGAACATCGACCTCGTGCGCCTGCTCTGCTCGTTGCTCGACGAGTTCCGTCCGCGCGCCGACGGCAAGAAATACGCCGGCCAGATCACCTTCGTCACCGACCGCCCCGGCCACGACCTGCGCTACGCCATCGACGCGTCGAAGATCCAGCGCGAGCTCGGCTGGACCCCGAAGCAGGACCACACCTCCGGCTTCCGGAAGACGGTGCAGTGGTACCTCGACCAGCAGTCCTGGTGGCAGTCGATCCTCGACGGTTCGTACAAACTGGAGCGCCTCGGGACCTCGAAATGATCAACCGCGAAGAACGCCAAGGGACGCGAAGCAAAGTCCGATCCCCTGCTTTTTTCGCGTTACTTCGCGCCCTTCGCGGTTAACCAATCTTCCATCATGAGTCGTAAAGGCATTATCTTGGCGGGCGGTTCGGGAACCCGCCTCTATCCCCTGACCATCGCGGTGAGCAAGCAGCTCATGCCGGTTTACGACAAGCCGATGATCTATTATCCGCTGTCGGTGCTGATGCTCGCCGGCATCCGCGAGGTCCTGATCATTTCCACGCCGACCGACCTGCCGCTCTTCCGCAAGCTGCTCGGCGACGGCACCAGCCTCGGGATGAAGTTCACCTATGCCGAGCAGCCGAGTCCGGACGGCCTCGCCCAGGCCTTCCACATCGCCGGTGACGTCGGCTTCCTGACCGGCAAGGAGTCCTCGGCCCTCGTGCTCGGGGACAATCTTTTCTACGGCGCCGATTTCGTCCGCTGCATCGCCGAGGCCAGCGCCCGCACCTCCGGCGCCACGATCTTCGGCTACCATGTCGCCAACCCCACGGCGTACGGCGTGGTCGAATTTGCGGCGGACGGCCGTGTGCTCTCCCTCGAGGAAAAGCCTGTGCAGCCCAAGTCCAACTACGCGGTGCCGGGCCTGTATTTCTTCGACCAGGACGTCGTGAAGCTCTCCCGCACCCTCAAGCCCTCGAAGCGCGGCGAGCTCGAGATCACCGACCTCAACCAGCTCTACCTCGACCAGGGCAAGCTGCGCGTCGAGCTCTTCGGCCGCGGCACCGCCTGGCTCGACACCGGCACGCACGATTCCCTCATCGAAGCCGCCACCTTCGTGCACGTCCTCGAAAACCGCACCGGCCTGAAGCTCGCCTGCCTGGAGGAGATCGCTTTCAAGGCCGGCTGGATCGACCGCGCCGGCCTTGAGGCCAACATCAAGAAGCTCGGCAAGTCCTCCTACGGCGAATACCTCAAGCGGCTGCTTCCGTAGCCCGGCTCCCGACGCCCGGACGCAATGAAGGCCTCATTCATCGTCCCGCTGTACAACTGCCTGCCCCTGACGCAGGCGATGCTGGCCAGCCTGCGCGCCACCGTGCCCGCGACGGTCGCCTACGAGGTCATCTTCGCCGACGACTGCAGCACCGACGGCACGCGGGAATGGCTCGCGGGGCTCCGCGAGCCCAGAGGACAAGGGACAGAAGACCGGGGACAGGCCAGCCACGGCAGCCCTGCAATCCAGACGATCCTGAACGAAAAAAACCTCGGCTTCGCCGCGACCTGCAACCGCGGCGCGGCCGTGGCGCGGGGCGAATATCTCTTCTTCCTCAACAACGACCTCGTCCTCCTGCCCGGCTGGCTCGAGCCGATGCTCGCCGTTTTCGCGGAACGCGCCGATGCCGGGCTCGTCGGCAACGTCCAGCGAAACTTCGCCACGAACGCCGTGGACCACGCCGGCCTCGTGTTCAACGCGAAGGGCAAACCGGAGCACGTCACGCAGCTAGGTTCCGCCAGCGAACCGCTCCGCCCGGTGGTGGCCGTCACCGGCGCGTGCTTCGCCATCCGCGCGACGACGTGGCGGCAGCTCGGCGGCTTCGACGAAAGCTACGTCAACGGCTGCGAGGACGTCGACCTCGGTTTGCGCGCGCGGCAGGCCGGGTTGGCCAACTACGTCGCTTTGCGCAGCGTCGTCCGCCACCACATCAGCGCCTCGCTCGGCCGGAAGCTGCGCGACGAACAGAACACCGCGCGCCTGCTCGCCCGCTGGCGCCCGCAGATCCTCGCGCTCATGCCGCGGGCCTGCGCCCGCGCCTGTTTGGCGGCGGCGTGGGAGAATCCCCGCGAGTACGTCCGCCTCCGCGTCACCTACGACTCGATGCTGTACCTCGCCGGGCTGCTGCCACACCCCACGCCGGAGATCCTCGCGGCCGCCGCCCAAGCCCTCGACCTAGAAGCCGCCCGTTGGGCTCATCTGCTGGAAAAAGCGCCCTCGCCTTCGCCGCACGACCTAGCGCCAGCGTGGTATCCCGCGCGGCCGGAC
>Ga0247757_10001330_pt1 | contig 16769 bp, 15 predicted proteins | sample UWRJL126311R4_FD_180929 | JGI IMG/M metagenome (GOLD analysis project Ga0247757, IMG submission 180929) | Plant litter microbial communities from Arlington Agricultural Research Station in Wisconsin, United States - UWRJ-L126-311R-4 | ecosystem: Environmental > Terrestrial > Plant litter >... | reverse complement strand
CTGAGATAAGTTTTCCTCCAATAACGGTAGCTTCTGCTTCCATTGGGAGACTTCCTCGCTTATAGGCTGTATCTCTCCAAGTATTGTCTGATGGTTTGTGCTGCTGTCTGTCCGAAGACTCTGTACAATCTCTTGTGTTGAAATTGAGATATCACTTTCTACAATTAGCTCGATCCAATGCGATAGCGGAGAATAGATGACTTGCAGTTGGAGTAACCCGAGAGCAGTATCCACGTTCCCACGGAATGCAATCATGATATCCTTTAGCTCTTCTAACGTTTTTTTTTCGAATGGGAATACCAGCCTCTGGGTCAGCTCTTTCGTTTTCTCCTTCCATGTTCCGGTTGCTGGACTTGTTGCATACTTCTTAGTGAGCCGAAGGACTGCCTCGCTATGTCTATTACATGCATCAAGAGTATCAAGTAGCTTTCTAGCGATACTGTTTTCGAGTGTTTGACTGCTCCTGACGCGTCGCTCGATATTCTGGAGGATTTGCTTCACCGATTCGCAGAGTGTAGTTAACGACCGAACATCATCCTGGTGTATCCAGGCGTGACAGTATGTAGTAATACCATTACAGAGTGTGATACCAAGGGATACCGCTCCAAGGATCGTCCCGGCGGCATCTATAATAATATCTAGTAATAGAGCAAGGCGGACGACGTGCGAAGAATATTTGAATTAAAGATTATGTAGCCAGGCTGAAGTGCGGGGCAAGTGCAGAAGATAAGGCTGTGCCACACTTACACGATGCGGCCAGCCCTATTGGACTACTAAGACTTAGTTAATTAGTAACTAACGTATCCTACTAGTAAGCTAACTACTCTAAAATATATTAAAAATATAAAAACTAGCTCTATATAATTTTAATAATATTTAGGTAATAAATTCTAAGATTTTATATAAGAGCTTTATACCTAAGCTTAGGCTACTCCTAGCTCTACCTAATTTATACTTAAAATATTTCTACTTTAACCTATACTTAAGGCTTATATAATTCTAATCTAATCTAAACCTATTATTATATATCCTAAACCTATTTACTAGTTTAATTATAATAGTTATTCTACTATATATAGATATATATTTATTTACTAGCCTATTCTATATAGAGGTACTATAATAATAAGAGTAATAGTAGGTTTATAAAATAATAAGAATATATTATACTTATAAAAGTAAGTTACTAAGGAAGTAGTATAGCTATATAACTATATAGAAAGCTAGTTTTACCTAGTAAGAGGCTCTTTATAAATTATATAGTCCTACTTTAACCTAAGTATTACTTTTTAGTAGGTTATATTATAGTACTAAGGAAATAATCTTAGAGTCTAAGTTATTAGTTATTCTAGAGTTCTTTAGTAAGCGGCTGCTACACTATGGCTCTGGCTCTGGCCTACCTAAGCTGGGCTGCTATTGTCTATATCTCTAGCACCTTTGCGCTCGGCTTCCTCGTGCGTGCCGGATTGAGATGTGTATACATAGTTCGGTCCTTAATTAGTTACCCAAGACATAATTTCCAACTCAAAGCAATTACCTGCTGCAGTATCAGCGCCGATACATCACCAGATAGAAGATAACTGCTATACTAACTATCTCTCGGATCGCTTCTTCTACGGTGTGAATCTCGGCTATCTCTGCTGTTAGGATCTCCGACAGCAGCTCCTTCGCGTACGCCGCCGCCATCCTCGCTGTGTATGCTTGCCATCGTTTGCTCTTGTGCGAGTCAGCGTAGTCGCACACGCCGCGAATTACAAGACATGGGAAGCTATTCATCAGGCCCGCGGCCCCCATCTCGAAGCAGAGCACGCCGCCGAGCTCGGTACTAATCTTGTCTCTTTTAGTAGCACTCCTCATTACCTAGTTGCCTGATGCGATCGTCCCGTAGTGCACTATTACTTCTTGTCTCCACGCCTCCCGATCTACTATATAGTCTTTACTATACTCGCTACATATTGCTTCTCCCTCGTAATCATAGCCTGCCCTAAAAAAAGTACTTAAGCCGGCAGCTTCGCGCCTAAAATCCGGCAGGCTGTTAAGTTTAGAAATATATTCTACTAGCTTACCTCTTCCTCTTATATACTTGGCCTGCAAGTTTACGATAGTATTAAGTAGAATTATCAGCAGCATATTGAGGGACCCCGTTTACTTAAACCCGCTTAGGGTAGCCTTCCTAGCGTTATACTACACCACGCCACCGTGCACCTTGTACGGCTTGCTGTCGACTACATCTCTAAGCCGGACGTTTACTTCCTCGCTTAGGACGCCTCCTCCGATGCCTACCATCGGACTAAACCAAGTTGACGCGAAGGTTGACTTCATCTGGACGATGACTGCTGCAGCCGAATTGGTGCCCGTTTGCCCTTTAGGCAGACAAGCGATCACGACGTTGTGCTCGCCGACGCGTCCGCACGTGTAAATGTTGGTGTCGTGGGCGTCGTACTGTGGTGTTGTCCTCGTCGTCGAGCATCTCCTGCGCCGCGGCCAGCTCGACAGGCAGCGCGCATACCCATCCCACGGTGTAGTCTTCGCAGCGCAGTCGGGGCGCCATTCGCAGTCGTTACAAAGGAGGCAAGGAGAAGGGTGGTATTGGGAGATATTTGCGAAGAGAGCGGAATGGTAGTCTGGCAGCCATAGCAGCGACGACTACCGTTCAGCCTTGTTGTCTGCCTCTAGACCTTGTTCGTGCGTGATACATACTTAGGCTTATTGATACCAAGGCGAAGTCAAGTAGAAGGTCTTAAGAAATTGAAAAGAGTAAAGGCACTAAACCAAATATAGCTAGTATCTAGCTCGCCTAGGTAGTACAATATACAATAATAACGTGTTTAACCACTCATCCGCCCACACCAATCATCCGCCCACCCCCAAACCCCACCAAAATCGCGAAAATTGGCCCCCTGCAATCTCAACAACGCGTAGGTAATAGGCTCTCAGATTTTATACATAGGCTTTTATATCTATTTTATAGCTCCTGTTAGGCTCTAGAGGAATTTTATTAAATAGTTCTAAAGATCTAGTATTTTGGGGGCCAAAAACCTACGTAAATCTAATATCTCAATAACTACTGTCAGATTTTCGATGTTCTGAGAAGGATGATTTTGATTGAAGTAATTGATTGAATTCTATGTGTCCCCCTGGAAAGGTATTGTTCTCTGTCCTCCTTATATTCCTTTCACTCGTATACTTTCCGATAGCTCTCCGCCGGCGTTCCTAGGAAAGCTGTCAGCTTTCTGGCGCTTTCCGGCAGCGTTCCTAGTGAACGCCACTAGCTTTCTAGCTAGTGCTCATAGAGAATACTACTAGCTTTCTAGCGTTCCTAGGAAAGCTGCCAGCTTTCCGGCGGCGTTTCTAGAAGGGTATTATTCTGACAACTACTGCACGTACTACTCTTAGCTCCTAATAAACGTCTTAATATATAGACTGGAAACTATATATAAAATCTAAGAACTTATTACTTACGCGTTCTTGAGATTGCAGGGGGCCAATTTTCGCGATTTCGGTGGGTTTTGGGGGTGGGCGGATGAGTGGTTAAATACGTTATAGGTGGGGCGGAGTCAGGAAGAAGGTCTTGAGAAATTGAAAAGAGTAAAGGTGCTAATCTGAATATAGCTACGCGTATACAGACGAGCTAGACACTAGCTATATTTGGCTTAGTGCCTTTACTCTTTTCAATTTCTCAAGACCTTCTACTTGACTTCGCCCCTGTCGTCACGTGGCCTAAGTATGTATCACGCACAAACGAGGTCTAGCGCCGTACCCTTTCTTCAATTTCTGAAGACCTTTCCATAAGCACTGCCGCATTCGACATATTGCCGGTGCGGTTTCAGCAGCGGCAAGGCTAGCTTTAAGCCACCTGTGGGGTCCGTCCTACCCGGATATCTCAAGCCAGGTCTGCAAAGTGTGTTCCAGTACATGTTAGTGGTTTGTGCATTACGATATGAAAACAACCACACTTAAAGTGCGTTCCGCTACCTTTTGGAGTGAATTATTCTTGAAGGATCAGTTCCTGCACAAGTCAGCAATCAATCAGTTGGGTGATCCAAAGGCATTTTGAACTTACGCGAAGCTTGTGCATTCTCGCTCTTACCTCTTCGCCTTTGCCGTGAGTGAAACCTCCGTGCGCGAGCCTGAGCTTTCGAAACTGTTTGTTTTGAACGTTCTGTGAATGATTTAGTGCATGATGAGCCAGATCGCTGGGTTCGTAGTGTATATACCTTTTCAACGGTTCTGTTCATGATGTAGCGCACCACGGTCACAGCTCGCAGTTGACCTAATCGTACGACTCTCCCTATAGCCTGGCTTTCGACGGATGGATTCCATTGAGGTTCGAGGAGATGAATTCGATTGGCAATCGAAAGGCCATTCAACCTAGGCACCTTCAGCGTGCGTGCAAGAAACCAGAGAATCAAAAGGGAACTTACCCGACGGCGCCCGTTCCAAGAGTCATTAGAAGTACTGGAACATCTCGTCGCTCTTGAAACTGGTCGAGCACTATCTTCCGTTTGCTAAACAGAAGGGAGCCATCCACCCGAAGATAGGGAATATTTTTGGCTTTGAGCAGGCAGCCAACGATATCCAAGGACTTTTTCCAAAAGGAGAAGACAACACTTGAACACATTAGCACGTGGTCAACTAAGCGGTGAAAAGACCAAGCTCACCATTTCCCTACCTCTTTGTGAAGTTGTATGTCCTCACAGAGCGCCTGTACTTTGGAGGGGTAATTCGTGATAGAGGAGACGTTGGCATTTCTCCCTAGCACTGAAGACTCTATGCTATGCGTTGCTCTGCAAATGGGGCATTGTGTACGGTTTAAAATTGCGCTTTTCCATTGCGGTGTACATTCGCTGCAAATGGCGCGATGACAAACGGTCAATACTACGGCGTCATTCTCAAGTCCGGATGCAGATGTAATGTCGCAGGAGCAGTAATGACAGATGGCCCACCCAGTTTGCTGAAGCAGACTCAAAGTCTCTTCAGGATCCTTCAGATATCTATTTTCCTGGGTGTCAGATCCTTCAAAGACGCTGCCGTTGTTACAGAACAGTCGGAGGCGAAGCAAGATCTCAAGAACATTTTGGTGTGCTTCTTTTCCCTTGTGACCACTAACGGCCAAATCAAGCGCTTCCTTGCAGACACGTTCAATTCGCGCATATTCTGCCCGCTCGTCAGAGGTAAAATCTAGCCAATGAATGTACGTGGCAACTTGGGCTATCGGAAGCACGGCTTTTGTCCGTCTCAAACAGAGAGAGTTGAGAAGAGTTTGCAAATTTCTGTAGTCTTTGGGAGTGTCCACTTTCGTGTTCTCTATGGGTGCTGTGATGTGGCGTTTGAACTGCGCTGCATCGTCTAGAATCGGCACCTTCAAGAACCGTACTAGAGAACCAAGGTCATCAAGGGAGTTCTGGATCGGCGTACCAGTAAGGCACCACCGTAGCCAACATTGGAGAGTAGTCACCGCCGAGAACTGCTTCGTTGAAGCGTTGCGGATGACGTGAGCTAGATGAAGATCAGCGCAGGAACTACTTGGCGGAAAGATATCTTGAAGCCGTACCTTCGTCTAAAACAATCCGATACCAATGAACTAGATGTAAAAGACTTCGATTCCTTGAAAAATCGGCTGCGACTGTGCCATAAGTCGTCAAGACAATATCGTGCTGCAAGAGCTGTGGATAGTCAATTTTTCGAGCTTGCCCGTGGAACTTGTAATAAGACAAGGTGCCCGGGATGATATGCCTGAGCGGGTCAGCGAAGCTGCTTGAACTCTCCCAGATGCCATGAGGGATCCATACCTCTCAACTTCGTCGACCCAACTGTCAATCAGTACTATCATGTTGTCAGCCGGAACCAGGAGCAACCTGTCGATTGACGTACGTGCAGATGGAACGACAACTAGTGTGGACTTTGCTGCAATGACACCATAACCTGATGCTCCAATGTCGGTCATAGTCTGCGCGTAAGCAAGTGCTTGATCTAGCGACCCTGCAATGGCAGACAGTACAGTCAAAGATTTACCTAGTCCCATCTCATCGGCAACGATACCGCCCATACATTCTTTCGCACTTGGGCTTCTAGCGCCGGTGATGGTATGCTGATATCTGCGCAGAGACATTTGTCAGTTGCCATTGAAAACGATAGGCCGATAATCGTTGAAGGGGCGCCTACATTGTCGAGGAAACTTCGGCCTGATCGGACTTTTGCTCTTCCCATAGCCTTTGATCGGAGGCGAAAGAATTCATCTCACGCTGCAAAATGAAGTTCAAGCCTTCTCTTTGGTGGCTGAGACTGCATTAATGTCTGCTACCAGATGCAGGAGGGTCGCGTACCTCAGAAGAGTGGTCGATACCTGCGTGACAGCCGTTGCTTGAACCAGACCGTCATGACATGCTAAATTGTCGAGGAGTCTGTCGTAATCCAGCTCAAAATCTTCAACTTGAGTCAGTACTCTTTCTCCCGCTAGCAGCGCCTTCTTCGTTATTGTTCTGTCAATCTGAGAAGCTTCCGTTCTGGGCATGTCGGGAAGATCCAGACTCTGGGGGTTTTCGTAAGAGAATCCTGATGGTATATCATCAGGGTCCTGCAGGAAAAAATCATTTGCCGCAAGTTTTACCGCTACCAACTCTGCATCGTGACGATATCCAAACACGAGAATGTCTATTGAGCAGTACTGAGAGTCTTTTTTGTTTCCAGGTGGATTGTCACTCTGTGACCGGGATGAAAGTTCCGCCGATCCCTCAAGCCTCACGTAAACCTCTTGTTGGACGCGAGCGAGTGATCGGAACGATTTCATGTTCAAGACTGCAACAACCTGCCCAGAAGGTGCGACAACATCACAACGATTCCGAGTGACCATTAGTCCGAGACTTAAGTATGACTTGGTTTGTTGGCTCATAATTGTTGAGACAGGGTCAATCCCCTTATTGAAGCGCACCTCGACGCCGGGCAACTGCATTTACATGAGTTGGACATAATGACAAGGATTGACTGTCCCACGTACCATGCCAAAACAGACTTCTTCTGGTACAGAAATTGTGCCCTCGTCGGAGCCTAGAGAGCTTGCATCGATGTGCTCATCCTGATTCAATTCCGTAGGCTCGGCAAAACCAAAATTGCCGGTGTTGCCAATGTTGTTCGTGTCGTAATCGACAGTGCTCGGCCCTGGCGTAAGCAGGCCGTAGTCAGGGTCATCTTGTGGTCGTAATCGATCGACATAGTTTGTGCGAAGTGATTCTGGACCGGGCTGGCCGTAGTTTTCGTACTCAGGATATACTATGTTCTCTGCGTGATTCACACGTTTATTCAGCGAAAGCCAGTCACATTGAATAGCATCTTCAGTGAAATCCCAAGACCTCTTCTGACCTCCATGTGGTTCTAGTGTAAGCCTTTCTGTCATAGCTACGCCTAGGCGGACGTCAAATTTTTGATTCCTGGCAGAGGTGTCGCGACGCCGCGGATGAACGTCTTATCGGCAGCAGCACTTCTCTGGCCGTCAAACAAGGTGAGCTACATATGACAAAGAGCCGCACTGCTGAGGATATCAGCTAGCTTTACATGTGCGCGGAAAACGCCTGTTTGGGGCTGACCGGTCCGCGGATTTAGTCAGCAGGCTGCCATCGCGCCTGCGCCACAACCAACCCTCCGCAGCCTTGCATAGCCCCTCTTAGATGGCTGGGTGTCATGCAACCCTCTCTCCGATGCGCATCTACTTCAACACAGGGGTGGCAAAGCCTTGTCTCCAGAAGGCTTTCAGATTTCACACCGCGACATAGAACGCAAATCTGATATGCCTTCGCATCGAGCCAATAGCATCGACTGTCGTTTTGGTGCACCTTCTCCTTTCATTTCTGCGCCATGGCTACCGCGTCGTCGAACGCTGTGTCAACATTTCAGAAATCCTTAGACGCGTTCAAGGCAAAGGCCGGGCTTGGTCAGGACGAACTGAAGGACTTCCAGCTGACGTCTCTTGACGACCTCAAGCTTCAGATATCGATCATACAAAACGATCAGCGCAAAAGCAAAAAGCTGCGCTACCTCAAGCGGCTTGCGCCGTTCTTGGACACCATGGAGCAATATGGGAAGATCGTTGAAGTCTTCCTCAATGTCTCCGATATCATAGCCTTCGTATGGGTACATGCAGACTTTCGAAAGGCTTGCAGTGATGTCACGTGCTGACACCAGCAGGGACCCATGAAATTCCTGCTCATGGTAGCGAAGAACTACACCGAAGCCTTCAATGCGCTACTGGACGCATACTTAGAGATCGGCGAGAATATACCACAATTCACCCAATATCAGAATCTGTTTGGAAGTAATGTCTACATGCAAACCGCCCTGGCTTACATTTATGAAGACATTCTAGAGTTCCACAAGGAGGCTCTCAGGTACTTTCGACAACGCAGTGAGTGCGTCCAGTTGAGACATGAGAGTTTACGAGAGCTAACAAACAATCAGCATGGAAAGAGATTTTCCATGCGACATGGCGCTCCTTCAGCAAAACCGTTGCCCACCTCGCTGAAGATTTGCGGCGGCATAAATTTCTCATCGAAAGCCAAGCTTCGCTCGTTCAATTCGAAGAAATACGGAACCTGCGCAGCCAATCCCAGAGACATTTCGAGGAACACAGGCTGATGGAGCTCAACCGGAAACGCTTGAACATTCAGCAATGGCTTTGTGCTCTTGATGTTCAGCATAGACATGAGGATGCTTCAACATCTAGATATGGCAACAGTGGAGAGTGGCTTCTCAAGGATTCTAGATTCGTCAAATGGTTTGACTTCGACTATTGCGCTGAACCTCTCCTCTGGCTTAGTGGTATTCCGGGCGCAGGTAAGCCTCCCTGCATATACATGATACCGGGTTGATCCAGGCAGGTAAAACTGTACTTGCTTCGCGTGTCGTTGAAGAGTGCTGCAAGATCCCTCAGGCTAGGACAGCTTTCTTTTATTGCCGACATACCGACGAGGACCGCAACCCATTTGTTGCTGTTGCACGAACGGTGCTTTCCCAACTCATAGCCGGCAACGATACGATTTTGCAGCTCCTGCACGATCACGCAGCGAATAGCGGCGAAGCAGTTCTGTCAAGTTGTAATGCGGCAAAGTCTTTGTTAGAAACCGCGCTGAAGACTTGCGACAAAGCCCAGAAAACTTATATTATTATTGACGGCTTAGACGAATATAATCGAGAGAGCCGTAAAGAGATTAGTACATGGTTCAAGGAGCGAATACGCGATGTTCCCACCAACGACCTGGGCCAGATCCGATGCCTATTTGTCAGCCAGGACGATGGATACGCACGCAAAGACCTTTCCGACTGCTCCTCGATCAAGCTGACACCCAAAGATACGCAAAGCGATATTGAATCATTTTGCAAGATGTGGCATAATCTTATAAGCCAGAAGTTTGGACCGCTCGACCCTAAAGAGCATAAAATCTCGGAGATAGTCACCGCAAGAGCTCAAGGTGATTCGGAATTATCGATCATCCAGAGTTCACGCTGATTCCACATTAGGGATGTTTCTTTATGCGAAGTTAGTCACCTGGAATCTTCATGAGCAGCCAACTCGGAAGGATTTTCTACGAGAGATACATCCGGATACATTTCCAGATGGACTGGAGCAAGCGTAAGCTGAGCAGATATGTCTTTGATATTCACTAATGCGTTCAGATACGGCCGTATCGTTGGCCGAATAATTGGTCCAGCCGTACTACCCCGGTCTCGGAGTGATAACGCTAAAAAGTTGCTTGGTTGGCTTACATGTGCAAAGCGCACCTTGAAGTGGTGTGAAGTTCAAGGTGCCGTATCCGTCGACTTCGATAATGGTACAATGAGTTCAGACTTGCAGTTTCAAGAGGATTGTAAGGATTTGTGTGCATCGCTTGTCGAACGTAGTTCGGACGGTTCTGTGGCTTTAGTACACTCGACAGCCAAAAGGTATAAAGCTTCTTTTGCTCATGATGCATTTGCTGAGGCCTCTAGGTACCTCATCGACAAGGGTTACGTCTGCGTTCCCGAAGTGGAATTCGACATGGCTTATCTCTGCCTGACTTATATGAGCTTCGAACAATTCGCCTTCCAGGCGAACCAAGATGCGATACAAACTGCGATATACCAAGGAGGCTACGCTTTTGTAGACTACTCTTCTTGCTTTTGGGCTCATCACATCATTGCAGGAGTGCGCGAAGTGGTCGGGCTCGCTTCGCGTAATTTGGAGGACTTAGCTGAAGCTGCGGGCGCGTTCCTGGATATGCAGTGGGCTTCACCAAAGAAAAGACTCATAGTATCGAAGACTTTGGAAGAAAGCCTCTCGGCGCTAGTGAATCACGACATGTATGACAACCTATGCCAGGCCATCGTCTCTACGAAGAACCAGCTGCTGCCCACAGGGAAGGGACCTTCTGACGACGAACCCCTCTATCTCCCTAAAGTCATACAGGCACTGAGAAGCGAACTAGAAGCCCTTATCTCGTCGCCAAATACAACGCTGACGCAGAAAGCCAAACTAAAGAAGTTCTATGGTCCGAACTTCTTCAAGTGTCGCCGAATCAATTGCCAATTCTATTCGAAAGGGTTTACAACACAGATGCAGCGGGATCACCACATCTCCAAGCATGAAAGAGCATTTACTTGCAAGGAAGAAGGGTGTCCGCAGGCTATAATAGGCTGTGTGACGGTGCAAGACCTCAAAAAACACATGATAGAGTATCACGGTACCACCATCGACGCTGACGCGGAATATCCAGAACACGAGCCCGAAACTGACGCTGATGCAAAACGAAAACAGAAGATGCCGGCCCTTTTTCAATGCTCAATGTGCCCGAAGAGGTTCACCCGAGCCTACAACTTACGCACACATCTCCGTACTCACACTAATGAAAGACCTTTCGTCTGCAGAGTGTGCGGAAAGGCTTTCGTCAGACATAACGACTGCTACCGACACGAAGCACTTCATTCAGGCGAAAAGAAATTCATTTGCCGTGGTATTCTCAAAAATGGCGGTCCCCGGGGATGTGGTCGGCGATTCGCACGAGCCGAAGGCCTCGGACGCCATTTTAGGTCTGAAGCTGGTCGTGTCTGCATCCGGCCTATATTAGAAGAAGAAGCGCACGAAAGAGCCGCTACGAACGGACACATGCAACAGCCGGAGATGAGAATCGATCCAGCTCAGTTCTTGGATATTTTTCCTCCACCAGCAGTACCTTCAGAACCGGCAGCTTTCCCAGCAGCACTCCCAGCAGCCCTACTTGCCCAGTATCCAGCACTCGCAACAGGGGATTGGAGTCAACTGCAGTCCGGTAATGGGGATGAAGGTCATCTCCCTGACGAATACAACGATCTACTAACCTTGTCAAATGGCAGCCATCAGGCAGCCACTCAAAGCCTGACATGATTCAGCATGAGGGGGCCAAACAAGTTTAGCTCAACCGATCGATGTCGGTGTGGTACTAGCCTCTGCAGAGCATCTTACCATACTCCCAAGCGAATGGCAGACCGAAGGCTCATCAGGTTCCGCGAGGATTCTCATATCGAAAGAGTAGGTCCAACACACAAAAAAAACTATCAGTGCACCAAACTATAGCTCTCGCTATATGCCACATTCTATGTACGACTGCAATCAGCACTACCCATGAATCGGCATTCGCATGTTCCAGCAAGGCAAGGCGTGTCTAAATCTTCGTGAAAATGGCGAAGTGAAGAAGACGCAACTTTTCGTAAGAAACTGCCTACAGTTGTGCGGTGTATGTATAACACAGTTCCGGCATCACTGCGATCAACTAGATTCTATCTACACCGTCCACCAAACTCTTGACTCTGATCTCTTCCTCGTTCAATCCGTGGGCAGCGAACCTGGCTCATTCACATATCTCCCACTCCTCTCGACCACCCTAACCCACTGTTTCCACGGCTTAAACGCAATCCATGCACTCATATTTGCGCACGACCCGACTGTGAGATGCAAAGACGGGCCAGGAGCTGCATATACTCAAGGTCGATGTTGCCGTTTCTTAGCTGTCGTTCTCTCGGTATAGCTCATGCTTAGAGACCAATAGGGAAATAATCCCGCTACATCCTCCTTTCCTTTCTGGCATTCCCTTTTCGCCTTCCCCTTTACAGCATGTCTTCGTTAAGGATAGCTAGTTAGCAGTGGATATGGAAGACGTCCTTTGGTTTACAGCAGACTATCGAGCCACCTGCGTTGCTGCACGGGATGGGATTGTTGTTTTAGGTCACGGTTCTGGTTGGATTACTTCTGTCGAGTTAAGTTGTACTTAATGTGTGCGTTTGAATATAAATGTGCCTCGATGCTGCGGTCCACAAGTTATCTGTTAGTCCTGATTTCAAATCGGTTTTTAGTTCTTAAGGGATTCCTAGTCTTTCCTTACAATTATTCATTAATGGCCAAATCAACGCGATGAATAAATATAAGCTTCCCACCAGCCATTCAGCTCTGTTTCTCGCTTATATACAGCACTTGTCCCTTTCGACAACGCAGGCTAAAAGGAATCTCGCTTACTCAATTCCGCATCGGGTAGTTAACGACCGAACATGATCATCTTGGTGTCTCCAGGCGTGACAGTATGTAGTAATACCATTACAGAGTGTGATACTAAGGGATACCACTCCAAGGATCGTCCCGGCGGCATCTATAATAATATGTAGTAATAGAGTAAGGTGGACGACGTGCGAAGAATATTTGGGTTGAAGATTATTTAGCCAGGCTGAAGTGCGGGGCAAGTGCCTTCTGACCTAGAAGTGCAGAAGACAAGGCTGTGCCACACTTGCACGATACGGCTAGTCCTATTAGACTACTAAGACTTAGTTAATTAATAACTAACGTGTCCTAATAGTAAGCTAACTACCCTAAAATATACTAAAAATCTAAAAACTAGCTTTATATAATCTTAATAATACCTAGATAATAAACTCTAAGATTTTATATAAGAGCCCTATACCTAAGCTTAGGCTACCCTCTAGTCCTACCTAATTTATACTTAGGATACTTCTACCTTAATCTATACCTAAAGCTTAAATAATTCTAACTTAACCTAAACCTATTATTATATATCCTAAACCTATTTACTAGCCTAATTATAATAGTTATTCTACTATATATAGATATATATTTATTTACTAGCCTATTGTTGTATAGTAGCTGGTTCACCTGATATGGCCAGCTTTCCTGCCAGCTTTCCGCCAGTATGCCGGCGGAAAGCCGACGGTAAAGTGATAGTAAACTGGCGGTGAGCTGGCAATGCTCTAGAAGGATCCTTAGATTCTCAGAGAGGAAGTCATTCGATAGGGGGTCGGACCGAGGAATTCTCCGGAAAGATGTATATAACTAGCCTTCGACCCTTCATCGAGACGGCAGTCCAGGAGGGATTCACAGAACCAGAGAATCAGAATTAGAATTGGAATTTGTCACTCATTTGAATTGAACCTACGACGTTCTATCGAACACTTGTCTCCTTATTCTTCTTAGAATATCTTCCGATTGCGGGTCGCGGACTTACACCTACGAAAACCAATCCCAAAAATCCACCCACCCGATTTGGTGTCGATACTTCTCCTTCCTTTTATATTCTTTTCTTCTTCAACCAACCATCACTCAACACTATTCTATATAAAGGTATTATAATAATAAGAGTAATAGTAGGTTTATAAAATAGTAAGATTATATTATACTTATAAAAGTAAGTTATTAAGGAAGTAGTATAGCTACTACCTTATTAGAGCTCTTTAAATAGGTATAGCTATATAACTATATAAAAGGCTAGTTTTACTTAGTAAGAGGTTCTTTACGAATTATATAGTCCTACTTTAACCTAAGCGTAACTTTTTAGTAAGTAGTATTATACTAAAGAGATAATCTTAGAATTTAAATCGTTAGTTGCTTAAGAGTTCTTTAGTAAGCGGTTGCCACACTGTGGCTCTGGCTCTAGCCTATCTAAGCTGGGCTGCTGTTGTCTACATCTTCAGCACCTTTGCGCTCGGCTTCCCCGTGCGTGCCGTATTAGGGTGTGTATACATAGCTCGGTCCCAATTAGTTACCCAAGACATAATCTCTAATTCAAAGCAATTACCTTTCCTACTAATATGACTTCATAGGCAGCTACATACTAAGCAGTCTTCCCGGCTATTTCAACATCACAAGACAAAGTATCAATATCCTCTTTCTCAAGCTCAGTATTATTTTCCCCGCCCACATTCACTGCTTCAACCATGTTCTGCATGAACATCGTCCCTCCACCTGTAGTAATCTCTATCCAGGAACCCCCCTTAGTTTAGTGCAATCCCTTACTTATCTGTATTGGGCATCGCTCCTAGGCTCCAAATATAAAATTTGCCATGTTTCGCAAGACTCCTTCATACAGATTTAAGTAGCCAGCTTTGTGGCGAAGTGGTATAAAGCGACAGGCTGGGATAAACTAAGAGCCTCAGCTTCCAACGCCTAATGCTATTCTAATAGTTGATGGTTCAATCAATTTGTTGCGCAATTAAGGCGCGCAACAGCTCAAGATTTCCATAGGCGACCAAACGGTTCGTGTTCGAATTCGCAATCTGCACGTTGTCCAGATAGGCGGGCTTGTACTCTCAAAACAGATTCCTGCGTGACCTGCATGCTGTCATATCCATATTCCTCGGCTGCGGTTTGCACGGCATGAACCCATCCATCTAGACTATAACGGACACTCCGATCGTATCCTTTAGGGTAATCTTGTCCACACAGACTCTTATCAATAATGTGGCAACCTTTAGCCTTTCCGTCCTGAGATTGGATCTCCAGCCTGACAATGAACTTGACAGCGATTTCAAGCGGAACACGTACAACTTCAAGGCCAATAACGTCAGTTCGTTCGATAGGTAGAGCGAATGCTGCGAGACTTTGTAAAGAGATTGGTAAACCACTGTTGAAACCAGTAAGAACAATAAGCACAGATTGCTTCTGTGCCACTTCGCGGAGACTGACGTAGCCATCTGATTGAGGCCCAACTTTATCTAATCGATCGCATACCATAATGATGGCAGGGTATAAGGGGTGTATCGAATAGTGCTCCAAGGCCAAGGAGAGATCATGCGCCTGCGTGCAGAGAGATGCATGTGCATTAACAATGTCTTGTAGAGTTGAGGGACCCGTTTTCGTGATCCTAACGGGATTTGCAAGGAAATGGCCGAATTCAATGTTCGGATTGTCATAGCATCGACGCCATTCTTCGTATATTGCAGCAAAAATGATGCCAGGAGTATGAGACTTTTCAGGAATAGGATTACCGTCCTGCGCAGACTGCAACCAATAGAAGGCCGTGGGCTTATTGCAGAGCTCTTTGACCTTAGACTCTATCCTGCCGCAATTATCGCTGAGGACAACGCGGTAGGAGTCTGTCGTCGTCCAATTGCGTTTTTGCAAGTAACGGAACTCGGCCTCTCTTTCAAAGTGCCATGCTTGCACAAGGTCTTGTGTAATTAAGGCCTTCATAGGGTTGTCGAGATTGGTTGCACTAACACGCAAAGGTTCCGTGACGGGCATCGCGATATGCGTCAAAGGGGCGGTAGAGGGAATTTAGTCTGTAGATGGAGGAGCAGGTGAGAAAGCACTTTCGAAAGGAGTGAATCTCGAATAGGGTGAAGAAAGTGACGATATCCGGAGCTCGTGAAGTGGATGAGGTGGTTGATGTTGAGAAACTACCATACACGCTAGTACTGGCGTGATTATGTGATTAAACAAATAATGCTCATTCACACTGAAAAGCACATGTTACCACCCAGAAAAAATAAAGAACATAATCAGGTATCTCATGATATGTGCGCACTACTCCGCTGTGGCCACATTCGCTTAATCCTCGTGGCTCGTAGCGTCATCGATTGTTGGTTTGCGAATTAAGTGCTAATAGTTATCCTTTTCACGCCTTTTATTGGTCTACAAAGGGTACTTTGTATGGTTCTTTTTTTTAATATTACGAAACCCCTCAGTTGCCTAAGAAAACACTAAGTAGAGTACCAAGCCTTGGCACTGCACCAAAGTCCAGGCCCCCGCCAGGGTATTTTCTTTACAAGATTTTGTCTCCTTGGGTTCCTGCGGTTTTCCTTCCGGTTTTTTAAGTAGGGTATGCTCCCCCATCGTGGGGGAGGGGGGGATTCAGTTTTCCTTCAGGGACCTTTTTTTTCGAGATTTTCTCCTCGAATTTGAAAAGGTTTCCTTCCAGGCTCCAGAAAATCAACGCTGAACAACGCGGCCGTACCTCCTTTTGCTGACGGGTTCTTTTGGTTGAGGAATGCCTGTAGGGTGGATACGGCGGCCGGAAAGAAAAATGACTATCGAACGACTTTCAGGCTGATTCATCTTCAGGTCCTCGTCACCAAGAACCACCACCTTCTCCACGACTCCAACCCTAGAACCCTCTTGTGATCAAGCAGCATTCTCACTGTGCTCGCCCCATTGGATGTTCCTAGAATGGCGTAAAAGCCATTATCCAACGACGTGTACTCCACGTAGTTGTTCTCTTCGACTCTTGATACCAAAGACCGGCTGGGTGCTACCCAGACCGCGTTCATCGTCGCTTCGTTCACTATCTTGAACCGAACGACTCCCCGCAGGTTAGAGGCTGATGTATTCGCCTGTGTATCGACACGCCTCCAGCTTTGCTAAAGGACTTCCGAGGGCCACAACTGTCTATCTGGTGGATTTCCATCCCTCGTCTTGTAATTCTCATTACAAATAATGAGCCTGTGTCTGGTATCGAAATAATTCGAGTAAGCGGCGTCGCTATACC
>Ga0247757_10001329_pt1 | contig 16809 bp, 19 predicted proteins | sample UWRJL126311R4_FD_180929 | JGI IMG/M metagenome (GOLD analysis project Ga0247757, IMG submission 180929) | Plant litter microbial communities from Arlington Agricultural Research Station in Wisconsin, United States - UWRJ-L126-311R-4 | ecosystem: Environmental > Terrestrial > Plant litter >... | reverse complement strand
GCAGTGACCTTTCAGGCACTCAGGGTACCTAAGTTGACGAATATCCGGGGGGTCGCAGAGTGTTGTCGCTTGAAAAAGATGAAAGAAACTTACATGCACAATTGCAGTGTTACATCTCCACTGATAACGTTGAATCGCTTGGGAACCCCCTCAAATGCAAAGCACATCATATACACGACGTCGACCACGAAGAATGGAAGGCTGAGAACGACAGTCGTCAAGATCTTTACTTCGATCGGGTTCGCAAGGTACAAACGCGCCGCTATAATGGTGGTGGCCCAGACTAAGACCACGAAACACGCGCAGTAGATGGTAATCCCAGCTTTGGTTGCTCCAGTTGCCGCAAAGGTTGGTCCGTCACGAGAGTCTTTGTCGATGCCACCAGCAACGATCAGGATCAGAGAAATAATTAGAGGGATATACAGGAGGAGTAACAGCCACTGCATGCGGCGACCTTTGGGTCCAGAAGTCATGTTGAGCATACTGGCTGTCGACATGAACAGCGGGGTCAAGCTGATCTCAGTGAGGATGGCGACACCGCTTTCTAGGGTAGTATTTGGAGCCGTCTGTATAGGAAACATGGTCGTGGCCGCCAGATCGAGTGACACCTGTCCTGTCAGCACCATGCGAATGCAGGAGGACTGGTGAAACTAACCTGTGTGAGGCGACACAGCGACAAGATGACCATGCAAATCCATGGAAAGTTGTGTCCCAGACCCTGGCGTATGGACAGCCATAGCGCAATGCAGAGGTAGATGAAGTAAATGACGAGAGTAACAATGTTGACGATGGCTCCATACAACAGCCCGCCGTCGCCGTTCCTTGCCATGCTCAGGCTTATGCGACTCCGGATTTCCAACCAACCGCTTGTCGAAGCAACCATCGACGCGACATCACCTGCGAGGCTCCATGGAAGGCCGACGTAAGGGCGCCGTCGAGAAAGGAGGAGAAGTCTTAGGAAGCTCGACATCGGGCCGTGACGTAGCCGGGGGACGTTCTCAGCTGGCGGCTAGCGCCCTTGGCGCGTTGGCACGTGCTGCGGAGACGCGGCGGGGGGGGCTTGGACGCGAGTCCAGGGCGTTAGCTGATTTGTCTGTTTACATTGCGGCCGTTATAGCCCTAGCCTTCTGCATACACAGTACTCCACTCGGCTGTTATTCTAGGTTGTTACAAGGTATGGACACCAAGCATGCACAAAGTACGCTCGTCGAATTAATAAAATCCTAGGTCCGTGGGGATCTTCTGGTCCCACCGAATCCGCTATGGCGAACGTAAACATCCTCCCCGAAGAATTGCTAGAAAAGATCGCCGTCCGCCTTTACATCCCCGGCAAGAAAACAAGCGACCTTGCCGCATTTTGCGCTGTGTCGAAAAAGTTCAACCGTATAGGCAGCAGTATTCTATATAAATTGTTCAAGCTAGGTCTTACACCCAAGGTAGCTCATACCCGTATAACTCTGCTCTTACAAACTCTGGTAACGAATCCAGACTTGGCACAACTGGTGCACAGTCTCGACTTGTACGTATTAGAGCAGCGCAAACGAAAAATCCAGGAAGGGATTCCCGAATATAAAACGTTTAGTCGGTTACTTATCAACGATGCCTTTCAAAGCACAGCAAGACTCCGTTACGACCTTCGTCGCAATTTCACGTATGATATGTGGGCGGATAGCGTCAAACAAGGCCAGGATTTCGCCATGGCGGGTCTGCTACTGCTAAGGGTTCCTAACCTACGGCACTTGAGCATACGGTCCACCGGTTTCCGCCCTGTTTTTTATTGGCAGCCGGCCGTGCCACAACTGCACCACCTCGTATCAATCACGTCCAACATCCAGCTTCCATGGTGGCTCGTCACTTTGCCTACTTTGCATTCACTGGAGTTTGATATCCAGAATATCGCAAACGATTCACAATTTTACAGGAACTATCGGTTAAAGTGTAACCCTTCGGGTAGTGAAAGGCTTCATATTACGATACTGACGTTCAAGTTTCGTTACAATATTGTGTTGATGAACGCTTTTGATGTCCTGGAACTGTACTGCAAGAGATTACTCGATTACGCACCTATCCTAGAGAACCTCCACATCTATATTCAAGATCATCCCAGTGCGCCTCTACGCCGACGTCATCGCGTGCGAACTGCCTTGACGGTTGATTTATTCTATCGTACAGTAAGGGATCTGTTTGGATCAAACCCTCTCCAGTCACTCAGAGAACTCATCGTTTTTTCAGCGGGGCAGCTGACCCAAGATTCAAACAGTAACTTTCTTCGGCTCATGAATAAAATACATCTCAACCCCTCCCTCGAACGTCTGGTCCTACGTCAAGATTCACTGGTTGAGTTCGATGGTATGACAATAGATCCGCCACCTGCTCTCAGGTCTTTGGAGATTATCGATTCAACATCTGAATTCGACACATGGGCGACTAATCACCTCTTGAGGCGGATACACGGGAATAGATATCCTCGTCTTGAACAGGTCGTGCTCTGGTGCGACGTACTGGCTGAGCCTCGGGTTTTGGACCCTCGCCACCCGCGGGTTCTACTCCAGGATATGCTTCAGAGCCGAGGGATTAATCTTATCCTAAAACTGCATGGAGATACCGGATGGAAAACCCCCAACTTGTTTCAGTTCTCTAATGGATCTTTTGTCTAAATGATCTATTGCAGACTGATGGTGGAGAGCTTCAGATGATCTGGGAAGGGTTTAAATCATGGATATGACCTTAAAAATTTCGGCCCAGCGGCAGACGTGCTGAGATGCAGCAAACAAGGGAATACACATTATCATGCTCTGGACAACAAGAGATTTGGTTCAGTTTAGGTTCGATAGTTTGATTGGTTTCCGGTGAACAGAAGCGGAAGAAAAAAGTCAAGAAGATATGTTAAGGCTTGGGTCGTAAATGAGTCTACGAGCTTGGACATAGTTTGTAGCTCTAACGAGAAGGCTTTAACGAGAAGGCTTTAACGAGAAGGCTCTAACGAGAAGGCTTCATTCATGTGTATAGCACACGATCATAATACCAATGCAACTGTTTCATTTTGGGGGAGTTCATTCCATTGCAACATTGAAAAATACCATGCACAATGCCTACCTCATGTTTTAATGCATGGATTATGCAAAAGTCCGTATGATGAGTTAGCAATAATGGTGCTCACCTAATAGTAGCCAGTAGCAATGTATAGTTCGCTCAACCGACCAGTTCCAATTCAATTGATTAGACGTATATATGTATATAATTGGCGGATTTCTTATATATACAGATGACAGCATACTACTATACGACTGAGGGTGTAAACTTCTATATTAGGCTACCCTTATATGCGGATTTCTACAGTAGTAGGTTTGCATATCATTATGAACACCAAGGCTTTTAGAGACGTGTTAAGAACCCTTAATCTTATGGAACACGCGCACTTCGGGTATAAATAGGCTTCTGTCGCTAATTGAAGTGAACTATGTTTCATCGCCTCATGTCTGAGCGGGAATCTCAAAGTACTCTGTCATTATTTGCACTAAGAAAACCGGACAATTACTTATTTATGGACGTACGAGAAATGTTGAGGTGATCGACGTTAATTTCAAGTCAGGCGAACAACCGTCTAAATTGCAAGACTACTGAGAGCAAATGCTAGCCGCCCAGTTCGTTTAGTCTCATACATGTATCAACTCTTGATTTCGAGAACAATAGGCATCATTATGACCCTCGCAGAATTTATTCGATTTGCTGAAGAAAACCCTGTGTCATAAAGAAAGTCAGAAATGGTCGTCGGTCACGCATCCGTAAGCCAGCTAGGCAGCTTCCCTCTGATTGGTGACCCCAGTATTCGGTCCAAAGCGATTCGCAATTTTCGCCCCCGTGAAAGCGAGGGCCAAGCGTCCCGGTCCACCATGAGTCAGATAAGGCTAGAGCTCTTCATCCATCCCACGGGTCGGATGATTCCCATTCCCCCAGACGGCCCGTCTCAACGCCACATCAGCCATGCCAGCCATCCTTCGTGATCCTGTCAAGGTGCTAGCCAAGAGGTCGAATAGCCGCATCTGATTTGTGAAAATTCTCGGAACACAACCCGCCTGAGTTCACATCCGTTCCATTTGGAAACTTTATCTCTCAAAATTGTACGATGAGGTGTCAGCGTATCAGCACCACTTTTCTCGGTCCATTTCCATAAGGAGCCCATTCAGCGCACCCTGTTTGCTTTGGATCACCATACTCTTTCTTCCCAGGCTCTTGCTCTGCGGAACCACTTTAACTACGACTCTTTTTTTTATCGAAATTGCAGAATGCTTCACAATGGCTCCAACCCCTGAAACCATAATCGGTGCGCTTCCGCCGCCACCCGGTATTACTCCCAACTTCGAGAATCCAGAGTCAATTGCATATCGCGTCATTATCGTGGCGGTAATCGGTCCTTTGTTGACAATCCCCATCTGTGCTCTTCGACTCTATACGAAGCGGAACTTCCTCCGAGCTGTCGGACTTGATGACTGTGGGTCTTTCATCCTGCGAAACTCAATTTACCCATTGTTGATCATGTGCAGATGCCATCGTTCTTGCGACCGTACGCTCCAGCGATTATCAGTCTATATTTGTAGCTGACATCACTAGATATTAGCCTTAGGCTTCTCAATCGTCACTGGCTATCGTGAGTATGGGCTATTCCCGGGGGTCACAACACTGACCTTGCTGTAGACACCACAAATGGACTTGGTAGACATATCTGGGATGTTCCTGCAGACAAATGGCATAAATTAATGAAGGTAAGATGAGCTATCTAAAGGTATTTCGTTGGAACACACTCTAACATCTGTTAGATTGGCGATATCGCTGGTCCGATTTTTTACAATCTTTCCACACTCTTTACTAAAGTCTCCCTATGTATCTTTTACCTTCGGCTTTCGCCAAGCAAAGTCTTCCAGATTGTCACTTACACTGTCATGGTAGTTTCTATCGGTTATAGTGTTATCACGGCTTTCGGCTTTGTATGGGTTTGTCAGCCTATTGCGAAGTATTGGGACTTCTCAATAACCACTGGAAAATGCATAAATATGAATGCGTATTTCCTAGCCATCGGTTGCATCAATGCAGCAACAGATTTGGCTCTGCTAGTTCTCCCGGTGTTCATAATCAGGATTCTGAACCTGCCGTGGACACGCAAGATCGGGGTGGGACTCATTCTTATGACCGGCTCGTTGTGGGTTCCGATTCCGATAGATGAAACCCACCTGTACTTGCTAACGTGTGCAAAGCGTTTGCATAGTCAGCATCGTCCGAGTCAGCATTATAGTCAAGGGAATGGCTTCGTATCCTACGGATGGATCATGGACAATGGTCGCTAATTTCATATGGATGTACGTCTTCCGATCTAACCACAACTCCTTGACATGCTGACCAGCGCAGATTAATCGAAATGTGGCTAGGCATCATCTGCGCCTGCCTACCCATGGTGTACACTTTCTTCCGACGATACATTCCGAAACTTCGAGGACGTGCGGTGGAAGGAGCGCCTCGTTTTCCGGCCGTCAAAGACCCAAATAGCAACGGACTGGGTCCTGTCATTGATTCTAGTGTTCCAGAGTCAGGATACTATACTGGAGAGAGTGCCAACTTTAGCTTGGGAACGATTGACATTCCTCAACCGAACGTGCAGCCGGCTAAAAAAGAGGGACAAATCGCTGTGGTTCGACCTGTGGCATCAGAACAAGACCTCTTGTCGCGACCTGCAACATCATTAGCTTCATCATCCTCATCAAGCTCAGCATCTTCAGGTTCAGCACATCGCCATAATATCAGAGTCTGATGTAAAATAAAATGTGTTTCGAAAGTCATGTTATTTTTAGATTTTTGGGGGGACGGTGTTAGGTATGGAACAGAAGGCATGTTGGTGAGACCTGTGTGGGTTTGACTCATGCCCTCTGCTTGTCTGCTAAAAGTAAATTATCAGAGTTGTATTGTCTAGTCGGATCTAGATCTACCGATATTAGAACTCGTCGTTTATCCTTTCAGGATATCTTCGGCTATCTTCTCCGCCAACATGTATAACGAACTCTGCGGATGACCCGGTATACTGAACGGCGTCACCGAATTATCAACAACCCTCAACCCTTTCACGCCGAACACCCTCGCCTTCGAATCTACGACTGCGCCTGCATCGCCCTTCTTTCCCATGGCACACGTCGAGCTTGCATGCCATATCTGTTGCACCGACTGCCTGATATAGTTCAAGATGTCTGCGTCCGAAGTAACGGCAGCGCCAGGTGCGATTTCAGATCCAACGACTGCGGCGATTGCAGGGCTGCCCCACGTCTCGCGAGCTCGTTTGAAAGCTGCTACAAGCACCTCTCCGTCCGCAGGATCTGTAAGCCATCCAAGATTGATAATTGGTGCATCCGATATGGAGGAGCTGCGAATCGTAACGTTGCCTCGGGACAGTGGAGTGAGTAAGATTGCGCTAAGGGCGCCGATTGTTGTCATATTAGGGTTGCCACTAGGGAATCCAGAGGTCAGGTACTCAATCTCGGGGAAATCCGATGGGAACTGGGACAGCAACTCGACAGTACGAGAAGAAAAGCCAGTCCGATATTTAGCTGGGAGCTTCTCAAAGGAAATATAACCTCCTGCGGAGCTATATGGCCCTGTAGCGTTGCAGTAATATTGCTCCCGAGCAACTGCTTGTTGGACAGGCGTGGCAAGATATGTGGTGGGGTTGGGAACAGTCATGCCTTGGAGGACGTTGAAGTAGACCTGATCCCATAGGTTTTGTCCGACGCCGGATAGGTCCGATATGACAGGTATGGAAAATGTGGACAAGGTAGATGCGGGTCCGATGCCTTTGCTAATTCAGATTCTGAGAAGAACACATGTGGTACAACGAAACTTACCAGACAACATCAGTAGCTGGGGAGAATGAAAGACGCCAGCTGAGAGGATGACTTCCTTCCTTGCCGAGACCACATGCTGACCTCCTTCTGTCAATACAATAACACCTGTCGCTTTTTTCTTCTTGTCGAACAGTATCTTTGAAGCCTGGGAATGCAGATACACAGTAGGCTGTTGCTTCTTGGGCGCTGATCGCAGATAGCTCGTCTTAGATGAACTTCTCGTCGCATCTTTAGGATCAATCGTGGTTTGCGTCCATGCGCCCCCACTTAGCTTACCACTGCTGAATCCACTAGGACTTAATGCCTGGCCAACCGCTTGCAATCCACGAGCCAACCAACTCTGTGTCGGATCGACCCAGTTCGCCCAAGAAACTTGCAAAGGGCCTTTTAGCCTATTGTCAAAGGCGGACGGGTCGTACAACGCAGTAGCATTAGGTGCGTTACGCTTTTGTAGATTCGGTGGCGTAAGGGTTGCCGAGCGCTTGAAGTACGGCAAAATGTTGGTGAACGTGTAGCTCTGATCGCCAACAAGATCCGCCCAGCGTTGATACGAGCCAACAGTTCCGCGATGATATGTCATAGTATTAATAGCAGAGCTACCTGCCAGCGTTTTGCCTTGCGCATAATGGATGCGACGGTTGCCAGCGGAAGGCTGAGGCGTGGAGAGCAGATCCCAATCCATGAGAGGGTTTTTGGGATAGTCTTCCGTTGTCGCGAGAAACGGCATAACAAAGCTGTAGTACGGAACTACAGATTGATTTCCATTATCTTTTTCGTAAATACCACCCGCTTCAATGACGGCGACAGATGCTGACGCTGACAGACGAACCGCGAGCGCGAGACCGGTTGTACCACCGCCAATAACTAAACAGGTGTTCAGCGAGATCCTCCACGGTTGTGGAGATTAACATACCCACATAATCGAAGACAGCATTCCCTGGTTTGCCTGCATTAAGAGGCTCGTCTTGTGCGACACATCTCCCCAAGAACGCCACCAACGCCACCACAACGTTTCCAGCATATTTTACCATTTCGACTATGGTCTCAGACAATGAATGTGAGGAGCCCTCGAATGCAGATACCCAAGCAATGTATACGCGCCGCGGTCATTCTGCAGCCCAGAAAAAGCAAATCTCACTAGAAACCGGGCGAATCCTTCGTCTAACCAAAACCACCTGTCAGCGACTGGGGTTCCACGTTCTCATGCATCCTGCACCCTGTCCCCCAAGCCAGCCCACGCCGCGCCAATTAAACGCGATAAAGAGCCGAGTGTAGTGAATGCGGCGTGCAGACGCTCAGCGCTGTGGTTCCTTTACGAAGCGGCAGTTGAATCACGTCGCGTTCGCAGCTGAAAAGGGTTGAAGATGGATCTAGGCCCGGAAATATGTCTGTGAGGTGTCGCGGTTTGAATACACGGCTGGATCGGTCCGAATTCACGGAAACGCGACCTATTTGGAAGCTACAAGGATAGTAACCGACTAAAGAATATGTGTGCCTCTCCCATGCATGAATAATGCTGCAGCTATTCTGAGTTACCGGCTTAGCTTTATTCTATTCTTCAGTTTCTATAGGAAGTATGGCTGTTTATATAAGTACTGCACTTATCCTAGGGTCAACTGCAAGCCAAGTTTAGGCATTAATGTGAAGCAAGAGTCTTAGATATCTTCAAATGTCTGACAAGCTGGGACTTCTGGCTATGCGGACATTTCATGATGCAATCGTATTCACTTCGTGCTTTAAGATTATCCTTCAGCTCTTCTATCACCTGATTAGGCTGTTGCATTAGCGATTTTCTCGTCGCCAACTTCTTCTGCATGTCTCTCTGCATCATGCGAGAATATCCAGTCCTCACGGGGCATCTGTATGCTCTCTGGATTTGCCTTCACTTTCTCCCAATCCGTCTTATGCCACATGTCTCGCGTCGTCTCCCCAGTCTTTTGCACTTTCCGTACTCGATCGTATCGTATATCCTGATACGCTCTCAACGCTCCTATGATGTTTCCTTTTCCAGCCTTCCTAAGCAATACCGCGAGCGTGACGCCGTCTTCAAGCGCCTGCGTTGCACCTTGTGCGCTCGTTGGTAGAAACGGGTGTGCCGCATCCCCGAGCAAGCAGATGCGACCATGACCAGGAGCGGACCCATAACCAGAAACCCATGTGGGGAGCGGATCGCGATACACGAGCTTCCAATCCACCAACTTTTCTTCGGGGGTTTTAGAAATAATCTTTGTGCACATAGGATCCCAATCACGGAGGACTTCTTTTACTTCAGTGAGCTTGCCAGGAAAGGACCAGGATTCATCAATATCATGTTCGTCTTTATGAGTCAAGACCCAGCAACAATCTTGACCTCCTTTCAGTGTACTGAAAAGGAAGTGAACATCAGGGCCTGCTAAAGTGTTAGAATGCTAGCTCTGCAACTGCAAGACCAAACATACCAATCCAGCCATTGAAAGTGTCACCATTCTCACAGAATTGCCTTGTTTCTGGATCTGCAATCATATCCTTATTGCTAAACCAAGACCTCCAAACTGCGTAACCCGAGGATTTCGGTTTGTCCTCGTAGCCCAAAACAAGAGTTCTTGCTTTACTCCTCACACCATCACTTCCGACAACCAGATCACCCTCTACTCTGGTGCCATCCTCCAGCATGATGCCAGCCGCGTCTTCGGTTTCCCAATAGTTCTCTACGCGCTGTCCCAATATGATTTCGACGCCGATTTCTTTTGCATAATTAAACACAATCTCATGCAGCTCCCCACGATGCCCATTAAACACAGGCGCGGTTTCATCTTTTTGTGGGCTTTTCTGGTTGATGACTATCTCTCCAGTATCCCACTTGTGGATGTTAAATCCGTAGGAGGAAAGGTCTATTGAGATCTTTCGCATTGCACGTGCGATAGCGCCATCGTTCCAACGGTGGAAAATGCGACCTGCGTTTGGACCAAAGGAGATGATGTCGCCGAGAATTTTGAGGCTAGGAAACGACTCGTAAATTACTGGAGTGTGGCCGTGGCGTATACATTCAATGGCTGCAGTAAGGCCTCCAAATCCTGAGAGCGGTAAGTTCTTCCATCCGCGAGAGAGTAAAAGGTGTGCTCTTACCAGCACCAACGATAATAACTTTGATGCCTGTTTTTGGTTTGGCGCCATTGGTTTCGGAGACGGTCATGTTGGCAATTTTTCGCACTCCAAAAGCTCGAAGGTTTTCGCAAAAGACAATTCATGAAAAAGCTATACTGCGACAAGGGAGTATTTAGGGCTGATAAGCTCCACCAGTCTAGGCGGCATGATCCCGATATACCCGGCAAGATGGCAGCTCACAACCGGACTGAAACCACTCAACTGGACCAGATCGCAAAAAACAGCCTAGAAACCACTAGGCACGCGATGAAGTTGTCGGCCATCAGAAGAATCACGCGCTATTTCCGCGCTGAAGTGGACGATTTGGGGGCGATGTGTGCCCCACATTGGATGAAGCTTCCCCGCAACGCGGCCCCGCATCGTGGGGTTGGACGCGCTAAACTGCTTTGCTTCAAAACTGAGAGAGCAGCGTCCGGCAATCTGATTAAAGGGACTATGTGGGGATGGTGTATCATGCCAGTAAAAAGACATCCGGAGCAAATTTGCCGATACAATGTGAAAGCCGTCTTCTGTGGTCGAGTTAAGAGCGTGTGCTCGCTGCACACGAAACTGTTTCGGCCTGGGGTAAACTAACACTTGCTGATATTTTCCGTGGTCGACACCAAAAGGAAACTAGATGACTGCAGCATTGACGCATTCCGAATGGAATGAGAAGACAGGTGGCAATGAGGCTGCGGAAGCATTTGCAGATCGAATAAAAGGCAGAAAAGGCAAGGTTGTAAACTGGTGTTCCTAGCGATGTACTGACAGACTTTCCAGTCCTGATCACAGGCGTATCACCAGAAAGCATTGGGTCGTCGACAGCATTCAGCATAGCATCACAATCACCCAGCCTTCTAATATTGGCTTCTAGGACCCAGTCAAAGCTAGATTCGGTTACCACGTCCATTAAGGATGCATATCCCAAAGCCAATGTCCATACAGTCATTCTGGATCTTACGTCTCAGGAGTCTGTCGAGAGGGCAACAGCTCAAGTAGCAGAAGTCACGGATAGTCTGGACATTATCATCAATAATGCAGGAATCATGACTCTCAAGAAAGAAGTAACTGCAGAAGGAATAGAAGCTCAGTTTGGTGCAAACCATATTGGGCACTTTCTTTTGACCAATCTACTCATGCCCCAGATTCTAACTGCGGCCAAGTTAAATGCGCCAGGTTCAACCCGGATTGTTAACTTGACGAGCCTTGGACATCGTCTTAGTCCAGTCCGTTTCCACGATTTCAACTTTGAAGGCAAGCCTATTCCTTCGGAAGAAGAGCATCCACCTCTGCCCCCTGCATTTTCGAAAGGCGCCGATGGACCATACAATGGATACGTCTCGTACGGCCAAGCTAAGACGGCTAACATCTTATTCTCCGTGCAATTAACGAAGTTGCTAAAACAGCAAGGCGTGGTTAGCTATGCAGTGCATCCTGGGTGTGAGTTCCTTGCTTCGAATTATCATACTGGTGTGGAGTTACTAATGCATTGTAGCAATTTGGACAGGGCTAGGCAGGAATCTCGATGCCGATGGCGAGGCAGCAATTCGAGCCACGAGCCCGTTTTGGAAGAATCACGATCAGGGTGCCTCAACAACATTAGTGGCTGCGCTAGATCCCGCGCTAGATGGCATGTCTACTTTCCCATAAGTTGAAAATTAGACCGAGCTGACGTCTGCCAGAATCAAAAGGCATCTTGTTGCACAACTGTCAGATGTTTGACGCCGCACCACACGCGACAAATGAACAGCTTGCGGAGAGGCTATGGACGCTAAGCGAGAAGCTTGTGAATCGAGAATTCAAGCTACCAGTATCATGAGTCCAAAATGGCGAGCGGATATGATTTGCCTCAAGAACTGTCGCAGCAGAAGCTGGGTAGGATCTGAAAGCTCGAGAATACGACATCTTGCTATCCCTCAGCGCAGTCAGAATCGGACTGGACCACATAATGCGCGATCGACTTCAGCCACAGCTGATTTGAATTTCGTCTAAGCAAGTCACGCGAAGGGCAGCTGAAAACTTGGCCCCAATGCGGGCTAGGCGGAAAACCACATGCCCAGCCCTCTCCAGTCGAATTTTAATAGGCACACCTAACTGCCGCTCATCATTCTACGTATACTTCCTGTGTAACCAGTTCTCTGAATCGCAATGTTTCACCCAAGCTTTCCTACATCACGTGACAACTGGAGCCTAGATATCGTGAATATCCTGGCTGTGCTTGGAGAGCATAATATTGAGGCAACAAGCCAGCTGATGTGCCGATCGAGATTTTGTTTTATTCCTCGATTACTTCCCGCCCCACAAGGTTTACTGGCAAGACGACCCATCATTCTGGATTCAGATGGGGATGTGGAAGTTGTCAGTATATACAGCGGCAATAGGAGCCAAACTCTAAGATACTTTGGGAAAATATTGCATGGAGACGGATCATGGCTTCCTCCTAACACGACGCGGATCCTGCACATTACATCTGACGCAGAAGAGCACCCTATCCAGCCGCGGAAATTGGCGCCACTTAATTTTATTGCTGTAATCAGCTGCTTGTTGTCGCTTGCGAACATTCTGTGGGCAATTGCTTTAGGAGATGGTGTTGCACTGACTGGCATTCTTATCATGAGTTTTACCACGCCTCTCCTTTGTGTCGGCCAGAAATGGACCATTACGGTACCTTGGAGGCCGTCGAAAATTTCTCAGAATATGCCTAAAGGCGACGTCGTTTACCGCAATGCTAACGGAGGGATCACGGTTGTTCACTGCGACGACTCAGTAGCAAGAGCTCTCTATTTCCACCCTGAGCGACCAGAATACTTGGCAGACTCATTCCAAGGACGGACTGTCAGTGGTATAGTTGGCGGCACGACGTTGGTTGGATCTATCATATTATTTGGGAATGCGCAATGGACTCTGAAGGCCGCTCTTGTGGTCACATACACGATCCTCAATCTGCTATACTGGATGGCTGCCATTCTTCCCGCTCGGAACTCTTGGTATCTGAATTTCAAAGTCGAAGAGGAGGTGATTAAGAATGATACCTATACCAAGGGAGTGTGGAGCGCCATTCGTGCGACGCGCACGACGTCATGGGTAAGGCAGGGAGACTTTGTACCGAAAACTGAAGCATGGGATGAATGGGTTCACGAAGCACATCGTGTCATGCGAACCAATAATGAACCCAGCTCTTGGGACCCAACGGAGGCTTTACGAAGGCTTATCTTTACGGCCGAAGAAAATCGAAGGCGCGAGCGCGACCATGACTTTGTCTAACAATCATACCCAAGACGTACGAAGGCCATGTAGGCTAATACAATGATTTACGTTAAATAAAATTCACATCGGGGGAACGGGGTGGTATTAGCGTTTAAGGTTGGGAAATGCGTCTTCTTGCCGCACTGGTAAATACAGGCCAATCCTTCATCAAAGAGGCGTGCCTGTATCAAAACAAGTTTTCCAAGTTCTTCTCGATAGAGTCACAAACCTTCTCAACGAAGACATCTTCTTGTCCTTGCCCAACATTCAAAGCGCCTGATTGCCATGTTACAGTATATGTCAATGCACTACCTTTGACGTGTATGAGATTGAAGGTCAAAGGTGCGCTCATTGCATGCCCCCGCTGTGCAAATATCATATCTGTAATTTTAACCTCGCTGCTCACGTCTGCAGGCGCAAAGTTGTCATCGACAACACCGACATTGCTGACTTCGAATGAAGAGTCGCGAGGTTTGCCGAATCTGCTCAGCGTCCACTTGGTGATACTGGGTGCATACCTCAATAATCCAATCATTTGATCTTGGAGAGTTGTTGCGGATACTGCCAGTTTCTCCGTATATGAGCGTGCTGTTTCCCAATCAGCGACATGGAAATGTGCAGTCGGCTCGCGGTCGGTACTAATGAGATAACAACCTGCAGCAAAGACACCCCCATGATCTTTTGGTATTCCAACGGACCCGCGCATGTCAATAGCAACTTGTGATACAAGATTTGTTATGTTCCCTTTTGAGGGAAGATTTCGCCACAGTGCTCGGAACACACACTGTATAAAAACTCCAGTGAACTTTGCATTCCTGTTCTTCACTATGCAAAGAATTTTTTCGAACTTTGGTCCATCAATCTTGCGTACAATCAAGTTGCTCTGAACGAGATGGAGTTCATCTGCTGTAGGGCAGTCTGAACCGACCCATGTTCCTGAATTTGTGGGAGAAGCCGATGCACGTATACCGAGTAGCTTCGAAAGAAAATCAGGTATAATAGCGGCTATGAGTGGAGATAATAAGAAGGACCATGAGATTGGAAGCCTCTCCGGAGTATCAAAAGGGCCAGGGAACCGCGTCGAGGGAACTCGTATTAAGTCTCCTTGCCTTTCAGTTGCATTTTTGGGATTCCTGATTGCCCAAAGTAAGCTTTGGTGAAAGGCGACACCGGTCCGCCCATCACCTATCGCATGTGAAAATACAAAAGCAATGAAGCAACCATGTTCTAATGGTAGAACCACAATTCTCCAAGGCGGTGTACCACGAGACCATGTACCGACGAGGTTCTCTTCAACGGCTTTTTGAATCTCGACTGAGTCACCACCGGCTGTCGTGGGGGTGGCAATGGATACATGGTTGAGTAGTTTCATCTCTAGAACTTGCCGGTAGTATGATTTATCAGTGTGCATGTCTTCGACAGACACAGACAAATAAGGATGTCGTTCAATGCATTGGTATAACGGATCATAGAATGTGCTTGTTAAATGAACATTGAAGCTCTCGTTCAATTTGTAGCGAGCTCCTATGACGACGGCATAATAAACTCCAGCATGCTCACGACTGATCGTGCGTTGCTCATTTGGACCTTCCGATGTTAGAAAAGAACCATTTGGTGCAGCTGACCTTACTAGCAAATCTCAAGAAGAGTTTATCTTGATCCATGTTTGCAATCGTGCACTTGATCTGTTTCCTGACGCGATGGCAGGAAATGTTGTGTTCAAAGTGTGGAACTGAAAATCTCGAGATCTGTCAAGATCTGTTAAGATGGGACCGAGATGCTGTGATCAAGTTCCACGGTGGCATTTGTAGATGAAGTTTCAAAGTATCGCTGAGACGCACAATATATGTTTAAATACAATTGCTTCCACACCAGACATGGGTGATATCTGCACTAACCACTGAAGCTAGGCTCAAGAAGGCTTTGATAGCGACCTTAGTGCCTGGTCGCAACGCATTGCTCCGAAACGCGTGATCCATGCGTTACCTTATCGTATTTTGATTCGCGCAACGCCAAATCGCGGAACTTAGTGCATGTTTCGGTGTACACGTTTGGCATATGCTGAAGTATCGTCGGTGACATTCTACCCAGTTTGGCATAGCGCGATTCAGGAGACAAAGTGTCCGCAAACGGCTAAGCGCTATCTGCTATACCTACATCTCACACTTACTGCAGTATTCTGTTATTGGTTCTATCTTCAAGATATAATGACTAAGTCCGCTACTTGGTCTATAGATCCCCGAAATGTTCTTTTCATTAGCTCTTCAGTATGTATTCAGATATCACGCTTTGCAGAGTAGCTTGGATCTTGAGGAAGACAAATAGGTATATCAAAGCAAAATGGCCTGCGTCGCTGTGATGGTTCTGAACCATTGACAAAGGTCACTTTCTTGTTGTTCTTTTTTTCTAGGTGGTAACATGTGCTTTTTAGTATGAACGTTTTATATTAATATAAGTATATAACTACCTAGCGCCTTCTACCTTTGTAAAATAGCCTGTCATCGTCTATGGAGGGATACGCTATCATCCTAAGTAGGGGGTTCGACGGCTAATCTTAGCCCTACGAAAGATATAGCACATCCACGCTATATTCTCTCTTCTAACATCTCTTATACTAGATTCTTTTCTAAAATTTATCGCTGTAAGGTTTATATTAAGATAATAGAGGTCTATAAGCCGCTAAGCTAGTTAGTAGATTAGTATTAGCTATTTATTATTTAGTTAGTTGAAGTTTAATAAGTCGATCTAGCGAACCTCCTACCGTATCCAAAGGATATTAGTAGCAACGTCGCTCTAGAAAGACTACCGCTTAGCCCGATAGAATAGCTCTTTCGCGCCTATCGTTTTTATATACTCTACGCTTTCGCGTAAAGCTCCTCCAGCGATAGAGGGAATATAGGGTACTATCTTAGTTAGCTTTATACTTCTTGCTATTTATATAGTAGGGTGACACAAAAAAAAACCAATCAAAAAAGACACAATTTTTAAAAGGCTATAACTATATCAATTTTAACGCTATAATAAAAATAAAACTAGACTTTTAAAGAGAAAATCTAGAACTTTAATTCTATAATTAGTAATCTTGATTATTAAGCAAGTTCGATAAGGGATAAATCGCTAAATAGGGAGAAAAAAAACTAAAAGTTTACTTTATAATAACTTTTTAATAGGAGTACCAAATTTTTTTTTTATAATATATTATAATCTAGCTATATAGAAGCTTATATATCAAATTTATCTAAAAATCGTTTAACTAAAAGTTAAGTTATTAAAGATATAAATAAATTCGCGTTTTTAGCTAAAAACTAGCTATAAAAGAATATTAATTATTAATTAATATTTAGTATACTATCCTTTAGCTACTTTACTATCGTTATAATATTTAGGTAAAGATAATATACTATTATCTATAGCTTCTTAAGGTATTAGATCCTACTCTTCTTCTATAGCCTTTTTAAAAGTTTCTATAGAATTTTTATTAACTTCTATACCTAAACTTCCTTTATATCTTTTATTTAGTCGATTTTTTAGAACTGACTAGATATTTTCGATAGGA
>Ga0247757_10001328_pt1 | contig 16819 bp, 18 predicted proteins | sample UWRJL126311R4_FD_180929 | JGI IMG/M metagenome (GOLD analysis project Ga0247757, IMG submission 180929) | Plant litter microbial communities from Arlington Agricultural Research Station in Wisconsin, United States - UWRJ-L126-311R-4 | ecosystem: Environmental > Terrestrial > Plant litter >... | reverse complement strand
CCAGCTCCTACTCGGATGCATGCAAGATTGCCAGGCTGATGCATACGAACATTGCACCCAACAATCTGACGGTCGATGCTGTGGAGGCGCTGGTGGATCAGGAGAAGGGCTATGCAGAGCACCTGAGGGATCCAAGCATCAAGCTGATCCTCGTGCCCACGAGCCTCAGCGCGAGCGAATGGAACCATGCCTCGTCAGCCACGAACCCGAAGACGCACAAGAAGCAGCACTTCGGTAGCGAGAATGCAATGCCAGACATTATCCTATTGGACCCGGAAGTCGCGTCTACTGCCCCGCGGAAATTGTGGTTGTCGTCTGGGATGCGTGCCGTGGACCACTGCGTGGAAACCATGTGCAATGAGCAGTGCACACGAGAAGCTAGCGACCACATGGAAGAGGCGCTCGAGGTGCTATTGAAAGGGCTGAAAGAATACAAGGAGGGAGAGAGCCTTGGAGATAGAGAGGAGCTACTGCAAGGCATCAGTAAATGCCAGCTTGGGAGTCGAAATGCCATGATGGGGCATCTTCTGTGGAGAGTCCCGTTCGGACCATCGCATGCTATCGGGCACCAGCTTGGAAGTGCTTGCGGTATCATGCATGGTATTAACAGCTGTATCGTGTTGGCACCTGTACTGCGGTACACGTGCGACAAGAAAGAGAATCAAGCGGAAGCGCAGAACAAGGTGCTGCAAGTGTTCAATAGGGTATTGCATTGGAAGGAGAAGAGTGCTGCGGATGCGGTGGAAAAATTTGTCCGGATGCTGGAGCTTCCGGCTTCGTTAAAGGACGTAGGAGTTGAGGATAGAGCGACGCTTGAAAAGGTTGCTGAAATGTCGACCACAGATGTGTTGGGAAAGCAGGTTGGGACTAAGGAGAATGTCATGGAAGTTCTGGAGCTGGCAAGAGGTTAAAGGAGCCCAACATTCATGAAGGCAGTTTTGCATTGCGAACCATTGATGAGATATAGTTAAATTGATAGTAAGGAAATCCATTTATCTAGGTCGTCAACAGCAACTTCAATCCAGAAATAAGATAGGTATTGAATGAAATGATATTCTCCAATCATTTTTTAGAATGAAGGTGTTTTCGAAGGTGCACGAGGAGATTGGGAAGAGGATGGAGAAGCGGCTGAAGAAAGTGGGTGAGGGCGGCCCGGACCACGTCAAGGCTCCATATGGATTGACGGAGCCATATGGTGGTGATTATTGAGAATGGCTAAGATTAATAAATTACTTTAGATTGATATCAATGGTCTCCAACCACAAGTCAGTTTGATAATGAGCCTCAGCAATGCACGTGATAAGAGCTTAGTCAAATATCTAATGGTTTGAGGGATGTCTTTGCTATAGTCTGACAGTGAAGTTGGTGTAACCCGCAATGTATACCACAAGCTAGCTCCTCTTAAACCATTTCCACAAAGACGAGGATTGATTTTCTGGAACACAAATTATACACTAGAGGACTGAGAATAATCATTTCTTCTAAGACATGATGCTTTTGAAAACAAATCTATCGGTGCGCCAAGCTAAGTGTACAGAGATTGTTCGATTCCGAGAATTGCACAAGTGCCCACAAGCACTCAAATCCTCTAGAAGCTTCATAAGCCTGCCATTTACCACTCACTGCACTGCCGCACTCTCTTTCGCATGCTGGGGCATGAGCTGGGGCTCATCATCGCTCAAGCCCTCTCTTAAACACGTTGCAATGACACCCATGATACGATCATCCTTGATCGCTTCGTGTATAATGCCGATCCAGTGTCCGATTGTACGTTTACGGTCAGTAGTGTCGTCACATTCACCCTCGGCGGCTTCATACATCGGATGATCGATAATGCCCCTATGCATTGGCACCTTCAAGTCTTTGCGAATAAAGTGGTATATGCGTTTCGACGCTCGTCCTAGTAAGGATGTTGCATCTCCTGAGTTGATGTAGGTGGCTCGTGTCTCATTGAAGAGTTTGATAGCAGTCCTGGTGTTGTCTGTGGCCCAGCGTCGCAAGCTCGTAAGAAGGTCAGGAGAACTGGCACTTATTTCCTCTAAGATAGATATAAGAGGAGCTTTAGCGCCCGTCATGATTTTCTCGAAGCGTGGTTTTGAGTCAAGGGTGGTAGTGCTAACAAGTTGTGAGGATACGTAGTTCCATACTGCTTCCTTCGCGCGTGTTTGTGAGGACTCGTCAGCACCGACTGCGAGGAGGAATCTGGTGGTATTGCCTTCGAGCGCAGACTTCAGCTTTCTTTCAAATATACGGTGCATTGCGCGTAAATCTAATGCTTGGCACGTGCCATATAGCGTACATGCACACATAATGGAGAGGACATCAACCGCGGTATCGGTATAACGAGCACTGATTAGTGCTAGCGAATTCAGTGCTTGGTTCCCCATTTCAGCGCAGACAACATGATTGTGCACAGGGTTAGCGAGAAAAGATAACTCAGACATATAGCCGGCCATGTTGGTATCCACGCCTTTGAATGTGAAGCTTGTTGAGGGCTCATCAACACAGAGATTAGGTGGAAGCCCGCGATTTGTAGCTGGATTTACCATTTCGGTGAACTGTGAGAAGAGCATGCGACCAATTGCCTGAGCAGCCAGTCGGCATTTCTCCATTGCAGAAGTTACAGATACGGCTTGGAAGTTACCGCCGTGATATATGTGCCCGGTGTCGGGATCAATGAGTGGGTTGTCAGTTGTGCTGTTCAGTTCGACTGTAAGCTGTTCGTTGGCTAGAAGTAGATCCTCGAGGAAAGGTCCTAACCACTGAGGAACGGTGCGAAGAGAATATCTATCTTGGAAAAGGGTATGCTGGTGATTCTCAAGCAGCCCTGTTGCTAACTTGGAGCCCTTGAGCGCATTGAATATAGTCGACGCTACTTCTTTCTGACCGAGATGGGGTCGTATGTCCGAAATAAAAGGTGCAAACGAAGTCGCTGTTCCGAGGATGGCCTCAACGTTCATTGCCGTCAAGAACTGGCTGAGTGCAAGTAGATTATTCATTGAAACCATTGTTAAGCTTGCGGCAGCGGCAGAAATGGCTGTTCCGTTCACAAATCCCAGCGCCTCTTTTGGCTGGAACACTGTAGCTTCAATGTTTACTGACGCGAGAGCCTGTGGAGCAGAAGTTATCTGCCGGTTATGAGATGGGCCTGCCCAACAATAGATGCCAGGATTACTCTCTAGTAAACCTGCGACATATGATAATGGAGTCAAATCGCCTGAAGCTGAGATGCTACCACGTGTCGGAATCACGGGAATGATATCATAGGTTAACAGCTTGAGTAGAGTCTCGATAGTGGACTTGCGTACTGCAGAATGGCCTCGTGCAACTGTATTTGCGCGGATAAGCATGGCTGCCCGCACCCATTCCTGCTTCAGTGAAGGAGAATGCGCAACCTCAATACCATTAGAGACGTTAATTGTAGGAAGAATGCCGCAGTTGAGATGCTGCAAAAATGCCTGCTGGAGTTTGTGCATATCACCGTAGTTGCAGCGAACGTCAGCACTGCCACCATAGCCTGTATTTACGCCTGTTCGACTGTCAACTCGAACCTATCATGAACCCAGAATCCAAACTCACCATATACGATCTTGCCCTCTTGCAATTGTTTGTTTAACGTCGTGACGCATTTTTGTATTTTGTCTGTCACTGCGGCCTCATCGGATAGGTGAGCAGAGCCTCTATGTTTCGCCAAAACAGCACAATCGGCTAGCTTCAGTGTCTTGCCGTCAATTGAAATTACCAATCCTTCTGCCTCCGTTGCCTCCCACTGTGACAAGACAAGGCGTGCGTGCATGTTGTTCCTCCGCCGTTGCCGGTTCGTTGGGGATGTGATGAAGCACGTCAAGTAATATACCACTTAGTATATCTCGACTCCTTGTTCTCGTGTTAAGGTCTTTAGTGGACCGAGCAACTGAGCAGTGTGGTGAGCCGGGTGGTTGCGTTTAAGAGGTGTTGGTTTTGGGATTTTGTGTTGTGGTGCGCTCTGTGGCGTTTTGAATGTTTGCATTACTATGCTCAAAGCGGTAACTACATTGGCGAAGTGCAGGAGCGAGAAGCGATTACATCACGACGTCACTAGTAGATGATCGATCTAATGATGACACTGGTTTGAGTGACAACGGGCGCGTGTTTGTATATCTGAGTAGAACGAGATCCAGTAGTAGCCTGTCAAATTCTCTTAGGTGAGAAATTAGTCATGGAACACGACCAGAATGGCAAGACATCACCATATGGGGTTGCCCCCGTGGGATAATACTCAGACCTGTCTCGATGCATGTTCTCGCACCATTCATATGCAACATTGATTGTGCGCCATTCCGGCAGACAGGTCAGGGTAAAGCTAGAGTATTCACAGCGAAGCACACCAGAGAAGCTTCCATCCAATGCTTTGGAGTCATATAGCAGAGACATGATATGAATCTTGGATGTGTATCTTGAACGCCAATTCCGAGATCTGCCCCAGCGGCATGGTGGACTTTTCCGAATGTTCGGTGCGTGTAAAATTCGGGAGCACAGTGCCTATTTAGTGTTAGAGCAGGTCATAATATAATTGTAAAGGACCAGTAGAAGTAGTTGCATACGGGCGAAGTAAAGCTCTCTGAAAGCTGATAGTATCTCTTTTGGTTGTTGAAAGAGTACCAGGCCGTCCTGTTACTGCTTCATAGCCAGTGGACTTTGTAGCGAAACCGGGAAATTAATTCGTGAGGTCAATGCCAGTGGTTGTGTACTGCAAACATGAACATAAAAGGACCAACGAAGCTCTTCGTCCGATCATGAGGCATCGGAGGTCGTCCCCTGGAGGGTCCCATTGATGGCTACTTCCTAAAGTGGCTCTAGTGTCAGTGCTACTGTTGTATATGGCTAGCACACCCAAACCCCGCCCAAACCCCTGCCCATAGCCCCCGCCATGGCTTGACGTCGCATTCCGTGAGATCGATGGTCGTGTCTCACAACGTTGAAACACTGACCTACCTTACGTTGACCTATCCTTAACCTTGACTCGCCATAACTTGACCATGTCCGATCTTATCTCAGGCATTTCTAAGTTAAATCCTTTCTCTAAGAAACCGCCTACGGACGATGAGGACAAGGGTGAGGCCATTGATGCGGAAACTGTGGCTGGCGGGGGGCACGCCTCAAGACAGTCGGCCATTACTAAAAATCAGCTGCGCGTGAGCCATGCCCTAAAATCGTTTATCGTCAACGAAGGTATTCTGTCTGAAGGCGAAGTAGACCTCGATGCAGAAGAGCCAACTTCAGCCTTGCGAGAGTTTCTTGACAAGCCTCATATCCACGTTCCACCCGAGGTCATCGACCGGAGTCATCCATTGCCAGACTATTATATTAGCTCCAGCCACAATACATACTTGATGGCCCATCAGCTGTACGGCGAGTCTCATGCCTCAGCTTACGAAACAGCATTATACACCGGCTCACGCTGCGTTGAAATCGATGCATGGGACAACGATGATGACGCTAACGAGCCCAAAGTTACCCATGGCTATACACTGGTTTCGCATATTTTGTTTCGCCAGGTTTGCGAAACTATTCGAGACGTTGTTGACAAGGAGGCTGCCGACGAGCTGAACGCAGCACCAATCATCATCTCGCTTGAAAACCATTGCAATGCTCATGGGCAACTGCGTCTGGTTCAGATCATGGTAGAGGTCTTTGGAAATCGCTTGCTAAGCAAGGAAGTCCGTGAAAAAGGTTCCCGAGAACAGCAGGGCACTGGCGAGCACGTTACGCTAGCCGAACTGGGGAACAAAGTCGTCTTGATTGTGGAGTACCATCTCCCTAACGAAGAGGACACGGATGAAAGCAGCAGCAGCTCGTCCGAAGATGAAGAACAGAAAGCGGCCCATCAGCAATATCGTGAGAAGAAGAAAGCCGTTAATGCCGGAAACATCATTCCAGAGCTTGCTGAGCTCGGTGTTTACGCGCAATCAGTCAAGCCTGTTGATAACTCCTGGTATGAGGATACATTGGAGAATGCACCTCATCACCACCTTATTAATGTTTCTGAAACTGGCTTGAAGGCGCATATGCCAACTAACAGTAGCAAGATTGCCATTCACAATTCAAAGCATTTGATGCGGGTATTTCCCAAAGGAACACGAATCTCGTCCAAGAACCTTGCACCAGTACCCTTCTGGGGCATCGGAGCTCAAGTCGTCGCGTTGAATTGGCAAACATTCGGTGCCGGTTCACAGCTCAATGAAGCCCTTTTTAGTGGATCGGGCGGTTACATTTTGAAACCTGCTCCTCTTCGCTCTAACGGGAACGGCAATCTAAATCTTGGCCGAACAAAGAAATTGAGACTGCACGTGGCCGGCGCGACCGATGTCCCGCTTCCACCAGGTCGCGAAAATGAGATCAAACCCTATCTTACGTGTTCGCTCGTTCACCCGAACGATCTGAACAACATGCCTCCGAAACGCAAGACTCAGCCGTACAAACCGCACAAGCTTACTGGGTTTCTTCACAAAGAGAACCCAGTGCCGACGGACCCACTATGGAAAGAGGTTTTAGAGTGGGAGTACGACGATAATGAATTGGTCTTCCTACGTTTGCTCATTAAAAGCGACGATAGTTTTGCTCGGAACCCATTGTTCGCTGTTGCAGCAGTACGTCTCATGTATGTTGTGCCGGGTTGGAACTTCATCCGCATGCTCGATCTCAAAGGTCACGAAACGAGATGTACTCTTTTGGTCAAGTTCGAGATCCAGGATCTATAGATCAGGCCTTTGATCAAAGTGGGCAAGACTTATGCTGGAGCACTGAGGGCCTTTATGAAGATGGGGAATAGAGCAACGCACTGGCTAGATGACGAAGACGACTGACTGGATACCCTATCGAAATACTTCTCAGGTACTCGGGGCTCTCGTTTCCGAGTGGTGTAAATCATAGACCGCTGACGGATCCAACCTCATAACTAACCTTTGTGCCACTCTCTCGTGTAATTAAAGTCTTCCCTTATATTACAAATCCGATTGTACTCCCAGAAAAGATAATAGATGATTCTATGAAACCATGACAGCCATTGGAGTTACAAATAAAACTTTGCATACGTCCCCTACACGGTTCGGCACGTGACATTGGCCGGACATTCTAGCCATTGGTACCATACGCCCTGCACACGAATTCTACAAGCCATCCGTGCATAGTCCTGACATGAAGGAGAATTCCTTCGGGTTCAACAAGGATACTAAGAGCTATGTTAGAATGAAGGCTAGGAAGACTGTTCAATTTCTCGACCTAGCTGACAAATACTACAAACGCGAGCAAACGGCCATTGTCCATGGTGTGTTCCTTTTGCGTGAACCATACCGAACTAGGATTGCTGCCTACGTTATGGTCCGAATTAGGAAGGACGAGGGCCATAGCGTGATAGGCCTAAGGCTACGCGACTACCATAAAATTCCTCGAGCGATCCCTAGAGACTATACGACCCATGTTGAAAAGATGCACTACCACCTTTTGTCTAGTAGGGAGTCGCCGACGTCCCATGTATTATCGCGAGATGAGTCAATGGTGGATGACTCAGAACGGCACGCACTATGCAGGACCCGTGACTCGAAACACGAAGGAACATGTATAAATCGGACAATTCACCAGAACACCAGCATGGACAGATGATCGAGTACGCCTAGTCCGACCTCCGAGGCCTCGTTACGAACCAATTTCGGCGCCGAATCGTCCGAAGCCACACCAACATGTCACCCAACACGTTGGACATGGAGTTCCACATCGAAACCCCGCGCCTCACCATCTCCTGCTTCGACACTGCATCCGATGCGCATGCCGACTTCCTGCTGGAGCTCTACAACGCGCCCGCCACCGTCGCGGCAACCAGGCGTGCCCCGATCCGTATGCCCGACCGTGAAGCCGCACGGCTGAACATGGAAGAAAACAACGAGCGCATCGCTAGCCATGGCTATGGGCGCTACCTCGTGTGCCTTAAGCCTACGGCATCGCTGGAGCCCTCGGCGCTCCCCTTCTCGCAGCGCGTCAAGTCGTACACCATGGTTGGCATCGTGTCGTGCAAGGTGCGTAAATTTGCTGGCGCGCCGCCGGTGCCCGACGTCGGGTATGGGCTGCTCCAGGCTTTCCACGGGAAAGGGTATGCGACGGAAGCGACGAGGGCGCTGATGACGCATCTTGAAGAAGCAAGGGGACAGAAGGAGTTCTTTGGATATTGTGATCCTAACAATGAGGCGTCGAAGGCGGTCCTGACGAGGTTAGGATTCGAGAAGATGGGTGTGAGGGGGGTAGTAGGTTTGGAAAAGGATGTTCTCTGGGCGCTTGTATGGGGCAGGAACTTGACGAAGACATTAGATGAATATGGGTTTCTGGAACAGAGGGAGGGTGAAGGGGAAGGAGACCAGGAAGCGCGTTGATGGGACATTTCATGTTGTTTTCGTTTGGCAGACTTTCCTACGGTAGCATAATTCTACGTAGACTGTCGAACAAATTAGCGGTTTTCACGTAAGGTAGCTTCCAGACGATACCGCGCTTCTTATTCATCTATGTGTCTTGTTAGCTCTTGCTATGATTAGAGGCTTTCCAAGCTTAATTGAGCCCTTTGTTCGACCAATTTGACCTATCAAGATGCATTGACGCATGACCAAAGGCTCCACAACACGACCAGACTACATAAAGACAAGGTCTTGGTAGAAGTCCTTGAAATGGAAAACTCAAAGAAGAGGATGTGGCAAGTTTGATGGGAAAAAAGGAAAAGAGTGTATGTGAGACGGGGAACGTGAATGCGAGTGCGTGGAGTCCGGGCATGTGTGCCGGACTGATTACGTGCAACGAGCTTGCGACGAGATGAGAGAGGGAAGCAGTGGATATAGTAGGTAGAGTAAATGGTCTCGTCGTGGCAGACGCGCAACGGTAAGCCTTGAGAGTGGTATCTCTGGATGAGCATGAATAGCAGTACGCTTTGCTCGCAGTGCTGGAGTGGTGACGGTGAACTACGAAGATTCAGTGTCCCACTCTGCAATAGTTGCTCGACCAACACCTCTTCAACCCTGTTTCTGCTATGTTATTGTGGTTTGCCAAGGTGGATCTGTTTGCCATCCACAGAAACGCGTAACGCCCGGATGGGATCATCGATGCGGGCTAAAAGACCACTACCTGTCCTGTCTGGCCACGGACCCGTTTGCCGTGGGCATGCACCGGCTCAGCAAATGGCGTCACCCCATGTGCTCGCTGCTTAGGAGGGGGACGGGTATGACGAGGCGGGGAGCAACATGACTTCCTGGTAGGAGAGGAGACCGGGTAGCGCGACGATGCAAGTGAGCTGCAACATGATGTCCGGGCGTGCGACGATGCGATGGGAGAAATGCAAAGGGCGGCAGGATCGATGCGACGTCCAGCCCTCAGGGCGGGTGGACGGTGAGGGTGCAGTCCGTTCCACGTGCCGGGCGCAAGCAAGCGAGGCTCAACGAGCCATCACGACGCCGGCGACAGAGACGGGATAGCCTGCTGCACCAGGCCGAGACGACAGCTAATTGGGACGAGCCACGATCCGCGACGGGAGCGTTCCTCAGGCAGCAGTTCGGCGGTCGCCAGTCGTCCGACGTGTCGAGGATGGAGCCTGCAGCGCAAAGCAGCAGTGCCCAAAGGGCCCAAAGGCCACATCGGGAGGGCCAGGCGTGGGTGCAGCGAGTGCAGAATCTGCACAGAGGCATGGGGCGGTTGGATGGGCCAGCGAGGCGAGATGGCAGGCCGCTCCATGCCAGAGGGCGCGAGACGGGTGTTTTGGCACGGGCAGCGTTCTGGAGGCCGAACGGCGGCGGCATCATGGCATGGCGCGAGAGGGCTGAAGCCTGACAGCGCTGGGAAGGAGAGATGGATGCCCAACCACGCCACTAGAGGCCGTGGGCACTGGCACTTGCACTTTTCGACGGCCGCGACTGCTCGGGCTCGCGACGCAGACGCAGACGCAGCAAGAGCGATCCATCTGCCCATCGTGCCTTCCCTCCATAAAACCCCAGCGGCCGCGTCGCTGTCTTTGCTCCCCTTCGCGCCTGTGCCCGCCGTCGACCGCCCTCGTTCGTGCGTATATCAGGCATATCCGTCGCCAGTCCCAGCGCCAACCCCCAGCCAGCGTCAGCGTCAGCGTCAGTACCCGTCGCCGCCGCCGCCGCCCCCCGTCGTCGTGCTCGTCGGCCCCAGCTTGCTGCCCGACGTAACCAGAACCGGCCAATAGCTGCCCGCCCCGCCCTCGAGTAGGCGTCCCTAAAGAGCCGCACGCACACCCTTCTCACACGCGCACACCCTTCACACCCTTCGGCGCGCCGTGACAGCTGCCCTCCTGTCGTCCGCGCTGCTTGCTGCTGCTACTGTTGCTGCTGCCTCCCTCCCTGCGCCATCGCCGGTGTGACTGTGTGCTGAGGTACTACTCTACCCCCAGACGTGTCGTAGTTGTGTGCGTCTCCGTCTCCCATCTTCCAGGACCTATCCGCGGGCCACCACCTGTTCGTTCCATCCCAGAGGACCTCGTCGGCAAAAACCCTGCTTCTGCTGCTGCTGCTGCCTTGCGGCCACCCAAAGAGGCCACCGCAGCCACGCCATTCACGACCAGCCCAAGTGCCGTCGCGTATATTGGCTAGCCCCGCCCGCCTCAGCCCGCTGCTTCTGCTCCCTTTTGGTCCTCCCGACAGCCTGCCCACGGCCACACTTCCAGGAGTCCTTTGCTTTCCTCCCGTGTACGTGGTTTTGGTTTGAAGCTTGGAGCCCCTCCTTGTCCGCTCCTAGCGCCGCCTTGCTTCGCCTCCGACACTGACATCAGTGTCTTCTTTCCTTGCCTCCCTACCCCCCCTTCTCTCTCTCCCGTCAGTCTGCTCACCATGTCGCGCTCGAACCAGTGGTTCGTAATAGGCGATGGCATCGCCCGCGAGGTCATCACCGCCGATATCCAGCGCTATCTGGGTCCAGATGCGCTGGTGAGGCCCGGCTTAGGCACCGGCGAGTATGAGGTTCGCCCCTCCTGCCTCCCCGCTCGCCATGACGACGCCCACGGCTAACCACCAGAGCAGGGCCGGGCTGGATATTGGATAACCGCATATCGAACCCTCACAACGGTACGTCAGGTCCCTTTTCTCCAAAGTCACGCGGCTGACGCAGGTTGAACAGCAAATGATTCAGGATTTGAAATTGGACTCGCAACGCTGGCAGGCGGAAAAGGACCGCGACCAGCGCAGCGGAGGTACTGCTTTTACCGCAGATAAAAAGGTATCGAGACACCCTGACACTTCTCTAGTGGCTTCCTATCAGGATTCAAGAACCCATGCTTCACGCCAGCATTACGGCCCTTCGGAATCATATGCTCAACCCAAGACGTCGACGTATCCCAGCCCGTCGTATACTGCCAGCGAGAGCCCACATTACACTACCACTCCCGGGACCGCATATGCCCACACAGGATACCAGGCTCCCCAACATGCGACGCATCAAGCGCAGCCTCGGACGGACACCACCCCGGCTTATTATACCCAGCATCAAGCTTACCAGGCCGCTCCCGCACAGCCGTATCCTTACACCCCGGGCCCGCCCCAGGAATACCGACCAACGCAACAACAATATGCTGCTCCCCCAAGGTATTTTGGTTATTACGAGCCACCATACATGGACTATCACTAAGTGTCCCTAGTGTCGCCGCACCAGGCTACTATATTGCCTCAGACGGTCGTCGTAAGTCGTGGGTGCCTAGTATGATCCGCAGTTGGCCGATTAACCGTGTCTCTAGAGTATCCTCTTCCTCAGTCGCAGCCACCGCAGCCACCTTCTGCCGGTCGACGAAGATAAGTAAGTCCTGGATTAGCGAGGCCTCCAAGGCCCGCTTTTTCATTGCCCTGTACCGGGAGGTAGATTTTCCATGACCGCCAGGTATTACCGTCTGTTCCTCCGTCATTCCACTGGTCCGGAGATACCCATTACCTTTTCCTCGCAACCTGTGTCTGGAGTCTGACCATTCCGTTGTTTTATACCGCTTTTTGTGCCCAGGATCCGTATGATGTTCGATAGCGTTTCTAAAAGCGGCCGGGTAGAGTGGGTTTCCGTTGGGATACGGGGCCAAGGAGTCTTAACGTTTTTTCATTGAACCGGGAAATAATCTGGATCACAGTCCTCATTTGCTCGTTCCTGTTGAGTGGGAATTATTGCCCCAGCTTCTTTTTAATGTACGTTGTCCGGCGACCTCGACAACATGAGAATCGCTTCCCAAGGATTCAGGAGAGATTGGCCGTCTTCGCTTCGTGGAGAGATTGACCTTGGCCAGGATGGACCATCCGTTCGTTTCCAAAACTCACCCCTCCGTTTACTTTGCCGGAATGTCTCGATTTGTGATTGCATCATGTCTGTTGAGCGTTTCGCATTCACGCATGTACATACCTTCATCTCGTACCACCCGCCACGAAGGGACGTTTTAACGACCGGATGGCCATCTGTTGTTTTGCATAGCGCACAGGAACGGGCGGCAGGCCCAAATCAGACTGCTTATCTCCAGTGGCGCATATACATTCATCATGACAGACCCAACGAGACAACGTTTTCCAGCCTTCCATTTCCCCATTTGGCCTGCCTCAATATAATACATCTAACAGCAGATGAGGTAAAAATTTTCTTTCGTCACGTTCTACAATGTATCCCGGGAAGGCTCAGTCCATTGTTGTTCCACGTTTCGTAGATTATCATCCCATGCCTTTGCATGTACCCGATCAACCCCCGTCAGTAATCTAGCCGACGTTCGAACACCTTGTTGCCCAATTGCAGTGAACCGCCTTCTTCGCATATAGCGGAGAGAACTTGTGTTCGTATCCTCCACATACCCGGATCTTTACCACCAAGCAGCCCTGCACCTTTTAACAGGATTTAATCTAAACTGCATGCCGACAGCCAATCATGTACAGTAGCCCATTGGGTACCCAAGTACCTTGAGGCCCTGTGGGCGCAAATGGCCGTGGCACGTTTGAATGACTTGCATGAAGCTGGACACGCAGTTTTCGTCAACCACACAATCCACTGCCCGGCGGTATCGAGCAAGTCACTCTCACACCTATGACCTCCGTTTCCAGCCAAGCTACTTTCGCATGGCAGGGTAGGAACGTCGATTTGGTATACGGCTAACGAAATCGGCTCCATGACGGCATAGCACGGCCATTGGACCGAGGCAGGCCGTCGCCGCCCAACGTCATGCAAACAAAGTACGCACAGAGTGGCCAGAGCCGGATGGCTACCGCTTAGGTACATGGACAGTACCTAGTTAAGCGCTCAAGAAATCACATGCCAAAAATAACCCGACGCGGTGGGTCATCCGGCACGCAATGCTTGCGTCCTGCACGCCCCGTTTCGTTGCCTTTGGCGTCTTCGGAACAATTTTCCATGAGCCGTTTTGTGCATGGAGCATGCGAGGCGGGGCGCGCAAACGCAGACGCAGACGGGGGGATGGGGTGCGGCGGCGCAGCGTCCACCTCGGCATCGGCCCGCGAGGGACGGGGACGGTGCGCCTCGGGATCCTTGGCTGGGCGTGCGCGCGGGATAGCTTACCTAGTTTGAGAAGGTCGAGTGATTATGAGGGGGTTTGTTGGAACGAGGGGAAGGGTCCAGTGAGTGGGTGAGACGAGGCGATGGGACCGGGCGGCCATACGGCGCGGGGTGAGGATCGGGTAGGTGGAGATGGGCGCGAAGCGAGTGGGGGGAGTAAGATGCCTGTGGTTGGTAAAAGGGGGAGGGGAGCGTCTCAAGCAGGGAGGAGTCTGGTAGTGGGAGGATGAGAGGGGATGAAGTGGGCAAGGTGCAGCGCAGTGCAGCGCAGTGCAGTCGACTTGCATTCGGTCCAAGCCCGGGGTGCAGTGCAATATCGGGACGTTCCCGGAAATGATCTGAAGGTTGGGCTGATTTGTATATTGTACACTGATGTCGTTAGATACCTTATCCTGGGCAACGTGTCCTGTTATGCCTTTGTCTTTGCCTTGTTATCGTCATCGCTGCTTGTTCGTGGACTCTCTAGTCACGGTTCTCTGAGTGTCGGATTGATCAACTGTCGTAGACTGATGTCGATATGTAGTTGACGACTTGGTATCAGGAGGTCCTTGGGAGAACCTCGCTTTGAAATTAAGTGAAATACGCCGCTCTGAGGTGTATCTAAGAGAGTTCTCACCTCGCCTTTGATTAATGGAAAAACTTCTACATTATAGACCTTCCAAAGACAAAGGCATGCTCAGTAGTGCGTATGGCAGATGGGCCAATCGCAGCAGTGCAAAGATGTTGATGGATAACACGCATACACGTGATTTCGGGAAAGCGTGATGGCGCGACACGTCCCAACTTAGTTTCAACACCACGAAAACCACTTGACCGTATTCTTCGCGAACAAGCCTGCCAAGTACTACCAATCCGACTTGAAAAACTCCTGCGAAGCATGCTTTAGCCTGTTGCATACCGCCATGTCTCCGCCGACGCCTCCTTTCGCTTCCTCACCGTTCCTCGACGTACCCCGCCGCATACCGAAGTCTCGATTTACCTACAAACAACTCCATCAGCTCAAGTCCTACTCCACGCAGACGCCGCTCCGGGTGATTGCGCACGTGGATCTCGACGCTTTCTATGCGCAATGTGAGACTGTGCGACTCGGCATCGATCCTTCGAAGCCTCTTGCGGTCCAACAATGGCAGGGCCTTATCGCAATCAACTATCCCGCTCGCGAGTATGGATTGGGCCGGCACATAACGAGCACGGAAGCACGCAAGCTATGTCCCGACCTGATCATGCAACATGTGGCGACGTGGAAAGAAGGAGACGAGAAATGGGCGTACCACGAGGATGCGTTCAAACACATTGGCACGCACAAGGTTTCCCTAGACCCGTATCGTCTGGAATCGCGGAAGATCCTGAAGTGTATAAAGGAGGTCCTTCCGGAGAAGGAGCAGAGAGTGGAGAAGGCCAGCGTCGACGAGGTGTTCATGGATTTGAGTGCTCAGGTACACGCCATTCTGTTGGAGAGATATCCCGAGTTGGACGGTCCCCCGCCGTATGATGACCCCAGCGAGTACTTACCCAAAGTACCCACGACGGTCTTGGATTGGCAGGCGGATAACTTGATCGAGACGGGAGAGGAAGATGGGGAGGAGAAGGACCCTGATTGGGATGATGTATGTTTAGCCATCGCCTCAGAGATCGTGCGCACAGTACGGAAGGCCGTCCAAGACACGCTAGGCTATACATGCTCTGGGGGCGTTGCTCGGAACAAAATGCTAGCGAAGTTGGGCTCCGGGCACAAGAAGCCGAACCAACAGACAGTGATACGGAATCGTGCCGTGCAGCATTTTCTGTCCGACATGAAGTTCACTAAGATCCGCATGCTCGGCGGAAAGTTGGGCGATGAGGCGGTTGCGATGTTTGGTACGGACAAAGTCACAGATCTACTTAAGCAACCTATCGAGCAATTGAAGAGGTTGGGCGATGACACAGGCGTGTGGCTATACAATGTTATACGTGGTGAGGATCATAGCGACGTCAATCCACGGACCCAGATCAAAAGCATGCTATCAGCCAAGTCGTTCCGCCCTACCATCAATTCGTTTGAGCAAGGTGTCCGCTGGTTGAGGACCTTTGCCGCTGATATCTTCTCACGCTGTGTCGAGGAAGGGGTCCTGGAAAACAAGCGGAGACCCCGGTCGATCAATCTCCATCACCGTCAGGGGGGTCACACAAGGAGTCGACAAAGCCCGATCCCACAAGGTAAACCACTGAGCGAAGCCGTTCTATTTGATCTAGCGAAGAATCTGCTTGCTCAGATAGTGGTTGACGGAAGAGCATGGCCATGTGACAACTTGTCGCTCAGCATAGCCGGGTTCGAGGATGGGGTTGCAAACAACAAGAGCATAGGTGGTTTCCTTGTACGGGGTGCTGAAGCGAAGGCAATGATGTCTACCGGGAGGTCTGGGCCAAGCGGGAGTGAACCTCCAGCCAAACGAAGACGCACAAAGGGAAACATCAAAAGCTTCTTTGGGCTGCCTACTGAAAAGAAGCGTGACTTTGATGCAGCAAGAGCTGTTTTGATGGAGCACAGGAAGTCTTCACTGGAAGAGGAAAGCAGGAGTGAAGAGGATGACAGATTTGAGGCTGAAAATGATGATGCATTTGGAGCTCCACCTGACGACCAACCTGATCAGGATGTACCTCGTCGGACACCCGAAGAACGAATAGAAATGGAAACTCCGTACGAATTTACTGAACCACCCTCCGCGCAAGCAAGAGAATCAAGCGAAGGTTCCCCTCCGCAAAAGGTTAATGTGGAGAATAAACAGCCAGAATACTCATTTATATCCCAACAGAAGACGCCTGAGACGTACTTTTGTGACAGATGTAGCATGCATCTGCCTGTTGTGGAAAAGCCTGAACATGACGATTTTCACTTTGCAATGGAGTTGTCGAAAGGAATGCGGCAAGAGAATCGGACTGCTTCAAAACTGATGGGCGCTGGTCGAAGAACGCCCTCAGGACCAACACCAACAAGAGGTCGAGGGAGACCACCCGGTAAAAGTAAAAGCGTTGAGAAAGGGCAGGCGAAACTAGCCTTTGGACCTCCATCCTGAATTGTATTTGGACTTGGTTGCTATTTCGCCCTCAGCTAATTATCAGAAGCTCTGGGCCACACACACAATCTCTTGACTTTTGTTCAGTGAAGATAGGTCTTCGTACCTCTAAAACGAGGGTCGATTGGAAGCAGATAACGAGTCGTCCTCTTTCTTGTCTTATTACGCCAATCCCATTGTCTCTTCGCCCGAGGACACTCCTCTGTTGTTGG
>Ga0247757_10001327_pt1 | contig 16848 bp, 16 predicted proteins | sample UWRJL126311R4_FD_180929 | JGI IMG/M metagenome (GOLD analysis project Ga0247757, IMG submission 180929) | Plant litter microbial communities from Arlington Agricultural Research Station in Wisconsin, United States - UWRJ-L126-311R-4 | ecosystem: Environmental > Terrestrial > Plant litter >... | reverse complement strand
TCAGATACGGCCGTACATACAACCAGCTCAAAGTAGCACTCCCCCGCCTCGGCATCAAGACCAAGTTTGTCAATGGCGACAAGCCAGAGGACTTTAAGGCTGCCATTGACGAGAATACCAAGGCCGTGTACCTAGAAAGCATCGGCAATCCCAAGTACAACGTCCCAGACTTTGAGAAGATTGCTGCGATCGCACACGAGGCGGGTGTTCCCGTGGTGGTTGACAACACATTCGGTGCAGGAGGCTACTTCGTGCGGCCCATTGACCACGGTGCTGACATCATCGTGCACTCGGCTACTAAGTGGATTGGAGGCCATGGCACAACAATCGGCGGTGTCATTGTGGACAGCGGGAAGTTCGACTGGGGAAAGAACGCAAAGCGATTCCCGCAGTTCAACGACCCATCAGAAGGATACCACGGGCTTAAGTTCTGGGATACGTTTGGACCAATTACCTTCATCATCCGTGCTCGTGTCGAGATTCTTCGCGACTACGGCAGCAGTTTGAACCCATTCGCTGCGCAGCAGCTCCTTCTCGGTATCGAGACGCTCAGTCTGAGAGCTGAGCGACACGCTTACAATGCACTCAAGCTGGCTCAGTGGCTGGAGAGCAATCCCAACGTGAGCTGGGTCAGCTACCCAGGTCTTCAGAGCCACCCATCACACGAGACAGCAAAGAAGTACCTCAAGCGTGGATTTGGAGGTGTTTTGTCCTTTGGCGTTAAGGGCGGTGGTGCTGCAGGAAGCCAAGTCGTCGACAACTTCAAGCTCGTTTCAAACTTAGCCAATGTAGGCGACTCGAAGACGCTTGCTATCCATCCCTGGACCACTACTCACGAACAGTTGAGTGAGGAGGAGAGGATAAGCTCTGGTGTTACGGAGGTAAGCTTATCACATCCACCCTTTCTTCGAAGAGATAGGAGATGGAATTCTGACGCTGCTGTAGGACCTCATCCGTATCTCGGTCGGCACTGAGCACATCGACGACATTATCGCAGACTTCAAACAGTCGTTTGAGAAGTCTGCTACTAAGCCAGACGAAAAGGGTGAGGCTACCAACGCCGAAAAGAGCGGGGAGACTGCAGGTTCGCTGGCTGGCTCAGTGTAAAGTTGCTAAGAGTGCGCTTAGATGCACCGATCCCCTTTCCTCGATTGTAGCGGGTTGGGTTGGAGTTTGCGGTTACGAAGCTATGTAGGGAATGATCAAAGATTTCACAATGCCCCAGAGTACACATTGTGGGGTGGTTGACCGAGGCTCCGAGGCCAGCAGTTGGCCTGAGGATGACCAAGGCGGAGGATGAAGCTTTTCCCAGACCGGCCTGGCTTCCGAGATGGCTGTCTGATGTCCGCGTGGTCCACCTCTGGAAGGCGATCATGTGAAAGGAGCCGTGAGTTGTTGCATGTGCAAATGGGACGTGTGACCGTATGCTATCCCGGGGATCATGCAGATGAGAATCATGCATCTTTAGGAGAATTCGTCACAGGCAGAGGGAGTGCTTGTGCAACGAAGGAGTGAGGGAGGCTCGGCAACGTTAGATTGGCGTCAACCGCAGCGACGTGGGTCGGACAAAGACGTTGCATCATTGGCCGAGCGTCTAGATACCGAGGCTCGCGCAGTAGCTCTCACCAGGGGATCGCGCGGCGGTGCCTTTCAAAAGGTGCCGGGGCGTTCATGTAGCTCAGCTTCTCTCCACACCCCCAGTTTCTGAGCGATCTTGAGCGATCTCGACTGTATCCCGCATTCAGACATGTTCGGACAGACCGATTTGCAGCTGCAACGCGCGGGAGAGCTGGCTGCACCACCACCAAAAGGCCAGCCTTACAGTGTCCCTCTTCCAGGCTCGCAGCGTGAGGGTCGCAGCGCTGTGTACCGCCACTGGAGGTTTGCTGACAAGCCTCTGCTAGAGGTGCTAGACCCTGCGGTATGCATCTATGCAATTAGCCTCTAAGACGATACTAATATAGGAATTGGAAGATCACCACCTGCCATGAAGCTTTTGAGGCAGCGGCTGCCAAATACTCAAAGAACAAGTGCTTAGGCCACCGTCCTTACGACCCTACTACCCAAACCTACGGCCAGTATGTGTGGCAGACGTACGATACGGTGCAGCAGCGGAGAAAGAATATGGGTGCAGGCCTGGTGCATCTGCACAAGCAGGTTGGTGTGACAGAACAGAGCTATGGCATTGGCTTGTGGTGTCAGAACAGGCCTGAGTGGCAGATCACTGGTGGGTGGAGTGCTTCTGATTAGAGGTGGTATAAGATGCTAACGCATGCATAGATCTGGCCTGCATGTCGCAGCGCCTCTATACCGTGTCTCTCTACGATACTTTGGGTCCCGATGCCACCGAATATATCATCAACCACTCCGAGCTTACCTGCGTCGTTACAACGCTAAACCATGTCGTCCCGTTGTTGAAGCTGAAGCCGCGACTTCCCACACTTAGCATCGTCATTATCTTAGACCCTCTCTCGGCTGGCGAGCGACCGGGCGAATCTAAGAGAGATCTCTTGAATTCCATGGCAAGCGATTTGGGTGTACGCGTTTATGGTATTGAAGAGGTAGAAGCGCTAGGCGAGCAACACCCGCTGGCATATAACCCTCCTACCCCTGACGACATTGTTACGATCAATTATACTTCGGGCACTACTGGAGACCCTAAGGGAGTAGTTTTGACGCATAGAAACGCGCACGCTGCAACCCTATCCTCGCTTGTTGCTATCGGCAGTAGTCCAACTTCCGTCCTTGCTTCCTTCCTTCCCCTGGCTCACATCTACCAGCGATTAGGAGAACACAGTGGCTTGGCCAGCGGTGCCGCGATTGGTTATTTTCACGGCGTCATCACAGAGCTGGTAGACGACTTGAAACTTCTGCGGCCAACAGTAGTCAGTGGTGTGCCGAGGTTACACAACAGGTTTGGAGGCGCTATAAAGGCTGCCACCGTTCAGCAAACCGGTGCAAAAGGTGCACTGTCACGCCATGTTGTTTCGAAAAAGCTCGCCGCCATCAACGACAAGCACAATCCCACAAATAAACACATCATCTACGACCGTATATGGTCCAACAAGGTTGCCGCCGGTCTAGGCCTGGACAGGGCTAAGACCATAGTGAGTGGTTCGGCACCCATCGACCCATCCCTCCTCCAATTCCTACGTATAGTCTTCTCCAACAACTTCACACAAGGTTACGGGCTCACCGAAACATACGCCATCGCTCTCGTGCAAACAGAGGGGGACTTGACAGCCGGAAGCTGCGGTGGTGTAGTCCCCTCTGCCGAATGTTGCCTCTTAGATGTCCCCGACATGGAATACTATTCGACCGACAAGCCGCACCCACGCGGTGAGTTGCTTATCCGTTCTACGACGCTATTCCGCGAATACTTCCGCAACGAGGAAGAAACCACTAAGGCCATCGACGCCGACGGCTGGTTCCATACGGGCGACATCTGCTCCATCGACGAGATGGGTCGCTTCAAGATTGTCGACCGCCGGAAGAACGTGCTCAAGCTCGCACAGGGCGAGTACATCTCCCCCGAACGCATCGAGAACGTGTACCTGGCGAACTGCAGTTGGCTCGCTACCGCCTACGTCCACGGTGACTCGCACCAGTCGTTCCTCGTTGCCATCTTTGGCGTTGCGCCGGACATGTTCCCCGCTTTCGCGAGCAAGGTGCTTGGCGAGAAGATCGAGGTCGGCGACGTCGACGCCCTGAAGGCTGCTATCAAGAACAAGAAGATAGAGAAGGCGGTCCTCAAGGAGCTCGAACGCATAGCCCGCAAGAACAAGTTCAACAGCTATGAGAGGGTCAGGGCTGTCAGGCTGTTCCTGGACCCTTTTACCGTCGATAACCAACTTTTGACGCCTACGTACGTTTTATCCCTCCCCCCCTTTCCTTGAATTACAAAATCTGGTTCTAACATATTTCAGGCTCAAATTGAAGCGTCCGCAAACAGCTAAGGCATTCAGACAGCACCTCGACGACTGCTACGAGGAGGCGCTCGCCGAAGAGGCAAGCGGCAAGACTACCAAGGCAAAGTTATAAACCTATACCATCAACACGTATACACACATACACATGGAAAATATGGGACGCGCCAATCTGCATTCATATATAGAGGGCTTCGCATGCATACGTATGGAAGAAGGGTGGGCGGGAACGATAAACTTTCTTTTTAGATCCAAGACATGCATATTCGCCGCTGGCTGCCAGTGTAGAAAATAATTTTTTCCTGCTTCTTGGCTGTATAAGGCCCAGACGCCAGATTCCTATTCTTCTTGGTGTCACGTAGCATACTGTACGTTACACGTTCCTCGTCTATGCAAAGAACGGAGCAAAAGAACTTGGCGTGTTGCTATTCGGTGATGAAGTGGCCGCACAATGTCCCAGTCCTATCCGTATAACCCAATGAGGTGAAACAGGACAGGGGTACAACTCACCAGCTCACTCACACCAGTAGCACCCCCCCAGGCAGTACAAAAGAACGGCACAGGACCAAGTAAATAGTCTAAAAAATGCGCCCATAGCCAAGTCCCCTTATCACACATGCCACCAAAGTGAACCCCAAGCCAACCAAGTAGACAGACAAGGCGGCGTTTACCCCCGAGCGCGATGAGGTAGATTGCAGACCACCTTTTCCTTTCCTTTGTGCCCAACTCATGGTATGCAGTATACGCCCAAGAACACCATATGATGCATGCATACGCTACAAGCCAAAAGCCTCATGTCTAGCCCATATCCAAACACGTTTACAAAGTATATCTCATTGCTTTCAATATGCTTTGATCATCACTCCTTTTCTCTGGTGGTTATATCATGCCCATTAAACCATTGGAGGCGTACGCCATAGGTTTGACGTTGGGATGCGGGACCGCCTCGAACTGTGTGAAGCTAAGCTTGTAGTCGGGCCCGATCTTGATGAAAGCGCCCTTGTTGCCCGTACTATCGCAGTAATGCGGTGCTGAGAAGACAGTGATGCACTTTCCGTCGTGCTCGACCTCGTAGCCCTCCATGCGAACTTCATGCGAGCGGATGATGGCCTCGAGGTTGTTTGCCTCGCAGAAGCGCTTTGTGACATCGGGGCCGAACTGAAGGCCTACACCGCGCTTGGAAGGGCCACGACCGTTTTCCGTCTGTGGGTCAGTCCACAACATTTCCATCATCAGGCCAGATTGGCCTGGCTGTCGCTGCTTGAAGCGGTCTAGTTTGCGGACATCGTCGAGTGTGATATTGTCGTCGGAGAAGAGGCCGCCGTGGAGGACAAAGTATTTCTTACCGATGAGCGTGGCGAGGGGGAGTGCGGAGAAGGACTCGGAGAAGAGCTTGAAGACGCGTTCGGTGTACTTTGCACGGCACTCGCCTTCGAAGCCGTACATGCGGTTCATGTCATCGGTCTCGTGGTTGCCGCGGTTAAGGAAAAATTTGTTGGGGTAAAGCCACTTGTATGCGTAGAGGAGGAGCGCGATTTCCGTAGACCAGGAGCCGCGGTCGACAAAGTCGCCATTGAAAAGGAACATGTGCTTGTCTGAAGGCTTTCCGGCGAGGCGGAAGATCTCCATGAGGTCAAAGAATTGGCCTGAGTAAGGTCATTATGTTAGCATGTCCATGGTTGTGTGTCAGAAGATGGTTCAAAGACGTACCATGTGTGTCTCCGCAGACGGTAATCTCGTAGCCGTCTTCCACGTCCACCTCAACCATTGTGGGCTCCTTCCTCACGATGCCCAAGACAGCTAATATTATCTGGAAAACGTATTTCCTAGCCAACTTTTTGCCGTTCTTAAAGCGATCTATCATATCTTCAACGAACTCGAGTGTTATTGTGTCTCCGAGCTTGGCGCCATCGTAGGATGGGTCGACAGCCATGTGTTCAACGTCCAGGCCTTCGGCTGCTGAGGGTGCATCCTCAACTTCAATGGCCTTTAAGAAAGCGTCACGCTTGACAATCTTTTCGCAATCAGCAAGGCGAAGTTTTGCAGTGGCATCATTTGGCGCCTTCTTCACAACTAGCTTCCAATCGCGCAGAGCTTCACGATGGCGGAGGATGGCGGTGTGCGCTGATGCGCGGCGGTAGTATGCCTGGGGAAACAGTGAGCGGGAGGCTGCAGTTATCACAAGCCAGCAGCAGAGGTACCTTGACGTTATCGGGGTCAATCTCGATAGCCTTGTCTGCATCGTGCAATGCTAGACCGTACGATTCCAATTTGATATTGGCCTGTTTCCAAAGTCAGGCAGCTGGTCGCGTGCGGGGGTTTGACCGGCAATAAATAGACGGACCTGAGCGCGATTTGTGTAGAACGAGGGCTCCTTGTCATAGGCCTCGATGGCCTTTGTGTACCATTCGATGGCGGTGGGCCAGTCCTGCTTCTTGAAGGCCTCATTGCCCTTGTTCTTCAGCTCGGTGGCCTCGGCCAGAGAGCTTCCCATGACGACAGTGACTCGAGAATGTGTGGAAGCAGCGCGGGGCGGTAGTGGGCAGCAGAGACAGCGGGCAGGCTTGATGGGCGCGCCTGCACAGATAAAGCGTTGATCGCACCTGCTGGTGAAGGTGAGTGTGAGCGGGCTGCGCTTGCACTTTTGAAGGGCAAGGTTTTGAGTGAATGTTGGTTTTTAATCTCGACGCCTCAAGGCCATCATCGGTTTCGCCTACGCCCGCCACGCCCACGCCCCAACCCACCCGCTAACACTTTGACCAACCGCCGTCTTATCCCCACCGACCCCAAATAGGGAACGCGGCCTGCCCATCATGGCCCCACGCAAGCGAGGCATCGCCGCGCCCGTCAAGAAACCCAGGCTCGGGGCAAGGTACATGTATATTTCAGAGACAGAGTCCGAGTCCGAGGAGATCAACACCGCCCCGCCGAAGAAACCTGGATTGAAAAACAAAAAGGAAGATGTACCGCCTGTTGCTCAGACTGGCAAGCAAGATGAGGAACAGCAGCCAGCAGCTAACGCTAGCCTGGTGCAAAGGTGTGTACAAGGTCGCTGGCTAAGCTCAGGTCCTCCGAAACTTGAGAGCCATTCATGTGGACTGTGGAGGAATAAGAAAATAAAGAAATGCCAAATTACGGTAGTGCCATAAGACGGTATTCAGCAGATAACTAATACAAACATTTCGTCATAGCCTTTTTCCCGAGGAACTTCCGATCCTGGCTTTGAGCCTCAGCCAAGAGAGTCGCAAACAAAGCCCTGCTCACGCTGGCCCTGCGATTGAGCTTCCAAGCAACAAAGTCAACCCAGCAGCTTCCCCTTCGTCTAACGACGTTAAACCCGCACACGAGTCCAGCGGTTTTGCTAACGACCTCGTCAACGGAGAGAGCTCTGCACCTGCTCAGTCGTCTACCGGAGACGCCAACCCGCAGCGGAAGCCCAAGAATAAGAGGAAGAGGAAGAAGCCGAAGAAGAAGGCACCCCAGGCTACACCAAACGACCCCGCGCCTTTGGACACAGCTGAGGCCGACAGCGCGACCACTAAAGAAGAGGAAGAATTTGATCCCAAGATGGCTTACATTCCCCCAAACCAGCAGCGTCACATGCGTGCCTGCATGGTGTGCTCTATCGTCCGCACCCAGCAGCAGTTCGTCCAGCAAGGCTGCCCCAACTGTGATACTTTCCTCGAGCTGGTCGGCAATCTAGAGGCAATCCAGGACTGCACCAGCCAGGTCTTCGATGGCCTCATCACCGTCACCGATACGAGCAAAAGCTGGGTCGCCCGCTGGCAGCGTCTGGAGGGATACGTGCCCGGTGTATATGCGGTCCAGGTCGAGGGTGTCTTGCCTGAGGATATGGTCGCCGCAGCTGAGAGTGCCGGCGTCCACTACATTCCTAGGGACGGCTCCGTCAACGAGGCCCTGCCTACTGATGCTTGAGCGGAGAATCACGAAGCGCAGCTTCATTCGCACCTATCGGCAAATGAGATTATGGAACACGACGATGACGTACCGTCGGGATATGAAGCGGCTATATCTGAACATGAAGAATGATGAAGATGGGAATGGAGCTGGAACTACATGTTATGGGGTGTGTATTTTCGGCTCCATATGGTGTCATGACGCATTTGAGCGATCAAGGAACAAAAAGGTCAAGGTATGGTCACATGGCGCTATGGGGTTCCGGAGTCACTGCCTCCATTAAATGTAATTAGCGATGAAATACCCAGTAGCCAGATGAAATACAAGTTCGTCTAATAATGCATTTCGTCTCCGGATTCAGGACGTGATTCGGGTATATACATTATCTTCGTATTTGAAAAAGCAATTCACGGAACGCCATAGCCATGCTGAACGAACCCAGTGAGTGTTAAACCTCCAAAAACCCCTTTTCTATCAGCTACTCCAAGCCCCTTTATATCCAGGTCCAAGCTATCGTCATGAAACTTACTAGCGCTGTGGTGCTCCACCTTGCTGCGAGCGTCCCCGCAGCACCTCGATCCAAGTTTAGGTTTACGACTGCGCCAGGGAAGTTGCACTTCAAGTTCATTTCCGTGGGATCCTTTTTCCCGTAGCTGTACTGCCTCAACGGATCGTTCGGGCAAGAGAAGCCCAGCTGCGCAGGACAACTCCTCACGATGTCGAAGCACAAGTCCTCGCAAGGAAGCAGCTCCTTGTACGGACCTGGCTTGATGATTTCATCGATCATGGGGATGCGGGAGCGGTTGAAGGCATATCGATTCCTGTGCGTGTCGTTGAAGACGGTGTTGTTTGTGCCGAAGGGTTGCGAGCCGTTGCTCAGCAAGGCGGCAATGTTGCGGGGCTGCAGCCAGGGGTCTGGCACGGAGAAGTCCTCGCAGCGGGGGATGACGACGGAGCAGAGCCAGGATTTGTAGTCATTTGCGCAGTCGGTGCAGTTGCGCGTGAGGGAGTAGCGGGCGGTTGAGGCTGTGTCGCAGGCGATTTGGGCTAGGGACCGTGAGAAGTTCTTCATATAAGCGGCGGCAAGGTCGTCGTAGATGGTTTTGAGGCCTGTGTCGTTGTTCTTGAACTGTGAGGAAGAGGGTACGGCATAGGCGACGGTGTCGCAGAAGTCGAGATCAAAAATAACTTGGCAGGAGTCGTCTGTGGGCGTTGGGTCAGCAGACGAGGTTAAAGAGCTACAATATGTGCATACCAGCTTTGGTTGTCCAATTGAATTGTTTGAAGACTGTCCCACCGCTCTGTATTGTAATGTTATTAGAAAGCATCATGCCATCTCCGCCTCCGGTTGCGGCTAGGAACCCCCTATATTTTGTTGCTGTCTTGAGTCCTTGGACGTGGAATTGACCCCTGGGGATAGTATCGCCAAACTTGGTGGTGATGGAATGCTCAACGCTGAGGTTGTTTGTCGTCTTGAACTGCTCCTGGAGCCCGCAATACGACTGTTCTAGTCCCATCACCTTACTCCATGTATCTTCTGGGAAGGCGTACATAGTAAGAGGTATCTTGTTCTGTTCCCCCAAATCAGTCCATCTGGTAACCGCCGCAGAATCATTTGTGGTAGTGAGGTCGTGTGTGATGAACAGGGCGGAGTCACTATCCGTATCAACCATAAATATGAAATCCGTCGAGATGTTATAACCATGAAAGTGGCCTTTGTCAACGGTAGCAGCAACTTCAAATTGCCAGGTTCCGTTCCATCCCTGAGTCAATGCGGGGGCCGAGACAGCAATGAAGATATCTGCGTCAGCAGATAAGGTATAATCGACATAGCCTCTTTGAAATTCAACTCTCTTCGCATTGCTGTTCGTGGAAGGCTGTGGCTTTGCGCTGTTCGTCGACGTCCATACCCAAAGTGTCAGTTGTGGGGGAGGGTCGGTGACCAGCATGACAGTCGGAGTAGGCTGTCGACACGTATTCGCCGATATCCATAACTGACCTCGTGTTTGTCTTTTCTTCATTTGGTTATCGAATGCGCCTCCTTCTAAACCATCATTGTTTTTGTCGCCGTCGCCAGCATAAACACGAACAGGTTCCGAGCGATCATCCAGTGTGTTTCGTGAATTCGTCGTCGTAGAAAAATCTTCCTCTGCGACTACTGTTCGCTTGTTGACCAGCTGGCTTTTTTTGAACCTGAAATGCCTGGTTGTGTTTGGCATAATAACCATCTCCACTTTTTGATTATTGTTCAATTCTGTCACTTCATCCTCTTGTCTCCCTACTAAACTCCTTTCAAAGTAGGCGAAATCCGGCATATAAAGCGCTTCATTGTGTACTTCTCCTCCAGCACCCCCTGTAACTATGGGTGGATCATCAGGGAGTATAGGCGAGATCGATAGCTCGAATTCGCTGCGTAGAATATATTCAGGAGGGGTTACGATCTCGGCGGCATATGCGAAGGACTGTGGCTGGAAAGATATCCAGAGTGTAACGACTAGGCATGTGGTAGCAACGGAAGCCAGCAGCCTCGATTGGAGAGGCGCCAGCTTTGGTAGTTGCATATGTGCGTTGGTGAGTTTGCCAACGGTCAGATCGCGAAGCTGGCGCGCCGCTGCGCCGTTGCGCTCGGGTTACGGTGGGGCTATCGAGGTGCGTGCTATCATGAAAGGCATGCAGGGACTGGGCGTCTTCGAGGCTTTGCGACGGTAAAAGAGTCAGAGGGGTGTGATGTAGTTCATGGCATTGCGGCAGTGCTGGGAGCGTCCCATTCCAGGTCCGCAAATGCCAAGACCTGAATGCTGTCTCAGCACTGGGGTCCATTATGGGTGAGGGAAGGCCCTGAAGGGATCAACGACCCAGCGTCATACACGCGGCAACGAGCTCACGCTGGAACCCATCTCTCGACACAGCGAAGAAAGAACACTGCACATTGCCTCTCACCAAAAAGCCTTGCGATGTGCCAGCCTCGGTCTACATATAGGGCGACCAGCTGCAGGACCCCACGTGTGCAGCAATGTTACCGGTCCCGCGCTTACCCGTTCTGGCAAAATAACAACAAGGGTGCGAGCCTGAATGCCATCTCCGTCTGATCGCCAATCAACCCGACAGCCCACCACGTCCATCCTCCGCCGTGTCGCCTACTTTAACTCTGTGCTTCGCACCTAGCCATGTCATGAAGCTCTCGGGTGCCCAACATGCCGCCGTACCAGCATCTCTTCTCGACGAACACCGTCCTCAATGTTTGGCGGAACCTACGCAATACGCGCGACCAGAACGACCTCTTTCTTTCCTTCCACATACACCCGGACGATGTGCGCGCAGCAAGAGACCCGAGATTTGCAAAGAGTACTGTCGCTGAGACAACGGGTGATGAAGCAGGGCCAAAGGGAAATGTGCAAAGCAGAGGAACAGTAGATGGCCGGAGCATCGGCTTCGTGGTGCCATGGCGTAGTATGCAGGCCCAGAAAAAGGAGCTACGTGAGAAAGAGAAAGAGCTAGCAGATGCTTTAGTAGTCCTTGCGGGCGAGGTGTCTTTCGCTGGTATATAGGCCTATATGAGAACACTTGGAAGATGAATAATATACTAACTATGGTCCAGACCTTCCGCCTGCTCTACAATCTTCTCTGACCCAGAATCCGCTTATCCAAGTCCGTCATCTTGCCGCGGGGCTCTCGCGTCAAATGTCTCGGGTTGAACTGCAGATGGCCGACAACGCCCCGTTCGCACAAGGCAAAAATCTTTACACAGGCGGGGAACTGATCCGGAAATACTTGCCCGACATCCAAATTCTTTTCCAGCAACGTCCAATTCCACAGAGAATGATATTTGAATTATTGATGGAGCTTAAAGACCTTGCCTACTCTGGAATGGTTGGCTGTGAGAGAGAAGTTCTTGAATGGGAGCTGAATAACTTTTCATCTTTCGAAGATTTAGATGAATGTATAGTCCGTGCCATCACACCCGTGTCTTCAAGCATCACCCCGTCCTCTCCAGAAAACGGCTCTCGAAGACTCCTCAAACGCAAGCCCTCCCATATACAAGATTTCACCTCAAAGCATTGGCTTCAGGAAGAGCAGGAAATCCTCTTTCATTTGGAATCTCTAGAGACCACGGCCTCTGCGATGACGCATCTCAGTATTCCCATAACCGATTTCGTAGCGAAGTCGACCATCACCCTGCGTCGAACCCTCCCTCGACAGGTTTTAAATGATTACAGTTTACAGAAAAGAAAGAGGCCTGGCCAATGTGCTGAGTATGCCCGATGCATGAAATGGGCCGGTACCAGCTGGTGCCAAGGAGGTGGATGTCGAAGAGGATGCAAAAACGAAGATGAAGACCCGGAAGGGCTACCGAGCTGGCATTCCAGCAGTCGTTGGTTTAACAAAACAGGAACGTACATGGTGGGTGGCGGTAGAGCAAGCGTGGATGGCTTGGAACCTATTCCTCGTGTTCAAGAAGCTTAACGGACCCTTCTTCGGATTTTTTTCTATTCTACACTGGCGTTTGATTCAAAATGATACCCTGCACGAGTTCACTTTTCTACTCTATTCATATATCATAACTTGACTGGTCTGTTCCGAGAACCAGGAGTGGGTCACATTGGATTCCTCTTAAACGTACGGATCGGATGACGGTCGTTGATAAAAAAAAATGCATCTATCCTTATAGCCCTTTATCTATCGCCCTATTATACAGTCTGGATCCTCATTGTCTACAACACCGAATGTTCTAGTCATCCAGATAACCAAATCGCCACACATTCAGAGACACTATCTACGCTTGTATTAAAGCACACTATTGTTCCCCCTATCGTACAATTGAAATCTCAAGTCTGCAGCACTGGATGTTCCGGGTACTTGGAAAACAGTCACTAATCCCACCCCGTGTATTACGGCTAGTTGTTCTTATCTATGCAATCAGACTCTAAGTCCAATTGCGCGACAAGATCAGCTCGTGCTAGATTTGTGTTAGCCTTTTGTAATAAATGCGCAATAGAAACTCATACAAAGTGGCCCTGAACCACCCTGCTCAGAGATGTATTTACGGTTCTCGATGACCAATTCGCGATATTTTTCAGCATGCGCCATAGACTGAGAGTGTGCCGTGTCCAGGTTGAACAGATATTTGGCTTTCACAAATTCAGCACAGGAAACTATTTTACGTTGTCTTTGCCGAACGGCGGGGTGGTAGGATGTGTTGAGAGACAGTAGAGGGCATTCAAATGTAGTGTTCAGCTTCTTGTTCTCGGCTTCCATTTTCATGACATAGACGATGACCGCATTGTATAATTGTTGGACTGCGTAGCGTTAGCAAAGGTATAACTGCATCTCGCGTACACTCACAACCAAAGCTACACTTGCATTCGGGATCCCATTGACCGGCCCATATAAAAAGGTCTTTTTCTTTAGTGACAGACCTCTCTGGGATAGTCCTGAATGACAGGGCATTGCCCAACTGCTCCTTGAGACAGTAAAGAGTATAAGCGTACCAATGGTTGGGAAAGGGCTCCTCTGTCACATCCTGATATATTTCTATAGCCACCCTGGCTCCTTTGGCATTCTTCATCGAAAGAAAGTTCTCCTTGTTAATCGTGATAACAACCAAATAGGGGACTTCAGGACCCCAAATTTCGCCTGTTGGATGGTATTCGCGAGGGACGAAGGCTCCGTGGGATTCGAAGAAAGCTTCTGCAACTGAATCGAAAGCCTCTAAGTTGTCGTCCTCCACATAATTTACAGCTGTTTTCTTAACAGATTCGGTCTCTTCACCCCTTTCATTCAACTCCCATGGATAATGATGGTTCACGGGTTCATTGTTTATTGCGTACTCTACGCGTCGTGGATGTGACCAAGAGGGGTGTCTTTTCCGTAGTGGGTCGTATTCAAATTCACCAAACCCGGTGGTATGGGTCGTCATTGTGCTTTGCATTAGGTCTGAGTAAGTCTATGGCTGTAAAGGCTGTAGATGAAGCGTAGAAAATGTCTCAAGCAAGCAGTGAAGTCTTGATGCTGGGATGTGGAAGAAAAACGGATAGGCACAAAAGGTGGGTATTTATACTTTATTGATGTCTCTACTCGCACCCAACAGTCATGCACTTGCCACACCTGTGACGCATGTCGTTGCGCTGTGAGCCGCCACGTATCCCACAGTGATGCCCTTTTTTTTACTCAGAGTCACGTTTATTGTGATGTGAACGTAGAAATGCGGCGCGGAAGACTTTTCTATGATGTGGCTGTCGGGAGCAGTCACTGAAGTGTGTCCTGTAAGACCAACGCACTGTCGAAGCATTAAAGAATCTCTCAAGTACTTAGTCAACTTATTGTTCAAAAGATATCCTTGTGCAAGAGACGGCGCAATCAAAACGCAAAGAAATTAGTCATAGGGGATTCTTATAACGGGAACATGCAATGAAATCTTGAGTACTCATAGAAGATCCAAGCCTTTTTACGTAAGTTAACACATGTGAATAAACTGACGAGCCTTATACGGGTATGTGCTCACGCATGTGAGAAACAGTGCCGCTGCTCGGGAGGGTGGTAATCAAGTCCAGCATGATACCAATTTGGCAGTATAGGTAGTTGGGCTCTTTCTGTGGCGCACATTTTGCGTGGCAAGATAGCTAGTGGAAAGCAATGTGGCATAGGTTGACACGCGGATGCAGAGAATAGTGGCACACTAAAATATCGCATCCTACTTTGACGCCATACAAAACACCACACAACGTCGGTTTTTTTCGCATATTATTATTGTAGAATACGCGGTAATTGTTTCCAAGGCTGTAACTTATATAGAAAAAATTATATGTATTATTTTCTTAGGGTTGTAGCTTAGTAACCTATTATATAGCCTTCAAGTTCTATACAAGTTTTCAAGCAAGTAGGCATAGAATCAACGCGCTCATCTACAAACTTCTAGCTGATAGATACCTAGCCCTCTATTACTAATTTTTTAGTAAAGTACTCGTCGCGTATAAAAGAATATAAAATACGTCGTGGCGTGGATGTAAACAGACGGTGTGGGTGTTGTAGTGGATAGATGCGCGATTTTAGTGTGCCACTATTTTCTGCACCTGCGTGGTTGAGGTAACTCCATGTCCGGGTACTTCTGACTCTTTTCGGAAGGTTTCTGTCGCCGCTTTTGGAGTCACTAGTGCCAAGTCCAACCATTATAAACCCCGTCAGCTCTTATTAGCTAGCTTCCATACCGCCCTATGCTTTTATTACTTCCTTGATTCCAAAATTCATAATAACTAAACGAGTCTGAAAACTGCCCTATATCCATCCTGTCGATGTATTGTCAACGCTTCCTCCACTATGCCCACTTCGCTAGAATATTACCTTGCCTATACCTAGAGAGGCCTGATGCGCGCATTCGCTCGCTATCTATTAACCCGCTGACTTTTGCTTGCATCCCATCATACTATATAGCTCTCCCTTCCTACTCCTATTTAATGCGGGTGGACTCCTACTATATTTAGCAGGCCATTCTGTGTGGTTTGTTGTCAGTCTGTCCTGTTAATTGTAATTGATGTAGCTATAGTGCATGAGGCTTCCCTTTTGCCATATTCTCTACGATGATTATATTATATCTTGAATATAGAATTTTGAGTTTTGAACAACCAAACAGGTCCTTAAACGTTAGTGCTAACCTTAGAGCCATAGAAATACTAGCTGCCATTCTGCTGGCATCAGTGGCTGAGCTGTGCTACAGAATTATCGAGACTAATTATATCGTCAAGGTTCATTTTCTACCCTCTAATTTGGGATCTCTTGCCACGAGATCACTTAACTAGTTAACTACCACAGAGCAGCTTATGTAATCCTGTAGCCCTTTTTAAGGAACAAAGGACCTACCTAACTTTGTTACTTACTATGTGGTAAATGGAGTAGAGACCCGCAATCAATAGACACATGAGGCAGAATCGCAGGTAAGAGATACTACACGTGACTAGCACGTCATATTTGAAGTCCCGATTCTTTGCGCGCTGCTACCACACCACACTATAAGTAGATATTCTGGTTTTAGCAAGTTGGATTTACAGGTGCTAAAACTAGTCCCTAAGCATCAGTGTCAACACTAAGAGAGCCCCAAAACAGGCCCCAATAAGGCTAACTTTTTCATTTTGCTATGAGCATCAAAGTGCTCTACTCTTCTTCTTGTTCTTGATTCGGCTCTTCCTCTTCCTCCCCTTATTCTTTGCCCTTAGCAGCAAACGTGGCATCTATGGATGAGTAGTTTCTCAGGGAGCCGAGAATCGGCCTGACATATCGTGAAATCTAACTAATCATACATGTGACTGGAGTCAAACCCTCACGGTTAAGAGAGTAAGCAAAACACGCTATGAGGTATTGGAAATTGCTGCATCAAGGTGCGTGTTGCCGCGATACTTCCGAAGCGCCTCGTGTTCAAACTCGCTCATTCTTTGCCTGCGACAACTTTGATCATTATCGTGCGCGATGCCACTGGCAAACTCGTCCATAAGTTTAATAAAGCTTTGTTACACTTGGTATTTCAATCGCTGATTCTTAAAAATATATCACGTAACGTTAGTGCAAAGTTAGAAACGGCGAAAGCGCGCCTATGTTTTAGTATTATAGTTCTGAGCATGAGATGGCAGATCTGTAGAAGGTTCAATGGTAGATTTCGTACGAAGGTTTCCCTGAGACGCTAATTTACCTGGGACGACTTGCCTGGGATGTCGATTGTCTCGGACGCCAATTTTTCCCGAGACGATTTTCCTGGGAGACTAATTCTCCTGAGAGGATTATCCCAGGACACCAATTTTCCTAGGACATCAATTTTCCTGAGACCATTATCCGGGGATGTTTACATGGCTGGGAGGTCGTTCCAAAGATCCTAAGATTCCCAGGACCTAATTTGGGCACTGGAGTTCTGGGACACCTATGGCATAGTCAGCCTTCGCAATGCATTGGGTCGGTAAAATAAACCTACACCATAGAAATAGGGCCCGTGGCGCTATTTATAACCCTCTTTTTTCTTTTT
>Ga0247757_10001326_pt1 | contig 16862 bp, 9 predicted proteins | sample UWRJL126311R4_FD_180929 | JGI IMG/M metagenome (GOLD analysis project Ga0247757, IMG submission 180929) | Plant litter microbial communities from Arlington Agricultural Research Station in Wisconsin, United States - UWRJ-L126-311R-4 | ecosystem: Environmental > Terrestrial > Plant litter >... | reverse complement strand
CCGCCGGATCGAGATCGAGCCGACGGTAGCGACGCAGACCCGTCGCGGCCGGGATCAGCTTGCCGATGATCACGTTCTCCTTGAGGCCGTTGAGGGTGTCCTTCTTGCCCTCGAGCGCGGCATCGGTGAGCACCTTCGTCGTCTCCTGGAAGGAGGCGGCCGAGAGGAAGGAGTCCGTGTTGAGGGACGCCTTCGTGATGCCGAGGATGATCTCCTCGTACTGGGCCGTCTCGCCCTTGGCCTTCTTGATGTCCGCGTTGACCTTGGCGAAGTCGTAGCGATCGACGAACTGCCCCGGGAGGTAGCCCGTGTCGCCCTTCTGGTCGACGCGCACCTTCTTGAGCATCTGCCGCACGATCAGCTCGATGTGCTTGTCGTTGATGTCCACGCCCTGCGACTTGTAGACCTCCTGCACCTCCTTGACGAGGTAGCGCTCGGTCTCCGTGCGGCCGCGCAGCGCCAGCAGGTCGTGCGGGTACAGCGAGCCCTCGTTGAGCTGCCGGCCGGCCTCGACCTTCTCGCCGTTGGCGACGAACAGGCGGGTGCGCCGCGGGAACTGGTAGCGGTGCTCCTCGCCGACGTCGTCGGTGACGACCACGGTGAGGGCCTTGTCGGTCTCCTCGATCGTGATCACGCCGGGCTGCTCGGCGATGCGCGCCAGGCCCTTCGGCTTGCGCGCCTCGAACAGCTCGACGACGCGCGGCAGGCCGTGCGTGATGTCCGCGCCGGCGACGCCGCCGGTGTGGAACGTGCGCATGGTCAGCTGCGTGCCCGGCTCGCCGATCGACTGGGCGGCCACGATGCCCACCGCGTCGCCGATCTGCGCGGTCTGGCCCGTCGCCATCGCCCGGCCGTAGCAGGCCTGGCACACGCCGGTGATCGCCTCGCACTTGAGGGTCGAGCGGACCGGCACGCGGAAGCCCGCGGGCTCGTCGAGGAAGGCCTCGCCGATCGCCGCGCACTCGGCACGGTCGATCTCCTGGCCCTTCTTGACGATCAGCTCGCCCTTCTTCGTGGCGATGTCACCGGCCGCGATGCGCCCGATGAGGTTGATGTTCGCGGAGCCGTCGTCGGCGTACGCGAGCATCGTGATGTGGCCGTCGGTGCCGCAGTCGGGCTCGCGGATGATGACGTCCTGCGCCACGTCGACGAGACGCCGCGTGAGGTAGCCGGAGTCAGCGGTGCGCAGGGCCGTGTCCGCGAGGCCCTTGCGGGCGCCGTGGGTCGAGATGAAGTACTCGAGGACGTCGAGGCCCTCCATGAAGTTGGCCTTGATCGGCCGCTCGATGATCTCGCCCTTCGGGTTGGCCATGAGGCCGCGCATGCCCGCCAGCTGGCGGATCTGCTTGAACGAGCCACGGGCGCCGGAGTTGGCCATCATGAAGATGGGGTTGAGCTCGTCGAAGTTGGCCTCCATCGCGTCGGCCACCTCCTCCGTGGCGGCCGTCCACTTGTCGACGACGGCCTCCTTGCGCTCCTCCTGCGTGATGAGCCCCATGTTGTACTGCTCGTGGAGCTCCTCGACCTCGCCCTCGTACTTGGCGAGGATCTCGCCCTTGTTCTCGGGGATGACCACGTCGTTCTTGGAGACCGTGATGCCGGCCTTCGTGGAGTACGTGAAGCCGAGGTCCTTGAACGCGTCCAGGACCGCCGCCATGCCGCCGGCGCCGTACTTCTGCACCAGCGCGTCGATCACGTTGACCGCGTCGCGCTTGCGCATCGACTGGTTGACGAACACGTAGTCGGCCGGGTCGAAGGCGTCGCCGAACGACTCCTCCAGCGCCCGCTCGATGCGGTCGTTGTAGATGATGCGCCCGACCGTCGTGAGGATGTGGCCACCCTCGCGACCGACCGGCCGGTACTCGGCCAGGTCGTGCAGCGTCGTGATGCCGTGCTCGTAGCTCAGCTCGGCCTCCTGCGCCGTGCGGAACACGCGCGGACGCGGCTCGCCCTTGGGCCACGCGCCGTCCTCGGTGAGCAGCGCCTGCTTCTCGTCGAGGACGTCGAGCTCCGGACCGTAGGTCAGGTAGAAGGCGCCGAGCACCATGTCCTGCGACGGCGTGGCCAGCGGGGCGCCGTGGGCCGGGGACAGGATGTTGTTGCTCGACAGCATGAGGATCCGCGCCTCCGCCTGCGCCTCGGCGCTGAGCGGGAGGTGGACGGCCATCTGGTCGCCGTCGAAGTCGGCGTTGAACGCGTGACACACGAGCGGGTGGACCTGGATGGCCTTGCCCTCGACCAGGATCGGCTCGAAGGCCTGGATGCCCAGGCGGTGCAGTGTGGGCGCGCGGTTCAGGAGCACCGGGTGCTCCTGGATCACGAGCTCCAGCACGTCCCACACCTCGGGGATCATCGAGTCCACCATCTTCTTGGCGGCCTTGATGTTCTGCGCGGCCTTGCGCTCGACGAGCTCGGCCATGATGAACGGCTTGAACAGCTCGAGCGCCATCAGCTTGGGCAGGCCGCACTGGTGGAGCTTGAGGCTCGGACCGGCGACGATGACCGAACGGCCCGAGTAGTCCACGCGCTTGCCGAGCAGGTTCTGACGGAACCGGCCCTGCTTGCCCTTGAGCATGTCCGAGAGCGACTTGAGCGGGCGGTTGCCCGGACCGGTCACGGGACGGCCGCGGCGGCCGTTGTCGAACAGCGCGTCGACGGCCTCCTGGAGCATCCGCTTCTCGTTGTTGACGATGATCTCCGGCGCGCCGAGGTCGAGCAGCCGCTTGAGGCGGTTGTTGCGGTTGATGACGCGGCGGTACAGGTCGTTCAGGTCCGACGTGGCGAAGCGGCCGCCGTCGAGCTGCACCATCGGGCGCAGCTCCGGCGGGATGACCGGCACGGCCTCCAGAACCATCATGTCCGGCGAGTTGTCGGAGTTGAGGAACGCCGACAGCACCTTCAGGCGCTTGACCGACCGGGCCTGCTTCTGGCCCTTGCCGTTCTTGACGATGTCCTCGAGGTCGACCCGCTCGTGCTCCATGCAGATGCCGGGCAGGTCGGCCGGGGCCAGCCCGTCGCCGGGCAGGCGCTCCTGGTCCACGGCGCGGGGCGAGGCCTCGCGGTCGTAGTCCGGCTTCTCGCGCAGCAGCTCGCGGACGTGCTCGGCGCCCATGCCGCCGCCGAAGTACTCGCCGAAGCCGTACGGCGAGCCGAAGCGGTGCTTGAGCTCACGGAAGAACGTCTCGTCCGCGATGATGAACTTGGGCTTGAAGGCGTCCTTCTCGAAGGACTTCTCCTTGTACGACGACAGCGGCCATTCCTTGCCCTCGGCGGGCGGCTCCTCGGCCGGCTCGTCGCGGTTGGCGAACAGCTTCCAGACCTCCTTGAGGCGCATGCGCGCGTCCTCGTAGTAGGCCTCGGTGTCGTCGATGTCGGCCGTGAAGGTCTTCTTCAGCTCGGCCAGCAGCTTCTTGCGCTCGTCGTCGGAGAGCTTGGAGACGGTGATCTCCAGCGACTCGACCCAGAGCAGGTCCTCGTCGTCCAGGCCCGTCTCCGTGCCGTCCTCGAGGTACTTGGTGCGCGCCTCGAGCTGCGTGCGCAGGCGGCCGGTCTGGTCCTGCTCCTCGGCGACGAGGCGGTCCAGCTCCTCCTGCATCTGCTCCTCGAGCACGGGCAGGTCGCGCCAGCGCGCCTCCTGGTCGACCCACGTCACGATGGACGCGGCGAAGTACAGGATCTTCTCGAGCTCCTTCGGCGCCATGTCCAGCAGGTAGCCGATGCGGCTCGGAACGCCCTTGAAGAACCAGATGTGGCTGACCGGGGCGGCCAGGTCGATGTGGCCCATGCGCTCACGGCGCACCTTGGAGCGCGTGACCTCCACGCCGCAGCGCTCGCAGACGATGCCCTTGTAGCGGACGCGCTTGTACTTGCCGCAGTAGCACTCCCAGTCCTTGGTCGGACCGAAGATGCGCTCGCAGAAGAGGCCGTCCTTCTCCGGCTTGAGCGTGCGGTAGTTGATGGTCTCGGGCTTGGTGACCTCGCCCGAGCTCCAGCCCCGGATCTGCTTGCTGGAAGCGAGGCTGATTTCGATTGCGTCGAAGTTGTTGATGTCGATCATGCGAGTCCTCTGGTTGCGTGGGTGCGCGTGGCGTCAGCGGTGGAGGCGGGTTGACCGCACCCGCTCATGCCTCGGCTCCCAGCGTCTCGTCCGCTCCGGGACCTTCCAGGTCGATGCCGGCGTCGAGGTCGACCTCGGCCTCGGCGTCGGCCTCGGGGGCCACCTGCTCGTCAGCGGCGCTCTCGTTGTCGGCGCGGACGCCGGAGAGGTCGATGCCGAGCTCCTCGGCGGCGCGGAGGAGGTCGTCCTCCTCGTCGCCCAGCTCGGTCTGCGCACCCGCGTCGGACACCACGTTGACGTCCAGCGACAGGGACTGCATCTCCTTCAGGAGCACCTTGAAGGACTCCGGGATGGAGGGCTCGGCGATGTTCTCGCCCTTGACGATCGCCTCGTAGGCCTTCACGCGGCCGACGGTGTCGTCGGACTTGATCGTGAGCATCTCCTGGAGGGTGTACGCGGCGCCGTACGCCTCGAGCGCCCACACCTCCATCTCGCCGAAGCGCTGCCCGCCGAACTGCGCCTTGCCGCCCAGCGGCTGCTGGGTGACGAGCGAGTACGGGCCGGTGGACCGTGCGTGGATCTTGTCGTCCACGAGGTGCAGCAGCTTCAGGATGTACATGTAGCCGACGGTGACGTTCTGGTCGAACGGCTCACCGGTGCGGCCGTTGAACAGGCGGAACTTGCCCGACGCCTGCGTCCCCTCGGGACGCGACTTGTCGATGTCCATCCGGATCAGGCCGCCGGCCTTCTCGTGGTCCTCCTGCCAGCGCACGAGCGCCTGGTCCACGTCGGCCACCTCGGCGCCGTCGAACACGGGCGTGGCCGTGTAGACCTTGCCCTTGCCGTGGTGGAAGCCCTTCTCCGGGTCCTCGTACCAGCCCTCGGCGGCGGCCCACCCGAGGTGGGTCTCCAGGATCTGGCCGACGTTCATGCGGGACGGGACGCCCAGCGGGTTGAGGATGACGTCGACCGGCGAGCCGTCCTCCATGAACGGCATGTCGTGCTCGTCGACGATCTTCGAGATGACGCCCTTGTTGCCGTGGCGGCCGGCGAGCTTGTCGCCCTCGGAGATCTTGCGCTTCTTGGCCACGAACACGCGGACCAGCTCGTTGACGCCGGCGGGCAGGTCGTCCCCGGCCTCACGCGAGAACGTCATGACGTCGATGACGACGCCGCCCTCGCCGTGGGGCACCTTGAGCGAGGTGTCGCGAACCTCGCGCGCCTTCTCCTTGAAGATCGCGCGGATCAGCTTCTCCTCGGCCGTCAGCTCCGTCTCGCCCTTGGGCGTGACCTTGCCGACGAGCAGGTCGCCGGAGCCGACCTCGGCGCCGACGCGGACGATGCCGCGGTCGTCGAGGTTGCGCAGCGACTCCTCCGAGCGGTTCGGGATGTCGCGCGTGATCTCCTCGTCGCCCAGCTTCGTCGTGCGGGCGTCGATCTCGTACTCCTCGATGTGGATCGAGGTGAGCTCGTCGTCCTTCACGAGGCGCTTGCTGAGGATGATCGCGTCCTCGAAGTTGTAGCCCTCCCAGGACATGAAGGCGACCTTCAGGTTCTTGCCGAGCGCCATCTCCGCCTGGTCGGTGGAGGAGCCGTCCGCGAGGACCCCGCCCTCTTCCACGACCTGCCCGCTCTTGACGAGCGGCTTGTGGTGGATGAGCGTGCCCTGGTTGGAGCGCATGAACTTCTGGAGCACGTACTCCTGCGCGCCGTCCTTGCCCTCGACGACGATCTTCTCGCCGTCGACGAACGTCACGGTGCCGGCCTGCTTGGACAGCAGCACGTCGCCGGTGTCCAGCGCCGCGCGGCGCTCCATGCCGGTGCCCACGATCGGGGCGTCCGTCTTCAGGAGCGGGACCGCCTGGCGCTGCATGTTCGAGCCCATGAGGGCGCGGTTGGCGTCGTCGTGCTCGAGGAACGGGATCATCGCCGTGGCGACGGACCAGATCTGCTCGGGGGAGACGTCGACGAGGTCGACGCGCTCGGGCTCGACCGTCACGTACTGCCCGGCCAGCGTCCGGCACAGGACCTCGGGGCCCTGCAGCTTCTGGGTCTGCTCGTCGCGCGGGTGGTTGGCCTGCGCGATCAGCTTCTCCTCCTCCTGCGTGGCGTCGTAGTGGACGATCTCGTCGGTGACGATGCCGTCCTTGACCACCGCGTACGGGGTGGTGACGAAGCCGAAGGCGCTGACCTGCGCGTAGCTCGAGAGCGAGCCGATGAGGCCGATGTTCGGACCCTCAGGCGTCTCGATCGGGCACATGCGGCCGTAGTGCGTCGGGTGCACGTCGCGCACCTCGATGGGGGCGCGCTCGCGGGTCAGGCCGCCGGCACCCAGCGCCGACAGGCGGCGGCGGTGCGTCAGGCCCGACAGGGAGTTCGTCTGGTCCATGAACTGCGACAGCTGCGAGGAGCCGAAGAACTCCTTCTGCGCCGCCACGACCGGGCGGATGTTCACGATCGTCTGCGGCGTGATCGTGTCCTCGTCCTCCGTCGTGAGGCGCTCGCGGACGACGCGCTCCATGCGGTAGAGGCCGATGCGGAAGGCCTCCTGGATGAGCTCGCCTACCGTGCGCAGGCGGCGGTTGCCGAAGTGCTCGTACTCGTCGAGGTGCTCGGCGACGGGCTCGCGCGGCATGGCCTGCGCCTCGGCGGCGTAGTCCTTGATCTCGACCTCCGGGTCCTCGGTGATGCCGAGGATCTTCGGGAGGCTGACGAGCTCCTTGACGAGCGCGTGGATGTCCTCGTGCGTGAGCGTGCGCACGTCGAGGTCGATGTGCTCGGAGTCCTTGAACAGGCGCGAGTTCAGCTTGTAGCGCCCGACGCGCGTGAGGTCGTAGCGCTTGGGGTCGAAGAACAGCTGCTGCAGCAGCGCGTAGGCGGCGTCGACGCTCGGCGGCTCGCCCGGACGCTGCTTCTTGAAGAGCTCGATGAGCGCGCCCTTCTTGGTCTTCGTGGTCTCCGAGTCGGACTCGATCGTGTGCTTCAGGTAGATCGAGTCGTCGAAGAGCTCCAGGAGCTCGGCGTCGAGGCGCGCGATGTCCTCCTCGGACTCCTCGATGGCGCCGTCGACCTCGGGGTTGTACGTCATGGCCCGCAGGAGCACGGTGACCGGCAGCTTGCGCTTGCGGTCGATGCGGACGAAGACCTTGCCCTTCTTGTCGATCTCCAGCTCGAGCCACGAGCCGCGCGCCGGCATCAGGTTGGCCGTGAAGACCTGCTTCTCCCGGTCCTTCGGCTCCATCAGGTACGCGCCCGGCGAACGGACCAGCTGCGTCACGACGACGCGCTCGGTGCCGTTGATGATGAACGTGCCGCGCTCGGTCATCCACGGGAAGTCGCCCATGAAGACCGTCTGCTCGCGGATCTCGCCCGTCTCGTGGTTGATGAACGCCACGGTCACGTTGAGGGGGCGCGAGTACGTGAGGTCCTTCTCGCGGCACTCCTCGATCGTGTTGGCCGGCTCCTCGAACACGAAGTCGCCGAACTGGACGGCGAGGTGCCCGGTGTAGTCCTCGATCGGCGAGATGTCGTCGATCGTCTCCCGGAGGCCACCACCCTCGGGGTTCGTCAGCAGCTCGAACGATCGGCGCTGGATGTCGATGAGGTTGGGCACTTCCAGCGGCTTGTTCAGCCGCGCGAAGGTACGGCGCGTACGGAGAGCGTCAACACGAGGCACGACGGGCGACTCCTCGGGGAGGTCGAGAGGGAAAGGCGGCGCAGGGTGATTCACGCGCGATCCAACAAGATAGCACAGCGCAAAGCGGACCCCACGCGGGGGCGGTCGACGCTCACGGACCCCACCCGGGGCAACCGCGTATGTGGCGCGGTGCCGTTCCTTGGGTGGCTACGACTATTGGTCGACCTGGGCAGGGTAGCGCAGATCGACTGGGTCGTGGGACGGACGTGCCCGGGTGCGATCATGGAGCGATGGACTTCGACCACGTCGCTCAGCAGGTCCCGGACATCGGCGCCGCCATCGCCTGGTGGCGGGAGACGGTCCCCGGATCCACCGTGCTGTACGAGGACGCCACCTGGGGCCTGATCGACGCGGGCGGCGTGAAGCTCGCGTTCGTGACCGCCGACCAGCACCCCGACCACCTCGCGTGGAAGGTGTCAGACGCGGAGCTGGAGGCGATGGCCGCCGCGCGCGGCCTGGAGATCCACCCCCACCGCGACGGCACCCGCTCGTTCTACGTCGAGGCGCCGGGCGGCCGGTTCGTGGAGATCATCAGCTACCCCGAGGGCGCCTAGCCGGCCGCCACCACCCGGTCGCCGAACGCGCCCGGGTCGGCGAGGACGTCGCGCAGCACGCCGGCGGCCGCGCCCCGGGCCGCCGCGTCCGGCCCGAGCGCCGACGCGCGCAGCTCGCAGCCGCCCCGTGCGGAGGCCAGCACCCGCTGCGTCAGCTCCCGCTCCACCGGGGGCCGCAGCCACGGGGCGAGCGCGCCGAAGTCCCCACCGAGGACCACGGCCTGCGGATCCACGAGGTTGACGGCCGCCGCCAGCGCGACCCCGAGCGCGTGCCCGGCCCCGGTGAGCGCCGCGAGCGCGTCCGGGTCCCCCGCGGTCGCCCGCGCCGCCAGCCCCGGGATCCCCCCGTCCGGGCCCGTGGCGGGCACGCCGGCGCGGGCGAGCACCGCGTCCCGGCCCGCGACGGTCTCCAGGCAGCCCCGGCCGCCGCACGCACACGGCGCGCCGCGCGGGTCGACGGACACGTGCCCGAGCTCGCCGGCGAACCCGTGGGCGCCGCGGTGCAGCTCGCCGCCGAGCAGCAGCGCCGCGCCGATGCCGACGCCCCCCGAGACGCACAGCACGTCGTCCAGGTCGCGGGCCGCGCCCTCCCAGTGCTCGGCGAGCGCGGCCAGGTTCGCCTCGTTGTCGACGGTGATCGGCAGCCCGCCCCCCGGCTCGCCGGCCCGGCCCTCCCCCAGCTCGCGGTCGAGCACGGCGGACACCGGCACGTCCTGCCAGCCGACGTTGGGGGCGACGATGAGCCCGCGCCGGCGCGCGTCGACCAGCCCGGGCAGGGCCACGGCGATGCCCGCGACCCGCGCGCCCTCCCGGCGCAGCTCGTCGATGACGGCGCGGGCGTGCCCCGCCAGGCGGTGGAGCACCGGCCCCGGATCGCTCCCCGCCTGGTCCAGCTCGGCGTGGACGCTGCGACGCACGTGGCCGCCGAGGTCCAGCGCGCAGACGGTGAGCGCGTCGACGCTGAGCTCCAGGCCCACCCCGACGACCGCGCTGCCGTTCAGGCGCACGAGCCGGGCCGGGCGCCCGACCCGGCCGGGGTGCTCGTCCTCGCCCGTCTCCGCCAGCAGCCCGGTGGCGATCAGCTCGGACACCAGGCTGGAGACGGTCGTCTTGTTCAGTCCGGTGCGCAGCGCGATCCCGGCCCGCGAGCGCTCGCCCTCGGCGGCGACGAGCTGCAGGACGACGGCGAGGTTGGCGCGCCGGATCGCGCTCTGCCCGGCGGCCATCACGCCCCGAGCAGGCGCTCCACCACGAGCTGGTCCACGCGCTCGTGGCCGGCTCCGCGGGCGGCGATGGCGTCCACGTCGAACGTCTCCTCGGTGAGCGCCCTGGCGGCGTCCGCCGAGTACGGCCCGACCGTCGGCTGTCCCAGCTCGGGCACCCGCGCGGCGGCCAGCGCCTCGATGACGGCGGGATCGGCGTCGAACGCCTTGGCCTTCTCGGCCAGGATGAGGTACGTGCGCATGCAGCCGCGCGCGAACTCCTCCACGCCCGCGGCGTCCTCGACCCGCAGGGCGTGCGCGTCGAAGTGGCGCGGGCCCGTGTAGCCGGCGCCCTCGAGCAGGCGCACGAGCAGGAACGCCTCCTTGAGGTCCTCCTGCCCGAAGCGGAAGTCCTGGTCGTAGCGGCTCATCCGCTGCGAGTTGAGGTCGATGTGGAAGAGCTTGTCCGCCCACAGCGCCATCGCCACCGCGTGGACGAAGTTCAGCCCGGCCATCGTCTCGTGCGCCACCTCGGGGTTGACCCCCCACATCTCGGGGTGCTCGAGGCGGTCGATGAACGCCAGCGCGTGGGCGACGGTGGCCAGGAACGAGTCGCCGCGCGGCTCGTTGGGCTTGGGCTCCAGGGCGAAGCGCATGTCGTAACCCTGATCCAGGACGTAGCCGGACAGGAAGTCCAGCGCCTCCAGGTAGCGCGAGTAGGCGTCGCCGGTCGGCTTGGCCGCGGTCACTTCGCTGCCCTCGCGACCGCCCCAGAACACGTAGGTGGTGGCGCCGAGCTCGGCGCCCAGGTCGATCGAGCGCATCGTCTTCTGCAGGGCGAAGCGGCGGACGTCCGGATCGTTGGCGGTGAACGCCCCGTCCTTGAAGATCGGGTGCGTGAACAGGTTCGTCGTGACCATCGGCACGACGAGGCCCGCCGCGTCGACGGCGGCCCGGAAGCGCGCGACGATGCGGTCGCGCTCGGCGGCCGAGGCCCCGAACGGCACGAGGTCGTTGTCGTGCAGGTTGACCCCCCACGCCCCGAGCTGGCCGAGCAGGCCGACGGTGTCGACCGGATCGACCTCGGCGCGGGTCGGGTCGCCGAACGGGTCGCGCCCCACGTTGCCCAGGGTCCACAGGCCGAAGGTGAAGCGATGCTCTGGACGCGGCTCGTATGCGGTCATGGTGCGTGCCTTCCGGGTGGGACGGACGAATTAGTCGTGTGGTACAACAAACTAGCGCAGCGCACGGTCCCGTGCGCGCGACCGACAGGAGTGACATGCCCACGCTGGTGGCCGGCGTCGACTGCTCGACCCAAGGAACCAAGGTCCTCGTCATCGACGTGGACGACGGCCGCACCGTGGCCCGCGGCCACGCGCCCCACCTGGTGCACGGCACCGGCGGCGCCCGGCTGAGCGACCCCGAGGGCTGGTGGACCGCGCTGCGCGACGCGCTGGGCCAGACGGGCCGCGCCGGCGAGCTCTCCGCCATCGCCGTGGGTGGCCAGCAGCACGGCCTGGTCGTGCTGGGTGCGGACGGCCGCCCCCTCCTCGACGCCCCCCTGTGGAACGACACGACCAGCGCCGCCGACGCCGACGGCCTGGTCGAGGACCTCGGCGGGCCGGGCGCCTGGGCCGACCGCGTGGGCAGCGTGCCCGTGCCCTCCTTCACCGTGGCCAAGTGGGCCCACCTGCGCCGGACCGCTCCGGAGGTCGCCGCCGAGGCCGCCGCCGTGCGCCTCCCCCACGACTACCTCACCGAACGGCTCAGCGGCCGGGCGGTGACCGATCGCGGCGACGCCTCCGGCACCGGCTGGTGGTCGCCCGCCCGGGAGGCCTACGTCCCCGAGGTCCTCGCCCTGGACCGGGTCGACCTGGACCCCGCGCTCCTGCCCGAGGTGCTTCGCGCCGGCGAGGTCGCCGACACCGTCCGCGCGCCGGCCGCCGCCGAGCTGGGCCTGCGCGCCGACCTCGTCGTCGCCGCCGGCACCGGCGACAACATGGCCGCCGCGGTCGGGCTCGGCCTCGAGGCGGGCACGCCCGTGATCAGCCTGGGCACCTCCGGCACGGCCTACGCCGTCACCGACCGGCCCGCGGCCGACCCCACGGGCACCGTCGCCGGGTTCGCCGACGCCGGCCACCGCTTCCTCCCGCTGACCGCGACGCTCAACGCCACGCTGGCCATCGACCGTATGGCCGCCTGGCTGGAGCTGGACCGCAACGCGGTCGAGCCGGCGGGGGAGGTCGTCGTCCTCCCCTACCTGGACGGGGAGCGCACCCCGGACCTGCCCGCTGCCGCCGGCACGATCACCGGGCTGCGGCACGCCACCACGCCCGGGCAGATCCTCCAGGCCGCCTACGACGGCGCGCTCACCTCCCTCCTGGACGGGCTCGACGCGCTGCAGGCCTCCACCGGCGGCCTGGCGCCGGACGCGCCCCTCGTCCTCGTGGGCGGCGGCGCGCGCGGCGACGCCTGGCGGGCGACCGCCGCGCGGCTGTCCGGCCGCGCGCTGGAGCTCCCGGACGAGACCGAGAGCGTCGCGGTGGGCGCGGCGGCGCTGGCCGCGGCCGCGCTGAGCGGCGAGGACCCCTACGCGATCGCCCGGGGGTGGGACGCGCGCCGGGGCCACCGCGTCGAGGCCGTTCCGCGCGACGAGGCCGCGCTGGCGCGCGTGCGGGAGGTCCGCTCCCTGCTGCGCCCGCTCAACACCGCGGGCGCCTAGCCGCGGCCTCGTTCGCCGAGGGGGGACCGCGGCATTTCCCCCTTCGCCGATAGGGTTGGTGGATGATCCGAGCAGCGGTTGTCCTGTGCCTCGCGGTTCTCGCGACGCTGGTCGTGGCCACGACGTCGGCGCTGGCCGTCCCGCCGGCGATCACGGCGGTCGGCCAGGAGGACCGGCATCCGGCCGTCGCGCTCGTGGCTCCCCGCGCGGACTCCGTCACGGTGTACATCGCCTCGGCACCCGACCGGGCCACCGACGGCTCGTTCCTGCGGGAGAACGTGGTGGCGACCGGGTTCCTGACCGACACGGAGATCCAGTCGGGCCAGTGGCTCGACAATGCGCAGATCGATCCCGGCTCCTACTTCGTGATGCTGCGCGCGAGCCTCGACTACGCGAGCTGCGTCAGCTACGACCCGAGCACCTTCGACCGCGTCGAGGACCCGGCGTGCGCCGACGGCTTCTCCGCGGTCGTGCCGCTCACGGTCCCGACGCCGAAGACGAGGTACACGGCCAAGGCGCAGCTGCTCAAGGGCATCCACATCGTGTACCTCACGCTCACCGGCGACCCGCTCGGCGCGAAGGTGCCCTACCAGGTCTGCTGGAAGCAGCCGACGGGCAAGCGCAGAACGCTCGTCAAGAAGTGCGTGAAGGCCACGCTCAGCGGCTACTCGTGGAACGCCGACGCCTCCGACCTGCGCCGCATCAGCACGAAGGGCATGAACCGCCGGACCACGTTCACCTGGTCCACGCGAGGAGGCACGCCGAAGGTGCTGCTCTCCAAGACGATCACCGTCTCCTAACTGTAGATCCCGGGCGGGCCAGCGCCGGCCCTCCCGCGGCTACACCGCGACGGCGGCGCCGCCCGCGGCGGCCGAGGCGTACAGCGCCTCGATGACCCGGGCCTGGCCCAGCGCGTCCTCGCGACCCAGCAGCGGCTCGGCCTCGCCGCGGATCGCGGCGCCGAGGTTCTCCAGCTCCAGCCGGTAGCTGTCGGCCGGCGGCGTGGCGACGGTCCTCGTGGCCCCGTCCCGCCGCACCTCGATCGTGGCGGCGTGGGCGTGCCAGGGATCGGGGACGTGCAACGTGCCGTCGGCCCCCACGACCTGCAGCTCGCTCCGCGACGGGACGTCCATCCCGCAGTCCAGCGTGGTGAGGACGCCGCCGGCGTGGCGCATGGTCGCCACGCACCGCACGTCGACCGGGACGCCGGAGCCGTCGTCGGGGACGAGGACCATCTGGGCGCTGACCGTCTCGGGCTCGCCCGCCACGAGCCGCGCGCCGCTGACGCAGTAGCACCCGACGTCCATCAGGGCCCCGCCGGAGAGCGCGCCGCTGAGGCGCACGTTCTCCGGATCCGACAGCGGGAAGGAGAAGGCGGCGCGGACCAGGCGGGTCTCCCCGACCGCCCGGTCGGCGACCAGCTCGGCCAGGCGCAGCGTCTGCGGGTTGTGGCGCCACATGAACGCCTCCATGAGCAGGCGGTCGGCCTCCTCGGCGGCGGCGAACGCCCGCTCGACCTCGGCCACGCGGCGGCTCAGCGGCTTCTCGCACAGCACGTGCTTGCCGGCCTCCAGGGCCTTGATGGCCCACTCCACGTGCAGCCCGTTGGGCAGCGAGACGTACACCGCCTCGACGTCGGGGTCGGCGAGCAGCGCCTCGTACCCCGTGTGCGCCGTCGGGATGCCCTTCTCCCGCGCGTAGGCCCGCGTGCGGTCCCCGTCGCGGCCGGCCACGGCGACCACGTCGACGGCATCCGATCCCGCCGCCCCCGCCAGCACCGCGTCGTTGATCTTCGCGGTGGAGAGGATGCCCCAGCGGACGGCCATCAGCGCCCGCTCCCGTCCCGCGCGCCAGGCGTGCATCGCGACCGCTGAGCGGCTGTGATGCACGTCTCGACGCGCGAAGCGGACGAGGGCACGAGCGCTACGCCCGTCCGGAGGACTCGCGGCCCTTGCGGGCGAGGGAGTCGACCGTCACGGCGGCCAGCAGGACCAGCGCCGTGACCACGTACTTCGTGCCCGCGGACACGTTGAGCAGCCCGAGGCCGTTGTCGATGCTGGCGATGACGATCGCGCCGATCACCGCGCTGCGCACGGTGCCGCGGCCGCCGAACAGGCTCGTGCCGCCGATCACCGCCGCCGCGATCGAGAGGAGCAGGATCGACCCGCCGCCGGCTCCCGTGTCGACCGAGCTGAGGCGCGAGGCGAGGATGATGCCGCCCAACGCCGCCATGCCGCCCGAGATCATGAAGACCGAGATGCGGATGCGGTCGATGCTGATGCCGGCCCGGCGCGACGCCTCGACGTTGCCGCCCACGGCGTACACGTGGCGGCCGAAGCGCGTCTTGTCCGTGACGTACGTGCCCACGAGCATGAGCGCGATGACCAGGACGCCCACGTAGGGCACGCCGCGCGTCTCGTTCAGCACGGACACCACGATCGCGCCCGCGATGGCCAGCACCGCGATCCGGATGAGGATCAGCGAGATGGGCACGTTCGGCAGCCCGGCCTTCGCGCGGGTGCGCACCGCCAGGTACTGGAGCACCGCGTACAGCAGGACCGCGCCCTCCACGACCAGCCAGCCCCCCATGTTCGAGAGGCTGTTGTTGGAGATGCCGATGATGAACTCGTCCTGGATGACGACCGTGCCGCGCGAGCCGATGAGCAGCAGCACGACGCCGTTCCAGCCGAGCAGGCCGGCCAACGTCACGACGAACGACGGGATGCCCACCTTGGCGAACAGCACGCCCTGCAGGAGGCCGATCGCCACGCCGGCGGAGATCGCCGCGGCGATCGCCACCGGGGTTGAGACCTGGTTGCCGTCCGGGAGGAGCAGCAGGGCCATGATCACGCCGCCGACGCCGCTGACGAAGCCGATCGACAGGTCGATCTCCCCGAGCAGCAGGACGAACACGACGCCCATGCCGATGACCGCGTACGGCGCGGCCTGGACGACGAGGTTGACGAAGTTCCCCGACGTCAGGAAGTTCTCGTTCCGCGACTGGAAGTAGATCGCGATGAGGATGATGCCGACGATGATCGGGATCGACCCGAGGTCACCGCCCTTGATGCCGTCGATCCGGCCGCGGAAGTAGCTGCCCAGCGTCTCGTTCGGCTCGGTGGGCGCGGCGGTCGTGCCGGAGGGGCTGCTGGAGCTGTCGATCTCGCCGCCGCCGGCCGAGTCGGGGGCCTGGTAGGTGCGGGAGGGGCGTTCGAGGAACCTCATGCCGCCGTCTCCTGGCCGGGCACGGTACTGAGCTTGCCGGCGGTGATCTGCTCGACCACCAGCTGCTGCGTCGTCTCGCTCGTCTTGAGCTCGGCGACGTTCTGGCCGAGGCGCAGGACCGTGATGCGGTCGGCCACCTCGAAGATGTCGTGGAGGTTGTGGGAGATGAGGACGACGGCCAGGCCGTTGTCCCCCAGCCGCTTGACCAGGTCGAGGACCTGACGCGTCTGGGCCACGCCCAGCGCGGCCGTCGGCTCGTCGAGGATGACGAGCTTGGAGTTCCACATGACCGCCTTGGCCACCGCGACCGACTGGCGCTGGCCGCCGGAGAGCGACGCGACGGGCTGGCGGACGGACTGCAGGGTGGTGACGGCGAGGCTGGCGAGCGTCTCGCGGGCCTTGCGCTCCATCGTCGTCTCGTCCAGGCGGCGGAGCTTCGTCAGCTCGCGGCCCAGGTACATGTTCTGGACGACGTCGAGGTTGTCGCACAGCGCGAGGTCCTGGTAGACGACCTCGATGCCGAGGGCGGCCGAGTCCTTCGGACCGGAGACCGACACCGACTCGCCGCCGAAGAGGTACTGGCCCTCGTCGAACGGGTGGATGCCGGCGATGCCCTTGATGAGGGTGGACTTGCCCGCGCCGTTGTCGCCGACGAGCGCCATGACCTCACCGGGCCGGACCTTGAAGTCCACGTGGGTGAGGGCTTGCACCGCACCGAACGTCTTCGAAACTCCCTGCAATTCGAGCAACGGTTGCTCGGACACGGTCACTCCTCCTCTGTGCGTTGATGACGACCGAAGGGAGGGACGCCGTCGCGCGGCACCCCTCCCTCGTGGCCGTCGGATGACCGGCGGACCGGGGCCTGGGCCCCGGTCCGCCGGCCGGACGATGCAGCGGCGTTAGCCGATGCCGTTCTCCTGGCAGAACTTCGCGTACTTGCCCTCGCAGATCTCCTTGGTGGTCAGGAAGCCGTCCTTGATCACCGTGTCGTTGATGTTCTCCTTCGTCACCGACACCGGATCCAGCAGCACGGACGGGGTCTTCTCGCCCTTGTTGTCCGTGGTCGCCGTCGTGGCGGGCGTCTCGCCCTTGGCCAGCGCGATGGCCAGCTTGCTGGCCGCGTCGGCCTCGGCGCGGACGGCCTTGTAGACCGTCATGCACTGATCGCCGGCGAGGATGTTCTGGATCCCCTGCGACGTCGCATCCTGACCCGTGACCGGGATGGCCGGGAGCTTGCGGGCCTTCAGGGCCGAGATGACCGAGTTCGCGAGGCCGTCGTTGGCCGCCAGGACGCCGTCGATCTTGTTGCTCGTGCTCTGCAGCATCTGCTCGAAGATCGTCAGGGCCTGCTGGTTGTCCCAGTCCGGCACGGACTGGTTCGGGCCCTTCTTGTACGTGCCGTCCG